>Ga0181520_10000261_pt1 | contig 116022 bp, 81 predicted proteins | sample PEATcosm2014_Bin_29_FD_132451 | JGI IMG/M metagenome (GOLD analysis project Ga0181520, IMG submission 132451) | Peatland microbial communities from MTU Mesocosm Facility, Houghton, MI, USA - PEATcosm2014_Bin02_30_metaG | ecosystem: Environmental > Terrestrial > Soil > Wetlands > Peat | place... | reverse complement strand
CGGCTGGGCGCAAGCCAACTGGACCGGACCATTTGCTCCGAGGCGGGCGGGGTGGCCTGGAACCTGGTCTACGGCAAAAAGCTGGGCACGCCCACCGAGGATTTCCGGCTAGCCAAACTGGTGCTGGCTTGGGGCGCGAACATCCATGGCAACAACATCCACCTGTGGCCGATGATCGAGCAGGCGCGGCGCAACGGGGCACGGCTCATCGTGATCGATCCCTACCGGACGAGGACGGCCGCACTGGCCGACTGGCACATCGCGATCAGGCCGGGAACGGACGCGGCGCTGGCGCTGGGCATGATGCACGTGATTCTCGACGAGGGCCTCGAAGACCGCGCCTACATTGCGGAAATGACGCACGGGATTGTGCGGCTGGCCGAACGTGCGCGGGAGTACACGCCGGAACGCGTGGCCGCCTGGACGGGACTGACCGCGGCGGAGATTGAGCAGTTGGCGCGCGAGTACGCAACCACGCGGCCGGCGGCGATCCGCATGAACTACGGCGTGCAGCGGAGCGAGAACGGCGGAACGGCGGCGCGGGCCATCGCCATGCTGCCGGCGCTGACCGGGGCGTGGAAGCATCGCGGCGGAGGCGGGCAGCTTTCCACCTCAGGCGCGTTCCCGTGGAACAAGAAGGCTGTGGAACGGCCCGACTTGGCGCTGGCCTCGCCCCTGGGGCGGCTGGCGCGGGTAGTGAATATGTCGCAATTGGGAATGGGATTGGAACAGGGATCAGGGACCGAAAAGCAGGGAACAGGGATCAGGGAACAGGGAACAGAAAACGCGGAGACTGGGCCAGAGAATGGCCCGGCAGTTCATGCGCTGTTTGTTTATAACTCGAACCCTGGAGCCGTTGCGCCGAACCAGAACGCCGTGCGGCGCGGACTGGAGAGGGCGGACCTGTTCACCGTGGTTCACGAGCTGTTTTTCACCGACACGACCGACTATGCCGACTACATTCTTCCTGCGACCACCTTCCTTGAGCACACCGACATCCAAGGCGCTTACGGGCACTACTTTGTGCAGCTTTCGAACCAAGCGATCGAGCCGCCGGGCGAGGCGCGGTCGAACGTCTGGCTCTTCGGCCAACTGGCGCAGCGGATGGGCTTCAAGGAAGACTGCTTTCGCGATACGCCGGAGCAGATGATCCGGCAGGCGCTGAGCATTGGTGCGGACGGGCACTCGACCAATGTGGGCATGGAGCACATCACCTTCGAGGATTTGGAGGAGCAGGGACACATCCCGCTCAGCTTCCACAGGAACCCGGAGACGGAGCCATTTCAGCCTTACACGACGGGGACACTGCCGACGCCCTCGGGGAAGGTCGAGTTTTATTCCGAAGCGTTGGCTGCCGAAGGGCTCGATCCGCTGCCCGCATTCATTCCTCCTACGGAGTCGCGCTGGGGTGAGGCCGCGGAGCGCTTTCCGCTCGAGTTTTTGAGCCGCAAGGCCGACAACTATATGAACTCGACCTTTGCCAACCTGGACGGCCACCGCAAGATGGAGGCGCGGACCAGCCAGCGACTGGAGATGCATCCCACCGACGCCCAGGCTCGCTGCATTGCCGATGGCGACCCGGTCCGCGTGTGGAACGATCGCGGCTCCCTCACGCTGACGGCGCTGGTGAATGGCAGCGTGCCCGCCGGCGTGGTGGCGGCGCGCATGGATTGGGCCAAGATGCACCGCGACGGGGCCAACGTGAACGCACTGACCAGCGAGCGGCTTACCGACCTGGGCGCGGCGGCCACGTTCTATTCCGTGCTGGTGGAAGTGGCGAAGGAAGAGACGCCACGCTCGACCGCGGTTTGAGACTGGTGGATTGAGGAATGCGGTTTTTTGAGCCGCAGCAGGAGGGTAGCCGCATGGCGCTGGAATTTACCCATTCGTACCTCAAGGATTCGCTGGCCATCTTCCGCCACTACAAGAAGCTGGCGGAACGAGCGATGGAGCAATTGACCGATGAGCAACTGTTTGCGGTGCTGGACGAGGAGGCAAATTCCATCGCCGTGCTGGTGAAGCACCTGACCGGCAACATGCGTTCGCGCTGGACGGATTTCCTGGTCAGCGACGGAGAGAAGCCGGACCGGCGGCGCGACCTTGAGTTTGTGGACCCGCCGGCAACCCGCGCGGAGTTGATGGCGGCGTGGGAGGCGGGATGGGACGCGGTGTTCGGCGCCCTGGAGCCGCTCTCGGACGAAGACCTCAAGCGGACGGTATTCATTCGCGGCGAAGCGCATTCCGTGATGCAGGCCATCAATCGCCAGGTGGCGCATTATTCCTACCATTGCGGGCAGATTGTGCTGCTGGCCAAGCATTTGAATCACAGCGGGTGGAAGCCGCTGACGGTGCCGCGCGGACAGTCGGAAGAGTTCAACCGGCGTGTGCAAGCCGGCGAGGCCAGCCAGCGGTAGTGCAGTCGCGCAAGGCTTCCGCGGCGTCGCTGGTAGAATTTTGGGCATGGAAACCATCCAGTACAACCTGCCGCAAGACCGCATTCCCGAGGCGTGGTACAACATCCAGGCCGACCTGCCCAAACCCCTGGCGCCCGCGCTGCACCCGGGAACGCTGAAACCCATCGGTCCGGACGACCTGGCTCCGCTGTTCCCAGCGGCGCTGATCATGCAGGAAGTGAGCCAGGAGCGGGAGATCGAGATTCCCGACCCGGTGCGGCAGGTGTACGCGCAGTGGCGGCCTGCGCCGCTCTATCGAGCGCGACGGCTTGAGAAGGCGCTGGATACGCCGGCGAAGATCTACTACAAATATGAGGGCGTAAGCCCGGCCGGCTCGCACAAGCCGAACACGGCCGTGCCGCAGGCCTACTACAACAAGATTGAAGGCACCAAGCGCCTGTCGACCGAGACCGGCGCGGGCCAATGGGGCTCGGCACTTTCCATGGCCTGCGCGTTCTTCGGCTTGGAGTGCAAGGTCTACATGGTGCGGGTCAGTTATAACCAGAAGCCCTATCGGCGCGCGCTGATGGAGGCGTTTGGCGCCTCGGTGACCGCCAGCCCGAGCAACGAGACCGAGTCGGGCCGCGCCATTCTGGCCGAGCACCCGAACACCAACGGCTCGCTTGGCATCGCCATTTCAGAGGCCGTGGAAGTAGCCGCCAAGGACCCGAACACCAAATACGCGCTGGGCAGCGTGTTGAACCACGTGCTGCTGCACCAGACGGTGATTGGCCTGGAAGCGATTGAGCAGATGGCGCTGGCCGGCGACGATCCTGACGTGATCATCGGCTGTGCCGGCGGCGGATCGAACTTTGCCGGCCTGGCGATGCCCTACCTGGGACGCAAGATCAAGGGCCAGAGCCAGGCGCGCGTGATCGCCGTGGAGCCGGCTGCCTGCCCCAGCCTCACCAAGGGCCGCTTCACCTACGACTTTGGCGATACCGGGCACCTGACTCCGCTGGTGAAGATGCACACGCTGGGCAGTTCGTTCATTCCGCCCGGGATTCATGCGGGCGGGCTGCGCTATCACGGCATGGGACCGCTGGTGTCGCACGTGATCGACCTGGGACTGGCGGAAGCCACCACCGTGCAGCAGTTGGACGCCTTTGCGGCGGGAATCCAGTTTGCCCGCGCCGAAGGGATCATTCCCGCGCCGGAAGCCAACCACGCCGTGGCCGCGGCCATTCGCGAGGCGTTGGTTGCCAAGGAAGAAGGCAAGGAGCGGACAATTCTGTTTGTCCTGAGCGGGCATGGGCACTTCGACATGCAGTCCTACATCGACTACCAGGCTGGAAAGCTGGAGAACTACGAATATCCGGCTGAGGAGATTGCGATGGCGCTCGCCGGGCTGCCGGTGGTGCGGTGAAGGTAGGGGTTAGGGACTAGGGATTAGGGGCTGTGATCCAGTGGAAACTATCTCCCATGTCTCAGAAGCGAGTGCTTTGAGACATGGGGTACCCAGCGCTTTTGCGGAGTTGAGTTCAATCCTCATCTTTGGGACATGGACTTTGCCATTCCGGCCCTCTTTGCTGCCTTCCGGCTCGCTTTCGAGCTGCACACCGTTCTATTGATCCGGCCCTGAAATAGAAGTACTGTGCCCCATCCATTTCGCAGGCTTCATCGCGAAATGGGTGGGAAGGCATGACAGCATTTAGGGGCCGGATCAATTTTGCGTCAGACCGGATGGCTTGCCGAGCGGTAATCGGGCAGCAAAAAGGACCTGCTTATCGCAGGCCCTTTTTTTGCTTCTGTTCGCGATTTCAACCGGGCCAGGCCGGTGGCCCTCTACTTCACTGTCAGGACGAAGGTGGTGGAGTTCGTCAGGGCGGAAATGCCGTTGCTCGACTGCCCGGTGACGGTGACCGTGTAGGTTCCAGCCGGAGTCGCGGGGTTGGTGGGCGGGCCGTGGTGCTCGTAGTTGTAGCGCGGGTTGCAGGCGGTTGTGCCCAACAAAGTGACCAGCCCGACCAGGGCTACGAGGGAAAGCCGGTTCAGCCACGGACGGCCGCGAGAACCCCAGGCCAGTCCGCCCAGGCCCAGAGCGCCGGGCAGCAGAAACGCCCAGGCGATGGGGTTGGAACCTTTGCCGGGCCGGTTGGCCGGCGAGACCGAAGCCGAGGAGGCTGCCTGCGTCTGAATCACCATCGTGCTGGTGGGCGCGGTGGTGGTAGTGGTGAGGATTTCAACGTTCTCAGGGGTTGCGGCGCACGAAGCCTGATCGGGAAGGCCGGAGCAGGAGAGCGTCACAAACATCGGGGCGCTCAGGCTGCCGTTGTTTGACGGTGTAACTGTAATGGTGATGGTTCCCGCACTGCCGGGGGTCAGGGTGAGCGGTAACGTAGACGGCGCAACCGGTGCGACCGAGACCTGGAAGTCCGGTGTGGTGGTGTCGAGCGCGTGCACCGCGGCGGGCTGGGAAGTCGATGTCTGGTGGCTGCTGTCGCCGGCATAGACCGCGCGCAGAAGGTGATCGCCGCCAACCAGGTCGAGCGCAACCTTTGCTTGGCCGTCGGCGTCGAGCGCGACCCCGGCCAATGGCTTTCCGTGATCGCTGATGGCGACGGCGCCGGTGGCGGGCGAGCCGTCCTGGCCGGTGACGTTCACCACCAGGTTGGCCTTCGTGTGTCCGCCCTGGTCGCGAGTTTCCGCGGTCAGCGTGGTCTGCGTGGCCAGGGCCTGCGAGCTCTCCGCGGCCACTGCCAGCGCGGGCATCGCCAGCGCGATACCCAGTCCTGCAACTAACTCAAGCCGCAGACCGCGGCAGACAATGCCTCTCACGTGCACCTGCTCCAAAATTCAAGTTTCGACCCACGCCCCGCGCGGGGGCAACGGATGCCGCCCGGGCTCTCCGACGCGCCAAGAATGCGAATCGGCCCCATGCCGCAGCGTAGAACCTTATTGTATCCGGCGCGGCCGGACCGTAGCCATTCCTGGCCTGTTCTTTGGACGCACGGGCGGGGAGAAGGACGCCACAGTGCCGGGGATTGGGTTTCCGGCGCGGCGGGGGAAAGCGCGAATCCAGACGATTCTGACCAGGGAGCATCCGAAAGGGGCAGCTCGATCGGGAGCTGGAGACATTCAAGCCGGTGATGAATAGGCTGGGGATACTAAGATAGGGGCATCATGATCGCTCATCTGCGCGGAAAGCTTATCCATAAAGAGCCCGGCCAGGCCATTGTCGAGGCGGCCGGCGTGGGATATGACGTCACGATCTCGGTGCCGACCTTCACGGCGCTGCCTTCCGTGGGCGCTGAGGCGGCGATGCACATCCATACGCAGGTCAGCGAAGACCAGATTGCGCTGTTCGGCTTTCTGGAGCGCGAGGAGAAGCGCCTGTTCGAGCGGCTGATCACGGTGAGCGGCGTGGGGCCCAAGCTGGCCATCAAGATGCTCAGCGGACTGAACCCGGAGCGCACTGTGCAGGCGATTCGCGGACAGGATCACGCGCAATTGACGCGGATTCCCGGGGTGGGCAAAAAGCTGGCCGAGCGGCTGGTGGTGGAGCTCAAAGACAAGCTCGACGACTTTGCCGTTGCACCCGTGCGTGCGTCTGTGCAAGGGGCGGCGGTGGACGATGTGCTGTCTGCTCTGGTGAACCTGGGCTACCAGCGGCCCGCCGCGGAGAAGGCCATCGAACAGGCCATCGCCAAAGACAAGGCCGTCGCAGCCGATTTCGACGGGCTGTTCCGCGGAGCGCTGAAGGTGATCCGGTAACCACCTGCGGTGGGGCCAGCGGCCTTCGGCGTGAGATGCAAGAAGCATTTGGGGATCATGGCGACAACATTGTCATGCGATAAACTCCTCTTGTCATGGTTCTCAAAGTGAAAGACCCGATTACTCCCGCCTATCTTCGTCCCGAAGGTCTCAAGTTCCTGCGCGGCCTGGCCCGCAACAACGACCGCGAATGGTTCACGCCGCGCAAGGCTGCGTTCGAGGCTGAACTCAAAGAACCGATGCTGGCCATTATCCGCAAGGTAACGGACGCCATGACCACCTTTGCGCCCAACTTTGTGCGGCCCGCCGAGAAATGTTTGTTCCGCATTTATCGCGACACGCGCTTCAGCAACAACAAACTGCCCTACAAGACGCACGTGGCGGCATGGTGGTCGCACCAGGGGATGGAGAAGACCTCGGGCGCCGGATACTACTTCCACATCAGCGCCAAAGAGGTGGTGATCGCCGCCGGCGCCTACATGCCGGAGAAGGACCAGTTGGCCGCCATTCGCCATTGGCTGCTGGAGAATCACGCCGCATTCCGCAAGGTCTTGCAGACGGCAGCCATTCGGAAGACTTTCACGGAGTTTGAAGGAAACTCGCTGATCCGCCCGCCGAAGGGTTTTCCCTGCGAGCATCCTGCGCTGGACCTGATCCGCTGCCGGCAATGGGGGCTGAGCACGACGCTCGCGGCCGCAGAGGCTCTGGAGACGGACTTTGCCGCCACGCTGATCCGGCACTTCAAGCTGGCTGCGCCGGTGGTGGACGCGCTCAATACCCCGATTGCGGCGACCCTGTCAACGAGGAAAAAGGTGCTGTTCGGTCTTGATTGAGCGAACGGTGCAAAGGGCCGGTTGCACTGTTCGCGGGTCAGTTGGATGGCCTGAAAACCTGCAAATCTGGGCAAAATCGGACGAAAATCGGCAAATTCGGCACAAAATCCCAAGAAAATTGTGGAAATCAAGGATTTCCCATTGACTTTGAACCCCCAAAAGTCGCATTGTAACGAACGACGGGGTCTCCGAACCCGCATGAATACAGGGGTTTCGTGCAAGCGTTGCTCAGTCGCACTCCCTCCATGCGGTACGCGCCTCGCGAAGGAAACCCGGCACCACCGGCAAGCCCAAGGGCTCGCCCAGAAGGAGAACATCACATGGCAACAGGACTGACCAAGACTGCCCTTACGCGGCACCTGGCCGAGAAGATGCAACTGACCAACAAGCAATCGGCGGCCTTCCTGGACCTGCTGGCTGAAACGGCCATCAAGGAGACCAAGAAGAACGGCGTCTTCGTGATCCCCGGCATTGGCCGCCTGGTAAAGGCGGAGCGCAAGGCCCGCATCGGCCGCAACCCTCAGACCGGCGCGGCCATCAAGATCAAGGCCAAGACCGTGGTCAAGTTCCGCGTGGCCAAGGCCGCCAAGGACGTGATCGCCCCCACCAAGAAGTAACATTCCGGACTGCGGACCCGAAGGGAGGAGCCAAGTGCTCCTCCCTTCGTTTTTTGGCTGGATGGGGATTGTGGCCGGAATGAGCCAGGGCAGAAGAATCCTGACCGCCGATTTTCTCCATCCTGGGGCGGGGCCGGCGCGTCCAATCTCTAATGGCAACAAGAATTTTTCCGGCTGACCTTCAGAGTTCGCAGGCGGCCGATCCCGTTCTCTCGGTCCTGCGATTGGAGGGACTGGCGGCGGCCGCGCTCTCAGCGGTCTTTTATGCGCGCACAGGGGCAAACTGGGGTCTGTTTGCGGCGCTGTGGCTGGCGCCCGATCTGAGCCTGCTTGGTTACCTGGCCGGACCGAACTGGGGCGCGCGCATCTACAACGCCATCCATGCGTACATTACGCCGGCAACGCTGGCGGTGACTGCGTTGTTGCTGCACAGCGATGCGCCGCTGCCCTTCGCCTTAATCTGGATCAACCACATTGGAGTGGACCGGATGATGGGCTACGGGCTGAAGTTCCAGGAGGGCTTTGCCTGGACGCACCTGGGCAAGCTGGGAGGCCGGCACGGAACACCTACCGAGCCACGCCGGGCTGCTCCTCGTTTCGCGGCAGCAGCGCCCGCGCAACCAGCGAAACGCCAAAGCTGATAATGACGCCGCGAATCATGAGCCAGTTATCGTAACTCCACGAGAGAAACGCCAGGGTAAGAAAGACGCCGATGGGGCATAATTCGGCGAGGATGGCGCGGAGCCATTGCGGTTTGCGGCCTGATGACCCGGGGCTGCCGTGTTTGGGGCCGGTGGAACCCGGAGCGTTGCGCAGGCGCGGAAGCAAACGTGGAACCACGCGCAGATAACTCTGGTAGGGCTCGCCAAGCTGGCTGGTGAGGAAAGCCTCTTCGCCTAGGATGAGGCGCAGGTGAAACGCGGTAAGCAGAACCATGGCAAACAGAGCGCCGCTGACCGGCATAAGAAAAGCCATGGCCGCGAACATGAACCAGTTGCCGAGATAGAGTGGGTTGCGGACATATTGATAGGGGCCATCGGCCAGCACTGCACCGGCCCTCATTTGCAGGTGGTTGACGGTGAAAGCTCCCAGGTAGGCCGTTCCCCACACGCGCAGGACCGCGCCCACGGCGGCGATGAGCGTGGCCAGGACGATCATCAGCGGCGCAGCCACGGCGAATCGGACCAGGCCCGTCTGGACCAGTCCATGCGCCAGCCAGCCCAGCAGCGAAATGCGTGATCCAATTCCCCACGCCTCAATCCACGGCGCCCAGTAACCCACCGTGATGATCGCGACCGTGATCGCCATGCGCAGGCGAAACTCGATCTTCGTTGCCCCCATCGACCTCTCCCTTTTGCCGGAGTGTACCATCCGGCGTGGCAGGCAGTTGGCAAGCAGGGTTTGGCTGGTTCTGTATGGTACGCTGGCGCATGAGAGCCGGTCGCCGCTCTTCTAGACCGGTTCCACAATAAATGTGCCCTTTCTGGCATCGTGCGAGGTGGCATTTTCTTGAGGAAAATGCCACTGGGGTGCATTGGTTTCTGGGTATACCAATTGTGGAACCGCTGTAGCCGCCTGCCGGCGTTCTCCGGAGGAATTCTCCCATGTTTCTGCGTACTTTTGCCGCGGCTCTCGCGGCAGCGGTTACATTGCCCCTGGTTGCACAAAGCGTAACTCCTTCGCATGCTGATCTGGCCGCATCGGTAGCGAAGCAGTTACCAGCCCTCACCGAGACGTACAAGCATCTGCACCGCAACCCCGAGCTCTCGCGGCACGAGGAGCATACCGCTGCCTTTGTGGCCGGCGAGTTACGCAAGCTGGGGTATGCGGTGACCGAGCATGTGGGCAAATACGAAGACGGCGCACAGGCGCTGGGCGTGGTGGCCGTGCTTCAGAACGGCCCCGGTCCGCGGGTGCTGATTCGCACGGATATGGATGCCCTGCCCGTCGAAGAGAAGACCGGCCTGGATTACGCCAGCACCGTGAAGACCGTGAATGCGCAGGGCCAGGATGTGAGCGTGATGCACGCCTGCGGCCACGATCTGCACATGACGGTGCTGCTGGGCGCGGCGCGGGAGCTGGCGGCGCGCAAAGGTCAGTGGCACGGCACGCTGGTGCTGGTGGGCCAGCCCGCCGAGGAAGTGATTCAAGGCGCGGCGGCGCTCATGGCCGACCACCTTTACGAGCGCTTTGGCAGGCCGGACTTTGTGCTGGCGGAGCACGACACCAACGACGTGGCGGCGGGCTCAATTGCCGTGAAAGGCGGGCCTCTGCTGGCCAGTGCGACCACGTTGACCGTGACCATGCGCGGCATCGGCGGGCACGGCTCCGCGCCGCAGGCGGGCAAGGACCCCATTGTGCTGGCTGCCGAGTTTGTGTTGGTGGCGCAGACCATTGTCAGCCGCCAGATCGATCCGCAGCAACCGGCCGTGCTGAGCGTGGGCACCATCCACGGGGGAACGAAGAACAACATCATTCCCGACGAGGTGACGATGGGCCTGACGCTGCGGACGTATTCACCCGCGGTGCGCGACCAGGTTGTGGCTGCCGTGCGCCGCACCGCGCAGGGGCTGGCAGAGGCGTACGGCGTTCCGGCGGACCGGATGCCGACGGTCACCCTGGGCGAGAACACGCCCGCGACCTTCTGCGACCCGGCACTGGCCGAGCGGCTGCGTGTGTCGGCGACCGCTGCCCTGGGCAAGGACCGCGTGGTGGAGGCCCATGCCGTGATGGGAAGCGAGGATGTGGGGCTGTTTTCGCTGGACGGGCAGATTCCGGCGGTGATGTATTGGCTGGGCGCGGCCGATCCCGGCAAGCTGGCGGAAAGCCGGAAATCGGGCGTGGCGCTGCCGACCCTTCACTCGGCCAAATTTGCGCCGGTTTATGAGCCAGCTATCACCACCGGTGTGACGGCGATGACCGCCATGGCGATGGATCTGCTGAAATAAGCGAGCGGGCCTGGCAGGAACTGGCTCATGAGAGTGGACGGGGAGAGTTTGCCGTATCCCACCCTTGCGACAAAAAACAAGAACGTCGCACGGGTGGGGTACGGGGGCTGCACGCGCGCCCGGCGCTGATAAACTTGAAAATGAGCCAATGTTCAGAAAAAGATATGCACGCTGGATGTACGAGTGGGAAACCCGGCTGACCACGCGGGACGAGAACCGCGTGGTTCGTCCTCTGGAGTGGGGTTTCGAGTGGATTGCGCCGTTTCTTGAGTCGCATGGCTTTGGGGACGCCGTCCCCGGGCCGGAGATTGTGCGCGACCCCGCATCGGCCGAGGCGGCCATGGTCCGCATCAATAAGTTGCTCATCCGGCATAGCGATGTCTTCTTCGGCTACGAGCGGCCCACCGACTTCCGGCTGGAAGAGATGTATCCGCAGCTTTTCCCCACCAACGTGCGCCCCGAGACGCTGGCCCAGGACGCGGCGATCAAGCGCCAGGCCGCCGAAGGCAAGCTGGCTCCGGCCCAGTTTCTGCGCTTTACCTCGCCGGAGCGGACCCCTTACCCGGAAAACGACCAGGTGAACGCGCGCTGGTATCCTGCGCCTGCGCACAAGGACCCCAAGCGGCCCAAGCAGGCCATAGTCGTTCTTCCGCAGTGGAACGCGGACGGCTTCAGCCACAACTCGCTGTGCTCGATCTTCAACCGAATGGGCATTTCGGCGCTGCGGCTCTCCATGCCCTACCACGACATTCGCCGCCCTGAGGAGCTGGAGCGCTCGGACTACAACGTCAGCCCCAATATCGGCCGCACGCTTTCGGCCTGCCGCCAGGCGGTGGTGGACATTCGCTGCTGCGTGGACTGGCTTGAGGAACAGGGATACGAGCACTTCGGCGTGCTGGGAACCAGCCTCGGCTCCTGCTACACCTTCCTGGCCACCACGCACGACCCGCGCATCCGCGTGAATGCCTTCAACCATGCTTCAACAGCGTTCGGCGACGTGGCCTGGGCGGGCCAGAGCACACGGCATGTGCAGCAGGCGCTGGAAGATGCCGGTCTTACCCAAGACCGTGTGCGGGAGCTGTGGTCGTCGATCAGCCCGTGCAGCTATTACTCCAAAATCGACAGCGAAGAATCCGGCGGGCCCGGCAAACGGGTGCTGATGATCTACGCCAACTACGACCTGACATTTCCCAAGGAATACTCCGTGCAGGTGGTGGAGGCGTTCCGGCACATGAACCTCAACTTTGAGGCTCGGGTGCTGCCCTGCGGCCACTACACCACCGGCGAAACACCCTACAAGTTTCTGGACGGCTGGTACATGGGATCGTTTGTTTACCGGGCGTTCAAGGCGCTGCGGGATGAGAAGGCGGCGGGCGCTGGCGCGCCGGCGCTCGAACCGAACGAGGTCGAGGAAGCTGTTTCGCGGTAAAGCTGTAGAGCGATTTGCTGAAAAACCACGGCGCGTTGTCAGGCATGGGTCCGGTCCGCACCCTGAATCTCCGGGGGGTACCCCCACCCCTATTCTGGGCGCAAAATCCTTGTTTTCTGTGGTTTACGGACAGGGTTGCGCCGTAAAATCGTCAAAACAAAGGAGTTGCCTGCAAAATCGTCCAGGATAAAGAGTTATCGGCAAGAACGAGGAGTTTGTCGGAACGATTTGAGGGAAAGCTCCTGAAGATGATTGTGCGACAAAGGGCACAAATAATCTGCAACCACCTGCGGTGGGGCGGGCGCGCTTTGCGCATGAGGTTCGTGGCCTCCCTGGTCCCCAAATGCGAGGGACCAGGGGCACCCGGCAACGAGTGGATTCGGAATTGCGGCTGGGTCAACCGGAACACCGAAATTCCGAACCCGATCTGAAGGTTTGCCGAGTGGTCGTTTTAAGGGCTGATTCATAATCCGGACGATTTCCACTCACACCCGCGGTGAAGCTGCGGAAGGATGGGCCACCTGCCATAGATCACTGCACAACTGAGTTGATGAAGTTCACAAGTTCCTGATCGATCTCTTCGGCCGCAATGGCCGCAGCAATCCGCGAGGAATCAGTTTCCTTCCTGAAGCGAACGCCGTAGTTCTGGAACACCTTGTCTAGAAGCTCGGATCCCGGCACCATGTCAAGTTTCTCGGCATCCCAGCGCGAAGCAACCGTTGCGGACTCCCTGTCGCAGACATCGCCGAGTCTCGCCTTGCGATCCGCTAGGGAATTCGCCTGTTTATCGATTTCTGCCTGAATTGCCCCTTTTGTCCCGACCTTAGAAATTTCGTTAACCCAGGAGTCGGTTGCAAAAACGGGCTTGCAAAGAAATTTCGCGACGCGCTTACCAATCGTGAACTCCCGCAATCCATCGGCACATACCGGTAGCAGCTCGGAGATGCGATCGGCAGATAGTGCTGTCTCGGATTTGGGCGAATCTTTGGTCTTGGTCCTTAGGAAATCTGATATCGCCCGCGGCTTCAGGAGGTAGTTCTCGATCTCTCGCTTAGCTAGAACGTGGACGGAGGCCTTGTCCCCCAAGCGAGCCTTTATGGCATTGACGTCATCGTTATCCTGCTCATCATGGTCTAACAGAAAGTACATTTCGACTTGCCTCTTACTCAGGAACGATAAAATGGCCTCGCTCGCATAATGTGTGAAGTTTCGAACCCCGCCCATCCGGATAAAACCCACGTTCCGCTGGGCGAAATTCACACCTACCTTATTTGCATGCTCACGTATGACGGCTTCGTCCGACGGCCCTTCAACAAAGACAAGCCGGTCAAACATGAATAGAGAGCTTAACCGCAAGCCCAATTCCCTAGGTATCCTGCTTTGTGCGTCCTCCAGATCAAGCAGTTGCACACTCGTGTAACGTTCCTTCGAGACAAGATATACATTGCGTAAATCGCCGGCGTCCAGGAAATTGGTCGAGTGGGTCGAGACAAGCACTTGGCATGACGCGCTTATCTGCTTCAGAAAGTGCATCATCGCGATCTCAAGGGCAGGATGAAGATGAACTTCAGGTTCTTCAACAAGCAATATCGCAGGCCGCTGGAATTCAAAATCCAGGATCAATCTTAAGGCCTCTCGTATACCGGCCCCGTTGACCTCCAAAAGGAAGTCATCAACGTCCATCTCAGCCCTCTTGTCGGAATCCCCGCTTGTGGAACTCTCGAAGGCATCTATGTGAACCCCCAAAAGCGCATGGACGGTCTCCTGGATATTTCTTAGAGCCTCGTTTCCGCCTCGTCGCACCTTAAGTGCAAGCAACCTCTGCGCCTCTTCCTGACCGAGTGGTCTTCGTCTCTCGCTCAGGTACAGAACGCGCGCGCTAGCGATAAGCTTCAGGCATTCGTGAACATATTTGGGGAGCTCCGACTCTTGGCCGGAAAAGGTATCGAGAGGATTCCGCAACGGCTGACTTGAGAGAGAGCTGGCTTCAACGATTACACGTTCCCCCCAACTCTCGATGGCACGTTTGAACTCAGCAAAGCTTTCAGACTCGCTCAGCATGGACTCGATTTGCTGTTCAAAGCCACCACTCGTATCCTCGCCTATCAATCGCCTGAGGATATAGCCCCTTGGAAGGCTTGCTGAATGCCCCTCCCGAAGCCGTTTCCAATCGTCCTGGTCTATCCTCCTAGCTGCCGTCGCAATGCGTTGCGAATCTAACTTCGACCTTTGGAGGCTGTCCGCCTTTGTGTACAGTTCCGCAGCCGACGCCGCACTCACTTTCAAGATTATTCGCTCGCTTTGCTCTGCGGCGGCGGCAACGAACGCAAGCTTGCTGACGTATGCAAACCGGCTCGGGCTGTTGACAATGGACAGAGTGACGCTCAATAACAGGTTGGGGTCTAACCCATCTACAGCGTTCTTAAGCTGCGGTGCTTCGAGAGCAATGCTCCGGAGTAATCCGTCGCGCTCGGCAAGATTGATCGAGAACCTAAGTTCGATCTCGATGGGCAAAGTGGTATCCCTGCTGGTAAAATCAATTGTTTTACCCAAATGGGGCTTGAGATCAACAACCTCGCCCTCGGACAGACACAAGAAGAAGGTCTGAATCGCCGAAAGCAATGTCGATTTTCCGCTGTTGTTCTTGCCAATTGCCACGTTGAACTGGCCGATCCCTGGTAGTTCTGCGTGCAAGACGCTCCGAAGCCGATCAACTCTTACATGTTCCAATTTCATGATGCCGCTAATCCTAACATGCGTCGCGGGTTAGTAAACCTAGAAAAGGTGGTGGTCCGAATCCCGCAGGCCCAACTCGCACACGCCGTGTGCGCTCGGGCGCTCTGACTGCGTGCGTTTGTGCCGAGGCGCTCATTGAGGCGGTAACTGCTTTCCGTTCCCGAGCTTCTACCGCAGCCCGCTAAGGTTCAGCCGCAGTAACTTGGCGGGGTCGAGATAAGCGCCTTGCCAGCGGACGGCCCAGTGGAAGTGGGGGCCGGTTACGCGGCCGGTGGCGCCGCTGAGGCCTAGGCGATCTCCTTTCGCCACCTGCTGGCCCTCGTGCACGTCGATGCGGCTCAGGTGCATGGAAAGCGTGAACAGGCCCAGGCCGTGGTCGATGACTACGCAGTTGCCTTCGTAGTAGAAGAGGCGCGCGAGCACCACGCGGCCGCTGTTGCCGGCGCGCACCGGAGTTCCCGGCAGGGCGCGAAAGTCCATCCCCTTGTGAATGCTGGCCAGCGTGCCGTTGAAGACGCGGCGGGTGCCAAAACTGTCCGTCGGCGGGGCGACGACCGGGCGGCGAAAGCTGGCCGTCCAGAGCGGCTGGGGAGCGCTCAAGGCAAAGACCTTGGCCTTGAGCTGGTTCTCAGCCTCGATCTGCTTGAGCGCGTCAGGGCCGGGGGAGACGAATTTGGGCTCCACGGTCAGCGAAGTGGTGCGGTAATGAGCCGGATGAATCTCAACCGTGCGGGTGAGGTCGCGCGCGCCGCCTGCGGTGTGGAGCGTGAGGCGCAGAGTCGATGGGCCCACGGGCGCTTCGACATCGACCCCGGCCAGGGCAAACCATCCATGGCCGGCGCGGCCGCGGAAGAAATCGAGCTTGCGGCCCAGCCAATCCCCGTCGAGCTGTGCGGCGGCCTCGGCCTGCACATGAATGAGCACAGGCGAGCCCGCCTCAACCAGCGCCGGAGTCAGGGTGATGGGGGAAGGTTGCGCGCGGGCTGGGGTGAGGACGGCAAGGAAGAGGCAGGCGAAGGAGAGGATGCCGCGGCAGGGTCCTATCGATCCGGACCCTGAAGAGTGTTGCGCCTTCCCACCCATTTCGCGATAAGACCTGCGAAATGGATGGGGCACGGTGCTTCTATTTGAGGGCCGGATCAATGGTGGCGCGGAGCATCGCATGGGCACAAGCATACGGGGATGATGTGCGGGGCGGGAATGAATTTGACGAAAGGCCCGAATGAATTGCGAAATGCCCGGGGGAGCATGAGCACCGTCCCTTACGGGACTCCGTAGGAATTGTTGGTCTCGTTTACCCCACGCTGAAGCGCGGGGCTGACAAACACTGCGCCTACGGCGCGGGCGACGGGCTGCTGCGCGGATGCGCGGCCAGCCACTTGGCTACACGGTCCTGCACATCTTCCAGCTCGTCCGCCGTGATGCGGGTTCCGACCACCTGCCGGTTGGCGGCGTACTGCGCCTGGTTCGGCCCCTTCGCGGCCGCCGCCAGATCCAACCAGTAGTAGGCTTCCACGTCATTGTGCTGAACGCCCTGGCCGAAAGAATAGAGCACGCCAAGAATGCCCTGGGCGCCTGCGTCTCCCTGCCCGGCTGCTTTGCGATACCAGGCTGCGGCTTGCGCCATGTCGCGGGGAAAGCCCTTGCCTCCGTCGCGGTAGAGAGCGGCCAGGTGAAGCTCGCCGTCCACGCTGCCCGTTTCAGCCGCTTTGCGGTACCACTCCGCGGCCTGGCTCAAATCGCGCCCCACGATTTTGCCCGCCGCATAGACTTCGCCGATGCGGATTTGCGCGGCGGCGTCGCCGGCGTTGGCGCTGACGAGCAGGGACGGATCGATGCCAGGGGTCTGCGCAAAGACCGGCGTGAAGGCCACGAAAAACAATACGATCAAAGCGAACCGAGCGACTTGCTTGTGCATGAAAACCATCTCCGTGCCCCCGGCGCGCTAGGGCGCTTTGGGCACACTCTGCTGCGGATGCGTGGCCAGCCACTGTTGAACACGCTCCCGCGCCTTGGTCAATTCGTCCGGAGAGAGCTTTTTGGCCGCCATCTCGCGGGAATTCGTCGTCTTCTCCAGTCGAGCACCGGTGTATTGCCGGGCGGCGACATCGAGCCAGAAATACGCCTCGGCATAGTCCTTCTTGACGCCCTGGCCCGTCAGATACAAGACGCCCAGGTTGTTTTCCGCATTCACTTCACCCTGCATGGCGGCCTTGCGATACCACTCCGCGGCGGTCTTCAAGTCGCGCTTGACCCCATGGCCAAGTTCATAGTGCACGCCCAGGTTGAACTGCGCCATGGCAATGCCCTGGGCCGCGGCCTTGCCATACCATTCGGCAGCCCGCGCATAGTCTTGCGGCACGCCCGAGCCGTTCTCGTACATATCGGCAAGGGTCTGTTCGGCGGGCGCATATCCCTTATCGGCAGCCTTGCGAAACAAGTCCACAGCCTGCGCGTCGTCGCTGGGAACGCCCTGGCCAAGATGGGCCATGCGTCCAAGATTGAACTGGGCCTCGGCCTCTCCCTGATCGGCGGCCTTGCGGAACCAGAGGGCCGCCTGCGCGAAGTCTGCCGGCACGCCATTGCCCTCCTGATAATGCAGCCCCAGGTTGTTTTCGGCGTCGGCAAAGCCCTGGTCGGCGGCTTGCCTATACAAGGCGGCTGCCCGCGCATGGTCCGCGACAACTCCCGTGCCGTGGTCGTAGAGCAGGCCGAGGTTGAATTGAGCCTGTGCCAAGCCCTGGTCGGCGGCCTTGCGGAACCAGACCGCGGCTTGCGCATCGTCCTTGGCTACTCCCTGTCCGAACCGGTAACGCAAGCCGAGATTCAACTGGCCCCGCGGGTCGCCTTGTTCGGCGGCCTTGCGAAACCACTTGGCCGCTTCGTCGTAGTCTTGCGCGACACCCTTGCCGTGCAGATAAAGCAGCCCAAGGTCGATCTGAGCGCCGGCATCGCGCTGGTCGGCGGATTTTCTAAACCAGGCAGCCGCTTGCGCCTCGTCCAGCGGGACGAGCTTGCCTTCCTGGTAGAGCAGGCCCAGCTTCAACTGCGCCTTGGCGAAGCCCTGGGCGGCAGACTTCTGGAACCAGGCGAGGGCCTGAGCGCCGTCGGCAGCGACTCCGCGGCCGTTCTCGCAGGCCAAGCCGAGGTTGAACTGTGCGGCGGCAAAGCCCTGGTCGGCAGCCTTGCGATACCATTCTGCCGCCAACGCATCGTCGCGCGGCACTCCGTCGGCATGCGCATAGAGCAGCGCAAGGTTGTATTGCGCGCTGGCCAGTCCCTGATTGGCTGCATTCCGATAGAGCTCCGCAGCCATGGCTTTGTCCTGCGGTACGCCCATGCCGTCGCGATAGAGCACGGCCAGGTTGAATTGAGCCCAGGCGTCGCCATGCCCGGCTGCCTTCCGGAACCATGTTGCCGCCTCGGCATAGTTCCAATCGACGCCCTGACCTTTCATGTACGCCAGGCCAACGAGCCGCTCGGCAACCGCGTCGCCCCTGTTGGCCTTGGCCAGCAGGACCGGGTTGATCCCCTTGGGCTGCGCAAAGACTGCGGGCGCAAGCGCCGTAACCACCATCACCAGAGCGAGTTGCTTGAAGGGAAATTGCATTGGCGCCTCGCCCAATTATCAGGCACAAGCGGTAGTGCGGGACACGCCCAATCAAGAGTGCCGATTCGATTGTCATGGAATGCGATTCGTCTTGGGACTACGTGGAAATCGAGGCTGCGCGGGGCAGTTCGTCCCAGACTACGGAGCTGCGAACGCACCCGATGTGCAAAAGGAGTGGAAAATGGGGCTAAAATTCTGGTATGACTGACCGCATATCCCTCTCCCTCGCCCAGGCCGACCCCGAAGTGGCTGCAGCTCTTGACCATGAAACCCTCCGCCAGCACGAGGGGCTGGAGATGATTGCCAGCGAAAACTTTGTTTCCGAGGCAGTGCTTGAAGCAGCCGGCTCGATCTTCACCAACAAATACGCCGAGGGCTATCCTGGGCGGCGCTACTACGGAGGCTGCGAGTATGCCGACGTGGTGGAGAACCTGGCGCGCGACCGGGCCAAGCAGATTTTTGGCAGCGAGCACGTGAACGTGCAACCGCACTCGGGCTCGCAGGCCAACGCCTCGGCCTATGCGGCAGTGTTGCAGACGGGCGACACCATCCTGGGCCTGGACCTGGCCCACGGCGGGCACCTTACGCACGGACACCGGCTCAGCTTCAGCGGCAAACTCTATCGGCCCACGTTTTACCAAGTGCGGCGCGACACGGAGCTGATCGACTACGACGAGCTGGAATCCATTGCCGTGAGGGAGAAGCCCAAGGCCATCATCGGCGGCGGCAGCGCCTATCCGCGGCTGTGGGATTTCGCGCGCATGAGGCAGATCGCCGACAAGGTGGGCGCGGTGTACATCTTCGACATGGCGCACATTGCCGGGCTGGTGGCGGGCGGCGTGCATTCCTCGCCGGTGCCGCACGCGCACATCACCACGACAACTACCCACAAGACGCTGCGCGGGCCACGCTCGGGAATGATTTTGTGCGGGCACGAGCTGGCGGCGGCTGTGGACAAGGCGGTCTTTCCAGGACAGCAGGGCGGTCCGCTGGTGCACATTGTGGCGGCCAAGGCAGTGGCCTTTGGCGAGGCGCTGCGGCCGGAGTTCAAGACCTATGCCGCGCAGATTGTGGCCAACGCCAAGGTGCTGGCAACAGCTTTGCAGGAAGCCGGTTTCCGCATCATCTCCGGCGGCACGGACAACCACCTGATGCTGGTGGACGTCTTCGAAAAGGGCATTCTTGGCTCGGAGGCCGAGCTGGCGCTGGGCAAGGCCGGCATCACGGTCAACAAGAATTCCATTCCTTACGACACCAATCCGCCGCTGAAGCCCTCCGGCATCCGCATCGGCACGCCGGCCCTGACCACCCGCGGCATGAAGGAGCCGGAGATGCGGCTGATTGGCGCATGGATCGCCAAGGCCCTGGACCAGCGCAACGACGACGCGGCGCTGGAACGGATTCGCCGCGAAGTGGCCGAACTGGCCAACCGCTTCCCGCTCTATGCGTGGCGGCGCGCGCCGCAGGCTGTAAGCGCGTAAGCGATTTCAGGGCCGCAGATGCCAAAAAACGCAACTTGCCTCCTCGTTCGGTGTTGCATCTAATGAGTTTGGGATGACCTATCCGGGGATTGAGACAGCATTCAGGTGCTTCTGCCCCGGAGGGCATCGAGGAGGATAGTATGCGTTTTGTACAGATTGCTTTGACCGCCCTGCTGGTGGTTTCTGTGCCTGCATTTGCCCAACGCCCGGAAAGACCAGCGGCGCCCCCGTCCCACGGACCGGCGGAGTTTCACGGCACACCTCACGGTCCTGAGGAGCACCGCAACTATAGCGACAAGGCCGGCCACCCCAACGTCCCGCATGTGGACAAGGGCAACAAATGGGTTGGTCACGACACCGGCAGGGATGACCCGCACTACCATCAGGACCATCCCTTCGAGCACGGGCGCTTTACCGGCGGCTTCGGCCCCAGCCATCGGTGGCATCTTGCCGGCGGCGGCCCCGGCCGTTTCTGGTTCAATAACTGGTACTGGTCCGTTGCGCCCTTTGACCTAGCCTTCTGCGACGGCTGGTTGTGGGATTCCGACGACATCATCATCTACGACGATCCGGACCATATCGGCTGGTATCTGGCCTACAACGTGCGGCTGGGGACCTACGTGCACGTGGAGTATCTGGGGGCATAACCGGGCTGCGCATCGGCAGGGGTAGTTTCAGAAGCAGAGGGGGATGGGCCTGACGGCCTGTCCCCTTTTTCCGTCTGGATTGGAACTCGGCATCGCGGCAGTGCAATTGCAGGAACACAATCCAGTGTCGATGAAAGCTCCACTGCGGCCCTGCTGGCTGCGTCGACTTGCGTGTTGCTGCTGCGGGAACCATCGCTCCTGGTTTTGCTATACCCTGTCCGCATGACAGAAGACCTGACCAGCGAGCGTCTCCTGCTGCGCCGCTGGTGTGACGCAGACCGGGAGCCGTTCCAGAGGCTGAATGCGGACCCGCGGGTCATGGAGTTCATGCCGGGACTGCTGACGGCGAAGCAGTCGGACGAGCTGATCGACCGTATCGAGCGACACTTCGAACGGCACGGGTTTGGCCTGTTTGCCGCCGAGCTGCTCGCGAACAGAGCCTTTCTCGGATTCATCGGGCTTTCTGTGCCGGCATTCGACGCGCCCGTTATGCCGGCCCCGGGGTCCACGCGGACAGGTCTTCGTCCGTGGGGTGGAGTGGAAATCGGCTGGCGGCTCAGCGCAGAGTTCTGGGGGCGCGGCCTGGCGACGGAAGGAGCGCGAGCCCTAGTCCGTCATGCCTTCGAGGAGCTTGGGCTCGACGGCCTTGTCTCGTTTACTGTCCCGGAAAACCTGCGTTCGCGCCGGGTGATGGAAAAGCTGGGCATGGCCCGCAATCCGGCCGAAGACTTCGACCACCCGCTCCTGCCGGAGGGGCATCCCTTGCGCCGCCACGTGCTCTATCGCCTCGATCGTGCGCAGTGGGACCGAGGGGGCATCCTGTCCAGCTTGTGAAGCTCCGGATTCAGGCGGTGATGGCGAACCAAGCCTCTGACCGCATGGTTATGCTCATCCCTCAAGCAAATGCGGGCGTGGACGTCCGCGTTACGGCCGGTCTGGAGACCTGTGTTCCATCCCCGAGAAAAACATCTTCAAGTGGTCAGAGACCATCGCGTCGGGCAACCGGGCAAGGCGTCCCCTTTTGTTCACACTCTCGCGAGGCGGGCCGCGGGCCCATTGGCAGCCTTCGCAGCCTCGGCTTCCATACCATTGCGAACCGATTCGGTGAGCCGCGGCTTATTCATCTCTCGCCTCACGCGGGCGATGATCTCTGCCGCCAACTGTATTCGTTTCTTTTTCATGGGTTCCTCTCTGAGCGATTCGCACGCTATTGATCGGCAGAATCCAACCTGGAAGCCGGCTTCAGTTTCAGCGCAACCAGCACTTCAAGCAGCGTGGCGGAGTTCCGGACACTCCCCGAGAGAAGCGAGAGCGCTTCCGAAAGGGGAGCATGTTCTTCCGCCAGCGCAGAGAGGTTATCGCTGACCTTGCGGAGATTTCTGGCTTCTTGCAGAATCCTGTCTGCGGGCATGGGACTCACGGCCTCCCGGTAGCCTTCAAGGAGGCTCGACTGGCTGGCGAAGCTGCCGTCTCGCATCCTCATTGCACGTCATCCTATGAGCGTTTCAGGCTAACATCTGCTCACATTGGATCACTGCAAACATGAAGTCCGAGTCGGCCTGCCGCAGCGAGGCGATCCTGACGTCCCGGGCGGCTTCGTCCATCGTCCCGCTGGGCCCGGGCCGAACCTGCCGCCACTGCCGGTCTGCGGGTTCGCTGTCTGCGCTGGAGCATACGCTGGATTGCCGCCCTGTTAACCAAACGCACTCCACATTCGTTGTATGAGCAGAAGAGGACGAACGCTCTCTTCGATAGAGGGGATATCGCAATGCATTCTCGTAACCGCATCCTGCCCTGGGTTCTGCGCACGGTCGTGGCGCCCGCCTGTGTGTTTGCCGCTCTTGCCGCCGCGCAACCCCGGCCCGCTTTGCCGGCGCAACCCGCAAGCCCGGCGTCGTCGGCCACCGCTCCGGCTCCCACCGAAAAAGATTTTAACGCCACCCAGGAACAGCTCATCAAGCTGCTGCGCATGAGCCCGACCTTGACCACTGTAGTGGCCCACGACCCATCGCTGCTCTCGAATCAGGATTATGTGAACCGCAACAATCCGCAACTGGCGCAGTTTCTCGCCACCCATCCCGAGATCGCCCGCAATCCCGATTTCTACCTCTTCACGCATGTGCATCCTGAAGATGGGGGCCGAGACCAGGCGCTGGAACGCGCGGTTTGGCCGGAACTGGTGCCGCCCCAGCGCGACGCGCCGCTTCTCCAGGATTTCTTCAACGACTTGGCTCCCGTTTTGGCCTTCGTCTGCTTTCTTGCCGCGCTTGTCTGGCTGATTCGCGTCTTTCTTGAGAACCGCCGCTGGGGACGCATCTTCAAGCTGCAAAGCGAGGTGCACGGCAAGCTCATTGACAAGTTCAGCTCCAACCAGGAGTTGGCGCTCTATATGGAGACGGAAGCCGGCAAGCGCTTCCTTGAGGCGGCGCCTATCCCGGTGGGTTTCCAGCCGGAACAGCGCGTGCCGAACGCGGTGGCCCGGGTGCTGACGCCGCTCCAAATTGGTATCGTGCTGGCGCTTCTGGGTGCCGGGTTCTTCCTCCTTCGCCATGCCGACCCGCAGATGAGCACACCCATGCTGGTCCTGGGAACGGTGGCGCTGATGCCTGGGCTGGGATTTATCATCTCCGCGGGGGTTACCTGGGTTCTGGCCGGCCGCCTGGGGCTTATGCCCGAGAATTCGGCCGCGCCTGGCAGGCACAATCCGCCCGCCGACTCGCAGGAGAGGCAGTGAGCTGGAGGGGGCATGGACCCCGGGAGAAGGCGTCCTCGTATGCTCTGGGAAACCGCACTTCCGAACCTCGTTGCCGGCGCCGCGCCGCGGGTAGCCGAATCGCCCATGGATAGCGAGGCTTTCGCCGGCTTCTACGAGCGTTCGGCTCGGTCCCTGTGGGTTTACCTGGCGCGCGTCGGGGGCGATCCCACGCTGGCCGACGACCTGATGCAGGAGAGCTACGTGCGCTTTCTCAGCGCCGCGTGGCCGGAGTCGCATCGGGACGAGGGCGAAGTGGCCGCGCGGCGGTACCTTTTTCGCATTGCCACCAACCTGCTGCGGGACCACTGGCGCCGTCCGCGGACGGCCTCCATCGAAGACATTCCGGAGGAGTTCTTCGCCGCGGCCGCCAACTCGAACCAGGCCGATTCGTGGGCTATGCTGGGACCGGCAATGGCGCAGATGCGCCCCCGGGAGCGGCAGCTGCTTTGGCTGGCCCACGCTGAGGGCTACTCGCACCGCGAGATCGCCGAGGTGACCGGGCTGGGCGCCACGAGCATTCGCCTGCTGCTTTTCAGGGCGCGGCGCAAGATCGCCCGCCTGCTGCGCGAACAGGATTTGCAACCCAGGAGAGAACCATGACCCTGCGCCCGTGCCCATGCGAAAAAGAAGTGGCTGAACTGTTGGCGCGAGGCCAGTGGCCGGGAGGCTGCGCGCCGGAACTGCGTGCACATGTCAGCGGCTGCCGTTCCTGCGGAGACCTGGTGTTGGTGACTGAGACCTTTCGCCGTGCGCGGGCCGAGGCGGCCGGCGTGGCGCGGCTCGCATCCCCCGGAGCGGTTTGGTGGCGGGCTCAACTGCGTCGTCGCAACGCCGCGATTGAGCGCGTCGGCAAGCCGATTCTGGGCGCGCAGATTTTTGCGCTGGCGATCAACCTGTTCATGGTGGTGGGGCTGCTGGCCTGGCAGGCGCGGCAGGGGCTGCGGTGGCTCACCTGGCTGGAGCAACTGCCGCAGGCGGGGTCGTTGGAGTTGGGGAAGCTGTGGTCCTCCGCGCTGCTCAATTCCGGCTGGAGCCTTACGGTGCTGATTCCCGCTGCCGCGACGGTAGCTCTTTTGGGCGGCGTGGTGGTGTATTTGGTTACGGAAAAGCAGTAGCTTTTACTGCACATCCATGCACCGGTTTTTTTTGCACGAAACTGGGCGAAAACTGCCCCAATTTGTGTGCTATCCGGCAGCCAGAACAGCATCGGCGATGAGCGCGGCTTCGACAGCCGGCCGAACGGCATGGACGCGCACGATGGAAGCTCCGTGCAGAATGGCCGCCACCAGCGCCGCAATGCTGGCCGCCTCGCGCTCGTTGGAGGGAGCGTCGCCGCCGCCATGGAGCGGAGACAGCGTGCGGCCCAGGAAGGACTTCCGGCTCACCCCCACCAGCAGCGGACGGCCCAGCGCCAGCAATTCCGCCTGCCCGGCAAGCAAGGCGTAGTTCTCGTCGAAACGCTTGCCGAATCCATAGCCGGGGTCGAGCACGATGGCTTCGGCAGGAACGCCCGCCGCCGCTGCCGCGGCCAGACTGGCAGCCAGCCCGGCACGCACCTCGGCCAGCACTGCATCGGGCACGAGCGAGGGCTGCGTGCGCCATTCTTCCGGCCGTCCCTGCGTGTGCATAAGGACGACGCCGGGATTGCGGCCGGCGCTCGCTTGCGAACATGCCGCTGCCATCTCCGGGTCCCACAGGAAGCCACTCACGTCGTTGATGATCTCAGCTCCTGCGGCGAGCGCAGCACGCGCCGTCGCCGCTTTGTAGGTGTCCACGGAAACCACTGCGTGGGGCCGCTCCCGCAGAATCCCTTCGAGCACCGGCAGCAGCCGCGCCTGCTCTTCCTCCGCGCTGACCGCCGGAGCCAGGGCGGTCCCGGTAGCGCCGCCTGCCCGAGAGCCAGGCCGCGTGCTCTCCGCGCCCAGATCGAGCAGGTCTGCGCCCTCGTCCAGCAGCTCCATTGCGTGCGTCACCGCGGCTTCCGGGTTGAAGAAGCGGCCGCCGTCGCTGAACGAATCGGGCGTGATGTTGACGATGCCCATGACCAGCGTCCGGCGGCCGAGTTCAAGCGTGCGACTGCGGAGCTGCCAAGGCGCGATTTCCCGCTTGGTTGTGTTCATTTTCTCCTGTTCGTCCTCAACTGAATGCGAGGCGCTCTCGCCTCCAAGTCGTCCGGGTTCTCAAAAATCTCTCTCACCTTTCGATGGTACGCCGCAACCGATCCGCCTCCTGTAAGAGCAAAACCAGGGATACTGTCTCTTGTTTAGCCTCTTTCGAGGTCACCGCTTCTTGTTGGGCGCGTCGACTTGAGAGTTGTCGCTCCGAGGTACATCGTCCCTGGTTTTGCTATAAACTCCCTGCATGACGCACTTTCGGCGGTTTCTGGCGCTTTTGTTGGCTGGGTTTCTGGTTCCTTTCACCGGGCTGTTGGCGCAGGCTCCGGCACGAAGCAGCGCCCGGCCCGCTGCGCACCCGCCGGTGCACGCCGCGTCGGCCAAAGGACCGCTCGGCGACCGCATTCAGGCTATTCTCGCTGAACCGGCCTTGAGCCACGCGTCGTTCGGCATCAGCGTGGCGACGCTGGAAGGGCAACCTCTTTATGGGCTCAACGAGGGCCGGCTGTTTACCCCGGCTTCAAACGCCAAGCTGCTGACCACCGCCGCCGCCTTCGCCCTGCTGCCCGTGGAAACCCTTACCTGGACCACCCGCGTGGTGGCCAGCGGCGAGGTGGACAGCGGGGGCGTGCTGCACGGCGACCTGATTCTGCTGGGCGTGGGAGATCCCACGCTGAGTGCGCGATCTTACCCGTACCGTCCGCCTGAGCCGGCGCCCGGCGCTCAAACTCCGCCGGCAGCCGCGACTGGCGCCGAGCCCGCGCCGCCGCCGCGCGCCATGAACGTACTGGAGTTGCTGGCCGAGCAGGTGGAGCAGGCCGGCGTGCGCACCGTCGAGGGCGGCGTGGTGGGCGACGACAGCTTCTTTCTCGATGAGCCGTATGGCGGGGCGTGGGCTTGGGACGACCTGCAATGGAGCTATGGCGCGCCGATCTCCGCGCTCACCTTCAATGAGAACACGGCGGAACTGACGGTGACCCCCGATCCAAATTCGTCCACCGGGGCGGGTCCCGGCGCGACCGAGGCGACGTGGACTCCGAATGTGGAGTACTACACCCTGGACAGCTCGATGACGCCCGCAGCCACGGGCGAGACTGCGCATCCGGGCCTGGAGCGCCGGCTCGGCAGCATGATGGTGCGTGCGTGGGGCACCGTGCCGGCCGAAGGCTTTCATGCCGGCATGGCCATTGAAGACCCGGCAGAGTTTACCGCCGCGGCTTTCAAAGAGGCGCTGCGCAGTCGCGGAGTTGTGGTCAACGGTGCACCGCAGTCCCGGCACAAGTTCACCAACGGAACCGCGGACTTCAGCGAGGAGCGCGCCCAGCCGCTCAAGCTTACCCGTTCCGACCTGACCACGGTCGCTGCGCCGCTGGAGGACCGCAGGGTGCTGGCTTCGCACGTTTCCGTCCCGGTGGCCCAGGACCTGACTGTTATCAACAAAGTCAGCCAGAATCTGCACGCTGAACTGCTGCTGCGGCTGCTGGGCAAAGTTCACGGAACAGACGGCAGCTTTGCGCAGGGCGCCCGCGTTGTGCGGCAGTTCCTGGCCGGCGCAGGGGTGGACGACGGCGACTTTTTCCTCAACGATGGCTCGGGCATGAGCTACGACGACCGGGTCGCTCCCCGCGCCTATACGCAACTGCTGGCCTACGCCGCGCGTCAGCCATGGGGCGCGGCCTGGCGCGACACTTTCCCGGTGGGTGGCATCGACGGCACCCTGATTGGAAGGTTCCGCAACTCGCCGCTCAAGGGCCGGCTGTGGGCCAAGACCGGCACGCATAGCGAGGCCAACGCGCTTTCCGGCTACGTGACCGCGGCCAGCGGCAAAACCCTGGTGTTTTCCATCCTCGTCAACGGCCACCGGCCGGGCAGTGACCAAGAGGTTCAAGCGATCGACCGCATCGTGGAAGCGATCGCCGCGGCGGAGTAGGGCTGTATCATCAGAGCCAGATGCGCATACGTTCATTCGTCTCGTCGCGAGCTGCGTCTTGTGCCGCGCTCGCTCCCGCCCTGTCTGCACAGGCTGCGGAAAATGGGGAAGTGCAGGGGCAAAAGGCCGGGAAGCGCCCCTCCGTGGCTAAAGCCCGCGTTGATTTTGCTAGGGTTACGGCACGGCTGAAGCCGTGCCCTTTCAAAGCATCGAGTTTTCCCGCAGCCTATGTAGCCGCCGTGGTGGCCGCGGCCTGCGCAGTCGGCGTGGTGGCCGCTGGCCTGGCCGGCTGCCGCGTGCTGCCAGCCTCAAAGCCCGAGGCGATGTGGACCATGGAAGAGGCGCGGGGAGCGCAGGTGTTTCATCTGAAGTGCGCCCGGTGCCACTACCCCACCACCCGGCGCCCTCTGAATGGGCCAGGGTTGCAGGCGCTCACCAAGGTCAAGTCCATGCCCTCAGGTGCGCCGCCCACCGACGAGCGGCTGACACAGGTGATTGTGCACGGCCGCCTGATGATGCCCGGAACGCAACTCAACGACGATCAACTCCACGACTTGCTGGCCTACCTGCATACACTATGACCGACGAAGACAAGAACGAGACCGGGCGCGGCCCGGAAAGTGGAGTGGCAACCGGGCAGGCGGCGCAACTGGGAAGCCTGCGGACCCTGCTGTCGCTGCCGGGATTGGCGGCGGTGAGCCTCTACATGATGGTGCTGGCGGGAATCAACGTCCTGGGTGTGGTGACAGGACAGATACGGCCGGTCTACCTGGTCCTCTCGGCTGTCTTCATCGCCGCCGGCCTGGGCATGCTGATGCTGCTGCGCTGGGCGTGGGCGCTGACTCTGGCCGCCGTGGCTCTTTTGGCCGCGCTGTCCCTTTGGAAGTTCGCTTTCACGCACCAACCGCCTTATATCTTCCAGGGGCTGCTCAACATGGTCTTCTTCCTCTACCTGGTGCGGACCGAGGTGCGGGAAAAGCTGCGCTAGTGCGTTACCAGAGGGCTTTGCACATGTTGGCCTTGGGAATTCGGTCGTGGTGGGCAATCAGCGCGCGAGCCTCTACGATGGCCGTGGCCGCAATGGTGCTTTCCATGGGCCGCCGTGGAAAGGTTCGGGGAGTTCGGCGGTACAGATTGCAATTTCGGCTGCCAGTTGAATCAACTTGACCTTGGCTTGCGCTGCGGCGACTTCTGAATCTTCGCGTTGCTATAATCGCCATCGTGAATCCACACAAGGTAATCGCAGCAGCCTGTTTGTTCGCAGCGTCATGCACGGCCTCGGAAGGACAGTCGGCCTTTCGCGGCGGCCCGTCTCATTTGGGAGTCTATGATTCGCAAGCGCCGCAACAGCTTGCGCTGAAGTGGACGTTTTCGACCAACGGAGCGATCTATTCCTCGCCCGCCGTGGCCGGCGGTGTGGTTTACTTCGGAAGCGCCGACGGAAACCTCTATGCCGTCGATGCAGCCAGCGGGAAACTCCGCTGGAAGTTCGACGCCCACGGCAGAGTGAACTCTTCGCCGGCAGTTGTCGGCGGCGTTGTCTATGTGGTCAGCCTGGACGGCAACCTGTATGCCGTGGACGCGGCCACCGGTACGCAGCGATGGTCGTTCACAACGGAGGGAGAGCGTCGTTTCACCAAAGCCGGGAACCTGGGCGCGTTTCCTCCCACAGAGGTCGTGCCGGATCCATGGGATTTCTTCCTCTCTTCTCCAGCCGTTGCGGGCGGAGCCGTCTACTTCGGAAGCGGAGACGGCCATGTATATGCCCTTGATGCCGGGACTGGCGCGCTCAAGTGGAAGTACAAAACCGGCGATGTTGTCCATAGCTCTCCGGCAGTCTCCGGCGGAATCGTCTATGTGGGAAGCTGGGATACTTACTTTTACGCATTGGACGCCGGAACTGGCGACCTGAAGTGGAAGTTCAAGACAGGCGATGACGCCAAGATCCACCTGATGACGGGAATTCCCGGCTCGGCGGCGATTGCCAATGGACGCGTGTATTTCGGGTGCAGGGACGCGAATTTCTACGCTCTGGATGCCCTGACCGGCGCTTTGAAGTGGGCGGCGCCCAACGACGGATCGTGGGTGATCGCCTCGCCTGCCGTTGCCGATGGGGTGGTTTATTACACCACCTCCGACAGTTTTCGCTTCCAGGCCCTCGATGCCGCTTCCGGCAAATCCCTGTACTGGCTCCCGACCGGCATCTTTTCCTTTTCCTCGCCGGCAATTGCTGGCTCCCATGCGTATTTCGGCACGTTCGATGGCCAGTTGCACGATGTGGATCTGAAGAAGCACGCCTATGCGCGCGCGTTTGCCACTCCAGGGTTTTCCGCCAATGGGCCGCACTACCTTGGTCCGGATGGCAAGCTGAAGGCGGACGGTATCTGGTCAGGCTCTACGTTGGACGACTCGATTCTGGATATACACACCAAATTGTTCTCGATGGGGTCTATCCTCTCCTCCCCGGTGGTGCAGGATGGAACGATCTACTTCGGCAGTGTCGACGGCAAACTCTACGCAGTCGGCAATTGATCGAGGCTGCAGCGGTTGCGGGAATGGTGTACCGCGAAGGCAATTCGCTCAAGTCGACAGGAGGATCAGCGAGGAATGACCCTGAATGCGACCAAATAGGGCTTGGCTTTCCTGGAACCGCTGCAGATGCGGCGTTTTTATCGCCCGGAACCGCATTCCCGTACAATGAAATCGTGATGGAACTGGTGCAGATTTCCCCGGCTCGCAAGGCTCCGGCGCCCAAACCGGAGTGGCTCAAGGCGCGCGCGCCAGTGGGCGAGAACTACCACGCGCTCAAGCAACTGGCCCGCTCGCTCAAGCTCAACACCGTCTGCGAGAGCGCGCAGTGCCCCAACATCGGCGAATGCTGGCACCACAAGACCGCGACCTTCATGATGCTGGGCAACCTGTGCACCCGGCGCTGCGGGTTCTGCGCCGTGCCCAAGGGCCGTCCCCAGCCCATCGACTTTGACGAACCGCGCCGCGTGGCTGAAGCTGTCGCCGCGCTGGGTTTGGAACACGCCGTGGTCACCAGCGTCAACCGCGACGACGACCTGGTGGGCGGCGCGCGCGCCTTTGCCCTGGTCATTGAAGAAATTCACCGCCGGGCGCCCGGCTGCCGTGTCGAAGTGCTTATCCCCGATTTTCAGGGCAACCCTGAGGCCATCCGCACGGTGGTCGAAGCCCGTCCCGAGGTGCTCAACCACAACACCGAGTCGGTTCCCCGGCTCTACCGGGTGGTGCGTTCCGGCGCGCGCTATGAGCGGACTGTCGAGCTGTTGCGTTACTCCAAAGAGTTAAGGCCCGGAGGGCTGACCAAATCCGGCGTGATGGTCGGTCTGGGCGAAGAAACGGCCGAACTGCTCCAGGTCTTTCGCGACCTGGCCGCGGTCCATTGCGACATTCTGACCATCGGCCAGTACTTGCGCCCTTCCCGCGATCACCTGCCCATGGCCCGGCTCTACACACCCCGCGAGTTTGCCGAGCTGAAGGCCGAGGCGCTCAAGATGGGCTTCCGCCACGTGGAGTCGGGTCCGCTGGTGCGTTCCAGCTACCACGCACACGAGCAGGCCGCGTCGACAGGACTGACGGCGTGACCGGTCGCCGGTTAACGAGAAGAGCAATGTAAAAAACATCGATAATTAGTACTAGCCATAGCTATTTGCTACTGCAACATCGCTATTTGGTACTGGTATTATTACCAACTTGATAACTAATCAAATTTGCCCTTTGGTTGGACTCTTTGCAGGCAGCATATCGAGGGCATGTACCGACGTTTCTTACGGGATTCAGCCCAAGAAGGGACGATATCGGGCAAAACCAACACACACACCCATCGCTGGAGGGTGCTTGCCACCGCCCACTGAAAATCTTCATTTATCATCCTTACTACCCCGGAGGATTCTGATCACAATGCCTGTTGGAGAAATCTGATTTCAGGCTCAGTTGGAGAATCAGTCTCTTTGTATCGTGCCCAAGGCACGCATGCCTGTTCAGTCATCTGTGCGGACAGTGCAAGCAACACTTCTCCGGCCTGAAGCACCTCGACAGAATCGATCTGTCGAGGCGTTTTGATCTTGCCGCAAAATGCTCTCTTTGCTCAGAGATCATCGCTCTTGGCAATCTCTTTACTCCTGTTGTGCCGGAAATTGCCGAATTAGAAGCGATTCACATGGCGCTGATTCGACATAGACCCTGCCGTTCATATTTCCCCGTGCCGCATTGGGTTCCGGGTGCCACGGCGAGGAACTTGGATTGCAAATCCTCACAGTTGCTGCGCTCAATGGTCGCGCGCCAGACGTGGGAATCGTGTCGGAATCTTCCTCGGTTCGAGAGATGTGAGCCGACTCAGAGGCAATCTCTCTTAATGGCGGTCGTGGATCTCTTCAAGGATTGGCCCAATACGTTCGTCGAGAATATGAGGTGCTGCAAACCTCTGATCACTAACGCTAACAGAGCTGCTACCCCAAAGTGGTTTGATGCAGCAATTGGTCTAGCAAGAGGTGAACGGCGGCGCTCAATTCACTGTGCCATATGGTTTCAGACTGAAACATCGTAGCGTGCGAACTGGCGAAACCGCATGAGAGTCGAGTTCCGGTTGTATCACCGCTGATGCTTCCCTTTGCCGAAGTTTCGCCGGGCGGGACCGACAAGGGGTTCCGGCGCCGCCCAAACTTCCTCATTGGCCACGATTCGACCGGGATCCGAAACGACGGAGGAATTGTCTTGAATCAAGAAGGCGTGAATTAGGGCCTGCTCACACTACCCAGGCGGTGGCGCCGGGAGCCAATTTTTTCGAGTTCAAGGAATGAGGAGCGACGCATACCGGGTGTCTGCTAGCGACGATTAACGCAGAAATCGGGAAAATTGGCCCCGGCCCTTCGGGTTGCGGCGAAAATCCGGCCATACTTCATTCTCGCCCTCGACGGTGGACCCGCCACAGCCTTCGGGCTCGGCTTCGTCTGGCCGGATTTTCGTCCGCAACGCCATCCGCCTGGGTAGTGTGAACAGGCCCTAGGTTCTTCGCTCATGGAGGCGGGCGGTATCATTACAGAGAATCGATAGATGACAATTCAAGATGCGATAAGGCTCGGAAGCGGGTAAGTAGCATGGCTTTCTTGAATTTCTGGTACAAAACCTCACTTGTTGTTTTGTGCCTGGCAGAATTCGGCACACAATGCTGCTCTGCTCAGCTCTTTTCGAAAGATCCTACGAAATGGTGGCCCGATCCATCTACGGGCCTTATGTGGGCCGAGCACGGATATAGCGGGCAAACACACGGCTTGCTACAGATACACGGGCGAACATGGCAAGAATCCGTTGACTACTGCGCGGCTCTCAAACTCGGCGGCTTCTCAGGTTGGCGGATTCCTACGCTCGACGAGGTCAAGGGTATCGCATACACGCGTCATAGGGTCGTGTTCACATCCTCTGAGCCCGATATGACTTGCCACACCGACAATTCAGTTCTTCGTCCATGCGGAAACATAGTCACGACTTCAGATCCGCAGGATCAAGTAACCATTAAAATTCCCGAATGGGATCCTGATCCTTCATTCCACATGTGGATTTGGACCTCAACCCCAACGCCGGATGCGGAAAAGCCGGCATCATGGATTGCCGGGCCAACGGTGTGGATTGTTGGGCCAGAACTAGAACTCGGAGCGATTCCGAAAACCTGGGATGGCTACAACGACGGTTCCCCAACCGCAGCACTTTGTGTTCGCCCCATCGACCCTGACCTTCTCCAAATTGCGAAGGATGCCCAGGTAAACGTCCCGGTTCCAGACCTCCAGACGCTCAAGGCCTATGTGCCGCTGAACAAGGCCCGGTTGGCGTACGAGGCCGCCCAGTATCAGGACAGCATTACCCAGGCGCGGAATGCCCTCTCAATGGAACCACGTTTACAAACTGCCTACTGGGGCATAGGCATCTCCTACGGAATGCTGGGCCAATGGGATTTGGCCATCGCAAATCTCAATTCCGCATACAAGTTGGACAAGAACCAAGGGGATGTGTATGGCGCCCTGCAATGGGCAAAGGCAAGCAAGAAGGCCGCAAAGAAAGGCGAGAAGCCGAAGATCAAAGGCAAGGAGTGGAAGAACCCCGAGTGGAAAGCTCCGTGGAGTTGAATTCCGAAAGGCCTGATGCCGATGTCCATACTCTGTGGCACGGACTCCGTCCTCGGCTCGGTCAAGACTCCAATGTCTTATTTCGCGTAATCGCGAGAGGAGTCGCCATCCATTTTGAGGCGTCCTTTCGGAGTTCCGAGTCGAATGACCGCGGATAGAGAAGTTTCGGGGTCGGCTATAGCGAAACCAGAGTGGCTGTGCCTGGAGGTATGCCGCCGAGTTGCTTCTTCCCCAAGAAGAAGCAACCTCGAATACCCTCAACTGGGGTATAACTACTCTGGTTTCGCTCTAGCCCTACCGGGGCCGGAACCGTTGTATTCAGCAAATGGCCCATTTTGTACCGAATCGTTGCCATACCCCATCAGGCGTTGAGGCTGATCGATGGGCTGAAGACCATGCTCGATGGCGAACAGATCAGTCCCGAGCGGCACAAGCTGCTGCGCACGATTCGCGAATTCGGCAACTACATCACCGCCAATCAGGCCCACATCCCCGACTACGGCGACCGCCATCGCAATAGCGAACGAATCAGCTCCGCTTTTGCCGAGTCGGCCGTAAACCAACTTGTCAGTCGGCGAATGGTCAAGCAACGGCAAATGCACTGGACCGAGCGGGGCGCCCACCTACTCTTGCAGGTCCGCGCGCAAGTGATGAACGGCGATCTGCGAAACACTTTCAGACGCTGGTATCCGGGAATGAATGCGGGTTCCGAGGATCCACTTCGGAGCGCAGCCTGATCTCAAGTTGGCTGGCTGCGGGAAGCAGAATGAAACGCTCCCCCCCCGTTTTCTTAGTGATTCGGCCGCAATGGGACTGTTTCAAAGCTGGGGGTGACCCTGTCGGGAGGGTATTAACTCTGATTGCTCCACCACCGATAGCGTGACCATCCCCAACATCGAAACGGTTCCTTTGAAATACCCCGAGTGCAGCGGCGAAGAGTCCAGCTATCTAGTGACAGCGTGACTGACGCTCTTGGCAATCGTCATGATCTGCTCACTGGTCGCCTCGCGCATGTCTTCCGGCATCAGGTTCTTTTCATCGAGGTTCTCCCACGCGGCAACGATGCGGTCGGTCATGTCCGTCACCATTGCCCACAGGGGACTCGCGGGCAGACGCGCGGTATCCGCGAAGCGGCGCACCTGGTCAGTCGTGATTTCACTGAGACTGCGGCTGCCGCCGAAACTCAGCGCGAGGGTGTCGTTCGGTATGTAACGAAGCGTGGCGACATAATCATAGGCCGGCGAAAGGACGGGCGTGCGTCGGTCGGGATAGAGAAGGGACCAGTTCTTGAGGTGCACGTCAGCGTTGCCGATCAGCACGGAGAACACGAGGCGTCGCCAGAAATCATACGCGCCGGCTTCACCCCAGGCACACCTCCGGTGAGGATTCGAGTTGGAATGTCACGCCTGCTGCAAATTGCTGTAACCTACCCGGCTATCCTCATAGATCATAACGGCCGACCTCGAACTGACAGCGGGTGGTAACCGATATCGGGCCTCGAATTCCGCCAGAACAGGGTTTGAACACCACGGATATACCCGATCTGAATGTGTCGAGAGGCCTGCTTGGGCAAATGTGTGACAATCCGACACGAATCCTTACCGGGGGTGACATAGCGCTTGAGTTCCTGGCCTTCACGTAGCGCTCACATACTGCCACGACTACGCTCAGCGAATGGAAACGATATCCTTGGCTGCGATCTGCTTGTCGATCGTCAGCAACGAATAACCGACATCGCTTTGAAAACAGAGGACTGTGTTTGTCAGGGTATCGGCAAACACAAAGCTCCGAATCAGCTCTCGGTCTGGGAGTTCAGAAGCTCAGCACTGGCTTCGGGAAATGGAGGCTTCCCCTTGCGTGGCGTCAGAGTGTAGAAGAGAACGGAGATCATCCCACCCGATACATCGATGCGAGCGGCAAATGCATCCGGATTTGGCTTCACCAGCGGAAATGTATTCTGTATCTCGCCAGATTGCGTAACGACGAAGACTCTATTTGAGTCGAGAATATAAAACCTACCGTCCGTACCGGCGGTAACATCCCCATCCGGCGGGTGCGGGGGGCCGGGCTCGGTGTGAATCTGAGACGAAGTGCCCGAGAGCGTCGCGATAAGTTTTCCGCTGGGAGCTATAAGTGCCGCATATCCGATTGCGGCGTGGGCCTCTGAAGCCACTGAATCGAGGTAGCCCGAAACATAGGCTACGCCGCTGTTTTGAATTGCCCAATACCGGATGTCGAGGCCGGAAGGAAGATCAAGGTGAGTGCTCCGTACGAAGCTACCATCATCTTTGAATCTCTGCAATTCGTTTCCATCTGAGCGATGTAGCAGAATGTAGAAGGTTCCGTCCGGCGACACACCGTCAGTTCCATCGCTGTCTTTCTGTGCACCGCCTTGCTGACCGGTCGTATCGCCAACCTGCTCTGCGTTGATCTTCGGTACGAAGATCTGGTGCTTGCGTCCGTCTTCCTCGATTTTCAAATAAGGTCCTGCTTCGTGCAGCGCCGCGGGGAACGCGTTGGAGACATCGAAGTAGAGGTTTCCCGACGCGTCGCAGTTTACCTTACCGCTCGCTCCGAACCCGGGAATCTGGAAGCTCACTCGGCCACTGCCGACTAGAACTCGCGGAGGCTCAGGCTTCGGTAGAGGCGGTGACGCATCTTGGCCCAATGCCAAGCGTGCCAGCACCAGCGAAATGGCAATCGATAGAACGCGGGCGTAAAACACGGCGGAGCCTCAGAGCGTGGCTTTGGAATTCTGCAGGTTCATTTCGTGCGTCAGCCAATCTCGAAACAACAGGGTTGACATAGCGCAAGATCCAGCGGGTTCTTTCGCTGATGTCTCATGCGCAAACAGAGCCAACGAAAGGTGCGAAGGAATGCCCCATTGCGGAGAACGCAATGAAGCGCCATGACACGCACCATAGGAGGTCTCCGTGAATAACCACCTCTCTCCGCAGCCTGCCGAGCACGGATAATCACTCATTAAGAAGCAAACGGACCTGCTGTTGGTAGTCCCCTGACAGCCCCCCGGATAGCCAGTTGCACCGTCACACCCGCAAACTGTTGCTTTTGTATAGGCGACTGCTCCCGGTATACAACCCAGCGCTTGCGAAGGTACACTCGCTGGTTGAGAAAATAACACCGTTGCGAGAAGCGACACATACCGCATGTTCATCGTAATCACCTCGTCAACCAAACTAAGTGGCCTGACTGGCTGTTACATATCGATGAATGCGCTCTAAGGGATTGTCGAAGTGAATTCGATCGAGTCCGCGAGCAATGTGAGTCGCCGCGCAAATTATCCAGGCGGATGGTTGGCTGGCGAGTTAGCAACAACCCAAACCTCGCACGTGAGTTCAGACGCAAGAGGGCATGACTGAATTACTCTCAAAAAGCGGAAGAAAGAATAGAATTCTTTCCGAGGAAAGTCAAGCGGGAAAGTGTTTATGGCACCGGCGCATTTTGCCAGATTGGCGTATGGCAACGATTCGGTACAAAATCACCTCCGGTAAGGATTCGTGTTGGAATGTCACGCCTTCTGCAAATTGCTGTAACATACCCCGTTATCCTCATAGATCTCAACGGTCGACCTCGATCTGACAGCGGGTGGTAACCGATATCGGGCCTCGAATTTCGCCAGAATAGGTTTTGAACACCACGAATATACCCGATCTGAACGTGTCGAGACGCCGCTAGGGCAAATGTGTGACAATCCGACACGAATCCTTACCGGGAGTGAATCACAGTTCGATATTGTTGAATATCGTCGAGAATGTGAGACTTTATCGTAAAGTGGTTATCCAGTTCACTCAGGTGGCCGCAAGATGTTGTGGTTGTAGAATCCGGCAAAAGGGTCTGCGTCGTAGCGAAGGGTACGGCCCTCAGGGGCTAAAGCCCACTTATTTTGCTGACCTTGCGGCACGACTAAAGTCGTGCCCTGTTACAAGGCAACCAAAACATCCGGCTGTCTCGCCAACCCCTCCTGTTGGGTCTACGTGAATGAACTGGATACCCAGTATCGTAAAAATTGGCTACGCGCGTAAATACGCGGGATCAAAATCTTGACCTGCAAGTGGATGCGCTCAAGTTTGCCGGCTGCGAGCGCATCTATCGGGATGTTGCCGGCGGAGCGAAAACTGCACGCCCTGTGCTTGATGAAATGATGGGTCGGTTGTGCGCCGGCGATGTGCGCTTGATTTGGAAGCTCGACCGCACGGGAGGTCACTGACGCACCTGGTCGAGCTGGTGGGCGATCTATTAAAACGTAAAGTCGGTTTGCTCAATCTGAATGATCCAATCAATACGACCAGCGCGCAGGATGGCTCGTGTTCAATCTGTTTGCGGGAGATAATCTGCCCACGACACGAAGAAAACCAACGTCGCTACTGTTAGAAGTTGTTCGTTGAGAGGCCCGCCTGCCTGATCGCCGCCGCCGTTACGTTCCTATCTGCCCTGTAACGTTGACGGAGCCGGCTCTTGGAGGACTATCGTGATTCATACTCCGCGTTTGTGAAATCTGCGTCTCGATATTGCCTTTGGATTCGGTGCTCCTCCATGGCGGTGAAATTCCGATTCTCGACGCCCGCGTAAATGAGACGCCGTGTCTGTGATGCCAATCGACCCGAGGTAATCATGTTTTCTCAGTTACAGCAAAGAAAAGTCAGAACAAGCTTGAACGCCCTTTTGCTGGTCTCCTGTGCTGCAGTGCTCTTCGCTTGCAAAGCTGTTCCTGCACAGGCCATCGGTGTCACGTACTCCGCCGCGGCCCAAACCGACGCGGCACTGAAGAATCTCTCGCCCGCGGCCCAGGCCGTAATGGAACGCCTCTCCCACTTGGGCACCCTGCCGGTAACGGACGTGCGCTATCATGCGGGTGAAGTCCCCGATGGCAACGCTATCAATCTGGACGACTCCTCATGGAAGATCATCCAGATGCCGTTCACCGCATCGGCCGATCCGGTCTGGCTGCGAAAGCTGATCGAAATTCCCTCAACATTCGACGGCTATGATCCGACAGGCGCGAAAATCTGGCTGCGCCAGCCGGGCCGCGGTGGGGTGACCGTCTATTGCAATGGCCAGCCGGTAGCCAGGGGCGAGGACATGGAGCCGATTGTGCTGTTTCAAGCGGCCAAACCGGGCGACAAATTGCTGCTGGCAATCCGGCTTGAAAAAACCGCGGACCCGAAGAACCTGCACGGAATGGAACTCCGCATTGAGTTCCTCCCGAACCGTCCAAACCCGGAAGTCGTGTATAAGGAGTTCCTGACTGCGGCGATTCTGGTTCCATCGCTGGCCCCGGGCGACGCGAATTCGAAAGACTTGCTGGACCGGTCGATCCAGTCGATTGACTTCGCTGCACTGGCAACTGGAAATCAAAAGACGTTCGACAGTTCGCTTCGCGAAGCGGAGTCGGCGATGGCGCCCATCCGAAAGCTACTCGAAACCGCCACGTTTCATCTCACCGGAAACAGCCATATCGATGCGGCATGGCTTTGGCCATGGACTGAGACGGTGGATGTGGTGAAACGCACATTCGGAACCGCGGCTCAATTGATGGACGAGTACCCTGCCTACACGTATACGCAATCCGCGGCGCAGTACAACGCATGGGTTGCGGAGAAATACCCTGACCTCAATGAACGAATCAAGCGGCGGATCAAAGAGGGCCAATGGGAAACCGTGGGCGGCATGTGGGTTGAACCCGATTTGAACATGCCCGATGGCGAATCCCATGCGCGCGAACTGTTGATTGGGAAGCGCATCTATAAGCAGCTCTATGGTGTCGATGTCCGGATCGGCTGGAACCCTGACTCCTTCGGCTACAACTGGCAATTGCCGCAAATCTACAAGAAAGCGGGCATCGACTATTTTGTCACCCAGAAGATGTCGTGGAACGAGACCAATCAACTGCCTCTCAAATTGTTCTGGTGGCAATCTCCGGATGGCAGCAAGGTACTGAGCTATTTCCCCGACGGCTATGGAAATGATGACCTCGGCCCGGTTCGTCTGGCAAACGATCTTGCTCACGCCCGGACCATCGCGCCGGGCCTTAACAATCTGATGGATCTCTACGGAGTGGGCGACCACGGCGGCGGGCCGACTCGCGCTCTTCTTGATTCGGGGCTGCAGTGGATGAGCCAAGACAGAGCCGTTCCCAGGATGCAATTCGGCACCGCGCAGAGTTACTTCAACGATGTGCAGCCGCGCATTGCCGGCAACTCTCCCGTCTGGAACTATCAGACGCTTGCCGGCGGCAATACGCGGTTGGCTGCGCCGATCCAGGGACAAATCAGCATTCCGACATGGAACGACGAGCTGTATCTGGAATTCCATCGCGGAGTTTTCACCACGCAGAGCGATCACAAGCGCAATATGCGCGAAAGTGAGGAACTGGTTCTGAACGCGGAGAAGTATGCCTCGCTCGCGTGGCTCGACGGACAGCTTTACCCGGCGACGGAACTTACCGACGCCTGGAAGCGAGTGCTCTTCAACGAATTCCACGACCTCGCTGCCGGGTCCGGTGTGGGCGTCATCTATAAAGATGCGCAACAGGACTATGACCAGGTGCGCTGGGCAACGCAAGAGGTTTCCGCAAAGGCGCTGGACACCATAGCAGCCCAGGTCGACACGGGGGCAGAGGGGGCTTCCGGCTCGGTTCCTCTGCTCATCGTGAATCCGCTGGGATGGGGACGTTCCGGACTGGTAGAGGCTGACGTGCAGATGCCGGCCGAGTCGTCGACGGTCTCCGTGCTGGATCCCGAAGGCCGCGTTTTGCCCGCGCAGGTCCTCTCAACTGATCGCTCCACGCACAAGTTTCACCTGCTGATTGAGGCGAAAAATATTCCCTCGCTCGGATATGAGGTGATACGGGTTGTCCCCGGAAAGCGCAGCTTTGCCAGCGAACTCAAAGCCACCAACACCGTGCTCGAAAATTCCGCGTTGAAAGTAACTGTCGATCCCAGGACCGGATGCATCACCAGCCTCTATAACAAGAGGGCCGGCTTTGAGGCGCTCAAGAAAAACAGTTGCGGCAATGACCTGATAGCGTTCCGCGACGAACCAAAGATGTTTGACGCATGGAATATCGACGCCGATTTTGAGAAATCGTCCACCCGCTTGGACAACGCCGACTCCGTTCAACTGATCGAGAGCGGGCCGTTGCGTGCGGTCATTCGCGTTACCCGCTCCTGGCAGAAATCCAAGTTCGTGCAGGACATCGCGCTGGTGAGCGGCATGGACCAGGTGAACATCGTCAATGACATCGATTGGCATGAGACCCATGTGCTGCTCAAGGCGGCCTTCGACCTGGCTGCCTCAAGCCCGATGGCGACCTATGAGATTCCCTATGGAACCATTGAACGACCGACCACGCGCAACAATAGTTGGGAGCGCGCGAAGTTCGAGGTGCCATCCATTCGCTGGGCTGATCTGGGCGATAGCGAACACGGATTCAGCCTGATCAACGAGTCCAAGTACGGCTATGATGCAGCAGGCAGCACGCTGCGCATCTCGCTGCTGCGCTCACCCGTCGATCCCGATCCGAACGCGGACCGCGGACATCATCACTTCAGCTACTCGCTCTATCCGCACGCGGGAGATTGGAAGCAGGCGCTCACCGTAAGGCGCGGATACGAATACAACTACAAGCTGCAGGCAATGCAAGTGGCCCCACACGCCGGAACACTGCAGTCACGGCACTCGTTTATCGCTCTGGGAGCGGAGAATGTAGTCCTCACCGCGGCGAAGAAGGCAGAAGACAGCAATGCCTTGATCCTCCGCTTCTATGAGTGGGCGGGCAAAGACGGCGGCGTTCAGATCCGAATTCCCAAGGGCGCAACCGCGGCGCACCTGGCTAATCTTCTGGAGCAGCAAGGTGCGGCGCTGACCATTGAAAACGGTGACACGGTCATCGTTCCCGCACACCCCTACGAAATCGTAACGGTCAACGTGGACTACGCGGTGCCTGCGCAATAGCGGTGTGTTTTATGCACACAGAGCACGATGCGCGGCCGTCCCTTCCTGGAGCGGCCGCGTTTTTAGCTCAAGTCGTTTTGCCAGATTGCGCGGATCGCTTCTTCATCGCCCAGACCGTCAGGCACCGCGGTGCTGGGCAAATTGGCGTAGTACCAGGGGCGATGGTCGAGCGGCGATGTCATGGTTCTACTGCCGGGCATCTCAAGATGGCCGTTGGGGTCGGTCTGCTTGACCCAATCCCACGCATAGCGGAGCCAGTTAGCCCGGTATGCCTTGGTCTGGTGAGCAAACCACGTGATTTCGTCGTAGCCCCAAACCCAGTCCCAGTTACCGTCGATACCGCTCGCTCGTGGCTGTCCTGGTCGTTTGCTGACGCCGTAGTTATCGATCTCCACTAAATACGGCAGGTGATCGCATTGCCAGCCGCTAAACGTACGCCCGCCCTTGCTGCGGCCATAGATACCGTCGGAAAATCCAACTTTCAAAATCGCTTCCTGCGGCCTTTCGGGAGTCTCCATGATTCTGAGCGGAAATGCGTGAAAGTCCAGCAGCAGTTGTCCGTCGCGTAGCAGACCGCCGCTGGGAACGTGCGCATTGCACAACACCATGCGGCGCCGGGCATGCTTCTCTGCGAATGCCCGTGTCAAGGCGAAAACGCGAGCCCAATGGTCCAGGCCTGGATCGTTGCCGTTCATGATCTCCACCTGGCCAAAGTGGATGCCTTCCACGCCCAGACCGATATAGGACGCGGCCAGGAAATAGAACCAAAGCTGGGTTTCCGTGCGGCTTACATCCGGGACCGAGGCCCCCTTTCCCCACTGATTGCGCCTTTGTTCCTGTGGGTAAAGCATCTCGGCATAGCGGAAGTTACGCTTCTCCACCTCCAGCCCGAGCGCGGCAAAGGCCCAGTCCGGAACAGGTACCTGCTCCACTTCGGCAGTCACAATTTCAAAGATGCACGCTTCGAGAATCATCTCTGGATCTGCCGCATGGACTTGCGGAAGCTGTCTTCTGGCCCGTTCCAGATTGAAGAGCAGCTTTGCCTCGTCCCCCCAGAGACAGATGCTCCGTCCGATGTACTTTGCGCCGGTCTGGCCAAGCATTCGAATGTTGTCGTCGAGGTCGCCTCTTCCGTTCAATAGTCCTTCCATCGAAATGGAACGGGAAAGGTAATTCGTCAATACCTCCCGGGAGATGGCTCGGTCAAAATGGTAGCTGCGCGGGTGGTGCGCTGGTGATGGTGTACCGAATGCCTTGTCCGCCAGCGCGAGAGACGAGAAAGCAAGAGTAGAAGTCAAGAAGCGTCGTCTTTCCATAATGCTCCTAGTGGCCCGGAACGTCGCGTTACCGCAGGCCCCATCTGGAGACGGGCTGCGGAAAATCATCTTCGCGAAATCCTGAAACTTGCTGCAAGTAAACAAATATAGAGAAATCCGCGCGGGATCAAGTATCTAACAGTTGATACGGTGGCACGGGAGCAACGCTGGAGAGAGAACTCCACACACTCATCCGCACATCGCGGCTTTGTCGTCGATTGTTTGAGCGTGATGCAAGGTCAAGGCTTCTGTTCGGGCGCGCCTTTGAGGATGTGGCAGGCTTCGACTTCAACGTGGCTGGGTGAACCAGCCATCATCGTCAGATGCAGGAGGATTTCAAAGTGCTGAGGCGGGCCCGAGGGATCGATGCCACACTTGCGCAATACATTCGACAAGCGGGGCAGATCGGTGGCGAGACTGCCCGCAGCCTCAGTACCCTCGCCGCTTGCTCCCCCAAGCAGGAGCACCTGGCCGTTCTGGTCGGCATTCTGGACAAGCGCCATCACGCCAAACGTTTCGCCTGTTGCCCACCCCAGAGCAGTGGGAACGTAGATCGGCTTTTCATTGGAGTGCGGATGGACGTTACGGATGATCTCCTTCTGGGTCTTTTCGTCATAATCGAACCGGAAGTCCAACTGGTCACTGAACAGTGATGCCCACGGATTCGATCGCGGGCTTCCAAGGAGGATGAAGTTGTCGTCGGATTTCAGATCCGTAAGCCGAATGCCTCGGGCGGCGCGGACTCCGATCCGCTTGGAGTAGGTCTGAGCCACTTCCGCAATGCGCACTGCGATGGGCGTGTCAACTTCGGCCGCCGAGTGATCCACCGTCAGGCCACGGAGTACGCGCGTCTCGTCGGGTGTCAGTTTATTCGGCTCGGGAATGTAGTTGCGGTTTGCATAATCGGAGACCGACACTTGCTTCCCGCTCATCTCTTGAATGTAAACAATGCCTGGATCGCTGGTGATGAGGTTTGTGGCGTGCGAGGAACCGAACAGTCCCGACCAGGGAAGAGTGACAATTGTCGCGGGCTGAGTGCGAGACACGCGATTTCTGAAAACGCCCCACAACGCAACATTCAGTATGATCAGCGAAAGGGCCAGCAGCAACCTGAAATGTTTAAATTTGGGCCTGTCCGATTCGGTCGCGCCGCTCAACGAGGGGTCAAACCTGGAAGCAGCAAGCTGCTCGTGACGCTGCTGCGCCGAATCAAGATGCTCAAGCGTTGGATCCAGTGGCGAGGTAGCCGGCTCAACGGTTTTCGCAGGGATGTCAGGCGCGTTTCCTTCGCTATGCGGTGCGTGCGTGATTTCCGGGATGTACGAGCCCAGGGGCAGGCTGAGGTGAAAGTCGGATGTCGAACCATATTTCCCGTAGTGTTGCAGCAGCCGCTTGCGAACATCGCTGGCAGTCACCCGAACAATCGCATCTTCACCTGTATCGTAGGAAGGCGACCGGCCGAACAACTCCATCCCGATTACGCGCTCCTTCAGTGACTCGAAGTTGCCCAGGATCGATTGGTCGACAATATATTTAAGGAACTGACCGCTTCGACGGCTGCTCTTGAATGCTGCTCCTTCGATGATCTCTTGAACGTGCTGCTGCAAAACAGCTATATCTTCTTTCGATCCCGCGATTTTTGCAATTTCCGCTTCCCGCGCGTCAAGTTCATCCATAGATTGCATGTGAGGAATCAAAACCCCAATCGTACCTGTCAAGGATATTACACCAATTTCATGAGATTGTCGGGGATTCGCGGTTCACGAAAATCGGCGATTCACGCGGGCCATGCAATTTAAAATCAACGACCTACACGAAGAAGCCCGTCGCGCACCCTCTTGGTTGCAAGGGAAGGAACTTGGTCTCGACACCTCCTCTGGCACTCGCTCACCGCACTGCCGATGACGCACGCACCGCTGGAGAGGCCCAAACGGGCTCCGCCGGGAGCAACGCCGCGGCAAAGACACAGACTCATGGATCGATGGTGACGCTTGAAATCCTGCTGCGGGATGCTCTTGGGCGAGGGGTTCTTGCGCTGCGATCCCCGCGAATTGTGAATGTACCTACCGTTAGACTTCCAGGTCTTCGCACAGGTTGCACAAGTTCATCGAGTTAGGGCGCTGTTAAGAGTCCGGCTAACGTTGCTATCCGACGCCGACCCCGATAGTGTGGTTCTCGTTGCTCAAGAGCCAGATCAAGGAGACACCAACGTGAAGAAGGCAAGCACCATTTCTGAACACCACATTCAAGCGCAATGTCAGGCTGAACAATCAGGCAAGCTCGGCACGTGCGCCACCTCTTCCGTTGGAGGCCTCGCACTACCGATTTCGCCGTATCATGAGACCGGCACAAAACAAGATGGTGGTCTGCTAAGCCGGTTTGGCAGCAGCTCCGGTCTCTTGGCGGTCGTCCTCATGCTCGCCGCGTTGCTCGCGCCGGCTATGGCGCAGCAGGCAGTCCCGGACTCAAACTCGCAAGCGGTATACAAGCGGGCGGACGCGCCCATCGAACGGCGGATCGACGATCTGCTCGGCCGCATGACGCTGGAGGAAAAGGCCCGTCAACTCGACCTGTATGCTGCTGCCGGAGTCCTGGAGGACAAACACACAGGCAACGACCACGTCGCACTCGATGCCGCCTTCCTGCCAGACAAGGCGGAAGCGATGTGGGGCAACCTCGGAGCTGGCGGCATTCACGATACCTATCCCACGCCAGCGCAATCCAATGCGATTCAGGCGTGGGTGATCCGGCACAACCGGCTCGGGATTCCCGTACTGTTCGTTGAAGAAGGACTGCACGGATTCGACACGGGCACGGTGTTTCCCGCTCCCATCAATCTTGCCGCAACGTGGAACCCCGGCATTGCGCAACGGACCGGCGCGGCGATCGCGGCAGAAGCCCGCGCCACCGGGGTGGGCATGATTCTCGCCCCAGTTCTCGACCTTGCGCGTGAGCCGCGCTGGGGACGAGTCGAGGAAGACTTCGGAGAAGATCCTTTTTTGACCGGGCAGTTTGGCCTGGCCTATGTGCGCGGCGCTCAAGGCGAGAGCCTGAACACGGATCACACCCTGGTCAGCGAGCCAAAGCATTTCGCCGGGCACGGTTCGCCGGACGGCGGTTCCAATACTTCGCCTGTGCATATGGGAGAGCGTGAGTTGCGCATGGTCATGCTGCGCGGATTTGAGCCGGCCTTTCGCGAAGGTCACGCCATGGGAGCCATGGCCGCATACCACGAGATCGACGGCATCCCCATCACCGCGGACCCATTTCTGCTGAAACAGGTCCTTCGCGACGAGTGGAACTTCAAGGGGTTTGTGCTCTCCGATCTGGGAGCAGTCAGGCGGCTCTACGACGTGCATCATGTTGCCGCTACGCCCAAGGATGCATCCTGCCTGGCAATCAAATCCGGCGTGGACATGCAGTTCTACGACTTCGATCACGACGTTTTTCAAAAAGCGCTTGTCGATTGCGTGCGCGAAAGAACGCTACCCCAGGAGGATCTCGATCGCGCAGTCCAGTCAGTGCTTCGTGTCAAATTTTCTCTTGGACTCTTCGACCGTCCGTTTGTCGATCCGGGACTGAATGCCAGGGTGTATCGCTCGGCGGACCATCTTGCGCTCTCCCTTGAATCGGCCCGTCAATCGATGACCCTGCTCAAGAATGAAGGAACCTTGCTTCCCCTCTCGAAGTCGGTCAGGCACATCGCGGTTATCGGGCCAAATGGAAACGTGGCCCGTTATGGCGATTATGAAAAGGAATACAACGGGAAGCACATTAGCCTGGTGGACGGCATCCGCGCGCTGTTGCCTGGCGCTACGGTTGTGTTTGACGATGGAAAGGATGTTTCCCAAGCCGTCGCCACGGCGAAGGCCGCCGACGTGGTCGTTCTCGGCCTGGGAGAATGGCAGGGGATCTCGGGAGAAGGCTTCGATCGCACCAACCTAGATCTGCCGGGCAATCAACAACAGTTGCTTGAGGCCGTGACTGCTACCGGCAAGCCTGAAGTGATGGTTCTCGAGAATGGCCGTCCGCTGACCATCGGCTGGGCGAAACAGCACGTCCCGGCGATCCTTGAAGCCTGGTATCCGGGAGAGTTCGGCGGTCAAGCCATAGCCGAAACTCTTTTCGGAGACAACAATCCGGCAGGCCGCCTCACTGTCACTTTCCCGCGCTCCACCGGGCAACTGCCGGACTTCTACAATTACGATCCATCGCGGATGCATAAGTATGTCGACGATGACGGGGAGCCGCTCTTCCCATTCGGATTCGGACTCAGCTATACCACCTTCCGTTACGACCATCTCGCAGTCAGGCCGCCCACTGCGCCCACTGCGTCAAGAGACGGCGAAATCACGGTCTCCGTCGATGTGACCAATACCGGAGACCGGTCGGGAGAAGAGGTGGTCCAGATCTATGTTCGGCAAGACGTCAGCAGCGTTGAAACGCCCGAGCGCTCCCTCAAGGGTTTCTCCAGGGTCGCGCTTCGGCCTCAGGAAAGCAGGACCATCACCTTCCATATCCCAGAGAACCAGCTCGCCATCTGGAACGCTGAGAAGAAATGGGCCGTTGAGCCTGGCACCTATACCGTCTGGGCCGGCGGCTCATCGAAAGCATCGCTTGCAGCGAATTTTGTCCTGAACCAACGATAGGTCCATTCAGTGCAAATTAAGAAACCTCTGCTTAAGTCGATGCTTTGAAAGGGCACGAGTTCAGCCGCGCCGTAAATGCAACAAAATGATGGTGGGCTTTAGCCCCTGAGGGAATGCTGGAACGCAAGTAAGACTTGTTCAGAGGCTCTTAGTCCACTTTTTGCGGATGGAGATCGATAGGTAGAAAGTCAAGGGAGACACGCACAATGAAGCGCGCAGTTGCATTGCTGTTGTTGGTCTTTATGGGCGGGATGCTGTATTCCGCTCCTGCACCGCAGAAGAAGCCGGTAGACTATGTGTCTCCCAATATTGGGAGTATCGGTCTGTTGTTGACGCCAACGGTTCCGTATGTCCAGCGCCCGCACGGCATGGCCAGGCTCGCCCCAGTCACCACTCCCGGTATCACGGACCGGTATCTTGCCGATAAGATCTACGGTTTTCCGGCCGGCCCGGCTCTCCTCATGGCTTCGGTAGGTCCGGTTGGCGCTCGTCCCGACGAATACGCGTCGGAGTTTGATCACGACTTTGAGACGGCGACTCCGTACTACTATGCCGCGGACCTTCAAACCTGGAAGATCAAGGCAGAATTCACCGCAACAGAGCAAGCTGCATATTATCGCTTCACGTTTCCTGCAGCCAGGCATGCTCATTTGGTTCTAAGCTCTGGGCCAGGGTCGAACCTCACCGTGGTTGGCGACAACGCGCTCGAGGGCAGCCAGCGGGTGTTCGGTCCTGTCGGACCCATCGAAGACACTGGCAAAGAGACAAGGCAATACTTCTATGCTGAATTCTCAAGGCCATTCGGGGCCCGTCAGACGTGGCGCGATGGCAATCTGTCCAGTGCGTCTACGCAGGCCGGCGAAGCCATTGGCTTTGTTACAGACACTGCTACCAACGCTGGAGACCAACTCGAAGTTCGCATCGGAATCTCGTACATCAGCACCGAGCAGGCGCGGAAAAACCTGCAGCGTGAAATTCCTGCGTGGACCTTCGACAAAGTGAAGTTGAATACGCGAGAGATTTGGAATAGCGCCTTGGGACGTATCAGCACGGTGGGGGGCACTGAGAAGCAACGAACCATCTTCTATACTGCCCTCTATCGCTCTCTCGGCCGCATGACGGACATCACCGAAGATGGAAACTATTTCAGCGGCTACGATCACGCTGTTCACGAGGCAAAAGGGCACGACTTCTATATCGACGACGGGTTATGGGATACCTATCGCTCGCTCCATCCCTTGCAGACTTTGATGGACGCACGGCAGCAGGAAGATATGGTCCGATCCTATCTGCGCATGTACGAGCAGAGCGGCTCACTTCCCTCCTTTCCTTCAGCCGCTGGGGACCAGGCGGTGATGATCGGGCATCATGCAGCCGAGTTCATCCTCGATATGTATACCAAGGGCTATCGGGATTTCGATGTGGAAGAAGCCTATGCGGCAATGCGCAAGAGCACTACCGAAGCGACCTTGCTGCCGTGGAGGCGAGGACCGCTGACCGTGCTGGATCATGTGTATTTCGACAAAGGCTTTTTTCCGGCGCTCGAAAGAGGCATGCAAGAAACCGTCGCCGAGGTGACCCCTGAGCGCCGCCAGGCAGTATCAGTTACTTTGGAGACCAGCTATGACGACTGGTGCGTCGCGCAATTGGCCCAGGTCCTCGGCAAGCGGGAAGACGCGCTCTACTTTAACAAGCTGGCGCATAACTACCAAAACGTCTTTAATCCGGAGTTGGGGCTGATGGCTCCGAAAAGCGCAGATGGAAAATGGATTGACCACTTCGATCCGAAACTTGATGGAGGGCAGGGCGGTCGCGATTACTTCACTGAAGTCAACACCTGGCTTTACACCTTCAACGTTCAGCACGACGTGGCAGGACTGATTCAACTCATGGGCGGCCGCGATGCGTTCAACGCAAAGCTCGACCGTCTGTTTGTAGAGCAGTATGGTACTTCCAAATTCCAGTTTCTCGGTCAGTATCCGGATGCCACGGGGCTGGTCGGCCAATATGCTCAAGGAAACGAGCCGAGTTTTCATATCCCTTATCTTTATGATTTCTCCGGACAGCCTTGGAAAACGCAACGGCGGGTCAGGCAGCTTATGGATGTGTGGTACGGGGATGGACCATTGGGTATACCGGGAGACGACGATGGTGGCGCCACCTCTTCCTGGTATGTCCTCAGCGCCATCGGCTTCTATCCAGTGTGCCCTGGCAGCCCCGTTTATGAGATCGGAAGCCCGATCTTCGAGAAGACCACAATACAGCTCGATAACGGAAAGCAATTCACGATTCTCGCGCATCATGTTTCCGCGCAGAATAAGTACATCCGCTCCGCAATGCTCAACGGCAAAGTCCTGGACAAGCCCTGGTTTCGGCATTCCGACATAGCGAATGGCGGAACCTTGGTCCTGGAGATGAGCGCGACTCCGAATTTTGAATGGGGAAGTGCACAGGGCGACGTTCCACCAGCGACAATGACCTCCATGTAACAGCTGTCGTGACGCTGGAATTGCAATGCAATCCTATCCTGGTAAAGCGTCGGCAGGGCTCGCTCCTGCCGGCAGCTTTTTGGGCTTGGCGAACAGGGACGGCCGTGTCCCCCTTGCGATTCCTCTCTCATCCCAAAACACACAATATAGAAATCCGCATTCTCCGCAGGGGGCACGACATCATTGCTTTTCGGCTGTCCTTCGGGTCCCGCTCGGCGCGGGTCCCGGTGACCTTTACAGGTAGACAGTCCGTCTGTCGCCTACGGTTGTATGTATACGTCATATGCCTCGTGCCACCGCCGCACGAAGAGCGCAACGCCTCAATTTGCCCCGCAAGCTTTCTCAGCGTGGTTGGCCTCTTTCCCAGCGGCGCAACTGGGGGAAGTGAGCCTCATGGCGCACTCCCTTACTGTCGGTGCATCGGCACGGATACGCGAAGCATCCTGCGGCTTTGTTTGCTTGATGCCGCGCTCATATGAGGAGGCCAGGCTGGACCGAACGTCTCCATGTCGCTACTGTTAGTTCTGTGCGGATGATGTAAGATGATTGTTTTCATTGCGATATGGATGCGTTAGGGGCGAACTCTAACGTTGTGGAAACAGGCAACGCTGGGGCTAGAGTGGGAGATGCATTTGGAAATCAACTGAAGCAGTGTCCTGTCAGTTGAAAATGCCCTGCGGGAAACGGAGCTTGTCTCCTGCAGAGAACATGAACGGCGGATGGCAAATTCCGTTGTTCGATCTGCGAGAAAGTAACGTGAGGCTGAAATGGATCAGAAGATGTAAGCAAAAGTGCGAAATTGCCGGGCGAGATCGAATCGGTCCTCTGGTCCGAATTCGACGGCAGGGTAAGCACATGTTTCTGATCGAAGATTCGATCTCCACTAACTCTCACTGCATTTTATGAGAGGCCAAGGAGGGCCAAATGAGACAAAAAAGAAGTTGGCTCAAGTATTTGAATTTGAGTCTGGTGTTCATTCTGCTATGTTGCGCAAGCGTGTCGTGTTTGGCACAAAGCGACCGCGGCAGCGTGTCAGGAATTGTCACCGATCCGTCTGGCGCCGGAATCACCGGAGCCAAGGTAACCGTCACCAATGCCGCGATGGGCACGCAGAACTCCACAGTCTCAACCGGCGTGGGAGATTACACCGTCCCGGAATTGCCTGCGGGCGTCTATTCGGTTACGGTGGTTGCTCCCGGCTTCAGCACGCTGGTCCACAACGGAATCACCGTTTCGGTTGGAGAGACGGCGCATGTCAACCTGAAACTGAGTGTGGGGCAGCAAACGGCGACAATTACGGTAACGGCGGATGCACCGCTGCTCCAAACCGATAGCCCACAGAACAATATCGAAGTCTCAACGACCGACATGAATGAACTTCCCTTCAACGTCGCCGGCATCGGATCTGTACGCGACCCGATGAGTTTTGCCGCGTTGGTCCCGGGAACCATCGTCGGCGGCTGGAACGATATTCACATCAGCGGCTCGCCGGCAACGACGTACCGCGTCTATATGGACGGCCTGGACGACACCTCGGCGGTCAAGGGCGCAATCTCCGATGAAAACCAGCCCTCGGTTGAATCGCTCGGTTCACAAGAACTCCTGGTGAACAACTATGCGGCGGAATTTGGTGAGTCCGCGGGCGGAATCTTCAACTACACCTCGAAATCCGGCAGCAACAGACTGCACGGGACAGCGTTCAACTACCTTGAGAATGAGGATCTGGACGCCGGACAGCCGTTCAACTACACAAACGGCAACAAGACTACCCCCGTTCAGCGGCAGCTTGATTTTGGCGGCTCATTCGGTGGACCGGTGGTCATTCCTCACGTCTACAATGGCCACAACAAGACCTTCTTCTTCTTCGCCTACGAGGAGTACCACAACGCGCAAACCCTCAACCAGGGAACCATTACGGTTCCCACGACAGCCTATCGCAATGGCGATCTGAGCGCTCTGTTGCAGGGACCCATCGTGGGTTCCGATGGAAAACCGATGGTGGATTGCCTGGGTCGGCAATTGATCAATGGCGCGGTTTACAACCCGAATTCGACTTCGCCGTGCACGGATGGTTCGGGCGGAACAGCCCGCGATCCGTTCCCGAACAACTTTATCGGCGCTCCCAACACCTGGGATCCGGTGGCGCAGGCGGTTCTTCCCTTCATTCCTACTCCATCGGGGGCCACAGCCAACGCGCTCAACAACAACTACCCAAATATCCAGCCGAACAACAAATACCAGTACCTGACGAGCATCAAAATCGATCACTCGATCGGTCAGTTCTGGCACCTCTCGGGGTATTACATCGCCGAGCAGTCCAACAAGGACAATGCGGCTGACGGAATCAACGGCCCGGCAGCCCAGACCCGGTGGAACACAACCCCAGCCCCGCAGGTCTATCTCAATGCGGACTATACGGCCACGCCAAAACTTGTGCTTCACGCCGGATTCGACTTTACCCGCCACAACGCCGCCCAGAATGCTTTTGTGCAAGACATCAAGGCGTCGTCTCTTGGGCTCGGCACGGCCGCAAACATGCCTGGCGGCGCTGCCAACACCTTCCCGATCATCTACGGACTCCAAACCAACCGTTCGGGCGTTCCTCAGTTGGGAAACAACAACGCTCCGTTTTATGACGACAACTGGGAGCCCACAGGGTCCGCGACATGGATCCACGGCAGCCACACTTTCAAGTTTGGCGCGGATCTCCGCCATCAGGTCTTCGGCACCCACAACGACCTGTCGGCCGGAAACTACGGCTTCAGTTCCTCTCAGACCTCTCTACCGTCTACGCAAGGGAATTTTCCCAATGGCGCCAGCCTCGGCGATGGCTTCGCGAGCTTCGCTCTCGGCCTGTTGAATAACGCCAGTATCGGCAACGATAACATCGAGTGGTTTCACCGCAAAGAGTCCGGCATTTATGCGCAGGACACTTGGAAGCTCACGAACAAGATCACTGTGAACTACGGACTGCGTTGGGATTTGGAACAGATGCAGCACGAACAGCAAAACCGGGAAACCCAATTCAGTCCCACCGTCGCGAATCCGTCGGCTGGCGGCCTGTTGGGTGGAACCGAATACGAGGGGTATGGGGCCGGGCGTTGCAACTGCATCTACGAGAAGTTCTATCCCTGGATGATTCAGCCGCGCCTCGGCGTCAACTATCAACTGGATGCCAAGACCGTGATCCATGCGGGGGCTGGAATGTACTCCGGCCAGCAGCTCTTCATGAATGAAATCAACTATAGCAACCAGGGATTTGGCTTCAACCAGGTGTTCCTTAACAGTCCTTCGTATGGCATTGCCGCCGGCCAGTTTTCCAATGGTATACCGTACTCCCCGGCGGCTCTGACAGCCATCGACTTCGACCCCGGCGCCTACCCGGGTCCCGGTTCAATCCAGTCACCCCCAAATTACACCGTTCCAAACAACGGCAAGCCCGCGCGTTTCTTGCAAACAACCTTTGGTGTTGAGCGCGAGATCGCCAGGAACCTGTCGGTTGAAGCGTCTTTCATCGATAATCGTGGCGTCTGGCTTGAATCCGACGGTCTGAGGGTGATCAACCAACTTCCTGCATCGGTCATCGCTCAACACGGCTTGGACGTTACCAACCCGGCTGACCAGGCCCTTCTTACTTCGTCCATCTCTTCTGCCGCCGTAGTGGCGAAAGGCTTCACTGCGCCGTACGCCGGCTTCCCGTCCGGGCAAACCTTGGCTCAGGCATTGCGGCCTTTCCCGCAATTCGGAAATATTGGCGACCAGTACGAGCGCGATGGCAATACCTGGTACGACGCGCTTCAAGTCAAGGTCACCAAGAGGATCGGAAACGGACTTTCGGGCGGCCTCGGGTACTCCTGGTCGAAGGATCTGGGAAATGTCTCCAGTACCGGGACTTACACCACCGCGATACCGTTGCAGGACCCAACCAAGTCGCCCAAGAGCCAGAAAACCTATTTGGCCATCGACCAACCGCAGATGCTCAACTTCAACTTCGATTATGAGGTGCCGAGGTTCCGGTTTGCGCAAAGCGGCTGGAGAGCTGCACTGCTTTCGGGTTGGACAACCGATGGCATCTTCCATTACCAGAGTGGTTTCCCGATTCAGGTACCCAATTCACAGACGTCGTTCCAACTAAGTTCTGTGACCTTTACCTCGAGTAATAACGGGAATGGCGTTTTTGCGAATCGCGTTGCAGGCCAGCCGCTCTTCTTGCATGGCCTCAATAACCACAACGTCAACCCCTACACCACGTTCTTCCTCAACCCCGCAGCGTGGACAAGCCCGGCCGCCGGGACCTACTCCACTTCCAAGCCGTACTACGGCGATTATCGTGGCCCCAGATATCCCAGCGAACAGTTGGGCTTCGGCAAGGCCTTTGACATCAAGGAAGGAGTGAAATTCTCGCTCCGCGCGGATTTCTTCAATGTCTTTAACCGCTGGGCATATCCCGGCCTGAACAATACGGGGAATTTCGCCCAGGCTCCTCAATATAACGGCGACGGAAGCATTGCCAACGGCTTCGGTTACCTGGGCAACAGCATCTCCGGCGCAGGTGGAAACTTTGCTCCAAGAACCGGCGAGTTTGTCGCGAGAATCCAGTTCTAAGCGCAAATTCAGCTGAAATTCCAACAAACAGGCCAGACGAATCCGTCTGGCCTGTTAACTTGCAGGAGGCGGTTTTCTTGCGGACGCCAAGCGATGCGCTCGCCATCCATAGAGTGGACCGGGGTGTTGCGGCCCCCGGGATTCTCAAGCGTCGCGAAGATTCTGACGTTGACGCAACCGAACGGGAACGACGGCTTGGAACTCTAAAGGGTATATATTCAGTTGCAAGAGTGCTTGAGCCTGGCTCGAAGCGCAACGGATAGATGACAACAGGAATTCATTTCAAAAAGAGGGAAAGGTGCCGCGCAGACGACTTCCAGTGAGATGGTTGTAATTTTGGGAGGAACGAAGTTGGCAATTACGCGACGCGATTTTGTAACGGGCTTGGCGGCTCTAAGCGCAGGAACTTTGAACTCCCGGGCGTTGTCGATATTGCGCAGTTCCTCGCAGGATGCCGGGAATCAACTTCAGGGGGCCCGGCAAAGAGTATCCGCCGCTGGTCAATACGCTGATTCGCCAATTGTCTTCGAGAACACAATTGACGCGTCAAAGATTCATTTCGTATTGAAGAACAGTGTCAGTCCCCAGCGCTACTCCATAGAGACAATGACTGGCGGTGTTGCAGTTTTCGACTACAACAATGATGGGCTTCTGGACATCTTCTTTACGAACGGGGCGGAAATTCCGTCTTTGATAAAGAGCGACCCCGGTTTCTCGAACAGACTCTTTCGCAATAATGGCGACGGAACCTTCACCGATGTCACCGAGAAGGCTGGTCTAGCCGGAGTTGGCTACTCAATGGGCGTAGCGGCAGGTGATTATGATAATGACGGATTTGTAGATCTGTATGTGACCGGATTCAACTGTAATCAACTCTTTCATAACAATGGCGATGGGACATTCACTGATGTGACGGAGAAAGCAGGAGTCAGTGGCATTGTTCCGGGATATGGCAAGCCTTGGTCCGTCGCAGCAGGATGGATTGACTACAACAACGACGGATTGCTTGATCTCTTTGTTGTGAACTATCTGGACTATTCGATCTCCACAGCCCATAGTTGCCAGACGGACAACATTGTTGACTATTGCTCTCCCGATGAGTATCGCGGAACACCTAACATCTTGTATCGGAACAATGGTGACGGTACATTCACCGACGTTTCGCAGCAGTCGCATGTTTCCCAGTATGTAGGTAAGGGCATGGGCGTCGCTTTTGCCGATTATGATGACGACGGGTTCACCGACATCTTTGTTTCCAACGACACCTTTCCGAATTTCTTGTTGCACAACAATGGCGACGGGACATTTACAGATGTCGCACTCCAGGTCGGCGTAGCCTACAACGAAAACGGCAAGACGGTTGCAGGCATGGGGACTGATTTCCGCGATATCGACAATGACGGCAGGCCGGATATCTTTCACGCTGCGATGTTCGGTGACACCTTTCCTCTCTACCGCAATCTGGGGAATGGCCAATTTGAAGATGTCACAGATTTGACCGGTTTGGCCGCAATGACATCCCGCCTTACCGCCTGGGGAACTGGAATTGTCGATTTTGATAACGACGGGAACAAAGATATTTTCGCTGCTGGCTCCGCAATTCTCGACAACTCGATGGAGGTGAATCATAAGCCTTATCCGCTTCCCAATGGACTCTATCGCAATCTTGGCAACATGGCGTTTAAGGATGTGAGTGCACAGGCAGGAGCGGGTTTCTCTGTTCCGGCCGCACATCGCGGCGCTGCATTCGGTGATTTAAACAACGATGGGAAGATCGATATTGTGGTCACAGTCCTCAACGGAGAGCCGCAGTTGCTCATGAATCGGACTGCGAATCATAATCATTGGATCATCTTGAAGCTCGTTGGCGTGGCCGATAATCGAGATGGATTGGGAACAAAGGTGAAGATCACGACCGCGAGTGGCGTTCAGTACAATGAGGCCACGACGGCCGTCGGCTACAATTCGTCCAGCGACAAACGGGTGCACTTCGGATTGGGGAACGCGACTCTGGTGGAGCGAATTGAACTCGCATGGCCCACGGGTATCAAGCAAGTGCTCAACAGGGTGGCGGTCGATCAGATCCTGACCATTGTGGAAAGTGGCCGTCCTCAAAAGGCTGGATTGTCCAAATTGAGTTCTCAGGTTCAATGACCCGCGGCAATCGGCCGCACGGACCGCTTCGAACATGCGCGCCGGCAGGTACTATTCTCTGACGCCTAAAGGCAAGCTTCTATGATCTGGCTTCTCGCACTCCAACTCGTAGTCGGTCCAACGCAACACTACCAGAACGCAAAACAGGATTTTGCGCAACACAAATTTTCCCAAGCTGTCAGCGAAGTCAATGCAGCTCTGCATGAGAGCCCGTACATGGTTCCGGCACTGGTCCTCAAGGCCCGGCTGGCTACCTTTGCGCATCGTCCGGATGTTGCCAAAAGCTGTCTCATCAAGGCCGTTACAGCCGATCCAACCTCCGAAGAGGCGCAATTCTTTCTTGGGGTGTTTTACTATACCCAAAACGATTTCAAATTGGCGATCTCCCCGCTTCAGGCAGCCCAAACGCTTTCTCCCAAAGGTCCCCTGCCCGTGTTCTATCTTGCCATGACGCACGAAGCTCTGGGAGAAACGGCCCAGGCGTTGGAACTCTACCGGCAGGCAGAGAATCTATCAACAGAGAAATCGCCGCAAAGCGCGTCGATTCTGGTTACATACGGGAGGCTCCTGCTCTCCCTTGGCCGGAACCATGAAAGTATTGAAAAGGATCGACGGGCAATTGAGCAAGACCCCGAGTCCCGCGAAGCGCACTATGAATTGGCAAAGGGATTGGACCATGAGGGAGATTTCAAGAATGCCGCACTCGAAGGAGAACGAGCCCTGACTCTGCCAGAGCTCGGCACCAGCGATGCCCAGGTTCATTTCCTCCTGGCAAATCTCTATCGGAAGTTGAATCAACCTGATCTGGCAAAGGCCCATTTGGAGAAATTCCAGGCCGCTTCCCAAACAACAAACAGGTGAGTCATTCATCGAACACGTTTCAAAAACCGGCTTTGTATCAGGGTACGACTTTAGTCGTGCCGAAGAATGCCAACAAACGAGGGGTTTTAACCCCTGAGGCATGCGTATCAAACCTGTCGAGCCATTTTTGAAACTCAACCTGCGTCATCAACTGCGCAAAAACAAATGCAACTGTAGCGCCACAAGCTCACAGGCTACTCTGCAGGCTCCTCAACCTTCATGATCCGGTCCACCGTGGGACGCTCGAGCCGCTGCACAATTCCGCTTGGCCAGCGGATCTCCGCGTGGTCAATCTTTGTCTCGGCGCCAAGGCCAAAGTGCGCGCGGCGATCGCTCGACGACATGAACCCGACACTGGTGGTCACGTGGTTATAGAGCATCCTGCCAGATCCGGTGGTCACCTTGATGGTGGCGCCAATGCCGTCGCGATTGCTCTTGTGTCCGCGCAGATCGAACATAATCCAGTGATTTTTGACCAAAGCATTATTCATCAGGATACGGGGCTTTGCCCCAAGTGAAGTCACCACCAGATCCATGAAGCCGTCATTGTTCAAATCCACAAACGCCGATCCGCGCTGGTAGCCGATAAAAGCGAAATCCGGTCCCATCTTTTCCGTAACGTCGATAAAGGTCTTGCCGCCTTGGTTCTCGAACATGGTGTCGTGTTGCCTGGATGAATCGGTCAGGTCGTCCACATCTCCATTCGCGGAGTACACGTCCTTCCAGCCGTCGTTGTTGTAGTCGATAAATCCTATGCTCCATCCCGACAGATTCCGCGTCAGCGGCCCGAGCTTGGTCGACCAGGTCACTTCGTTGAATGACTCTCCGGCTTCGTTCTTAAGAATGCCGAACACCTGCCCTTCCAGGTCGTTGTAGATAATGTCGACCCAGCCATCGTTGTCGAAATCCTTGGCGTCCGAGCCCATGCCCGACACGGAAGTGCCTTCTTCGTTGTAGGCCACGCCATATTCAAGGCCGCTCTCCTTGAACGTTCCATTGCCCTGATTGACAAAGAGGAAATTGGGCTCGGTATCGTTGGCGATGAAGATGTCCATCAGTCCGTTGCCGGAGAAGTCCGCGATCGAGATGCCCATGCCTTTGCCCAGAGCCTTGCCGATGGCGCTCGCTTCGGTGACGTCCTCAAAGCGGCCATGGCCGAGATTGCGATAGAGCCGCGACGCGACGCTTTTATAGATCGTCGGACTGCAATACTCCTCGCGCGTGGCGTCCTTGAAGCACTGCTTGTCGGTCTCGGGAGTCCAGGTGGTGTAATTGGTGACGATCAGGTCCAGAAGTCCGTCATTGTTGTAGTCGAACCAGGCCGCCCCTACGCTCAGCACGTTCTCCGGCTTGTGTTCGAGTCCCGATCCCGCGGTCACATCCGTAAATGTGCCGTCGCCGTTGTTATGGTAAAGAGCATTCCTGCCCGCATTGCAAATGAAGAGATCTTCGTTGCCGTCATTGTCGTAGTCCGCAACGGCAACGCCAAAACAGTAGCCGAGGCCGGCTCCGGTCAGGCCCGCCTTGGCCGTCACATCCTCAAACGTTCCATCGCCGTTGTTGCGCAGCAGGCAGTTGTAGTAGGCGGGCGAGGTCTTCTCCAACTCCGGCAGCTTGGCGCCGTTGCTGAAGAACAGGTCCATCAGTCCGTCATTGTTATAGTCAATCGCCGCAACTCCGCCGCACATCGGTTGCGGAAAATACTTTCTGCCCGTGAAGTTGTAGCTGGTCCGGTAGGCAAACTGTGATCGGCCGGCCACATCGGTAAACCAGTAGGAACCGGTCTTTGACGGATCGTGGTCCACCGCTTGGCCAGCGGCCTGCGGCTGTGCGTTGGATGATTGCGGCGTCACAGAAGGCGTGTTGGCCCGCCTCAGACCCACCTCGGCGGGCAGGGCCAGGGGAAAGGCCCGCCGGACGGCCAGGCCAGTTATACAGGCCACAATCGAGGCCAGGAAACTTCGACGCCTCACATCTGTCATTTCATTCATTGGCCGGCGCATCCCGCGCCAGGAAAGGCACGCAGACCGGCATCCCTAGAATAGCATCGAAAGCGAGCAGAGAGCCGGAAGCTGGAGCGTAATGGCAGAAGATGATTTAGTCTGTGAACCCACTGCAAGGAACGCACGACGTTCAAAGGCTGCCTGACACCGCTGTCCTGCCTTCGAGCATGATTTCGTCGAACTCGTTGCAGCCAACGACGAGCGGTTCAAGGATAGGTATGCCCTTTCTGGCGCGCTGCGAGGTTGCCGCTCCCTGCTGGTCGCGTCAACTCGGATTCTGTGGTTTCGAGGTACAGCAATCCTGGAACCGCTATAAGTCGATTCGAATTCGAAAACGCGATTCCGCTGTACCCACTGTTAATCCCGGAAGAGTTTATTAAGGCTTTTATATTCATAATGATAAGTAAGAGGTTAGGAGTCTTCTAACCTTGTAAGCTATCGCAAGACTCCGATAGGGTGGTGGTAGCGAAAGACAGGCATTCGACGCGACCCGCTGTTGCGGAGAAAAAGTGGTCGGTCAATAGACGGGAACTGCCGTTCAGAATGCGCCGCAATTCATGACCAACCCGGCGAAAGCAGCTGAGTCATTCGATAACCAGTAAGTACGTGTCAATGGAAAGGGTGTCGTAATGAGTGGGAAAAATCCGGGGCTTCCGTCCCGACGCGATCTGTTCGGGATGGGCTCGGCGGCCGGTGCACTGGCGCTGATTGCGAAGCCAGACTATGCGCAGAGTGTTGGGACGAAGAGTTCCAGCGAATCCAGGGAAGAGAACGTATGCACTTTTGGCGCCATCGGCGATGCGGTGACCGACGACAGCGCGGCATTTCAGCGTGCTCTCGATGCTGTCAGCCGCGCCGGGGGCGGCGTTGTTTATGCGCCCACTGGACGTTATCTTTTCAAGAGTGAACTCAACATTCCCGAAGGAGTTCACTTGCGCGGATCGTATCTGTGCGTTCCGTCGCACACCGGCTTGCGCGACCACGGGCAGAGCAAGCCAGGCGAAGACGGAACGGCGCTTTATGTCCTCGCCGGCAAGGGCAGGGAAGAGAGTAAGCCTTTCCTGACATTGAACACGAATAGTTCCGTCAGCGGATTATGCATCTACTATCCCGAACAGAACCCGGATGCGGAGCCGATTCGCTATCCGTGGACCATTGCCATGCGGGGGAAAAACCCTGCTGCATTCGATCTGGAGCTGCTCAATCCTTATCAGGGAATCGACGCCAGCAACAACGAGCGGCACAACCTGAGAAACATCACCGGGCAGCCTTTGCGGCGCGGCATCTGGGTGGATGCGATCTACGACATTGGCCGTATCGAGAACATTCACTTCAATCCCTGGTGGCACTCCAGCGGCAAGGCGTACAAGTGGCAAATGGAAAATGGTGAAGCATTCATCTTCGCCCGCGCCGATTGGGAATATGTGCTGAACACCTTCTGCTTCGGTTACAAGGTCGGGTACAAATTTGTATCTTCGGGCACGGGCGAGTGCAACGGAAACTTCCTCGGCATCGGCGCGGACGATTGTAATCGTGCAGTTCTTGTGGAACAGAGCGCGGAGTATGGATTGCTGATCGCCAATGCGGAGTTCACTTCGTTTCATGGCGAGGATCCGACCATGGTGGAAGTGCGCGCAACGAATCGAGGGGTCGTTCGCATCAGCAACAGCGCCTTCTGGGGACCGTGCAATCAAATCGCCAGGATCGGCGGATGCGGCACGGTTGGCTTCAGTGATTGCACGTTCGTGCAGTGGGGAGCCGAAGGGGAGCGCGCGGCAATCCAGGCCGATGGAGGCCGTGTGCTGATTCGCGGGTGCGAATTCCGTCAGAAGAAACCGCACATCTCCCTGGACGATGCAGTGGATTGCGCCGTAATCACGGGCAACGTATTTGCCGGACCTGCGCGCATCGAACACTCTCGGCGTGAAGCCATTCAGATCGGATTGAATGCGGCTTCTGCATAGTGCGCAGATCGTAACGGACGCTGAAAGGCGCACATGAAGAACCTGCTGATGAAGGTCATGTTCGATGTTTTGCTCTTGACAGCGCTAACGGCGGGCGCTTTAGCTCAATCCGCCGCGCTTGGTTCTACTACTGCCTGGCACGATGGCAGGTTCCATGTCGATGTCGCGGGAGTCATCGGCCGCTCCGACATCGTTTTGTGAAAGCCCAATGTCGAACCGGGTCAGGCGATACCTCTCGGAAATGGCCGTCTCGGCGTTGCCATCTGGTCGGCGGACGGGCTCACTGTGCAACTTAATCAGGCAGACACCTTGCCTGACTGTCTGTCCCCGGGCCAGGTCATGATACCCAGGATTGCCGCTTTGACGCATGCAAAGGACTACTCGGGGCGCCTCGATCTGTACCATGGCGAGTATATGGAGAATCTCCGGAATATCTATCTCTTCGTCGCGGCCATCGAAGAGGGGGAGGAGTTTCCCGGTTCGCAGGCTGGTGTTGCCTATATGGTTTCCTCCGCGCGGGATGCGCCACGCTGGGATTCGTCCGCCTTCTGGCATTGGAACCTGCGCATGCAGGTTGCGGCAAATATCGGCGTCGGCCTGACGGAGCTCAATGCGCCCCATTTCAATCCCTAGCGGGAAAACCTGCCGAACATCGAGAAGTGGACTCGAGAGCACATGAAGGGCCGTCCAGGAAGTTGCGTGCCCGGAACCACCGCATTCGCCCCTCATGGCAAAGAGCCCCTCACGTCTGCGGATCGAACATTCCCACAGAATTCTCCCGCCGTTTTTCGCATTCGTGCGCATCAGGGCAATTGTCAGCGGCCAATGCGCATTGCTCTGGTCGAAGGATTTTCCGGCGTATCAACGCATCATCGACCTTATTAAAGAGCGCGAGGGCGATATCGTCGAGCAATACATTCATAAAACCATGGTCGGCATTGCAGCGACCGCCTACGGCATTTGGGAAAGGAAACCCTCGGCGCGAAAAGGCTGAGGACAACGGGTTCCCCTGCATACGGCACACACACCGGTTTGACATCTTCATCGAAGCGCCCCAGGCCGCACCGTGCGCCGTCCGGTCGGGCACATTGGCACGCCATTCCCGCGGTGCGGCCAAAATCCGGCATTGATGCCCATCTATTCCCGCACCATTCATTTACGACGCACCCCGTCCATTCCAGGTTCGTGGAACTGGGAATGCATCCGGAAATGCTTACGAGCGGCAGTAAATGATGGATTCTCAAGAAAGCAAAAAACGTCTTGACAACTGCAGGAGGTGCGGTCGACAATTTTTAAGCGCTCAGAAACAAGATGTTCGTGAGATCTAGGCCGATCATTGCGGAAATGTGGCGTAGATAAGCGCTCATACTGTTCTAGCACAAAGTGTTGCTCTCAACGTACGAATGCCTTCATATCCATCTTCGATCGTTAAGAGTGAACGGAAAGGTGCACAGTTCAAGGCGGGCGATCGCAGATCCCAGTCTCCCAAGCTCTGGACCGGAATGAAGGGCCAAAATCATGTTCGGAGTTTTCGTGAAAAGACTTGAGGGGCCTGCAATTCACACCCTCTGGCTCGCCATTTGCGCCTGCATATTCGCGTTCATCGTGTCCGCACTATGGGCGCATACCGGGCAGCGAAGCGTCACCGGTGTTCTCCAGAACGCTCGAGGAGAGGTGATTCAACGTAGAAAGGCCGCGCTCACGCCCACAGGCGCCCCCCTCTCGCTCAACTCCCGCACGAGCCCTGGAAAACATGCACATGGATATTTAACACGGCTCAAAACCTCGCACGTATTGCACGACGGCGCAGTGCTGCAAGAGGCCACCGTCTCGGAAGAGCAGTGGCTTCCCAATCAATCCCCGGCCTGCAAGATCGGCCGGGATATTAGTGCCGGAACCATCAACAGCACACCACTCATTGGAGGCTTTCAATGCACCACCACAAAATAAGCTGGCTGGGGATCGTGGTCTTTCTGTTTTCGACCACGCTTTTCTGCCAGGAGTTCACCGGCCACGTCACTGACCCCAGTCATGCGGCTGTGCCAAAAGCTACGATCATCGTCCACAATCAGCGCACCAATACGGACGTGACCACGCTGACCACCGGCGCTGGCGATTACACGGTGCCCTACCTCAAGCCCGGCCTCTACACGGTCACCGCCGTGTCCGGCAATTTTGAGAAGCAAAGCAAGACCGACATCGAGCTCAATGTCGATCAGACGGCCACCATCAATTTTGTCTTGAAGGTTGGCTCGGTGGCCGAGTCGGTAACCGTGACCGCCGAGGTGTTGCTGGACGAAGGCAAGGCCGATGTCGGTGAAGTGGTGGAAAACACCCGCGTCACCGAGCTGCCGCTGAACGGCCGCGACCCCAGTACCCTGGCCCAGCTCAGTGCCGGCGTCAACTGGTATGGCGGCAAGCAGTGGACTCGTCCCTTCGATCAGACCGAAGGCGCGCTGGACATCAACGGCGGCGGCGAAGGCAACACGGTGCTGATGCTCGACGGTGTCTCCAACGAGTCACCGCAGGGCAACGCGCAAGTGGCCTACATTCCTCCCGTCGATGCGGTGCAGGAATTCAAAATCATCACCAATCCTTATGACGCGCAGTTTGGCCGCGGCCAGGGCGGCGTCATCGACATGACCCTCAAGTCGGGCACCAACACGCTGCACGGCGATGTCTACGAGTTCGCCCGGCGGACCTGGATGGACGGCAATACCTGGGTTAATAACAACGACAACCTGGGCCGGGCCGAGCACAAGCAGGATCAGTTTGGATTTGAGCTCGACGGTCCCGTCGTCGCCCCCAAACTCTACAATGGCCGCGATCGCGCCTTTTTCCTGCTGCAGTTCGAAAACTGGGACGAGACCGAGCCGAACACCGTAACCACCTCCGTGCCCATGCCCGGCTGGGCGGCCGGCGACTTCAGCAACGCCACCTACTATAATGCCGCGACGCAGTCGCAGCAGCCGCTCATCATCTACGATCCGCTGACAGTCGCCCAGGACCCCACCACGGGCCGCTACTTGCGCCAGCCCTTCCCGAACAACCAGATTCCGACGAGCCGCATTAGTCCATTGGCGCAGAAGGTTCTCTCCTACCTGCCGGCGCCGAACTTTGCGCCGCGCGCCGGCCAAAACCCCTTCTACGACAACTACGTCATCTCGGAACCGATCAACACGATCTATCGCAATGCGCTCGCCAAGATGGACTACAACCTGACCTCTCGCGACCGCTTTACGCTGCGCTTCGGCTACTGGGAGCGTCGCGGTGCGTGGAATCAAAATGGCCTGTCGGGCCCGCCGGCCCAAGCCTACCCCAACGGATCGCGCAACTCCACCTTCGCCACCGAGGAAACGCACACCTTTACGCCGAACCTGGTGCTGGACTTGAAGGCGGTGGCCACCACCTTTATTCAGATCAACCTGGGTGGAGCGCAGGGCTTCGATCAAACTTCTCTGGGATGGTCGCAGAGCCTGATCTCTCAGTACAGCGGCCTCAATAACTACTTCCCGAGCATCGGACTCAGCGGCTTCGCCTCCATGGGCAACACGGGCGGCAACATCAGCCCGGCCTACGCACTGGCCGTGAATCCGGCCCTCACCTGGATCAAAGGCAAGCACACCGTTCATGCGGGCGGCGACATTCGCTTCTTACAGCAGATCAACAAGCAGGTTTCCGGCGGCATCAGTTTCAGCAGCAGCAACGCATGGACGCAAGATGGCTGGAACTACAGCGGCGGACCTGAGACGCAGACCGGAAGCACGATCGCTTCCTTCCTGCTGGGCACGCCGGACTCGGGCAGCGTGGGCATCAACGCCCCGGTTTTCTGGTCGCAGCACTACTTTGCTCCGTATGTGCAGGACGACTGGAAGGTGATGCGCAAGCTGACGTTGAACCTGGGCGTCCGCTGGGATCTGAACGGTACGCAGTCGGAGCGTCACAACCGCGGCAACTATGCTTTTGACACCACTGCAGCCAATCCGGTCTATTCGCAGGTCAATCAAGCCCTGTTGCCGGCGGGGACGCAGTTGATGGGCGGCCCGACCTTCCTCGGTGTCAACGGCGCTCCGCGCACGTTCATTCCGATGATCAAGTCCAATGTGCAGCCGCGCATCGGCTTTGCGTATGCGCTCGACAACAAGACAGTGGTCCGCGGCGGTTACGGCATGATGTTCCGCAACCCGATCCCGGGCGACAACAATCTCGGCTTCTCCGCGGGCACGCAGTATAACGCTAGCATTGACAATGGCATCCACCAGAGCGGAACCACCATCGACAATCCCTTCCCGGCCGGTATTCTGCAACCGACCGGCTCGTCGCTGGGGCTGGAGACAGGTCTGGGACAGGGTACGTGGTTCATCAACCCGCACTACAAGACGCCGCGGTACGAGAGCTACTCGCTGGGCGCGGAGCGTCAGTTCCTGAAGCACGACCTGGTCAACGTGACCTACTCCGGCAGCCGCAGCACCCGCCAGGACAGCGCCGACAATATCAACCACGTAAGCATCGCGGCGATGGAGACGTGCTCCCCTATCTTCGGTGGAGATCCGAACTCGTCGGCCTGCGGTGCGCAGAATGCCAACCCGTACTTTGACGTACCGGCCTTCGAGGGCAGCAGTTTCTACAGCTCGACAACGTTGCCGGCCAGCGAATTCAGCCGCGCGTTTCCGGAATTCAGCGATGTTACCGAGTACCAGTTGAACGAAGGCCGTTCGTGGTACAACTCGCTGCAGGTGACGGGCACGCACAAGATGGGCCAGGACCTGACCTTCCACGGCACCTGGACGTACTCCAAGACCATGGACTCGGGCGGCTATACGGACGGCAACTATCGCATCCTGTCGCGCACCATCGATGGCAGCGACATCACGCACCGCGCAACCCTTTCGGGGGTCTACATGCTGCCAGTCGGGCGCAATCGCCGCTTCCTGGGAGACAGCAACCGGCTGGTGGATGCGGTGATCGGTGGCTGGGAACTGGCCTCGCTCTACATCTTTGAGACCGGTCATCCGTGGAACCTGAACGGCGCCGGGCTGGACTACATGCACAACGCCGCAGTGCCTCATCGTCCGGACCCCTCCATTCCCGGCTCGATCCGTGGCGCCGCGCCTTGCGTTGCAGGTTGGGATGATGTCAAAGAATTCGACTGGGTGATACAACCCTTCCCGGAGGCCGCGTCCTGCAAGACCAGCGCGGGTGTTTACGATTACGACTTCATCCAGCAGGCTCCGTATGGCCCAAACCAGAACATCGTCTACTCGGGGATTCGCATCCCGAATTTCAACCAGATCGATGCCAACCTGTCGAAGAACTTCCATCCGACGGAGCGGTTCACGGTTCAACTGCGCCTGGAAGGCTTCAATGTGCCTAACCATCCGGTCTTCCAGAACAATTACGACACCAATCCTTCCGATTCGCAGTTTGGAACGATTCTGAAGCAGTGGGGACAGACGAACGTGCCGCGTCAGGGACAGGTCGCTGTCAAGGTGTTGTGGTAATTTCCGCGCGCGTGTCTGAGCGGCACGCGCGCTTCAACTCATTTGGAGGCTTTATGTATCGTTCCGACAAGAAATCAAGCTGGCTCTTGTCTGTTGGCTTGCAACTGCTGGCAGCGATTCTGCTCATACAGTTGGCCGCCTGTTCCGGCGGCATATCCAAAAACCTGGTTGTCACCGGCATCACTCCGGCGACCGTGCCGGCGACCGGTGGAATAGTAAGCTTCAAAGGCAACAACTTTACCCCCGATACCATCGTCAAATTCGGCGGCGTGTCGGGCACGGTTTACTACGGCGGTCCCACGCTGCTTACGGCTGCTGCTCCGGCCAACACCAGCGCCAGCGCCGTGGACGTGATGGTGGACAGTCCCGAGAATGGCACGGTTACGCTGTCCAAGGCCCTGACGTATGAGGCCGCTCCGGCCACTCCAGTGGTGTCCAACGCGCCTAGCTGCACCGGCGCGGTCTGCATCTATCAGGCTGAAAGTCCACAGAACACCCTCATTGGTGGCGCCCAGATCGATTCTTGCTCTGGCTGCTCGGGCGGCGAGAAGGTGGGCTGGCTGGGCGGATCCGGCTTTGTCAGCGTCAATGACATCTACGCGCCGGCTACCGGCACCTATAATCTGACCATCTTCGGCGTTGATGGCGACGACACGTACTCTGGGCGCTCCATCACCGCGGCCGTCAATGGCGCATCGCCGCAGTCGATTCAACTCGTCGGCACCGACAATTGGGGCGCCACTGCGCCCGGCGTCACGATGCAGGTGCAGCTGAACCAGGGCAGCAGCAACTCCATCGAGTTTGGGAACGCGAACAACTACGCGCCCGATCTGGACTACATCATGATCAGCCCCAACACGACGGTGGCCCCATCCCCCTGCACCAACGCCATCTGCGTCTACCATGGCGACAGCCCAGTGAACACCTTGTGGGGCTCGACGCATAACGGGAACTATCAAGCAGGGCAGATCGCCGGCTGCAACGCCTGCTCGGATGGCACCAAGATCGTCGGTTTCGATAATGGTTACGGTGGCGTGATCATGAACAACATCTACGCTCCGGCTCCCGGCACCTACAACCTGACCATCTATGGCGTCGATGGCGATGGCACGGGCAATTACCGTACCATGAGCATTTCCGTCAATGGAGGAACAGCTCAGTCGGCCAACATCAGCGGAAACGACTGGAACGGCGACGCGATCCCCGTCACCATTCCGGTGACGCTCAATCAGGGCAACAATTCGATCAACTTCAGCAGCTTCCTTTATGACTACGGTCCGGGGCTGGACTATATCGTCGTCAGCCCCCTGCCGCAATGGACGTCCATCGGCAGCGGTCCGGCGCAGATCAACTACGACCTGAACACGGGCCTGGCCTCGTTCGTCTACGACGGCTCGACCATCATCTCCAACTTCTTTAGTCAGGTGATGCTGGGCGGGACCCCCGTGGCGAGCACCTCTCCCAGCTACACCCGCGCGATCACCGAGGAAGCCAACGGAGAAACCGACGTTACGCTGACGGCCAAAGATGGCACTCCGACGATGGTGCAGCGTTTCATTATGACCAACCAGAACTACCTCCTGGTCCAGGTGGAAATGCTGGGCACCAACCTGAGCAGCAACTCGATGGCGCCCATCGTCACCACGCAGGCGGGGTCGATCAAGCTGCCCAACCAACCTGATGACCCGCGCTTCCTGATGGTGCCGTTCGACAACGACAGCTTCAGAACCTACAACGATGCATCCACCTACAACAGTCTGTTGAATGCGGCCAGTTATGAGGTGGGCGTGTTCCACGACGGCGGCAGCCGCAACGGGCTGGTGCTCGGATCGGTAACCCACGATACCTGGAAGACCGGTATCATCGGCAACGTCACCTACGGCACCTGGGGGATGGATACTATCGACGTGGTCGGCGGCTTCGCCGCACCGGAAGACCAGTTGCCGCACGGCGCCGTCACCGGCACCACCATCGCTTCTCCAACGGTGATGGTGGGCTTCTACAGCGACTGGCGTGACGGCCTGGAGCAGTATGCCAACGTCAACGCGCAGTACGCGCCCAAGCTGGCCTGGACCAAGCCGGCGCCGATCGGCTGGAGCAGCTGGGGCCATGTGCAGCAGCAAGAGGTGGTTGGCACCGTGCTTGAGGATGCAACCTATATGCACACGGAACTGCCCAAGTTCAACGACCAGGGCCTCCAATACCTCAACCTCGATGCCAACACCGGCTGGGCCGACTCGCAGTCGCAGGAGTTCGTTGCAACGGCGCACGCCCAAGGGCAGAAGGTCGGCAACTACTGGACGCCGTGGATATGGTGGAACAGCGACAACCCGCTTTCGCAGAACGACCTCTCGAGTCTCGTCGAGGGCTCCAACTATACGTATGGGGATATCGTGATGCGTGACCAGCACGGCAACCCGCTGCGGCTCTGGGACGGTGGCTATGCCCTCGATCCCACGCATCCGGGCACGCTGCAACGCCTGGACTTCTACTACCTGAAGTTCAGCACCAATGGCTTTGACGGCATCAAGCTCGACTTCTTGAGCCACGGCATCGTCGAAGGCGGTTCCAACAACGGACAGCACTACGTTCCCACCGTGAAGACAGGGGTCCAGGCCTACAACTACGGAATGGCTTATCTGGCCAAGAAGTTCGGCGCGACCATGTACATGGACGAATCGATTGCGCCTATCTTCCCCTACCAGTACGCCCATGCTCGTCGCGTCTCCTGCGACACGTTTGGCGGTATCGGGAGCCCCAGCACCTCCAACAGCAGCGGCGGCACTACCTCCTACGAGATGAACTCGGCCAGCTACGGCTGGTGGCTCGCAGGTCGCCTTTACAACTTCAACGACCCCGACCAGATGGTTCTGGAAGGCTTTACGCAGTATGAAAACAAGAGCCGCGTGACTTCGGCTGCAATCCAGGGCTACATGCTCGATGGCGACGACCTCACCGACTCGGTGGCGCCGGGGCTGGCGCAGACATGGCTGACCAACAGCAGCATCAATGGGTTGGCTAGCCTCAATCTCAACTTCCGCCCGGTGGACGGAAGCACCGGCGTGGGCCCGACTAATGTGTTGGTCGCCAAAAGCGGCTCAACCTATTACCTGGCGGTCTTCAACTACGATGGCGACAACTCGACAACCGTAACAGTTGACCTGGGACATGCCGGATTGAACAGCTCGGCTTCCTACAAAGTGACCGATCTGTGGACTGGCGCTGCCTCTTCGGCAAACGGCAGCCTGCAGGTCAACCTGAACCCTGCTGAAAGCACCATCCTCAAACTGCAGTAGCGTGTCTCACCGGAAAGGCCAGCGCCTGTTCTCAGGCGCTGGCCTTTTCCTTTTATGCAAGCCGGATTCGCGCCTGGAGGCTCTTTCCCCAACCCCAACTTCCGCAGCTTGAATCGCAAGTTTTTTCAGCGCGGCACCCTGAAGCCTTCACCACAAGTCTGCAAATTCGATTTGAGCAGGCATCGTCCCATCGTCGTAGGTGAATGGTCCTCGGGACAGAGTTTTTTCTTCAGTCTTCTGCAGGCACATCAGGATTCGGTGGCACGATTAGTGGAGATACCTGGACTCGGTGTTGACTCCGCATCTGTCGCTTTGTCTGGAGGGTGTTACACGAGGGCGTTCGTTATGTGCACAGAGGTCTCGATCTGAACCCCAAAGCCATCCAACAGGAGAGCCGGCGGCTGGTCGCCGAACTGAGGCAACTCGGCTACAAGGTCGAACTCACACCACTCGATCTCAAGACTGTTCCAGACATGACCATTTGAATTTCGACAGTGCGGAAGAGCCCAACTCAGAGTAGCGAGCTCAGGCATAAACCCTGATTCAGCTATTCAGGCTGGAAAACCAGCACTTTGGACGTACTGCCTCCCAAATGAGGTGCAGCAACAAAGAGTCTATCCATTTCAGCCGAGTAAAGAGACGTCTTGGCCATAACTGCTGTGTCCACCGGTTCGAGAGCTCTGTAACTTCCATTCGACTGGCGTTCGTATGTGAAGACCTCTCCGACGCCGGTTGAGGCGTAGACTCTTCCCCGCGCCGAATCGTAGAACACTGAATCGACCCAACCGCCAATCGGCAGACGATCCAACTCCCTGCCCGTTTCTGTGTCCACGACAACGATGCTTCCACGCACATCCGTATCGCGGCAGCCCACGTAGAGCCGTTTTTGCGCTGCATCGAACGCGAAGGCCATATTCTCTTTACCCCTGGTGAGCCGCCACATCGCTATCACCGACCTCCGCCGCAGATCGATTACGGCGATCGAACTTGATTCGGGAAGGTTGACAAATAATCTCCCGGTTCCATGGTCAATCGCCATCGCTTCGAGTCCAGGAGCATCGACACGAATTTCGCCGATCCTTTCCTCGCGCTGGGTGTCAATGATCGATATCAACGTGTAGTCTTTTCCGGCGGCGTCTCCGCCATTGCTTACGTACAGGTAGCCAGTTTCCTGGTCGTAGGCGATGCCGTCGGCGTCCAATTCCAGTTTGATCGACTTGACCTCCCGATATGTTGTTGCATCGAAAACCCTTAATGCGCCAACGCCGCCATCGGTCACGAAAATGCGGTTCCGATCTCCGCGGTAGAGAATGGCGTGGGGGTTACCAAATCCCGGAATCGTGTGCAGAACTTTTCCAGTCTTGAGATCCAGCACGTCAACCGCCTTGTTTGCCTGCGGCGTTGTAAACAGACGCTGCCCCTTCAGATCAATTGCCATGTGATCCGCATAAGGCCCGGCCGGGACCTCAGGCATTTCGATCGACTGCACAAGAGAAAAGGGCTGCTGCGCAGCCAGCACGGCGGGGCCAATAAGGCCCAGAACGAGCAAACAGTCGAACCGAAAATGCATGATGAATCCTGTCCGGATGCGGCGCGTTCCGTTGCGTGCCGCATCCTCAAGTTGCTGGAACATGCAATTTGAAACCCTATATCAACGAATGCAAGTCTCTAGTACGGCTCATAGAGCGAGGGATGATTCTCGATGTCAACCTCGACCCAGCTCTCGTCCCAATGTTCCAAGGTGAGCGACCAACGCGCCTTTTCTCCCTTGACATAGTCATCGATGTCAGGGAACAGCTTACGAATCAGCTGGCTGCGGTTATATTCCGGCTTAGGGCGTTTCTCCGGTGGTGGCGCCACAATCACGATGGCAAAATCCCACGACGGAGTTACCTGATGGATCGCCCGCGTATACACTGTCTCGCTGATTACCTGTCCATGCGCCTTCTGATATTGCATGATCGGGTAGTGATACTTCTTGTAGAGAGCAAGCCATTCGTCCTGCTTGCCTGGAGGCACTTTGTAGAAGTCTACCGAGACCGTATTCTTTCCATCGCCCGCTCCGATTGTCGCCTGGGCGTTGGCGCTGGAAAGCAGGACCGTGGGCAAAGCTGCCAATGCAAACAGTAACCATATCGAGCATTTGCGGGGCTGAGTTCGCATGATTGTTGTTCTCCTTGTTTCATTGGTTGAAATTCTGTTTCGATTTGCGGCGATGGCGCTGCCGCAGCCTGCATTGGTTCAGAAGAGAATCTTCAGGCCGAACTGAATCTGACGCGAGGTCGTCTGCGTCTGATCTACCGCGCCTCCGCCTTCTGCAATTGAACCGTCCTGGTTGAAGATGGTGTCGTTGTCTAGGGGTGCTGCAAAGTTGCTCTTGTTGAGAATATTGAAGAGTTCAGCCCGGAACTGCACATTGCCTGATTCCAACCGGGCGAGTTTGGAATTCTTCACCAGCGAAAAGTCCAGAGTCGAGAGGCCGGGACCCACCAGTTCATTGCGGCCGGCATTGCCTAATCTCACAATCTGCGGCTGCGGTCCGCTCGATGCCTGGAACGTCTGCACCGGAGCGGAGAAGCACTGCACTTTGATGTAGTTGTTCGGATTGCCGCGGTTGACCAGCGAGTCGCATCCCGAACCTCGGATGCGGTCTGGATAATCCCACGGATCGGTGCTGTTCATGCCCAGCGGATCGCCGGCGATGAGCACAGAGAAAGGCGAGCCGCTGCTGGCTTGAAAGATCGAACCCACCTGCCATCCGTTCGCCGCCCAGTGAAGCAATGTGGAACCGTTTTTCAATTGCGGAGTGTCCCACAGAACACTTACCACTCCGTCCTGCCCCAGGTTGAAATCCGAGGGCCCGCGGCGGGTTCTTGGATCGAACCACAAGGGAAGGCTGGAAGGCGAATTGGCAAACTGATCGCCGGCGATCGACGAGGATCCGGTATCGATGCTGCGGCCCCAGGTATACGCTCCGCGAACTTCCAGCCCGTGATTCAATTGCTGCTCGTATCCCACCTGCAAGCTATGGAAGTAGGAGTCAGCGTCGTAGGACGTCCTGTTAATGTCTCCGACGCTGGGATTCAAGACGGTGCCATTCTGGTAGTTGTCCCCCGAAGGCCAGACATAGCCGGCTGCCGTGGCAGTTGGCAGAACGATGTTTGCGTCGTCAGTGTGGTAAGGCAGGTGGACGCCGCGAGAACCGACATAGGCGATCGTGAGCGTAGTTTTTGTGGCGAGCTCCTGCTGGATATTCAGATTCCAGTTGTAGGTAAGGCTGCGCGGCGGATGCGGATCAAAGTAGGAGACGCGCTCGCTGACAAGCGGCCCCTGTGCGACAGCGGCCACTGCCTGCGTATAAGCGACGTTGGGGAATGAGCCCGCGCCAGGATGAACCAACGTTGGCTCAATTGTGTAGGGCGCCGACCCCGCCGCACTGATGAGGTATAGATAAGGAAGCGGCAACACGTCGTAGATGCCGAAGCCTCCGCGCACCGCCGTCTTTCCCCGGCCGTACGGATCCCATGAAAATCCGAGCCGCGGAGAAAAGTCTTTAAGCGTGGGATTGTCAAACAGCGGATTGCCCAGATGCACCGTGGCATCTGTCATGTTGCGCAGCGTGGACAGGCGGTCATGCACCTCGGTAGGAACGGTAGTCGCCTCATAGCGCACACCGTAGTTCAGGGTGAGGTTCTTGCGGATACGCCAGTCATCCTGCAGATATCCGCCAAACAACGTTTGACGAATGCCGCGTTCGGTCTCCCCGCTCGGCAACTGGACGCTGTAGACGAGCGGGTTATTGGTGAGAAAGTCCTGGACACTGGCGTACACGAAGCGCCCATCCTCAGTGAAGTGCATGAAGTTGTTCGATTGCATTCTCTCCAGCGCAAAGCCGAACTTTATGGTGTGCGCGCCACGCACCAGGTACGCGTCGTCATAAAACTGAAGCGAGTTCCAGCCGATTACGAAATTCGGAAAGCCGCCCACCCCACCGTAGAAATTCGACCAGGTGGGAATGATGAGAAAGGGGGCAGGCTGTCCTGGAACTGACCCCAGCGACGACTCGCCTGCGGCCGGATTGATAGGGTCGGAGGTGTTCGAGATTGCATGGTTGCGGCTAAAGCCAAAGCGCAAGGTATTCAACAGCGATGGGTTGAAGATGTGCATCTCTTCAACGCTCGTAAAGGTTCTCCCGTCCTGGTTGATGAAATGCAGATTGTTGAGCGAATCCGGCTGCGAGAGATCTGTGGCGTCGTAAAGAAATGTGCCGGCCAAACTGTCGCGCGCGGAGAAATGATGATCGATTTTTGTGGTATAGAAGTTCTCATTTCCAATCTGGCTGGTGGCCACCTGGTAGTTGCCAACATCGCCTGAGGGGTCCACGCCCGCGTTCGGCAGCGGCCAGAATGCGAAGTAGGGAATCACTGCCGGGCTGACAGCTACATTGCCCGTCGAGAGGATTCCGTTGCGAGCGCTCTGTGAAGGTACGCGGTCGAAATTGGAAACTCCAAGTGATTGCCGCAGCCCCTCATAATTGAAAAAGAAGAAGGTCTTGTCGCGGAGGATTGGGCCGCCAACGGTACCGCCAAACTGATTGCGGCGAAAAGGAGCAATGGTGGCGGCATCGAAATAATTCCTCGCATCCAACGCGCTGTTACGGATGAACTCGTAGCCGCTTCCGTGAAACTGGTTGGTGCCGGAGCGGGTGATGGCGTTGATCACTCCACCCGAAGTCTTTCCGTATTCAGCGGCGTAGTTTGTCGTGATGACGGAAAATTCTTGAACGGCATCGACACCCGTGACGTTGCCCAGCACGCCGCCCGGCGCGCCATTGGTGTAATCGTTGAAGCTCACGCCATCGAGCCGATAGTTGTTTTCCTGCGGCCGCGTCCCAGCGATGCTCATCTGATTACCGAATCCGCGCAGCACTCGATTCACATCCGAGGTTCCCGCACCGCCTATCGCAGACTGATTGCGCACTTCGTCCGCTCCCGGCTGCAAAGTGATCAACTGCGACCAGTCTCGCCCATTCAGCGGCAATTCGCGCATGGTGCTGCTGTCCACCACTTCGTCGATCTCCGACGTTGCCAGGTCCACGGTCGCGGCGTTGTCTCGAACTTCAACATTCTCTGTTGAACTGCCCACTTTCAACGCAAAATTGATGGTGAGGTCCGCTCCCACTGCAAGAGAAACATTCTCCGCGGTCGTGCTGGAAAAGCCCTGTGCCGAGACGGCAACCCGGTATACCGCGGGCTGGAGGCTGGCTATCGAGTAGAAGCCGGCGGCGTTGGTGATTGCATTCCGGCTCACACCTGTGGCAACAGAAGTGATCGTTACCTTGGCGCCAGGCAGCGTGGACCCAGACGGATCGGAAACCAACCCTTGAATTGTGCCCCCGGCAACCTGCGCACCTGCGGGCGTCCATAAGGCAAGGCCAAGCAATAGACCGGCCGCCAGGCCGCGAGCGACAATCTTCCCAATTAACCGCAAGTAAGTCATGCTTTTCTCCTCTTCCGGGGTATGTGTAGCGCCATCTGCTGCTGCGCCGAAGAGCGCACAGTAAACAATTGATTAGCCTCGCGATAAAGCGACGCCTTCCCGCTTGAACGCAGACATCGGAATAGTTCAGGAAAACGAAAGGATCCAGCAGATTCGAAGAACCGCGTTAGCTACTTAGCTTGCTCGACAACACTTCTGGGCGAACTCAGGGCACGGCAAGGCGCCGTGTTCAATATGAGTAGCCATCCATTGCGAAGTGACTGGGCAGGGGAACCAGTTCATGATGGTTTTCATTGTACATCAGGATCGCCCGGCGCCAACTCTCTTCACGGTAGACGACGATTGCGACGGCGACTCTCGCGTAAGCGGGGCGGGGGCAGCAGTTCGCACCATGAACCGATTGGAGAGAGTCGGTTAGACGTTGCGGGCAGCATTGAACAGCATGGCCGTTATCGCTCCTGAATGGCTGTTGCGGATCTCCACTCCGGAGTGGTTTCAACGCTATGGCCGACGAGTCGAACACTCCAACCTACCAAAGTCCGAAGCCGAACGCGCGCAACTGTCCATTGCAATCGCCGCAGATGGAGAAAAGCTCCTGCAAGCAGTCGAAAGCTCATCCATGCGCGATGAACTCAGCAAGCTGGAAGATCTCACGATCCTGCGTCGTGTATGGGAAGAACAGTTTGAGCACGTCGATGGTCAGTTACGTTTTTGCGAAGTAAAGGCCATGCCATCGCCAGCAACCCTGATCGCTTCGCCGCATGATGCGGATGCATCCTCGCTGAAGACGATTCCGCCATACCGCGAAACTCCGAAGTCCCGTCCATGAATATGGAACAGGTGGAGATGCGCGCCGCTCCAGACGAAAGCCCGCCGAAGAACCTCATGGGGTTGGGCGAGGCTGGCTCCGCTGCTGATCAAGAGGCGCCGCCATACCAGCTGGCTCACATCCCGAAGCACCACTCTGAGTTGATAAAGTTCTGCCATTTGAGCAGCTTACCGGATGTTCCAAGAAAACCACACCACCCAACACCCGGATTCTACCCGCTCTCGTTGCCCTTTATCTCGTCTACGCGCGGATGGTTCTTACCGTTCCCCGCCCACGGCTCCAAGTAGGTCCAATCCCAACATCGACAGTGTTGGCGAATCGGGGATCTCCCTTTTGGATTAGAAACAGACCTGTGCGTATCGCATACCGCAGGATCAATTCGTTCCCGTAGCCGGGAAGCTCAGGACATCTACTTCTCATCTAGTCGGTAGATTTCCCTAAGCAAGAAGCCGTGGTAAGTACCGTTCGTGTCTGTGTACAAGCCCGTAATCGCTCCCGGTAAGTTGATGCTTTGGGGACTCGTGCCATCGCCCTGAAAGGGTGCCGCGACTCCCGGAGCATCAAACGTGGTGATCATGCCATCAGGAGCGCGCATGAAGCCATGAACCACCTCGCTCGCACCACTGTACTCTCCTGTGATTATCCCGAAATCGTTGATGCTCGTAGCAAAGGTGTTTTGGACTGCGCCTGCTTTGCTAACGTTAAACGCGGTGATAGCACCATTGGGAGCGCGTACGAAGCCGTGAGTGGCTCCGCTCGATTCAGAATATTCTCCGGTGATCACACCGAAGATATTTATGCTCTCCGGGATCGTACACACTGATCTGGCGGGGTCGAACGTCACGATCTTGCCAGCGGAAGTTCGAATGAAGCCGTGACACACATAACTCGCGTCATCGTACCATCCGGTAATTCGCCCCTCCAGGTTGATGCTTGTTGGAACGGTGACGATGCCAAGGTCAAATGTTGTGATAGTGCCGCCGGGAGCGCGCACGAAGCCCACATTTGAGTAGGCTCCAGTGATCTCGCCTCGCGCGTTGATGCTTAGAGGGACTGTTCCTGGGTTTGGGCCAGCATCGAAAGTGGTGATGGCGCCGTCCGTATAGCGCACGAAACCACGAATTCCAAATCCAATGGGCGTAGAAAAAGCGATTCCTCTTCTCAAACCCCATAGAATCGGAAGATAAGGAATGTCCGGGCGACCCCAGAAAGGATCACCCATACGCGTCGCAGTCGCAACCGCGTTGCTCTCGTAAGCATAATTTCCCGTGATCTCCCCTTGCAGATTGATGCTGAGTGGATAGGTTCCTTGGGCGTTAGCCGTGCTAGCTCCCGGAACGTCAAACGTGGTGATCGTGCCATCAGGAACTCGGACGAAGCCGTGAGTGGCTGCGCTCGAATCAAAATACTCTCCCGTGATGCTGCCCAAATCGTTGATGCTTCTAGGAACAGTCCCTTGGCCATTGTCCAAGCCCGCACCGGGCGCTTCGAAAGTAATGAATTGCGCATTTGTTTCTTGTGCAAAGGCTTGAACTGTGATTGCCAACAGGGCGAACAAGATCGCCGTCCTGTCGAACGACAATTCTAAGGTTTCGGAGTTTTCGCGAAGCTTCGAGTCGAATCGCATGGGTTCTCCTCTCGATGGCTTGCAGTTGGAGCACAGCTTTACCAGAAATAGGAGGCTTCCATCTTCGGGGAGCCGGGTTGACCGTCGATGATCTGGGTGCTCAATACGACCTCCATGTTTTTCTTGTCCCCGGCGGCCTGAGCTGCGCGCTGCAACTGCGCAAGATCGGAGGAATCGGTGAGGAACTCGCTGGCGGCAATGGTGCCGCCGCGGCCGATCCCGGCGATTACCACCGTGGGCCTTCCGGTGTTGCTGTCGGTGAAGCGGGCAATGATCGCGTAGTCTCTATAGTTATTGATGGCCATCTGCACTGCCCGGTCGACTACCCAGCGAGTCTGGGCCGGCGCGGTGCTGTCGACAATTCTGAACTGCGTCATACCGGCATCGTTCAAAAAGTGGTAGCGCAGGGGTTTGGTCAATCGCAGCGTCCACGCATTGTCGAAGGCTCCGATGAAAACGGTGGGCCCGCGGCGCAGATCCTCGAGGTTGGTTGCACCTTCGCCTCTGACGGTGTACTGCTTCCCTCGCGACTGAAGGATTCCGCCCACCTTGACGGTGGCGTTCACATCGTCAAACACGATGGCCGTCAGATTGTCGTTCAACAGCATCTGGCGGGTCGGCTCGGCCGCGTCCCGAAGTGAAATGGCCGAGTATTGAAGCTGATCCGCGATGCAGACGAGCACCGGGTCCTTTGCCGCCAGAACCGGTTGCCAGAAGAAATCGAACGCGGAGCGATGCATCCCTTGCCAAAGCAGAACCGACGCCACCGATAGCATCCCGACCACGACGCACACCAGCACAAGGACAAGCGAGGAATGGCGACGGGCATGCACCCCCCTGGGGACAGCGTGCGCAGCGGAATCCGCCTCGACCACAACTTCCTCGGTCGCCGGGGCATCGTTGACGCCTTGCGGCCAGCGAAATTGTGGAATATAGGAACCGGAAGGCAGGGTAATGCGCAGTTCGTCGCGATGCGCGGGCTCCTGATAGTACTGCGCCACCCGTTTGCGAATTTCGGCCGCGGTTACGCGGACGATCGGATCGGAGGCCGTATCGTAATCGGCATCTCTGCCGAAGATCTCAATTCCCAGCGTGCGCTCTTTGATTTTTTCCGTGTCCCCTGCCAGCGTGTGCTCGATCACAAAGCGGAGAAAAGTGGGGAATCGCTTGCTATGGCTGAAGTAGGGATTTGCCAGCAGGCGGCTCAATTGCTTCCGGACCGCATGGTTGTCCGGCTCGCTTTGAGTTGCACGATCCTGCTCTTGTGAGGTTACCGGCATTCAATGCTCCGCGTGATCGAAGCGATTATACGCCGTCGGAAGGGATAATCGCACCTTCGGACTGGACGTCGTTAAGAAATTGATACTAAATCACTTGCCTACTATTTCCCGGATAAGTTTTCTTCTTCCAATGCCGTAAAGACCCTGCCGCCCCATGCCGTAAGGACCTTAACAGGGGTGCAACGAGACGTCTACAAAGGTTTCGGTTTTCAACCCCCCGATCACTGCGGGCTCTGCCGCATGCACGTCATGCCAACCAAGTCCGGGACCGACGGGGACCAACCTGCAGGAGGCTTTACATTGAAAATGAGTAGCAAAAAGAGACCATGGTCTCAGTGGTGCTGGGGTGGACTTGCAATTCTGCTTGCCGTATTGGCGGGCAGCACCCCTTGGGTTCAAGCACAAATTGCAACAACAACGGCAACGCTCTCTGGAGTCGTGACAGATCCTTCGGGAGCCGTGCTGACCAAGGCCTCCGTGGCCCTGGCAAGTCCCGAGAAAGGTATCAACCGCACCTTCATCACCGACGCAAGCGGCCGATATTCGTTCAGCCAGCTTCCGCCCGCCACCTACTCCATCACCATCAAGGCGAAGGGGTTCGAGGCCTATCGGCAGAACGGCATCGTTCTGAACGCAGCTCAAACCGCGACACAGAATGTAACGCTGACGGTTGGGTCCGAAACCCAATCGGTCACCGTGACCGCCGATGCTTCTCAACTGAATACCGACAACTCCAACGTGGCGGCGGACATTTCCTCTCAGCAGATCGTGGAGCTGCCTCTGAATGTGCGCAATGTCTACGGTCTTGCCACGCTCAATTCCGCCGTGGGCAACACCTCGGAAGGCCAGCAGTTGCTGGGCGGCGGCAGCAACAGCACCGACAACGCAGATCAGGACATTTCCTTCCTGAACTTCTCCGGTGGCTTCTTCGGAACAACGGCCTTCCTGCTGGACGGCGCGTGGGACACCGATCCGGAGTGGGGCGCAGTCATCTACGTGCCCTCAGTGGACGCGGTTCAGGAGTTCAAGATTCAGAACAACTCCTTCACCGCCCAATATGGATGGAGTACGGGCAACGTGGTGAACGTGGTAACCAAGTCTGGAACCAACAGCTTCCACGGTTCTGGTTACGAGTTTTATGCCAACAATAATCTCAACGCCACGCCGTATTTTGGGACCAATACTTCGCTCAGCCGCAACCAGACCGGCGTCTCGGCCGGCGGCCCGCTCTACATTCCCGGCCTGTACAGGCAGCGGGAGAAGACCTTCATCTACGGTCTTTACGAGCACTTTAAGGTGACAACCCCGACAGTCGCCACCTACACCGTGCCCGATGCCAATTTTAAAGCGGGCAACTTCTCCGAGGTTCTCGGTTCCACCGCAGAGGGTGTCGACAACCTGGGACGTACCTCCTACCAGGGTCAGATCTACGACCCAAGAAGCGCGATGTTTATCGTGCCCGGCAATTCGTACACGGTCAACGGTCAAACGTTCGTCGCCGCAAACAACAACGGGCAATGCGCGACCGGCTGCTGGATTCGCAATCCCATTCCGGGCAACATCCTGTCAAACCTGCCTGGCTACGTCGCAGATCCCGTCGGCGCAAAGCTGCTGAGTTACTATCCAACCGCAACCGGGTCCGGGCTTACCAACAACCTCATCGTATCCGGTAACGCGCCCGCAAATTCAAGTGAATTCACCATCCGGGCCGACCACAACATCACGGACAACACCAGAGCGTATTTCCGCTACTCCTACAAAAAGGAAACAAAGACGGGCGCCGCGGACAATTGGGGCTCCGATCCGGCAGGTCCCGGCAACAATAGGCCGAACAACCGCTGGGGCATGTGGGCGGGGTTATCGCAGGTATTCAGCCCCACCTTCACCATGAACATCACCTCGGGCGTCACGCTTTGGCATGAGACCTCCGACAACCAGTCCTTCGGATTCAATCCCACAACCCTCGGGCTTCCGGCCTACGTTGCCTCCAACGACCCGTTGTTCCCGATGGTCTGTGGAACGTTCGTGAATGGCGTCTGTACCCCTGTCGGTGGAAATATTTCTTCAATGGGTCCTGGCGCCAACGACCAGCAAGCCGTCACCAACCATGGTCCCATCGGCACCGTCGCTGTGGACTTCATCAAGCTGAAGGGCAAGCATACGGTCAACTTCGGCTTCATGGGCGTGGAGCAGGTAGACAGTCAGCATAGCTACTTTCAGGATTCCTTGAACTTCAACGGAAACTTCACCACCGGGCCGGACCCCGTGAATGCGGTCTCCTACAACACCGGCAACGGGGTGGCGGAAATGCTGCTCGGCGCCTTGGACTCCGGAACCATTGGAACGCCGTACAATCCCCTGGTCTCGAACCATCTTTTGGGTGAGTATGTGCAGGACGATTGGAAGCCGACCCGTAACTTCACTCTGAATCTTGGCATTCGTTACGAGGTCCAGACTCCAGATACCTATCGCCACAACGAGGCCTCGACCTTCGACCCCACTGCCATCAATCCCCTCAGCGGCCTTCTTGGGATTCCGCTAACGGGCGCGCTGGAGTTTCTCGGACCTGGCCATCGCGATGTATACAACCCCAACTACGACAACTGGGCGCCGCGCGTGGGCTTCTCTTATCAGCCGACTGCGAGGACGGTGGTCCATGGCGGATACGGAATCTTCTATCCGCAATCGGTTACCTGCTGCTTCCCTGGGGACGCGGATGGTTTTTCCGCGACAACCAAGGTCAACAACAGCATGGACGGCGGCATCCTACCCAACCCGAATATCAGCACCGCCAGTCCCTGGGGCGGCCAGTACGCTCAGATTACCGGGAGCGCGAATGGCGAGTTTCAACAAATCGGCAACGGCGTAAACAGCGTTTTCAAAAGCCGCCCGTCACCCTACACCCAGCAATGGATGCTGGGCGTGCAATATGCCATCACACCGAACGATCAACTCGACGTCAACTACATAGCGAACCGCGGTATTCGCATGGTTGGCTCCCTCAATTACAATCAGTTGAATCCGAGTTATCTGCCTATGGGCGCCAATGCACTCAAAGCTTCACCTGACGTGAATCCCTTTGCGGCGCCTCTGCAGAATCTTGAAAAATCGGGATCGATAGCCGCCAGCGGCTGCAACCTCGATAACGCAAATGTGCAGACCGCGCAGTTGCTTTCGCCCTATCCGCAGTACTGCAACGGATCGGTGAGCCAGACGGACGCCCCGGTGGGCCAATCCCTCTACAACTCTCTGCAGGTCACTTACAACCACCGCATCAGCAAGGGGCTTACTGCGCTGGTCTCCTACACCTACTCGAAGTTCCTCGACAACGTCGAGGGCAACAACTCCTGGTCGTACGCCGGAAACACCGGCCCGGCAAACAACTACAACCTGGCCGCTGAAAAGAGTGTCGACGCGGGCGATGTTCCCCAGGCGTTGGTGGCCAACTACGTCTATCAGTTGCCTATTGGCCGTGGCAAATCTGTCGGCTCCGGGATGAGCCGGATCGCCGACGCTGTGGTTGGCGGCTGGGAACTCTCCGGGATCGCGAGCTTCAAGGCTGGCCTCCCAATCAGCGTTACCGGCAGCAATCAACCTACCTTCGGCGGCAACCCGAGGCCGGATGTGACCGGAAATCCGCAAGGCCCCAAGTCTCTCCACGAATGGTTCAACACGGGAGCATTCGCCTATGCACCATACGGCTCCTTTGGCAACGCGCCCCGCTTCTTCTCGGACCTTCGCGGACCCCGTTTTCAGGATTGGGACACGGCGCTCGAAAAGAACTGGAACTTCAAAGACAATATGAGGGCCCAGTTCCGTCTCGAGACCTTCAACACCTTCAACCATCCGAGCTTCTACACGCCAAATGGCGGCTACAGCGGTTGCGATCCGAATGGATCGTCACCCTGCTCAAGCGGCCTTGGAACAATCACCAACAGCTTCCCTGCCAGAATCGTGCAGTGGGCAGGAAAGTACTACTGGTAATCGACACGTGAACAACGGCATCAAATTGCTGCTGCTGGTTCTGCTGGTCAAGCCTGTATTCGGGCTTGGCCAGCAGGCGCCGGCCACCAGGTTCGACTCGCTCGTAGCCGCGGCCCAACAAGCCCAGGCCGCGCATGACTACGCTGCGGCAGTGAATGACTTGAAGCAGGCTGTAAGGATTCGAGCGGACATGCCGGAGCTATGGGCAAACCTGGGACTCGCGCAGCAGCAGAGCGCAGATATCCCCGGCGCCATTCTTAGTTTTCAGCAGGCCAACCGCATCAACCCGTCTTTATACGTACCCAATCTTTTTCTTGGGGTCGACTATTTGCGCGAAGGCAAAGCAATGCAGGCGATTCCGTTTCTGATCAAAGCCGAGAAGACCAATAAGGCCGATCCGCAACCGCCGCTGGCGCTCGGACGGGCCTATCTCTCCGCCGGCAAGTTCTCCGCGGCTGTTGAGGAACTTGATCGCGCAGCCACTCTCGACCCGAAGCTCAGCTCCGCGTGGTTTGCCCTGGGCATCGCGCGCCTCGACCAGGTGGAAGCGGACGGTTTCAAAATGTCGTCGGAAGGGGCGGAATCGCCTTTCGCCGAAGCGCTCTATGCCGAATCGCTGCAGAAGCAGGCGAGATTCGGAGAGGCGGCAACCCTCTATAAAAGCTTGATCGATTCAAAGCCGCAGCCTCCGTGTATCCATTCCGAATTGGGCTTTTCGCTCCTCAGGGAGCACGATCTGGCCGGCGCAGCCTCAGAATTTGACGCCGAACGCGCGGTGCATCCTGAATGCGGCTTGGCGCTTCTGGGCCAGGCGCGCATGGCGCTGGACAGCGGAGACAACGAACACGCAATCAAGTTGCTCAAGGAGTTATGGGACCGAGATCATGGATTTGTCGAATCCAACGCGGCCATTCTTCTGGAAGGCTTGTCCAGTGAAAAGGCCGCTTCCGTCGCCAGCCTCCTTTCCGCTCGGGGTGGCGCACTTATCCCAACGGATTTGCGCAACGGGCTCCTGACAGCCTTCAACTTATCCGCTCAGGACTGGGCCGATGCAAACGCCGCAAAGGAATCGGCCGAGCCGCGGGCGGCTGGGCCAGCCTATAGCGCCAGGCGCACCGCAGAAGAGTTTTATACTGCGGGCCAATTCCAGCAGTGCGCGCGCCGTCTTGATCAAGACGTTGCGGCGCTCAGCGCGGACAAGCTTCGATTGCTTGCCGCGTGCTCTTCTTTCGCTGGAGACAATCAGCGCGCTTCCAGCGCGGCAACTGCCCTGGAGGCATTGCAGCCGCATTCTCTCGAAGCCCTCTTCTGGTCAATCGAAGCCAACGAGAAGCTGGCGCTCCAATCCCTTGCGCGATTCCAGCAACTGGAACCAGACTCGCCCAGGAGCCATGTTCTTCTTGGGGATATCTACCATCAACTGGAGAGGCCCGACGATGCCCAGGCGGAATACCTAAAGGCGCTCGCCCTGGCCCCTGGCGATCCGGCGGCGATGCTCGGCCTGGCGACGGCCTATCTCAGCAATAACAACGTCGAAGGAGCCATGGAGATCGCGCAACGGGTTCTGGCTCGCAGCCCGGACGATCCAGAGTTGAACTTGATCATGGCCGAGGCAGCGCTGTCGCACAACAAGTTCTCCGAGGCCGAGCCGTATCTTGAAAAGAGCCTCCACGCCAAGCCGCAGATGCTTCCCCACATACATGCTTTGATCGGCAAGGTCTATGCGGAGACCGGCAGACCCCAGGAAGCGATCGGCCAATTGAAAATGGGCGCTTCGAGCGACGAAGATGGCTCGATTCAATACCTTCTTGCCCGTCTCTACCACCAAATCGGCGATAGCAAAGACGCTTCCACTGCCCTGGAGCGAATGAAGGAAATCAAGCGGCAGCGCAGCGCGCGAGGTGTGAAGACGATTGAAGACCCCGATCTCTCCGCGCTGGAGGCCCTGCCCAGCGAGCCTCCCAAACCTTAGCGGCCGAAATCCTACTGGCTTGCCCCGACGAACAACTTTTGCGATCGATATTCTTTCAGGAGTCATCATGCGTTTGTACCGCCCCTTTGCTGCGACGCCACTCGTCTTCTTCCTCTTGTTATGTCAAACAGTTTCAACGGCCCCAGCGCAATCGGCCAAGCAATCAACTGAGTTATATCCAGCCTTGCACCGTGCGGCGGTATCTCCGTTGCCAAACGGAATCGAAGTGCGGGCCGGAGATTTTCTCGAAAGAATTGTTGCTTTGCGCGATGACGTGCTGCGGATAACCGTGGCGCACGGCGGTTCATTGCCTGAAGATGCGTCCTGGGCGGTGCTTGCAGACGCGCGTCACAGTTCGGTGCCCGTCGCCATGGAGACGAGCAGCGATCATTTCGGCTTTCGCACCCACGCGTTGATTGTCGAACTGGACAAGAAGAGTCTCGAACTGACAGTGCGTGATTTGGCGGGAAATATCCTTCAACAGGATGCCCGCCCGGTTCGCTTCGACGGCGATGCCTTTCGCCTTTACAAAGTTATGCCGTTGGACGAGCACTATTTCGGACTGGGGGATAAGACCGGCCCGCTGGACAGGCGCAACGAAGCGTTCACCCTCTGGAATACAGATGCCTACCGCTTTCAGGAATCCACTGACCCACTGTATAAGAGTATTCCCTACTTCATGACCTACCGTGCCGGCCGGGCAGTCGGCATTTTATTGGACAATACCTGGCGTTCCAGCTTTGATTTTGGCAAGGAGTCCGCCGGAGTCTATTCCTTTGGCGCGCCCGGCGGACCGCTCGATTACTATCTGTTCTACGGGGCCTCGCCAAAGCGGGTGGTTGAGACCTATGCGTGGCTCACGGGAACTCCTCCGCTGCCGCCACTTTGGAGCCTTGGCTTCCAGCAAAGCCGCTACAGCTATATGTCGCAGGCCCGCGTGCTTGAGGTTGCCAAGCGCTTCAGGGCCGATTCAATTCCGGCCGACGCCATCTATCTCGACATCGATTTCCAGGAAAAGAACCGCCCCTTCACTGTTGACCACTCAGCTTTTCCCGACCTTCCTGGGATGGTCTCGACTCTCAAGGCGGAGAACTTTCACGTTGTAGCAATTACCGATCTACATATAGCAAATCTTCCTAACTACGGCTATGCTCCTTTTGACAGCGGGATGGCGGGCGACCACTTTGTCAAGAATCCTGACGGCACGGTCTACACCGGCAAGGTGTGGCCGGGTCCCAGCGTCTTTCCCGACTTTACTCGCCAGCAAACCCGTGCATGGTGGGGCTCGCTCTATCGCGACTTGAAGCATAGTGGAGTCGAGGGTTTCTGGAACGATATGAATGAGCCCTCCGTCTTCGATTCGCCTAACTTGACCATGCCCGAAAATGCGGTGCATCGCATCGATGAGCCCGGGTTTGCTGCGCGCACTGCAACGCATGCGGAGATCCACGCGGTTTATGGCATGGAGAATTCACGGGCAACCTTCGACGGCCTTCGGGCGATCGATCCGGGAACTCGCCCATTCGTGCTCACCAGGGCGTCGTATGCGGGCGGACAGCGATACGCGGCCACGTGGACAGGGGACAACAGCAGCAGTTGGAACCATCTTCGCCTGGCCACGCCGATGCTTGAGAATTTGGGGCTGAGCGGATTCGCCTTCAGCGGAGCGGATGTGGGCGGCTACGCCGGAACGCCGACACCTGAGTTATTGACAAAATGGATTGAGGTAGGCGCGTTTCAGCCCATCGATCGCGATCACACGGAAAAGGGAACCGACGACCAGGAGCCATGGGTCGGAGGACCGGAGCAGGAGACAATCCGGCGTCACTATATCGAGACGCGTTATCAGCTCTTGCCCTATCTCTACACGCTCGCCGAGGAAGCGTCGCGCACCGGGCTTCCCATTTTGCGGCCCTTGTTCCTGGAGTTTCCGGATGCGACACCTGACCGTCACCCCATCGACACAGATGCCGCAGCCCAGAGTGAGTTTCTTCTTGGCGCGCACCTGCTGATTGCGCCTCCACCGTATCCGGAGGCACTGGATGCCTATTCGGTTGAATTCCCTACCCAGGATTGGTACGACTACTGGAGTGGAGCGAAGATACTTCAGCCCATTCCAGCGACGGCGCCGGTGCCATCGGCAGTTACTGAACATAGAGGGCCGCTTACAGTTCGAGTTACTCCGGATCTGGCTCTGCTTCCGGTCTTTGTTCGCGCAGGCTCAATCCTGCCCATTGCGCCCATCGTTCAAAGCACAAATGAAACACCGCAGGGGCCGTTGACTTTGCGCGTCTATGCCGGCGATCAATGTGCCGGCGAGCTCTACCAGGATGACGGAAGGACCTATGCTTTCAAGCAAGGCGCTTATCTGCGCATGAAGTTCAACTGTCAGATCACTACCGAGGGCGTGCGCCTGGATGTAAGCGAGCATGAAGGATCGTATACCCCGTGGTGGAAGGAACTTCGCGTAGAAATCTACGGATGGACGCCCAAAGAAGGCAAGGTCCTTGTCAACGAGAAGGAAGTTCCAGTACACATGGACCGCGAGCCGCAAAGTGTCAGCTTCGTTGTTGTCGATGACGGCAAAGGAGAAAAAATCACGGTGGAATAGAGACGCGCTGGCAATGGTTATCCTGCTGGACAACATCAGCTTCGGCCGACGATCGAATGCGAACCGAATTTGTCTCGGGATCGCGCGTGTGCGGGTTTATTTCGTCATTACTCCTGAATCACCGCCTATGCGGAGCTTTGCCAGATGTTCGCCGGGGAGAGCCCCGGCAGTTCGATCTGGACTGGCCGGCAGCAAGGGAGTGTAACGGGTGGCAGCAAAGCAGTGTACTGAGTGGCAGCAAACCACTCTATCCAGAAACGGTCAACTTCCCTAATTCAGCACGGGAGCCCAGGGGTTATGAATTCTCCTAAGTTGCACGGCTCGTCAACAGAGGAGAGCAGCAATCAGTATTGAAGTATACCGGGGCCGCAATTTTGAAAGCCCCAGAAATAATCCAGGAGCGCAGATTGCTGTCCAAAAGTAACCTGGTACCGAAAAACCGATAGCTCAGTACCAAATTGCACTGTCCGTTTTGGCGTGAAAAGGCTTGCCGGCAGCAAATTGCGATATTTTTGACAAGTAAGCAGTCAATAAGACAAGTCTTTAGCGAGAGCGAGATGCAGATTTCTGCTCCCCGCAGACCGGGCGTTCCCCCATCCCGCTGTGCTGTCTGATCGTTGGCTCTTGACTTTGCTGAAACCGCGCGCCTAGCATCTGGCCATGCTAGGTCGCCGTGACGATCAGGCCCCACTCCCCTTCGCCCAGCACTGAAGAATACCGCACCGGAGGACGGTCCCATGTTGGAGGCCGAAAAGCGTGGACTTGACCGGCCAGCGGGTCGCTCCGCTGTTGCGGTCGCCTTGGTGATTGCGACTTTCCTGCTGCGGCAGTTTCTTGTGCTTCATTCCGGCTTCGAACTTCCCGCTTTCTTCCTCTTATATCCCGCCGTCCTGCTGTTGGCGTTGTTCTTCGGGCTCTGGCCCGGTGTGCTGGCCACCTTCCTGGCCGCTGTGCTGGCGGACTATTGGATTTTGCCCCCAACGGGACACTTCAGATTGGCGCGCACCTCGGAAGTCATGGTTCTGGCCCTCTTTGTTGTTGTCGGCGTTTCCATGAGCCTGCTGGCAGAGCGCTACCGCCGTATTCAGCGGCGCGCCGTTGTTTTGGAAAGGCAACAGGCGCAGCGGGAGAGCGAGGAGCGCTTCAGTGCGTTGGTGGCCGCCACTTCCGATGTGGTTTATCGCATGAGCCCGGATTGGAAGGAGGTGCGTCATGTCATTGGCAGAGGGTTTATCGCCGATGCTAACGCCCCAACGACCGCGTGGCTTCAGCAGTACATTCCCCCGGAAGATCAGCCCCGCGTTCGATCGGCCATCATCCAAGCCATCCGGACCAGAAACAGGTTTCAGCTCGAACACCGCGTGATACGCGTCGATGGAACCCTGGGCTGGGTCTTATCCCGCGCCGTTCCGCTGCTCGACAGCGACGGTAAGATCGTGGAGTGGCTCGGCACCCTCAGCGACTTCACTGAGCGCAAGCAGTCTGAGGATGCATTGCGCGAACGCGAGGCACTGCTGCGGGAGTCGCACAAAATTGCGGGTCTCGGCACCTTTATCCTTGACCTTCGCACCGGGGAGTGGAAACGGTCGGAAGTGCTGGAGGAGTTGTTCGGAATTGACAGCAGTTATGACCACACCCTGGCGGGGTGGTTGGCCCTGATCCATCCCGAAGACCGCGCGATGGTCGAAGGCCATTTGACGGTTGATGTGATTGGCCGCGGTCAGCCTTTCCTCAAGGATTACCGCATCATTCGTCCTTCCGACCACGCAGTGCGCTGGATCCATGGCCGGCGCGGGCTGGAGTTCGATGCTGCCGGCAAGCCGGCGATCCTGCGCAGCACGACCCAGGACATCACCGAACAAAAGGAGACCGACGACCGGCTCCAGCTCGCGGCCAGCGTTTTCTCACATGCTTCGGAAGGAATCATGATCACCGCCCCGGACGGCGCGATCCTGGATGTGAATGACGCCTTCAGCCGCATCACAGGCTACACCCGGGAAGAGGTCCTGGGCCGCAATCCGAGCCTTCTCAGCTCCGGCCGCCAGGATCATGACTTCTACGAGGGGATGTGGAACACCCTGATCGAAAAGGGCGAATGGTCCGGAGAGATCTGGAACCGGAACAAGAGCGGCGAGACCTACTCCGCATCGCAGACCATCACCGCCGTGCTCGATGTGAACGGCCACATCCGGCAGTATGTGGCGCTGTTCCACGACAACACCCTGCTCAAGGAGCACGAACAGCGGCTTGAACAGATTGCCTATTACGACGCGCTTACCGGCTTGCCCAACCGCATCCTGCTCTCTGACCGGCTGCGGCGGGCCATGATTCAAACTCGCCGGCGGAAGCAACTGCTGGCTGTGGCGTTGCTCGACCTGGACGGCTTCAAGTCGGTCAACGATGGCCATGGGCACGATGTGGGAGATCGGCTGCTCTCTGCCTTGGCCGTCCGCATGAAGCACGCCCTGCGCGAAGGCGATACTCTGGCCCGCCTGGGCGGCGATGAATTTGTCGCCGTGTTGCCGGACCTGGGCAGTGCCGACGCCGGCGTTCCGATCATCACCCGCCTGCTCGACGCCGCGTCGGAAGCGGTCGAGATCGGCAAGGCGATCATCCGCGTGTCGGCCAGCGTCGGCGTCACTTTTTATCCCCAGGCGCAAGATCAGGACGCGGATCAGCTCCTGCGCCAGGCTGACCAGGCCATGTACCAGGCGAAGGTGACCGGCAGGAATTGCTACCAGTTCTTCGATTCCGCGCAGGGCCGCTCTGCCGCCGACCGCCAGGAAGGACTGGATCGCATTCGCCAGGCCCTGGCGGCGGACGAATTTGTGCTCTATTACCAGCCCAAGGTGAACATGGCCACGGGAGAGGTGGTGGGCGCCGAAGCCTTGATCCGCTGGCAGCAGCCGGAGGGGGCGTTGCTGCTGCCCGCCTCGTTTCTCCCCTTCGTTGAAGGGCATCCGCTGGCCGTCGAACTCAGCGAGTGGGTCATCGATACGGCTCTTGCCCAGATGGAATCCTGGCAATCGGCCGGGCTCGACCTTCCCGTCAGCGTGAATGTCGGAGCCCAGCATCTGCTGCAGGATCAGTTTGTTGAGCATCTCTGCGCGCATTTGGCGGCCCATCCACGCATCCGGCCTTCGCGCCTGGAACTTGAGGTGCTGGAGTCGAGCGCTCTCCAGGACATCGTCCTGGTCTCAAAAATACTCGACGCCTGCCACAAGGCCGGCGTGTCGATCGCGCTGGACGACTTCGGTTCGGGTTACTCCTCGCTCACCTATCTCAAGCTGCTGCCCGCCGATGTGCTGAAGATCGACCAGAGTTTTGTGCGCGAAATCGTGAGCAAAGCTGAAAACCAAGCCATTCTGGAAGCCGTCCTGGGACTGGCAGTGGCCCTCCACCGCCAAGTCATTGCCGAGGGCGTTGAGACCATCGAGCATGGCTTGATGCTGCTCAAAACCGGCTACGAACTGGCGCAGGGATATGCCATCGCCTACCCCATGCAGGCCAGTGACCTGCCGGCGTGGTTCGCAGCCTGGCATCCCGATCCGCGCTGGGTAAACGCAAACTCGACAAAGAAAGCGGCAAGAAGTCCGGGGGCGGAATGGTCTCAATCGCCTTCTGATCTTCCTGGACGGAATCGGGGCTACGGGTCCGATTCGAACTGAATTCTCAGGGCCAGCACCGCGGTAAGCAATTTGATGGCTGCTCCTGCCCTCCATGGTTTAGTAGAATTACCCGTGGCAACTGGCTCAGCGAGGATCTAAAGATGGCAGTTTCAATCATGGCCGGTATTCCGGCGCTCAAAGAACTGAATGGCGGCCTAAGACGGCGGATGGACCAGGCCGTCGCTACCTTCCAGGCCAACCTGGCCTCCACACGCACGGGCCGGGCGAGCGTGCACATGCTCGACCAGGTCAAGGTGGACTATTACGGCACGCAAACCCCCATCAGCCAACTGGCGCAGGTGTCGGCGCCGGAGGCGCAACTGATCCTGATCGCGCCTTGGGATCCCACCGTCCTCAAGGAGATTGAGAAGGCTGTCCGCACCTCCGACCTGGGCTTCAATCCGCAGTCCGACGGCAAGGTGCTGCGCGTTCCCGTGCCGCCCATGACCGAGGAGCGCCGCCGGGATGTGTGCAAGCACCTGAACAAGGTGCTCGAAGAGCACCGCACGGCGGTCAGGAATGTACGCCGCGACGGCAACGACGCCCTGAAGAAACTCGCCAAGGACAAGAAGATCAGCGAGGACGAAGAGAAGCGCGCTCTCGAAGAGATCCAGAAGATGACCGACGAGGAGATTCGCCGCATGGAAGAGCTTTCGAGCAAGAAGGAAGCGGAAGTGATGCAGGTGTGAACGGGGCTCTTAACGGAGCTCGATTTACCCGTTGGAGTGTCCCGCAAAGGCCCAAGTCTCAGCTTTGAGGCTTGGGCCGCTTTGCTTTTGGGACATTTAAAACTGCGTCAGGCTGAGGACGTTGTTGTCGGGGTCGTGGAACCAGGCGATGCGGGCGCCGCCGGGCGCGGTCCAAATGGGGAGCGGGGCGGCGTCGTTGAGGCCGGGAAACCGCAGGAATTCGACTCCCGCTGCCGTGAGGCTTTCGACGGTGGCTTCGATGGGTTCCACCGCCCAGCCCAGGATGGTGAAGGGCGCGGGATGGTGTTCGCCTACTGGGGTGACGCGGAGCATGATTCCGTTGGCGTCAAAGACCAGGGCGAAGGGCATTTCGTCGGTGACCAGGCGAAGGCCCAGCACCGACTCATAAAAAGCTCGCGCTTTCACCGGATCCGCGGTGGGGATGAAGGTCACCAGCTTGCAACTGCTGAGAATCGAGCCGTTTGCCATGGCGTGCCTCGGTGCTCTTACCGGCGGCCGAAGGAGCGCGGCCTCTGCGGCGGGGTGACGGGCAGGTTGGTCTTGCCGGCGGGGTAAACGGCAAGAAAGCGGTCCTGCCCTTCGCCGGAACTGGCCGTCTCAACACCCTCGATGGAGCGGAAGGCGAGATGCAGCAGGCGGCGTTCGCGGCTGTTCATGGGCGGGAACGCGTAGGGGATGCCGGACCGGAGCACCTTTTCGGCGGCGGCTTCGGCCTGGAGGCGCAGTTCCTGGGCACGCAGGGCCTTGAAGTGGGCGGCGTCAAAGCTGACCAGGTCGTGCTCGCGCTGGTCGAGACGCAGCATCTGGGAGGCAATGGTCTCCAGGGCGAGCAGCAACTCGCCATTGTGCTGGGTGGCGAGCGCAACATCGGGCCCGCCCAACTCGACGTAGATTACGCGGGCTTCAAGACCCTCGGGATCGCGCGCGCCGTCTCCGGCCGTGATGCGGTACTTGAAGCGCATGCCACCGAGCTTGTTGAGGGTGGCGAGGAATGCGGCGATTTTCTGTGCAGCTTGTTGCAGGTCGGCGATGGGCATAACAAACCAGTATCGCAGAGCGGGGCCGGGGATGGGCGGGAAAACAGGACGGTTTCGATGGCGGGGCGGTTCGCCTGGCGTCATAATAGCTGCATGGCGACTCTGCCCAACTCGGAAGACCTCTGGACCGTGCGGGAATACCTCTCGACGAGTTGGAGCCCGGACCGGGAGTATGTGGATGGGCGGATCGAAGAGCGGAATTTGGGCGAGAAGGAACACTCCATCCTGCAGAGGTATTTCACGTTTCTTTTCATGCTGAGACGCATGGAGTGGCGGGTTGAAGTTTTTCCCGAGCTTCGCACTCAGGTCGCGGCCACAAATTTCTGAGTCCCGGACGTTCTTGTCGTGCGGGCAGGAGAATCGTTCGACCGCTACCTGACTCATCCGCCGCTGATCGCGATTGAGATACTTTCGCCGGAGGATACGCTGAGGGCCATGCAGGAAAAGGCAGCACAGTATCGCCGCTTCGGCATCGAGAACATCTGGATTGTGGACCCAGAGCCACGCATTGCATACAGATATACGGCGGCTGGCCTCGAAGAGGTGCACACGGGCGAACTCACCGTGCCAGAGACGCCGATTCGTGTTGTGTTGAACGAGATGTTTGCGGAATTGGATCGGGCGTAAACGGGGATAAAAACTCCAGCCGGCGCCGGTCGAGAGTTTGGAGTGACGCCCCCGGCGCGGACAATGGCAGAATAGACCTATGCCGCCGACTGAGCCGATTGTGCTGACCCCCGCCGAAGCCCGCGTACTGGGCGCACTCATTGAAAAAGAAGTCACCACGCCGGACTACTACCCGCTGTCATTGAATGCGCTGGTGAATGCGTGCAACCAGCGCTCGAACCGCGAGCCGGTGATGGACCTGGACGAGGAAGCGGCGCGCCAGGCATTGCACGGCCTGGAAGACCTGCGGCTGGCGGGGCGCGCGCGGGGAGCCGATGGGCGCGTCACGAAGTATGAGCACTGGCTGGGCGAGGCTTTCAACTTCAGCCGCGCGGAGATGGCGCTGGTGTGCGTGCTGCTGCTGCGCGGCCCGCAGACTCCGGGCGAACTGCGCGGGCGGACGGAGCGGCTGCACCGGTTCGACGAAATCGGCGAAGTGCTGGCGGGGCTGCAAAAGCTGATGGAACGCGAGCCGGCGCTGGTAGCCGTGCTGCCGCGACAACCGGGGACCAAGGAGTCGCGCTACGCGCACCTGCTGTCGGGCGGGGTCGAGTCGATGCCCGTTGAAGCGGCCGCGCCAGCGTTCGCGAAACGTGAGCCTGCGCAGGATACAACGCCGGACCCGGAGCAGGAAGAACGCATTGCGCAGTTGGAAGCGACGGTCGCGGAGTTACGCCGGGAAGTTACCGATCTGCGTAAAAAGATCGACGATCTGTTCGGGGATTGATTCGTACTTTGAGCCCGTGGTATCCCAGGTCTCAAAGTCGAGACCTGGGGCACCCGCGGTTGGTACAAGGACAAGCGGACAAAGACCCTGGGAGCAGTCAATCGAAAAGCACTGGCTGATCAACGACTTCTGTAGGGTCGTGAAAGTTACTGAGGCCAACGCCCACCAGGCGAAAACGCTGCCGCGGGTCAAGCGCGACTTTCTCTCGCAGGATGAGGGCGATCGCGGTCAACTCCTCGCAGGATGAGGGCGGACGGCTCGGCGTGTGGCTGCGGGTGAGGGTTTTGAATGCGCTGGTCTTGAGCTTCAGAACTACCGTGCGCGGGATGCGCGATTCCTTGCGCGAGGCAGTCCAGGCCTTCTCGGCGAGCCGGCGAATCATCGGTTCCGTCTCCGCCAGCGATAAGTCATGCTCGAAGGTGTCTTCGGCAGAGACGGATTGCGTGGGCCGGTCGGGGACGACGGGGCTCAAGTCGATGCCGCGAGCTAACTCGTATAGGCGCAGGCCCGGACGGCCGAAGCGTTGTTCGAGCTGGGACAATTCCAGGCTGCGCAAATCTCCGACGGTCCGGATTCGAAGCTGAGCTAGTTTCTCCTCCGTCACCTTGCCCACACCGGGGATTCGGCCCACCGGCAGAGGCGTCAGAAATGCATCCACATCCTTTGGGCGAATGACAAACAGGCCATCCGGCTTGCGCCAGTCGGAGGCGATTTTTGCCAGAAATTTGTTGGGAGCCACGCCGGCAGAAGCCGTGAGATTCAACTCCTGGCGAATCTGTTCGCGAATGGTGCGCGCCACGCCGGTTGCGGAGGGCAGGCAGGTCTTGTTTGCCGTTACGTCGAGATAGGCCTCATCCAGCGAAAGTGGCTCCATCAGATCGGTGTGCCGCTTGAATATTTCACGCACAAGATTGGAGACAGCCCGGTAGCGCGCAAAATCGGGAGGAACGAAGATTGCATCGGGACACAAGCGCTCGGCGCGCACGGCGGGCATTGCCGAGCGCACACCGAAGACTCGGGCCTCGTACGAAGCGGCGCAAACCACGGAGCGGTTGCCGCGCCAGGCGACGACGACCGGCTTGCCGCGCAGTTGCGGATCGTCCCGCTGCTCAACGGACGCGTAGAAGGCATCCATATCGATATGGACGATTTTGCGGGCGGTCATCTCGCAGCCATGGTAATCCCGTTTGCTGACCGATGCGCAGAGGCGAGGATTCGGTCAAATCGGACGTGTGGATGCAGGTTGATTTTTCGCCGAATCCCGGCCTATGATCGTTGCATGTTCAGGCTGGCCGGTTGTCGCTGCTGTTTCGAACGCGCGCACGCGCCGATGACCTGGGCCTGATCGGTCGAAAATCCAGGAATTGCCGCAAGCCCGCGATACAGCCATAGCTGCCGCGGGCTTTCTGTTCCTTGAGAAGAGGGAAAATGGCTCCAGTTGCTCCGGAAAAAGAGTCCAAGGCGCAGCGCGCCGAGCGCCTGAAACGCGAGAAAAACCCGTGGGAGGCCTTCGACGAGGTTCGCGCGTTTGCCCGCGAAGGCCGCGGCAGCGTTGTGCCCGAGTGGGCTTCCACTTACTTCAAATGGTGGGGCATCTACACGCAGGGCGACGGCGTGGGCGCAACCGGCGGCAAGGGCGGCGAAGGCCTTGCTTCCGACTACTTCATGATGCGCATCGGCCTTCCCAACGGCATTGTCTCCGCCAGCCAACTGCGCATCATCAGCCAGATTGCGCGGAAATACGCGCGCAACCTTGCCGACATTACTGTCCGCCAGAACATCCAGCTCCACTGGCTCACGATTGAGTCGCTTCCCGAAATCGTGGACGCGCTGAACGCCGCCGGACTCTCGCCGAAAGGTGCGTGCGGAGATGTTGTGCGCAATGTGACCGGCTGTCCGCTGGCCGGCATCGCAGCCGATGAGTTGATCGACGCTTCCCCGCTGGCGCTCGAAGTGGCGCACATGCTCAAGGGAAATTCGCAGTTCTATAACCTGCCGCGCAAATTCAAAATCTCGGTCACCGGCTGCCCCTCCTGGTGTTCCTACCCGGAGATCAACGACATCGGGCTGACAGCGGCGAAGCGGAACGGCGAATGGGGCTACTCGCTGCGCGTGGGCGGAGGCCTTTCCGCCGATCCGCATTTGGCCGTTCGCCTCGACACATTCCTTCTGCCGGATCAGGCTGTGCGCGCAGTTCGCGCTGTTACGGAGATCTTTCGCGACCAGCAGGGTTTGCGCGAAAGCCGTGACCGCGCGCGCATGAAACATCTCTTTCTCAAAGAGGGCTGGACCGCCGAAAGCTTTCTGGCCGAGCTTCAATCGCGTCTCGGCTTCACGCTGCTGCCCGCCGCGCCCGAGCAGGTTCCCGACGACATTCTCCGCGACCACACGGGCATTCATGCGCAGCGGCAGCCCGGTCTGAGCTACGTCGGTGCCTCGGTGCTGCGCGGCCGTTTGACAGGCGAGCAGTTGGAATCCGCCGCGGAGCTGGCCGAACGTTTCGGCAGCGGAGCATTGCGCACAACTGTTTCGCAGAACCTGCTGTTCATCGATATTCCCAATCACAAAACCGCCGAACTGGCCCGCGAACTGGGCGCAATCGGCCTGCACGTCGAAGGGTCCGCATTCTGGCGCGGAGCCGTGGCGTGTACGGGGACCGAGTTCTGCAAGCTGGCGATTACTGAGACCAAGGGCTTCACGCGCTGGCTGGTGGACGAACTCGAAGAGCGCCTGCCGGAATTCGACCAGCAGCTCAAACTCCACGTAACCGGCTGCCCCAACAGTTGCGGCCAGCACTGGATCGCGGACATCGGCATCGAGGGCAAGAAGATCAAGCACGAAGGCAAGCTTACAGACGCCTTTTACTTCTGCCTGGGTGGGGCTGTGGGCGAGCACGCTGCCATTGCGCGCCCTGTCGGCTATCGCTGCCCCGCGCCGCTGGTGCCGGAAGCGATTGAGCGACTGCTTCGCAGCTACCTGGACAGCCGCGCGCCCGGGGAGAATCTGCGCGCCTGGTTCGGCCGCCACTCGAACGACGAACTCCGCGCGAACCTTGCGGGCGAAGCGCTGGCGGCCGTCGAGCGTGATGCGCCCAGCGGGCCGGTTCCGCACGGCGCGGCGGAGTGAGGGACGAGCGATGAACTTGCTGCCGATCTTTCTGAAACTCGCCGGACGCCGCTGCCTGCTGGTCGGCGCGGGCAATGTTGCGCTGGACAAGATTGGCAGTTTGCTCAAGACCGGGGCTGAACTCCGCGTCGTCGCGCCGGAGGCACGGCCGGAGGTGCGTGCATTGGCGCGCGAAGGCCGGCTCGCATGGATCAAACGGGCGTTTCAACTCTCCGATCTTGACGGCAACTTCCTGGTCATTGCAGCCACCGATTCTCCCGAGGTCAATGGGGCGGTTTACCGGGGAGCGGCGGAGCGCAACATCCTGTGCAACAGCGTGGACGACATTCCGAACTGCGACTTTTTCTTTGGCCCGGTGGTCAGGCGCGGCGCGCTGCAGGTGGCCATCTCGACCGCAGGAGAAAGCCCGGCCTTTGCCCAGCGCCTGCGCCGCGAAATCGACGAGCAACTGCCCCAGGACCTGGGCCCGTGGCTTGAAGAACTGGGCCAACTCCGACGTGAGATTCTCGCCACCGAACCGCGCGGCGAAGCGCGCCGGCTCCTGCTGCACCAACTGGCCGAGCGCCCTGTTTGCGCGTCCGAAGACTGCCCGTCGCGGCAGATGGCCTTTGCGCCGCGTGTTGAGAACGAGGCTGCCGGTTTCGCGGATGGAATCCTCGAAGAAGGCCCTGGTTTTGCAGAGGGGCTTGTGCGAAAGGCGGAGGAAGATCGAGACGCTTCAAAAGCAATGGTGCACCTGGTGGGGGCTGGCCCCGGCGACCCCGAGCTGCTTACCGTCAAGGCTCTGCGCCTGATTCAGAGCGCTGATGTCCTCCTGCACGACGACCTGGTTCCGGCGGCGATTCTCAACTTTGCCTCGCCTTCCGCAGAGGTCGTCAATGTGGGCAAGCGCTGCGGCGCGAAGAGCATTACCCAGGACGAAATCAATGCCCTGATGATCGAACAAGCTGGCAGAAATCGCCGCGTGATTCGCTTGAAGGGCGGCGACCCGCTGATCTTTGGCCGCGCCGCAGAAGAGATTGCCGCGCTCGCCGAAGCGGGCGTGTGCTTTGAGATTGTTCCGGGAGTGACGGCTGCATGTGCTGCCGGTGCTGCCATAGGCTGCTCGCTCACGGACCGCGATTGTGCTTCAAATGTGATCATTTCCGCGGGGCATCACGCGCAGTCCCAAAGCCGGTCACCGCTGCCGCAACGGGAAGACGCGACGCGCGTGGTTTACATGCCCGGCCGCGATCTTCGTTTGCTGGCCCAGAAATGGCTCGGGCAAGGACTCCCGGCGGACTTTCCCTGCGCCGTTGTCTCCCACGCCGGACAGATTGGGCAGCAGGTGCAGTTCAGCACGCTGGCCTCGCTCGGCGACGCCGCGCCGACCGCCGCGCCCAGTGTGCTCATCGCCGGGTGGGCCGTCCGGGACCCGGCAGGCAGCGGGCTTCCGCGGCCTGAACTGGCAACTAACGCTTCTTCGCCTTTGTAACATCGGGGAACGACATCGGCTGACAGCGGCATCTTCGCGAGCTATAAGGAAACTAGCTCCCGGCTTCTCCGCAATGTGAACAACCCATGGGCACAATCAGCGGATAGCATTGAAATGGGTGTGGCGAGTTAGCTCCCGCCGTGCGGGAACGAGCAAGTTGGCGAGTCAGCGGGCGGCATTGGACGACGCTGGTTTTGTTTCTGGCTGAGCCGGCAACGCCAGCGAGACTCACTCGCAACTCCAGCTTTCACAAGGGGTGGCGGGAGTTTTCCTTTCCGTACGAAAACCTCAACATAGCGCAGCTTTTCGCGGTGGTTCGAGCAGCTTGCTCCTCTTTCGGCCGTCGCACTTTGCTGTTGACAGCGCCCGGTGCGCGTAGTTAAATCGGCTTGACCTTGCACGCGGTCAAGGCGCGGTATTGCGCCTGTTCACTCTTCCTCCCCTGGAACCTGGCTCCATGCATTGCGTTGTAATGCCGCGCGGACAGTCTCCGTGTCCGGACATCACTCACACTACGGCCGGCGATGCTGGTCGAAGGGGGTTCTATGCACTCAAAGGCTCTAGCTTTCCCACGCCTATTGGCGGTCATGTATTGTCTGGTCGTGCCTGCCGCATTGGTTGCCCAGAATTCCATTCAACTGTTTGGGCCCGTAGACGTGCGGCTGTCCGCCAATGGCACCGGTTATGGCGCGAGCGCGGTGAACTTCAACAGCGCTACGCTCAACCTGAGTTGCACGGCATGGCCGATCACGGCGACTCTCTCTTCAACGGCCGACAATACGGGGAATGTTCTGGTGGATAACAACATCAATGTAACTGTAACCGCGAATGGAACCGCCGCCGGTCCCACGAATGTCTGCATGGGCGGTGTCGCGACGGGGGGTGTCCAGAACTGCTTTACCACCTGTTATGAGAACCTGGCGCTTTCGGGGAGCATCACCGGGCAGGATCCGGACCAGTATGTCAGCAATGGCGGCGTGCCTCCCGTCAGCATAAGTTCCCAGCTTGTGCCGGGGTCTCAGCAAGTGAAGATCGACTTGCAGGATGAGGGCGTTTACCTTACCAGTTCCACGTTGTATCTGAACACCAACTGCACGTTGGAAGGGGTGACCGGCCCGGCCACCGTCACGGGCAATCCGATCTCGCAGGCCAATCCCGCGCCGGATCAATTGTCGCAGGATTTCACTTTCAATCCGATCACCAATCAGTCGATCGGGTTTGGATACGATCTGACCCAGGCGCAGTCGGCTGGGACGTTGACGGTGGCCGATGGAACCATTCCGCAGGTCGCCGACGAGCCGCTCGATCCGGCCACATTCCAACCGGTGTGGGCCCCGTGGACGTCTTTCGCCACCTCCCACTGCCTGGTGCACACCGGGGAACTGCTGCCCAGCGGCCAACCAGCCTGCAAGCTGTTCACGCTGGAATGCACGGTGGGCACGGGGACCAACGCCAGCGGCGCGCAATGCCCGGTCTCAACCGTCAGCAATGAGATTGTCGAGGACGACTTCGATGGCCCGGCATTCACTTTGCCTGATATTTATACCCCGGACGGGCGCAGGTTTCATGAGGGTATCGGCTTCCTTATGGCCAGCGAGGGATGGACGGGAGGTCCGTGCGCATTCGACCCGGCATCGGGCCTGGAAAACCTGCCTTGCCCGCAGAACCTGCTCAGCAGCTTTACCGGGCCTGGCAATTACGCGGGCGACGGGCGCACGACCCATCCGAACTCGACCTTTATCACCATTGCAGGAGTGCCGGAGGACCGAACGACAGTGACCGTAAAGGGCGAATGGCCGGGCCACTGGATCAATAGCCGGACGGTCAGGGTCAAGTTCCGGAGCGAGCCGCCGAATCTGAAGGGGACTCATCTGCCGGGTGCCAGCAAGTTCGTTCCTTCGCCCATCCAGAGCATTACTTACGGCATTTCCTCGGATGACAGTGTGCCGACGCCCGGCGAGCCGATCGTCGGCGACGAGACGCTGGTGAACCCCGACGGCTGCCCCGTTCCGACAGCGGGCAATCCCGGCCCTCCGGTGTCCCCGGATTTCACGCCGGAAGAACAGACTTTGACGTTCAGTGCCGACGGCCGCTACCGGCTGCACTTCTATGCGCAGGATTGTGCCGGCACTGAGGAATTGAAGTTTACCCAGGATGCCAGCGGGAGCTGGTCAACCGGCTTCTACACTCGCGCGATCAATGTGGACACCGTGCCGCCGGCGATCACCGGATTGGCGCTCTGGCCGCAGCCTTCCGCGAGGGGAAGTTATGAGGTTGGCCAGGTGGTAAAGGCCAGCTACACGTGCACGGATGCAACCTCTGGCGTCGTTCTTTGCGGCACCAGGTTCTCCCCGCCGGGCGCCACTCTCAATACCGGGACATTGACCACCCAGGTGGACACCCGGTCGCCGGGGCAGAGGACATTCACTGTGCTGGCGGTGGATGCGGCGGGGAACCCGTCCTGGGCGTCGGTGAGTTATACGGTGACACGATAGCGGCGCGGTGGGCGCAGTGAAAGCTGTACCCAGCCCGAGAGCAGTTGCCGTTGGCTTTTTCGCCCAGGGGAAAACTGTCTAGCTTCCGGCCGTGGCGGAGGCCAGGAAGGGTGCTGACAGCGACGTGGTGGATTCGACGCCAGCCTCCAGACGGGTGAGCGTCAGCACGGTGATGTCGTCGTCCTGCCCGAAAGCGAGTGCGGCCTCGCTGGCCTGTTGAGCCGTCGGGTGGCCGGCGAGCAACGCATGGAGCCGGTCGAACCCGTAAAGTTCGCCGATGGCGTTGCGGGCTTCCAGCAGTCCGTCCGTGTAGAGGCTCAGGTGGTCGCCGGGACGGAGCTTCACGGTGATTTCGCCATAAAGCGTGGCGGCGACCAGTCCCAGGGGAAGCGAGGGCTCCAGCAGAAGCTCCTTTTCATTCAGAAAAGGCGGCAAGTGGCCGGCGTTGGCAAAAGTCACCGTCCCCTGTGCGTCGAGCCGCAAGATCACGGCGGTGGTGAATCCCCCGTCCATGCGTCCGCAGAGACAGCGGTTCAGCGTTCCAAGAATTTTTGCCGGGCTGGAGACGGTGCCGGTTTGCGCGCGCAGAACGCCGACGATCATGGCGACATTCATTGCGGCCTTGAGCCCTTTGCCGCTGACATCGCCGAGGGCGACCATCGTGGAGCCGTCGGGGTTGGCGAGGATCTGGAAGAAGTCGCCGCCCACCTCCTGTGCCGGATGGTAGGCGCTGGTGACCGCATAGCCCGCAAGCGACGGCAGGGTGTCGGGGATGAGCACCTGCTGGATTTCGCGCGCGCTCTGCATCTCCTGCTCCAGCACACTCTGGCGCGCCTGCTGTTCGAGGGCGTAGCGGTACACGGCGTAGAGGATGGAGACAAACAGCGCCATCGAAGCAACTTTCTCAGGCCGGAACTCGACACCCTGGATTTCAAACAGGCGATGGTCGATCAGGTCGGCAAAGAGCGTCCAATGGGTAAAGCGCTGGCCGAGCGCGCTGGTGTCTGCAATGGTATCGATCGTCTGCAGCAGCAGCGCCCCCAGTGCGACAGCCCAGCGGGATGCGTCGAGCCTGCGGCGCAGACCGATGGCGACCAGGACAAACGGGAAGACCTCGACCATAAGAATGAAGGTGTCGAGGAGTCCATCCGCCCACTGCATCCATGTCGTTGCCGAACCCCAGAAGAATGCGAGAACTCCATCGGCAGCGCCGGCCGCGAGGCTCACGCAGGCGAGTGCTTTGGTCCAGCGGACCAGGGCCCGGTTCTCGTTGAGCCGCAGCAGCCAGACCAGCAGAAACCAGAGCGAGACGTGCCAGAGCACGTAAATCGGCTGATTGAGGCAGCGCGCCACTCCGTAAGTAAACGGGACGAGGAAGAGGCGTTGGAGGATTTCAAGCGCGACCGGCGTGGCCGTCAGCACGGCTACCCAAAGGAAGAGATGTTCCCGGCGGTTGCGGCTCCACAGAACCAGGCACAGGAGGGTGACGAAGGCGCGCAGCAGAACCAGCGAATACTCGAAGAGGTCGCCCCGGATGTAGGTCCAAATGAGCGCATGTTCGCGGAGAGCAATCGTTTCCGGATCGCCAACCAGCGGGGGATCGTAGAGGCCGCCGGATTCTGCCAGGGAAAAGGCCTCGAGCGGCGCCTTCCAGACGCGGATGGCGAGAACGCCCACCGCCGAGCCAATGAGCGGAAAGGAGCGAGGGAACTCGCTGTAATACCAGGACGCATGAGGCGGAAGCTTCCCGTAGCGCCCCATCATCTCCCCGTTCCAATAGACCTCGTACGCGTCTTCGGCGTGCGGGATCAGGATCCGATACTGGCTGGTTGTGCCGGGATTGGGAAGAATGTCCACACGGCGGCGATACCAGGCAAACCCAGCATAAGAGGGATGGTTCTGGGCGCCCCAGGGGTCGTCGGCGCGGATGGATTCCCACGCCCGGTCGTCAAGGTTTGGCGAAGCCCAACGCAGATCGTCGCCCAGGTGAAACTGCCAGGGGCCATCGACCGCGACAGCACCCCTGCCCAGGCCGGCAATCACCAGCTCAGGGGCGGCGGGCGAGGGTCGAGGCGTCTGCGCAAGCCTCTCTCCCGGCTGCTGGCCGGCGGCGACTGCGACGCACAGCAGGAAAAGAGCCTTGATGGCAAGGCGGCGGGGCACAGGCCGAGAATAACACCGGCGAGGGTCGATCCAAGCGACCGAAATGAGGGGGCTAAAGGCAAATGTTCTTCCGGGCAGAAACCGGGTCTACGACGCGTTTCAAAAAAGGTTGAGCCGGTTTGGCACGCGTCCCTCAGGGGTTAAAACCCCTCGTTTTATAGCGCTCTTCGGCACGACTGAAGTCGTGCCCTGTTACAAGACCTGTTTTTGAAACATGCTCTGCAAACACACCGGGAGTTTTGGCCAGCCTGGGACCGCGCACTGCACTGCGGCGTTCCGTTGGAAAACGCTGGCGGCGCAAGAACTGGACAGACTATCTCCAGCGAAAGATGCGGAGGGAGACGGCGAACGGCGCCACCAGCCACGCAGCCAGAATTCCCACGGGAGCGGCCAACTGGGCCAGGTTCATTCCCTGGAGCATGTTTCCGCGCAGCGCATCGATGGCCGCGGTGAGCGGCAGCGCGCGCACCAGCGGCTGAATGACCACAGGAAAGCGCGAGGCGGAAAAGAACACGCCGGAGAGAATCCACATGGGGAGCATGACCAGATTCATAAGGCCGGAGGCGGCTTCCATGGTTTTGGCCCGCGACGACACCAGCAGGCCCAGCGCAGAGAAAGCCAGCGACGTGAGTACGCATACGAATGCCAGTTGAGCCAGGGAGCCGCGAAACGGCACGCCGAAAACCAGCCGCGCAAAGCCCAGGAAAGCCGCGACTTCGATGACCAGCAGGACCAGCCGCGACAGCAGGAACGAGGCCAGGTATTGCCAGCGCGGCATGGGCGAAGCCACCATCCGCTTGAGCATCTTCTTCTGCCGGGCATCGACGATGGCAAACCCCAGGCTCCACATGGCCGAGCCCATCAGGTTCATGCCCAGCAGCCCCGGAACCACAAAGTCGATGTAGCGCGCGCCGGTTTCATGCACCAACTGGTTGCGGGCAGCCACAGCCTCCTGGCGGCCGGCGGCGATTTGAATGGCGTGATCGGCCACGAGCCGCGCCGTTCGCGCATCGGGGTTGGTGTCGTCGAACTTGTAGGCCACCCCGTCCGGCCGCTGGATGGCCAGCAGCAGAATTTCCCCGTTGGCCAGCTCCCGCGTGCCGGTGGCTTCGTCCAGTGTGGTGGCCGTCAGCCCCTTGTCGCGGGCCAGGGCTTGCGTCAGTTGCGTGGTGGTTGCGCCCACCTGGAGCACATCCGCCGGCCGGTTGCGAAAGGCGATGCCCAGCCCGGCTGCCAGCAGGATGGGAAAGATGAAGGTCCAGAAGATGGCCTCGGGCTCGCGCAGGAAGAGGCGGAAGCGCATGGCCGTCAGTTGAAAGAGGGAACTGGTCTCAAGCCTACTCATCGCGCAAGGTCCTTCCGGTCAGGTGCACAAACACGTCTTCGAGCGTTGCGGAGTGGGTGCGGAACTCGCTTAGGTGCAGTCCCTGGGCAGTGAGCGCGGCAAAGATGCGCGGCACTGCGGTGTGCAGTTCCATGACGGAAAGCTGATGCAGACCGGCGTCCACGCGATGCGACTGAACGCCGGGAATCGCCGTCAGCAGAGCCGCATTTACTTGGGTCAAGCCCGGCTCGCGGCCGGTTACGGCGAACTCGACAATGTGCTCCGCGCCCACTGAGGCGACCAGTTGCGGCGTCGTTCCCAAGGCGATGATCCGGCCATGGTCCATAATGGCCACGCGGTCGCAGAGCCGCTCCGCTTCCTCCATATAGTGCGTGGTCAGAATGATGGTGCGACCCGCCTGCTTGAGTTGGTCCACCAGATCCCACAGGTGGCGGCGTGCCTGCGGATCGAGCCCGGTGGTCGGTTCATCCAGAAACAGGAGTTCCGGATCGCCCACCAGTGCACAGGCCATGGCCAGGCGCTGCTTTTGCCCGCCGGAGAGCGTGCCCACGCGGGAGCTCCGTTTTTCTTCCAGTTGCGCTGTCCGGATCGATTCGTCGACAGAAAGCCCGTGGTGGTAAAAGCTGCGGAAGAGTCGCAGCGTCTCCTCCACTGTCAGCTTTTCGGGAAACTGGGTCTCCTGCAGCTGAATGCCGATGCGCTGGCGTAACTCCGCGGCTCCCGTGCGCCAGTCGATTCCGAGCAGTTCCACGATTCCCGCATCGGGAACGGTGAGTCCTTCGCAGATTTCGATGGTTGTCGTTTTGCCCGCGCCATTGGGACCCAACAGCCCAAAACACTCGCCGCGCGCGACTTTGAGGTCCAGGCCATCCACCGCGACTACGTCAGCAAATGCCTTGCGCAGCCCACGCAGCAGGAGGGACGGGCCATTTTCATGGATGGCGGCGGTGGAGGTTGAAGCAGTTTTTGAATGACTCAAGGTGATGGCCCTCGCCCCAGACTATAGCAATTTCAAGGTTACAGAAACGGGAATTTGCACGCAGCTCCCATGGCTTCGATGAGACTTAGGTACCGAACTGATGAGACTGTATTTTTCCACCGATAGGGAAACTCGGGGGGTAAGTCACTACAATAGAGCCACTCAAGCAGCAGATGAAGAGACTGACGACAGCGCTCGCAGTTATTCTCGGATGGGCCGCGGCCGCACTGGCAGCGGAGCCCGGCACGCTCACCTCCGTGCGCGCCATCCACGCGCTGAGCAATGCCGAAGCGAGCCATGCAATCCCCGTTGCTTTTGAAGGTACAGTTACTTATTACAACCGGAGCGATATCGATCTGTTTGTCCAGGATGGCGACGCAGCCATTTATGTGGAAACAAGGATGCGGGCCAACGTTGTACCCGGCGATCGAGTTCTGGTGCGAGGAAAGACACGAGCGAGCTTTCGTCCGGATGTGGTAAGTGACAGCGTAACTTTCTTGCGGCACGGCGCCTTACCCGCGGCGCTCCCCGTCAGCTTCGACCAGATGATCCGCGCCGAGTTCGACTGCCGGCGGGTGATGGTGCGCGGCGTGGTGCGCAGCGCCGACTTCATTACCGATGTGGGCCGGCACGCGGTCTACATGCGCTTGCGCATGGAGGGAGGATACATCGACGCGGCGGTACTCACGGAGGATCCCGTCAATCTGAAAGAGCTGCTGGACGCAGAGGTTGAGATTACCGGAGTCGAAGCCGGAAGGTTCGATCGCAAGGACCAGCTTACGGGAATCCTGATGGAAGTGAATACTCTTGCGGATGTGAAGATTCTCAAGCGTGCTGGTTCGGCTTCAAACTTGTTGCCGGTTACTCCCATGGACGAGGTTCTTTCCGGCTATCATGTGGTCGATCTCAGGCGCAGGATCAGGGTGCATGGAACCATCACCTACTTTGAGCCTGGGTCGGGACTTGCGCTCCAGGATGGGAGCAAGAGCATCTGGGTGATGACTCAGTCCGAAAAGCCGCTGCCCTTGGGTAATCTTGCGGACGCCACAGGTTTCCCCGACGTGAGCGGGGGCCTTGTGGCACTCACGTACGGAGAGATCCAGCCGAGCGATACGCGTTCGCCCATCGCGCCGCGTCCAGTTCGCTATTCGGAACTGGCATCCGGCAGTTACGCATTCGACCTGGTCACCATCGCGGGAAAGGTGCTGGCTCAGGACCGGCAGGCCACCCAGGATGAGTACGTTCTGACCGCCGACGGGCAGGTTTTCGCTGCCGTTTATCGCCACACGGATACGGTCGACGGCGCGCACCTTCCGCCGATGAAGCAGATACCGGTGGGTTCCACGATCCGCGTGACCGGCATCAACCTGGTGAGTTACGGCTCCAACCCGTTCCAGGGCCCGGTGTCTTTCAGCGTGCTGCTCCGTTCCTTTGACGACATCAAGGTCGTGGAACTGCCCTCGTGGCTCACCGTTCACAACCTGACCCGCATCGTTGCGCTGCTGGCGCTGCTGGTGATCGCGTTCGGGGTCCGGCAGTGGATTCTGGAGCACAAAGTACACTGCCAGACGATTGCACTGGCCGCCCGCATTGAGGCAGAGGCCGCGCTGGAGCGGCGAATGGCGCAATTGGAGCAGCGGCGCAGCCGCATCCTGGAGGACATTAACGGCACGCGTCCCCTGGCTGAGATTATCGAGAGAATTACGGAGCTGGTTTCATTCACGCTGGATGGAGCTCCGTGCTGGTGCGAGATTGCCGTTGGGGCGAGGCTTGGGACTGCCGCGACCGAAACGGCGGACGGGCGACGCATCCACCGGGACATCCTGTCCAAGTCCGGGCAAGTGCTGGCGGTGCTGTTTGCAGCGCCCAAGGAGCAGAAACAGGGCGCCGGCGAAGAGGCCGGCGAGCTTGAAATGGGGGTGCGCCTGGCAACGCTGGCGATTGAGACCCGGCGCGTGTACTCGGACCTGGTTTACCGATCGGAGTTCGATCTGCTCACCGACATTCACAACCGCTTCTCCCTGGACCAGCAATTGGACAGTTGCATCGAGGGGGCGCGCCAGAAGGCCGGGGTCTTCGGGTTGATCTACATCGATCTGGACGACTTCAAGAAAATCAACGACGGCTATGGCCATCATGTGGGGGATTTGTATCTGCAGGATGCGGCTCTGCGCATGAAGCGGCAGCTTCGCGCCGGCGACATGCTGGCGCGGCTGGGCGGCGACGAATTTGCCGCTTTGCTGCCGAGGGTGCGGAATCGGGCGGATGTTGAAGAGGTGGCGCTCCGGCTCGAACACTGCTTCGATGATGCGATTACCGCGGAAGGCCATGTTCTGCGCGGTTCTGCAAGTGTGGGCGTGGCTCTCTACCCGGAAGACGGCTCGACAAAGGACAAACTCCTGACCAGCGCCGACGCCGCCATGTACGCCTCCAAGGAAACGAAAAGAAAAACCGGGCCCAATTCGGAAATCGCGCCCGATTGAGAATCGGTTCTGCCTCCAACCCCGGAATCCGAGGACGGCGCGCGGATTGCAGCCTTTGCGGCCCGGGGTTTTCGCACCTTGCAGCGGTCCATCGCCAGGGCGGCGGTCTATTATCTGAGTTGTGCAAACCCATTACAGTCTTGGCGACATTCTAGCCAACGCAATTACGCATGGAATTGGAGCCGCGCTGGCGATTGCCGGAGGGGTGTACCTGATTGCCGCCTCAACCAGGGGATCGGCGTGGGACGTCGTGAGTTGCTCGGTCTTTGCTGCAACGCTGGTACTCGTATATATCTGCTCGACCCTTTATCACTCGCTGGTGCGGACCCGGGCGCGGCATGTGTTCCACATCCTTGATCACTCGGCCATTTACCTGCTGATCGCGGGCACCTACACGCCGTTCACCCTGGTTACGCTGCGCGGGCCGCTGGGCTGGACGTTGTTCGGCGTGGAGTGGACGCTGGCGATTGCCGGGGTGATTTTCAAGAGCTTTGCCATTGGGCGTTTTGAAGTGGCGTCGGCGCTGGTGTACCTGGGCCAGGGCTGGTTCGTTGTGGTGGCCTTGGGGCCACTGATCCATTCTCTCGGGTGGCAAGGGCTGATGTGGCTGGGCGCGGGAGGCGTGGCTTACACGCTGGGGATCGTCTTCTTCGCCTTTGACCGGATTCGCTACTTCCATGCCCTGTGGCATCTGTTCGTGCTGGCCGGCAGCATCGCGCACTACTTCGCGATTCTTTTCTACGTCATTCCGGCGTGGGCCTGACGCAGATTTGGACGGGGGAAACACTGCCGGCCCGGCGGTCGCATTGACCTGATCCCCCAAAAGCCGGTACACTACTCTAGTTTGGCGATTCCTGCCTGTTGCCGTGGAGCCAGACGTTCGCCCAAAACGTAAGGGGCTTGAGCGTACCGCGGTGCAGAAGTTTCCGCCCGAGCTATTTTTGGATTGCCCGAGTTGTTTATTTTGGGCGCGCACCGGCCGAGCCGGACTGCGCTGGAGGTTTTATGTACGCGGTTATTCGTACCGGTGGTAAGCAATATCGGGTCGCTCCTGGCGACGTGGTGAAGATTGAGAGTGTAGCGTCCGAAGACCAGACCGTCGAATTCAGCGACGTGCTGGCGGTTTCGGGCGAGCCGGGAACCGTGGTCAAGCCGTCCAGCGCGAAGGTAACGGCCGAGGTTCTGGGCGAGGGCCGTGGAGACAAGATCCTGGTCTTCCACCTGAAGCGGAAGAAGCAGTACAAGAAGCTGCAGGGGCATCGGCAGAACTTTACCGAGGTGCGCATCAAGGCCATCGAGGCCGACGGCGTGACCTATACCGCCGCCAACTAGGCAGCGCACCAAATTGAGAAGGGGATTGGGCAATGGCACATAAGAAGGGTGGAGGCAGCTCCACAAACGGACGGGATTCCAATGCGCAGCGGCTGGGCGTCAAGGCCTTTGGCGGAGAACTGATTACCGGCGGCTCGATTATCATGCGCCAGCGCGGCACCCGCATCAAGCCGGGCGTTAACGTCGGCATCGGGTCCGATGACACGCTCTTTGCCAAGGTCACCGGACGGGTGAAGTTTACCGATCACGGCAATCGCGGGCGGTTTGCCTCGGTCGAGCCGGTTGTCGCCGAGTAAGAGCGTTCAAGATCGATAAGGAAGCCACGGGGTAACCCGTGGCTTTCTTCGTGCGCGCCGTACGGGCTGATTCGGCGCATCATTTCGCGATGATTTGAGCACGGAACGCGCCAAAAAGGAAAGGCCGCACCCCTTGAGGTGCGGCCTTTCCAGCATAAGGGGACGCCGGTCCGGCGCCTACCAACCTACAAATTCGACTCGCTGCCTTTGAGATTGCGGGAGAGAACCTTCTCGACGACTTTCTCGACATCGGTGAGGAAGAAACTGCCTGCCGGTTGCTGCACGGCCACCTGGGTCCCGGTGTGGCCGAGAGCCGAGGCAATCTCGTTCCAGCGATAGATGGTGGAGTTGACGGGCATGACCATCGGCTGGTGGGCTGGCTCGGGCAGGGCGCAGTAGGTCACCAGGGCGCCGAGCGCAACCAGGATCCCGGACTCATAGACGAACTGCCAGGGAGCGTTCAATGGAGTGTATTTCGAGACCACAATCGATTGAATGAAGTCGTTTGCCGACATCATTCCAAAGCCCAGCGCAATGCCGAAGGCCATGTGGCGCGGCGAAAGCCGCAAGGCGTTCATGCTCAGGCAGAGAAAGCCCAACAGGCAAATCTCAATGATGCTGACCGAGCGCATGAGCCCATATGCGATGTCGGGAATGATGAAAATGCCCCGATGCGAGAAAGAGAGTGAAGAAAAACTCACAATGACCGAGGCCAGGACGATCCAGCGAAAAATCACGGTCCCAAACTTCATCAATCCGGTGAAGGCCGAAAGCGCGGAGCGGAAGACCTCGATGCAAACAAAGAACAATAGAACCGCGCTGACGATATATACCGCCCAGTAGCCAAAGAAGTAGACCACGTAGCAGTAATCGTTCAGCCAATGCTGCGACTGGCCATACAACAAGAGAAAGAGCACTGGCGTCGATGCCACGCGCAAAGCAAGGTAGGCTCCCGTCGCAGGAAAACGAAGCTGCAACTTCCTCTTCCAGAAAAGGAAAGTGAGCACTGCCCAAAGGACAGTCTCTGCCCCGCTCATTACGGACATTGCCAGGTTTACGGGCATAAAACGGCACCCACTATCTCGAGAGCTCTCTCAGGATAGCGCCAAATGCCCTGCAACTCCAACGAAAATCTGCCTTATCCGCTAGCACTTTCGTGCCATTACCACCGATTCTAGTTGCCGGTGGGATTCTGAACGGGGCAGGTGGGGACGTGGGGGCCGCAGCCTGGAGTCGGCAGGCTGGCCGCGGTCGACTGGTGGCTGGGGAGCACGCGGGTGCTGCTGGAGGAGACGGTAGCGGCGGCGGCGCCGGCAAACACGACGGACATGGCGAAGATGCGGATGGCGAGCTTCATGATCGGTAACCCCTTGGGAATTTGGATTGACAGGAAAAGCAACTCCTGTACTCTAGAAATCGTAGAGGACAAACCCAAGTAAGTCCAGTTATTTCATTCACTTGAACAAGTAGTAACTCAACAAGTTACCGACGTCATTTTCTGGCACGGAACTCTGCCCCTCGAGCCCGCATTTACGCCGTCACGCCCTGCTTCATAGCCGTTCCACTTGCATGCTAAAATAGAGCCAGGCAAGTTCGCTTGAAAGCTCCAGTCTTTCAATCGGTTAGACCCCCAAAATTCGGCCCGGAATCTCATCCTGGGCACCGCACCCCGTATGGTGCTCGAAGCGAAAGCCTTGCGAACGGAATTCTATGGCGACTGACATACTGAAAAGCACCACGCTCCCTGAAGACAACGGCAACTACACCGGCGACAACATCAAGATTCTCGAAGGCCTGGAGGCAGTCCGCCTTCGTCCGGCCATGTACATCGGCTCGACCGGCGAGATGGGTCTGCATCACCTTGTCTATGAGGTGGTGGATAACTCGGTGGACGAAGCGCTTGCCGGCTACGCCAAGAAGATCGAGGTCACCATCCACGTGGACAACTCGATCACCGTGACCGACGACGGCCGCGGCATCCCGGTGGATATGATGACGCTGTCAAACGGCGAGCAGATGCCCGCGGTGCAGGTGGTGCTGACCATTCTCCACGCCGGCGGCAAGTTTGACGCCTCCACTTACAAGGTTTCCGGTGGTCTTCACGGAGTCGGCGTCAGTTGCGTGAACGCGCTTTCACAGGAGTTCAACGTCGAAATCTGGCGGGACGGCTTCACCTGGGAGATGGACTTCAGTTGCGGAGATCCGGCCAGCGAACTGCGCAAGGTGGGAACCAGCAAGAAGCGGGGAACAAAGATTCACTTCCTGCCCGACAAGAGCATTTTTACGGCCACCGAGTTCAACTACGACACCTTGGCCCAGCGCTTGCGCGAGATGGCCTTCCTCAACAAGGGGCTGGAGATTACGCTCACCGACGAGCGCACGGCCGATCCCAAGACCGGGGACGCCCGCCGGGCCGAGTTCAAATACGCCGGCGGCATTGCAGAGTTTGTGAAGCACCTGAACCGCGGCAAGGTCGTGCTGCACGACAAGCCGATCATGATGGAAGCCATGCGCGACAACGTCGAGATCGAGATCGCGCTGCAGTACAACGACAGCTATTCCGAGACGGTGTTCAGCTTTGCCAACAACATCAACACGGTAGACGGCGGCACGCACCTTTCCGGTTTCCGCACTGCGCTGACACGCACCATCAATGCCATCGGCCAGCAGTTGGGGCTGTTCAAGGACCTGAAAGACAACCTCAGCGGCGACGACGTGCGCGAGGGACTGGTAGCGGTGGTGAGCGTGAAGCTGTCGCAGCCGCAGTTTGAGGGCCAGACCAAGGGCAAGCTCAATTCCGACATCGCGGGCATCGTGCAGGCGTTTGTGAACGAGCGGCTGGGCGCTTTCCTGGAGCAGAATCCGCAGGTAGCCAAGCGCATTATCAACAAGGCGATTGATGCGGCGCGCGCCCGCGAAGCTGCGCGCAAGGCTCGCGATCTGACCCGCCGCAAAGGCGTTTTGGATGGCGGCGGCCTGCCCGGCAAGCTGGCCGACTGCTCTGAGCGCGACCCGGCCCGCTGCGAACTCTACCTGGTCGAGGGCGAGAGCGCCGGCGGCACCGCCAAGCAGGGCCGCGACCGCCGCTTCCAGGCGATTCTGCCCCTCAAGGGCAAAATTCTCAACGTCGAGAAGGCCCGCTACGACAAGATGCTGGGCCACGAGGAAATCCGCGCCCTGATTACGGCGCTGGGCTGCGGCATCGGCAAGGACGATTTCGACGCCGCCAAGATCCGCTACGGCAAGATCATCCTCATGACCGACGCCGACGTAGACGGCTCGCACATTCGCACCCTGCTGCTGACCTTCTTCTTCCGCCACATGACGGAGTTGATCAAGCGCGGCAACATCTACATTGCGCAGCCGCCGCTGTTCAAGGTCAAAAAAGGTCGTTCCGAGGAGTACGTCAAGAACGAGCACGATTTTGTGAAGGTAATGGTCAACCGCGCGTCCGAGGGCATGATCGTTCGCCATGGCGAGGCGGCCAGCCGCATCGAGGGCGCCGATCTGACCCGCTTCATGGGCATTCTGAACGATTACCTGGGCTTTGTGGAACAAGTGAACCGGCGCATCCGCAATGAGAAGCTGACCGAACTGCTGGCCCGCGCCGAACTGGCCCACCGGGCGGATTTCGCATCGAAGGCGGAGAGCGAGGTTCCACCCAAGCTGGCGCTGGTGCACGCCGAACTGAGCGAGTTGTCTGAAGAATTCGGGTTCAAGTCGTTGAGCGAGCCGGTGGAGGACGAGGAGCACCACACCTGGTCCGTCTGCTTTACCGATGCGCAGGGTGCGACGCGCTGCATCGACTGGGTGCTCGCCTCCAGCCCCGAGTTCCGCCAGATGATGGCCAAGTACACGCTGATCGAGGAGTTTCTGGAGCCGCCGTTCCTGATCGAGTACGCCAGCAAGGCAGCCGTCGTCGAGGCCAGTCCCGAAGCCGGCGGCGAGGCGGAAGGCGCAGAAGGCGATGCAACCCAGGAAAGCGCAGAAGTCCAGGTGGAGGCCAAGCAGGCCCGGCGCACCGCTCGCCAACTGCGCGAGCCGGTTGAAAAACAGACCGCGCGGGAACTGTTCGCCTACATCGTGGAGCAGGGTAAGAAGGAATACTCGGTGCAGCGCTACAAGGGGCTGGGCGAGATGACATCGACGCAACTCTGGGAGACCACCATGGACCCCGAGCGTCGCACCCTGCTGCAGGTCAAGCTCGAGGACATTGCCGAAACCGAGGCCATCTTCACCACGCTGATGGGCGAAGACGTGGAGGCGCGGCGGAAGTTCATCGAGGACAACGCACTGGATGTGAAGAACCTCGACATCTAGGGAAGCTCTGATTGTGTGTTCTTTCGACGTCGCTGCTCGCTCTCCCTCAGCATTTCGCTCAAATCCGCAAGCGGCCGGATCTCAATCGGTCCAAGTCCATACTTGAAGCCGGGGAGCTGTGAGACAAGCTGAATGGCGTGATTGAGGTCGCGCGCCGCAATGATTTGAAGGCCGCCGAGCTGTTCCTTGGTTTCCGCATAGGGGCCGTCGGTGGTCGCGACTTTGCCGTTTTTCCAGTACAGGGTCACCGCGGTCTCCGGAGGCTGAAGAGCCGTTTCGGCAACAAGATGCCCGTTGGTGCGCAGATGGTCATTGTGTTCAAAACATTCGTCGAGCACTGCGTTTCGTTCGTCCTCGGTCATCCCTTCAAATTTTCCTGGCTCGATGTATCCCAGACAGATGTATTTCATCGCCCGTCTCCTTTCGTTGGGGGCCAGCAGCGGAATCTTGCGCTGCTTCGTTCAGCCCATAGTCGCCGGTCACCGGAAAAATCGACAGTCGAGCCATTTGTCCTTGCAACTCCCGCAGCCGTCTCGCGAGAAAGCGGCACTCCGGCTCCTGCCGCGCCATGGCGAGCGCCTTCTCATACGAAGCACTGGCCTCCGGAATCCGCCCTAATCTGCGACATAGCCGCACGGAAGAAACTGGGGAACGTTCCATCTGTCCCCAGCTTTCCCGATGCGCCAGACGGCTTCGATGCAGGGCTTGATGTGGGTCGTAATGTGCATCGGTAGCGGACACTGCCACGGATCACACCAGCTGTCGATCCATGGATGCAAGTGAGGCTATTTGTTGGCGGTCTGATTTGGCAGCTCAGCCCGTTTCGCTACTTTGTGCTGGATCTGCTCTTCTGACAGGATGGGTGCGAAGTCTTCCATCTCAAAGACCTGGCGGATTTCGACTTCGTAGTCGCCGGGGCCGCAGTTGGGGCCACGCTTGACCCACTCGATGGCCTCTTCGAGGGACTTGACCTGCAAGATCGAGAAGCCGGCGATGAGCTCCTTGGCCTCGGTGAAGGGGCCGTCGATAACGGTACGCGACTTGCCGGAGAATTTGACGCGTGCGCCTTTTGAGCTGGGATGGAGACCATCGAGGGCGAGCAGGACGCCAGCCTTCGAGAGCTCTTCGTTGTACTTGCCCATCTCGAGCAGGAGCTCGGGATCGGGGAGGGCGCCTT
>Ga0181520_10000260_pt1 | contig 116261 bp, 109 predicted proteins | sample PEATcosm2014_Bin_29_FD_132451 | JGI IMG/M metagenome (GOLD analysis project Ga0181520, IMG submission 132451) | Peatland microbial communities from MTU Mesocosm Facility, Houghton, MI, USA - PEATcosm2014_Bin02_30_metaG | ecosystem: Environmental > Terrestrial > Soil > Wetlands > Peat | place... | reverse complement strand
TCCGTTTGCCATGGGACGGCTAGCGGACCGATTGGCTGCTGCTCCAGTGCGTCCGTAGCTGCCCCCTGGCCGGTTCGCGCCAGCCGCGCCACGATTGAAACCCGCGCCACGATTGACTGAAGCGCCACGGTTGAATCCAGCGCCGCCTGCCCGGTTGAAACCTGCTCCACGATTGAATCCTCCAGCAGGCCGTGCGTAAGCTCCCCGTGCTCCGTAGCCACGGCCCGGTCCGCCCGGACGCCCAAACCCGCGGTTGATCACCGTCGTGCTGCGCGTAATATAGGTGTTGTGATTGTAGAAGACGCCACGGCCGCCCCAACGCGGGCCCCAGCCCATTCCCCAGTGACCCCAGCCCCAGCCCCAATGGCTGAATAGGCCAATGCCGATGCCGACGCCGAAGCCGATTGCTAATCCGCCGAAGAAAATTCCCGGAGGCGGATAGTAGTAATAGCCTGGGAAAGGCGGGAACGGTGAGCCATACACCGCCCAAGGGTTATACACCGGAACATAGACTACTGACGGGTTGGCTGGCGCAATCTGAATGGCACCGCCGTCGTTGGTCACCGCCTGTTGTTGTGTGCTGCGCAACTGGCCGGCGGACTGTGCCTTCTGGCGCATTGCCTGCACGGAATCCATCACATCCTGTGGCTGGTTGTAGTAGGCATTGCCCAAGTCAGTGGTCCACTGGATGTTCTTGTCCATCTGCGCCAGGACGGTCGGAAATGCCGTGAGCGCTTTCACGCTCGCATCCCAATTCTGGGCATCAGCACCGGCCGCAATCTGCTCCGCGGAGCCGTTTCCCTGGGACTGCCTCCAGCGATCTGCCTCTACCACCTGCGAAGGATAGGTTGCAGCGGCAAGAACCTGCGCGACCAGCGCATCTGGATAAAGTGCAATGGGCGCTACCAACTGGTCCAGTTGGTCCGCCGATAAAGGTTGTGCCTGCGGCGCTTGCTGGCCGTTATCCGCGGGCGGCGGGACAGATTGCGCAAATGCGCTATCCTGCCCCATCGGAATCATGATCATCACTGCGCTGAGTACGACGGCCAGCCCTTGCCGAGTGAGTTGTCCGATTCTTTGTGCCACGGACACCGCACGTGGCCCCGGTTGAAGGGTGTCGTGCAGGATCACTCTCAGCAAGCCTGTAACTCTCGTACCTGTATCAAATTTCATAAATCTCGCTCCTCAAGGCAGCAACCATCACGCTGCACATTCCCGACACGGGCGGGTCATTGAATACTAACCCGGATGCGGCTGAGTAGTTTCGCGATTGGGATTGTGAACTTTTGTTACAACAAGTTTACCCAGCGGTGGGAACGTACCGGACAAGTACGCGAAGGAACTTGTCTGTTCGCTCGCTTGGGCGTCGATGCCTGCTGAGCTCGCGATCAATTACGATCCAAGGCTACTTGCCCGCAGAGACCGAGTCCGAATTGGAAGGTTCCTGAATCAGTTCAGTCGCCGAGCAAAGCGATAAAGCCATACCGCCGAGAACGACCAGAACACTGAGGAGCGGCTGGGTCGCTAGGGAGAACAATCCGGCAACTAGCGCCGAGTAGCCAGCCAGCAACATGCCGACACTGATCGCCTTCCTGCGGCTTACGCTGATGGGCATCCCGCGGCTCACGTTCCGTGCCTCCTCGCTCAGGTATTCGTTTCTTCAATATGCTTCTATTTCCAAACCCTTAATTAGGTAGCGATCGGCGCCCGGTCCTCACCGCTTTACCACTCTTAGCCTTTATCTCTGTCCAACCCACGTGTTCATTCCCGAACGCCGATTCATCCGCAAAACCAATTGTCAGTAAGCTACCCCACCGGCGCCCGGAACGGAAATTGAAAGAATTTATCGCAACGATCAAGCATTGTTATGTGAGTTAGATGCCGTCAGGACGATAGCGATCAGATGCGGCTACGCCGTATGGATCAGGGTGGACGCGTGCGGTCCGTGGGGAATTTTTATTGCGGGCCTGCGGTTACGCGGCCGACATTCATCGGAATCACCTGAACCTTTCCCCTCATCGTGTCGATACGCTATTCCGAGCATGACGGTCAGCGCGCGCGCCGTGCCAGGATCCGCAGCATGGGTTACGGCGTTCCGAGCGACTTCGAATTGAACTTCGGCAGGCACCTGCCTACGCTCGGGCGGGCGGACGGCGATGACAGGGATACGCAGCTCGACTGATGGTCGCCCTGGATTTCTGAACTCGGCACCGGCGTTCGACGTCCGCCAGCGCCCGGTCCCTCCAATGGAGCTTCTGCGGCTCTGCTTTCAGGCGACACTTTCGCTTGCAATTGCGTCAAACAGAATCACGAGGTTGTAATGGCCGCTGATCCTGTTCTTCCTTTTCCGTTGCTAACCTTTGAAAAGCAAAAAGCCGGTGATACGGTGACCGTGCTTTGCCACGGCAAAGTGGTTTCCGACACAGTCCGGGTTATGCAGCAGGAGGTACGTCCGCTCATTGAGCAATTCAAGACCATTGTGCTGGATCTCACCGATGTCAGCTACATGGACAGCTCCGGTTTAGGTGCGCTCATTGGCCTGTTTGCCTCTGCGAAACGAGCGGGCAAACAGTTGAAGCTCATTAACCTCGGTGCTCGCATCCAGGAACTGTTGCGCATCACCAACCTGCTCAATATTTTCGAGGGATATGGCGAACATCTATAGTGAGAGCGTGTGCTCAGAAGATGTGAGTGACAGCAAAAAAATAAGAGAGGGTTACGAGTCGGATTACTACTATGCCCATGTCTTCGGAGAAGCTAACATTCGAATTCTTGGAGGGCGCAAGCCCGAATGAGCATGTTTACCGTTTGCACGGCCCGATGGTTCTTGGCAACATGTTTGCCTTCCAGGAGGTCTTACGGTCGGAATCCGTCACTACCATTCTCGATTTAACGGACGTTCCCTACATGGATTCCGCAGGACTGGGGGTACTGACGAATTCCTATGTCTCCCATCAAAAGCATGGACGCAAGTTGCTTTTCGTGGGCGTAAACGAACGGGTGCAGACGTTGTTGAAGATAACGAAACTGGACCAACTGTTTGAAATGTTTTCGACTGTGGAAGGTGCTCAGGCTGCTTGATGTCTATTTCCCGCTGGCAAGTTGGGGAAGGCAAGGTATGGAATCCCAGGTTATAACGGTTGGTAATAAGGACATCGCGGAAGCCATTGTCAAAGGCTTGCGGCTGTGGTTCGAAAGCGATCCGACAATTCGCGAAGCGGAAGACGGCTGGGCGGTTTCTGTAACCGGCATCGTACCAGAGAGTGTCCGCCTCCTAATGAATCACTACAGCTTGGGTGTACTCGACAGCAAGACTGGCAGGATTTGAAGTCTCGCTGAGAGCCCGGGAACCGGGAGAGCATGTTCTCGCGTCGGCTGATTGATTTAGGAAGTTGGCACCGTGACCGTGGCATTGCCGAATTGCTGCGCACTACGATTTGCGGGCTACGGCGAGTATCTCGAATCAAACATATTTAGCGTCACTGCGTAAAATGTTTTGCGGGTGTTGAGGCGTCCACCATGGCCCTGCTATCGACCAGTTTTTCCTTCCCAGAGCCCGAATCTTTTCCGTGTGTGTTAGTGGTCAGGGGCACTGAGGAATCAATACTTCGGCCTCAGCACTTACCGATTACCATCGGACGCAAACCGGAGAAGGACATTTACATCGCGGACACGCGCGTGTCGCGCGATCATGCGGTGATCGTAGGCGAGGAAGGCCAATTCTTCATCGAGGACCAGAACAGTAAACTCGGCACCTACGTAAACGGTGTGCGCGTAAGCGGTCGTCAGAACCTGTCACCCAACGACCGCATTGATTTCGGACACGCCGAACTCGGATACATCATTTTTTGTCCGCCAACGGAGACCATAAAGCCGCCGTCGAGCACTGAACCGGGCGCGCGCGAACTGCTCACCCAGATCAGCGAGCAGCAATCTGTGGGCGCGGCGGCTGACTTGGAGCGGTTGAGCCTATTTTTGGAAGCTGCTCGCAAGCTTAATACCGCATGCGTCCTCGACGAAATCCTGGTTACGCTTATAGAAGCGACGTTGCGTCTGACCAAGGCTGAACGCGGTTTCGTCTTCCTGTGCGACAAGAGCGGCAAGCTTCGGTTGGCCGCAGGCCTGGACGAAGGCGGGCGCACTTTGCGGGAAGACAGCACCATTTCTCATTCTACGCTGATGAAGGCGGTCACCTCGGCTTGCGAATTCTTGATCACAGACACCGCCAGCTCCGAGCTCGCACAACAGATGAGCATCATGAATTTCGACCTGCGCACTGTGATCTGCATTCCTCTGCTGCGTCATCCAGACGGCTCCGCGCCGCAGGTAAGCGGGGCGTTGTATCTTGATAGCCAGCGGATATCGCGGGAACTTTCCACGGTGAGTAATGATTTGTTGCGTGCAATTTCGCGCGAAGCTGCTGCCCTGGTTGAAAATGCGGAGCTAGTTCAGGAACAAGAAAGCACACGGCGCTATGAACAAGAGCTGGCGATTGCCGGCACCATTCAGCAGCAACTCATGACCGTGAAAATTCCTGGCAGTTCTTTCGCGCAAGTGCATGCCCGCAATATTCCGTGCAAGGAGATCGGCGGCGACTTTTTCGACGTGATTGCCACTGAGAGCAGCATCTCGGCAGTACTGGCTGACATCTGCGGCAAAGGGGTTTCCGCCGCGCTGCTGGCATCGATTCTGCAAGGCATGATCTATGCACAATTGAAGGCGTCGGTCCCGCTGGCGGAAATTGCAGACGTTGCCAATCGTTTCTTGTGCCAGAAGGATCTCGCCGAGAAGTATGCGACGCTAACGATCGCGCGTCTAAGCCCGGCTGGGCGGCTCGAATTCATTAATTGCGGCCACGTCACGCCTTTCCTGGTTCGCGGCGGAAGGCTCGCGCGTACTCAGCCGCAGAACCCGCCTGTGGGGCTGCTCGAAGACGTGTCATATACAACAGAAACGTACGAACTTGCGCCTGGCGACCGCCTCGTGGTGTTCACGGATGGCATCACCGAAGCGCAGAATGCGGCCGGGGAGTTCTTCGGGGACGACCGTCTCCACGAGGCGGTTGCAGCCAATTCGTTCGATGAGATCTTTGCGCGCGTGCAAGCCTTCTGCCGCGACACACCATTAAACGACGATTGCACCCTGCTCGAACTCCAGTATCAGGCTTGATGCACCGCCGATGGGCTAGGTTTGTTACTCGTACTAAGCTCAGGAACCAGATTGGTTGAACACTGTCAGAATGCGCTGGGAGACATAGTGTTGTGGTGGGCTGAATCCGTCCGCGGCTTGGTGTGCCGCGCGGAAGTGCTCGACTGCGTGGTTGTACAGGTCCTTGGCTTTGTCATCCGCGCCCGCCAGGAAGTAGCGGGACAGTTCCGACGCTCCCAAATAGAACAGTGCCAGAGCTTTCTTGGAGCCACTGCCGGAGAAAGCTGAAAATTTTTCCTCAGCTTGTTCGTAGTGACCATTGTAGAAATCGGTGATGCCGTCGACCAAAGGCTGGTCAGCAGCCTGCTTTAGCTGCGCCAGCTTCTCATTTGCCTGGGCAATCTTCTGATTGAGGTCACCAGGGCCGTCGCTCTTGATCCTAAGCGCGCGCGTGTAGCGTTCGATTGCTTCCTTATAGCTGCCCGCGCTATCCAAACGAATGGCCTCGGTCACCGTCTTTGTGTAGTCGTCCATCTGTGCTAGAAGTTTGTGTGCTTTCGCGGCGTTCTCACCGGTTACTGCAACCAGAAAAGACTTGGCTTTATCGAACTCGTTCCGTTGATACGCGGCAATACCTTGCCGGAATAGGTTGTCATTCTTCGCTTCGGCTGCGACCCGTTCAACCTCGAACTGCTTCTGAGCTTGAGGAATGACTACGTTCAGGTAGCGGGCAGCCTCATCGTGATACTGCTTGCCCACCACGGCCTTGAAGTTCTGGATTGCTTCGTCGAAGTGATTTTGAGCGAGGGCCTGCTTGCCCGCCGACATCCGATCGGCATCCTTTTTGCGAGTCTCTTCATTGCGCTGGGTGTATACGGCACACTTCGCGCGAGCAGACTCATTTTTTTTGTCCTCTTTTGTTAGTTCGCAGTACGCGCTCTGCGCGGTCACATAATCCCCAGCCTGTTCGGCGGCCTGCGCCTGCTTAAGAAGATCCTTCTTCTTGTTCGCCTGCGCGGCTGGAGTGATGAGGAGCACGCAGAAAGCAAGCAGCAGGACCGTACTAATACGCACCGACAATTTTCGCCGCATCGACCGCCTCGAAGACATAACTATACTGAGCAGGTTTGCCGGAGCCGACTGAGACCTGTCCCGTGTGCTCCTGCGAATTCGGTCCCACTAGGGTGATGGTGTATTCCCCGGCAGGCACCTTCACCCGGACCGGAGTCTGCTCATTTACCGGGATCACCTTCCCGTTTGCACCGGTACTAGTGAGGCTTTTGACCGTGGCCCAAGGCTGTGCGATGACCTCCACGTAGGCATCTGGGGCCAGCGCTGGTTGAGGTGCGGAGCGATGCAGCAGCAAGGACGCACCGAGCATTGCCAGCACCACCATGATCCCGCCGATGATGCCGTACCGCAGTCCTGCTTTGCTTTGAAAGCGAGCCTTCGCCGGAATGACCGTAGCCATGCTCCCGGGTGGGCTCTCGGATCCCGGCAAAGCCGCTTCGGCTGCTGGTCTACTTGCCGCCACAGGCGCCATCTCGGTGGCTTCTTGCACCGAGCGAGTTGATTCTTGCACCGGGTGAGCTGACGGCCCGAATGTTTCTGAAGGAGAAGCCGTCTGAACCGTCGATTCCGGGATATCCATCCCAGTCACGGCTTTCACGGGCGTCTTCTGCATGTAAGTCATAGTGCGCTCGTGCTGCAAGCGTGCCAATTCACAAGTCTCGGTGAAAGCTTGGACCCGGCCGTACGACCCGGGTTGGGCAAGCAGGAACGCCAAAGCTTCTTCTACTTTGCCCTCCTGCAGCATCCGTTGAGCTTGTTCTGCCGCCGCGTTTGCCGCCGCGTTGAATTCCTGTGCCTTCTCTTTCGCCTGCTGCCGCAGATTTTCAAGCCGGGGGTCGGCGAATTCGGCTGCCGAACGTTCTAGCAAGTTGATGGCACGTTCGAACTCGCCATCCTGCAAGAGCTGCTGGCCCTGTGTACACGCGGTTTCGACCCTTTTTTCTCTTGTCGCCTGTGTCGCGCTGCCGCGAACTTGTTGCAGCAAGTCGGCCACCTCAGGATCGCCAGACAACTGCGCATCCGCGATTTCCAACGTCATCAGTGCAGCGTCATATTCACCATGCTCAATCTCCTCCTTTGCTTTCTGCATGCACGCGTTCTTGAGCCGTTCAGTCTTCTCCTGGTGGACACGCTCGCGCAACATTTCCAATGTGGACTGCAAGCGGGAATCACCAGCAAATCGCTGGCAAGCCCGTTGCATGACTCGTAGCGCATCCTCAGGGTTGCCTCGGTTCAACAGCTGGTTGGCTTCGGAAATCTGCTCCTCGATATAGCGGGTTCGCTCCGCTGTCTCCCGCCGATTCTCGGCGCCAGCCCTCATTTGGATCAGGGCAGGTTCGCCCGGAAACCTTGCGCAGGCCTGATCCGCTTTCGCGCATGCGCCAGTGAGATCACCTGCTGCCACGAGGTTTTCCACTTCGGCGCAGAGCGATTGAATCTCGCCGCGCCGCAACTCCTGCTGCCGAACTGAGGCTACAAGGTTCTGCAATGACTGGATTTCGCGGTTGTCGGGATCAATCGCTTCCGCCTGCCCGATCAGTTCGTAGGCGGCCGTGAATTGCTTGGCGGATATCTCTCGGTGCACCGCGCTCAGCAGCTCACGGATCTGCTTCTGTTTGGCATGATCAGTAACCTGTTGCACCAGCGACGCATGCAGCACCTTCACCTGTGTATCGTCCGGATTTAGCTTCAGCGCATCTTCAACCGCACCCATGGCCATCGAGAGCTCGCCTACCTGCTGGGCGCTTTCGGCCAGATGGAGCAACTTGAGGACCTGCTGCTGACGAGATTCCGCCTGCTGAATATGGTCCCGAAGGCTCAACAACTCCGTGTCAGTCTGATCGAGTTGCAGCGCCTCGTCAGTCAGTTCCAGTGCATCGGAGTAGCGCTTCTGCGCCCATGCTTCCTCGGCTTGTGTGCGCAGTTGCTGGATGTGGCGGGTAGTCTGCTCGCGCTCTGTCAGCCGCTGCACTTCATACATCAGTTGCTTGGCGACCGAATGCTGTGTGTCAATCTTGAGAGCCCGGGAAAGCATCTCTCGCGCCGGCGGCAGTTCCGATTTCGCGATGCATGCTCGCGCCTCTCCGACATATTGGTTGACCGCGTCGCGCTTCAGCGCCTCCTGCACACGCGACAGATCAAAAGCGAAGTCTTCGGCGGCGGCATAACGTTGTTCGCGATTCTTAGCGAGGGCGTGCTCGACAATCTCGTCGAGCTCAGCCGGGTAGTCTCGAATGTACTGAGATAGCGGAGGCGGGGGATGATGCAAGATATTAGCGATGACGGCCGCGGTTCCTTGCCCATCGAAGGGCAGGGAATACGTGAGCAATTGGTAAAGCATTACACCGGTTGAGAAAACATCGGATCTGCCATCCACCGGCTGTCCGTTGAGTTGCTCAGGGGACATGTAGCTGATGGTTCCGAGTATCTGGCCGGTTCGTGTCAGTCCGCTGTCCGCTGCGTGGGCAACGCCGAAATCGACCAACTTAGCTTGCCCATCTTCCGACAGGATCACGTTCGCGGGCTTGATATCGCGATGAACTATGTTGCGCTGATGCGCATATTGCAACGCATCGCAGACCTGCATGATGATGCCGAGTTTCTGGATTAGAGGGAGTTCCGTGCGCGAAGCCAGAATCTTGTCGAGCGACTGGCCCGGAAGGTACTCCATAACCAGAAACGGAATACCCCCCTCATCACCCAAATCGTAAATCACCACAATGCTGGGGTGCTGTAATTTCCCAACCGCTTGCGCTTCGGAAAAGAAACGCTTCAGAAGATCTGAATCCTGACCAAAGCCCGCGGTAATCTTCTTAATCGCGACCATTCGCCCGATACGGGGATCACGGGCTTTGTACACGATCCCCATTCCGCCTTCGCCGATTACCTCGATTACCTCGTATTTTCCGATCGTCAGGCTTGGATAATTTGGAAGCGATGCCATTTATTCCTACAGTCACTCCGGATTAGCGCTTAGCGGTTGGAACCGCGCGGCTTGGGCGTGAGGCAGCCGTGAATTTGAGCAGACACTCTGTTCGGCCCGGAAACAGCCCGATGGGAGCTTAGACGCAAATAGGGGGTAATGGGTTTCAGTCACTTTCTGCTTGCCGCCAATTTCAGAACTCCCGCTGTCGTACGACGGCGGGAGCTTTGGGCAAAGTCGATCACGGTTGCTCTCGCCGTGTTGACGGCACTAAATTCGGTGTTGCTGCTGGAAAGGGGGCCTCGTAGAGTGAGCCGCTGAGGTAGGTGTCGAGACCAACTACCGCCGCTACTAGAATCCGGTTTAATCATGCAACACGCGGTTACTTGCGCAGCATCAACCACTCCCAACTGCTTTTGGGCATTATCCCCCATTCTCTTCAAGGAGATTTTCTTGCATGGCCGCAAATCAGTATGTCCCTACTCCAGAATTGCAACTCGATACGGAAAGAACACCTACGGAAACAATCTTTCGCTGCAGTGGCAGAATCACGTCTTCGACATCAGCTCTGCTACAGAGTACGGTACGGAAAGTGATCCCTGAGACAAAAACCATCGTTCTAGACTTGTCGAATGTGACCTACATGGACAGTTCCGGTCTCGGTGCGCTCGTCGGCATCTGGGTGTCTGCACGAAAGGATGGCTGCGAGCTAAAGCTCGTCAGCATAAGCCAGCGCGTAAAAGAATTGCTTCACCTGACCAGCTTGGACAAGGTATTTGCGACATCCAGGTTTCCCAATACGCCGAGTTTCTAGCTATTGAGTTTCAACCTGTCCCGCGTTATTTGGCTATGGAAGTGGGTGCTGTTCTTTGTCGCGGCGACTCGAAGCCGTCACAGCGGCGAAATATTCGTTCTTAGCGCCTGGCTGAACGTACCCGATAATGGCTGGCGACGCCCAAAATACTCTCCCGGCTAATTCGCTTCCTTGAAAGCAGATCAGGATTGCATGCTTATCCCCGGACCTAGATGCGCTTCATCGGTAAATGATGCGCTGTGCTCCGGGTTTTGTTGTGCTGATTTCAGACAACCTGCCCCTCGCGCAGTCGATCGGTCCAGCCCGCGTCTTACAGAGTCGTTTTTTGACCCCACAACGCAACTAGCCGTTTTGGGCTGATTGGGAACGCTTGTAAGTTATAGAAAATATTGGTGGCGGCGCGTGGACTCGAACCACGGACCTACGGATTATGAGACCGTCGCTCTAACCGGCTGAGCTACGCCGCCACGGGCTATCTGCCAGAAGGGCCTGCGAGTGCAAGCGGGCAGACATCATGCGGTCAGGATGCGACCGACAACACTGATTCTATTGGGCCTTGGGTACACTGTCAAACCCCTCCGCCGGGGCCTTTCCGGGCGGTTGCGGAAGCGGCATTGTCTTCAACACATTCAGTGCTGACTGATCGGCAGCCCACCGCTTGAAATCGCATGAATTGCGCAGCTTCGGCTGGAAATTTGTGAAGTAGTTGACCATCGTCGCTTGTAGCTCGGCACCGGTGTGGGCGAAATTGTCCTTTTGTAGTCGCCGCAACAATTCACGATACGTCTCGTCCGCCAGGCTGTATTCACCCGCGCGGGTGGGCGCGCCGGTGTCGAGGTCGACGGCCGCAAAATTAATATTGTCCTGCCTCGCCTGATTCAATTCGGCGCGCAACGCCGCGACGGTCTGATTCACGCTCTCCATGTAGAGGTCTTCGGTCTTGGGCGTTGGATCCTTATAGGAGAGTCCGCGGAAGGGGCCGACTTTGGGCACAAAGCGCAGCAGAAATGCGATGACCCGCGCGCCAGGTCCCGGCGTTGTAAAGTCGCGCCCCCACTTCTTTTCGTAATCCGCGCGCGAAAGGTGATACAGAAATAATTTGCGGTTGAAGTTCGGAATCTCTCGCGCCATTTGCTTGCCGCGACTTGCCAATGCCACCTTCGTCATCTCGGGAATGACCTTGCTGACAGCCCGCCGGTAGCTTCCGATTGCCAGGTCTTCATGGGTGAGCACGGAGTTCAGGGGAATCCCATAGGTTCGCAAAAATGCCCGCTCCAACTGCTCCTTGGCCACCTGAAAATCAATAAAGTCATGGTAGCTTTGCGGCGCATACCGATGGTGCGCCACCTGCAACACATCGAATCCGAACTCGGTTCGCAGGTGTTCGGTGCGCCCTTGGTCATAGGTCACCACCGGACCGAACTTTTTGCGCAGCTTGGGGAACTCGATAGGCACGGCGCGGTTGATAAATGGATGGCCATGAATATCGGAAACATAGTGCGCCAGCGTTCCCGCCGCGAACGCCAGTTCATTGACGTTGGTAGCTTCGAGAAACAGATTCTTCTCGAATTCACCGGTGCGCACATAATGCGTCAAGTCGCTGAACAGGTGGCTTCCAAAGGGATAGTAGCCCATATCCTGCAGCACCGAACCGCCGTAGGCGTAGGCGTGCGCCTGGCGCAGTTCCTCCGGAGTTGTCTGCGGATAGCGGCTTAGCAGCAGAGGCCGAATACTATCGTCCCATACCAGATCGATCAGTTCTTCATGGGTTAAAACGGAGTAGGCATTCGCGGGCGGGGTACAGACCAAACAGGCCAGCAGGCAGGCGAGGACGAGGGTTGTTGCGTGGATCAGCCTCGATCTTGAGCCCGCCCGCCGTGGCTTAGAGTTTCGAAAAATAGCGCGGCGATGGCTGCCAACAGGAGAAGGTGCAACCCGCCTCCATAAAAATTTCCGGTGACTACGCCTGCGGTCCAACCAACCAGCAGAGCTACAAAGAGTGTCCAAATCAACGCTACCTTCCTCATTTCTCTTCGAATAGTTGCGCGCGAATGTGTTGCTGGTTGTATGAAGCCGCGCGCAGTTCTGCCCCGGCTGGTGTACGTCGTCAGCGCGACGCCGTACGCAATGCGTTCCAGCGCCGGCTTCCCCACATCAGGGCATTGGCGATCTCCGGCCCTTCGCTGCCGGCGGCGTAGTTGGGAAATTGCGGCTTTGGCAGCTGTCCCCACGCCTGCTCTATCGGAGTAACGATGCGCCACTCGGCTTCCACTTCGTCGCCACGGGTGAACAGGGTTGCATCGCCCATCATCACGTCCAGCAGCAGAGTCTCGTAGGCCACTGGGGTATTCATTCCAAATGCGGCGCGATAGCTGAAATCAGCTTTCACGGTGATGCCGTTCATCCCCAGTCCGGGCCGCTTTGCCCCGAACGAAATGGCGATGCCTTCGTCGGGCTGAATCCTCAGGCTGATGATGTTCGGCTCAGGTTGCCGGTTTTGCGAGCTAACGAACAGCGCCTCCGGAGTCGGCTGGAAATGAACCCGGATCTCCGTCGTGTGCGATGCCAGCCGCTTGCCGGTGCGAATGTAGAAGGGCACGCCCGACCAGCGCCAGTTATCGACGTGCAACTCCAAGGCCACGAAAGTCTCGATCAGCGAATCCTCGGACACGCCCGGCTCCTGACGATAGCCCCGGACCAGATTTCCCTCCAGAACGCCGGGGCCGTACTGTCCCCGCACGGTGCGCCGCGCCACTTCCTCCAGGGTCATCGGGCGGATTGCCTTCAGGACTTGCACCTTCTGTTCGCGGACTGCATCGGCGTCCAGGCTGAAAGGTGGCTCCATCGCGGTCAGGGACAGCAGTTGCAGCAAGTGGTTCGCGACCATATCGCGCAGGGCACCGGTCTCTTCGTAAAACTTTGTGCGGTTCTCCACGCCCAGTGGTTCGGCCGCCGTAATCTCAACGTAGTCGATAAAGTTGCGATTCCACAGCGGCTCGAAGAGCGAATTTCCAAAGCGGAACATCAGGATGTTCTGTACCGTCTCTTTGCCAAGGTAGTGGTCGATGCGGTACACCGAGCTTTCCTCGAAGACTCCCAGCACCGTCTTGTTCAGCGAGCGCGCGGTCTCCAGATCACGTCCGAATGGTTTCTCCACCACCACGCGCGACCAGCCGTTTTCATTGTCGTTCAGCCCTGCCGCACCCAGCCCGGTAATCACCTTGGGGGCGATGGATGCGGGCACCGATAAATAAAATAGATGATTGCCGCTGGCACCCGCTGCACGCATCTCTTCCAGGCGCTTCGCCAAGTCCGTATACGTAGTATCGGAGTTCAGATCGCCGGACAGATAATTCAGCTTGCCGGCAAACCTTTGCCAGTTCTCCTCGCTGAAGGTCCGCGCGTCGTTGGAGATCTCGACCGCCTGCCGGATGGTGGTGCGGAACTCCTCATCGTTCATCACCGGCAGGCCCACGCCGAGAATGTCGAAGCCATGCCTAGTGGCGCCCACCGAAGTCAGATCAAACACCGCGGGCAGCAACTTGCGGCGCGTCAGGTCGCCTGAGCCACCAAAGATAATCAGTACGCAAGGCTCAGCCGTGGGTAGTGGCTGCACCTCGGTAGGCGCGGTCGGAGTCGCGGGAATCACTGTGCTCATGGTTGTAGTCTGATCCAATCCAGAGGTACATTGACGCTCTGCGTTCGCCGCAAGCCTCGAGGCATCGCGACACTAAGAAATAGAGATTTCGTATTTTAATGCTGGAGCGAAGGTTTAGGCCTAACAATTTGGCGCAGCCCTCGGGCCGCGCCGCTTGCTCGCAATCGTCTTCTGAGCTGTCAGCGCTCGCAGCGCGGATTCAAAATCCGTCCGCACCGCGAGCGCGACTGCGCTTTCCTCAGACATGAGCAACCTCATGCCGCCGCCGTTCGATGACCGCAATCAGGTCGTTGTAGGATTCCGAGAAGCTTGCAACGCCCGCCACCGTAAGTTCCGTAGTGATGGCCGTAATATCGATTCCCAACTCCTTCAGTTTGTCGAACACCTCGTGCGCGCCCTTCAGGTCATCCGTGATCGTTACCACCGGCTTGCCATGTTCGCGGAATGCGTTGTAGGTCGCCGGAGGCATCGTGTTTACGGTGTGCGGCCCAATCAGTGAATCAATGTACAGCACATCGGAGTACTTCGGATTCTTGGTTCCGGTGGAAGCCCACAGTGGCCGCTGAAGCTGAGCCCCGGCGGCGGCCAACTTCTCCCAGCGCGGGCCGCTGAACAGCTGCTGAAACTTCTCATAGGCCAACTTCGCATTGGCAATGGCGGCCTTGCCCTCAAGCTCTGCTGCCTCCGGTCGCCCGGCCTTGACCATCTCTTCCAGTTTCTTATCCACCGCCGTATCAATGCGGCTGACGAAAAAGCTAGCCACGGAAGCCACGCGGTTGACTGCGCCGCCCTTGGCGATTCGCTTTTCCAGACCCCTCAGATAGGCCTCGACCACTTGGCTGTAAACTTCTACAGAAAAGATCAGGGTCACGTTCACGCTGACGCCTTCCGAGATCAGCTCTTCGAATGCCGGCAATCCTTCGGGCGTCGCCGGAACCTTGATCATCACGTTCGGTCGGGCCAGCTTGGCGTGCAAGCGCTTGGCTTCCTGCACGGTGCCTGCCGTGTCGTGCGCCAGCAGCGGAGACACTTCGATGCTGACGAATCCGTCTTTGCCGTCCGCATTCTCGTAAACGGGGCGGAAGACGTCGGCCGCGTTGGCGATATCCACCACCACCAGCGCATCATAAATCTCGTCCACACTCTTGCCCACCAGCTCCCGCAGCGCTTCTTCGTAATCCTTGCTGCCGGAAATCGCCTTTTCGAAGATCGTCGGGTTCGAGGTGAGTCCGCGCAGCCCATCTTCTTCGATCATGTTTTTCAGCGTGCCCTGGGTAACCAGCGAACGCGTCATCTGGTCGTACCACGGGCTCTGTCCCAACTTGCTCAACTGCACTAAAGAATTGCTGGCCATCACTGATCTCCTCGTTAGTTTCCTTCGATGCCGCAGAACCGTGCTTCCATGGCGGCGATCTTTTCCACCCGCCGCCGATGCCGGGGCTCGGCGCTGATTTGGGCGGCCAGAAAAGTCCGCACCAGTTCCAATGCCAAGGCGTCGCCAACCACTCGCCCACCCAGGCAAAGCACGTTCATCTGGTCGTGCTCCACGCCCTGGTGCGCTGAATAGGTGTCATGGCAAAGCGCGGCCCGGATGCCGCGTACTTTGTTGGCCGCCACCGACGCGCCCACCCCGCTGCCGCAGATGAGAATGCCGCGCTCGGCTCGGCCGTCGGTCAGCGCCGCCGCCAAATCGGCAGCGCGATCCGGATAGTCGTCCGGCGACACGCTATCGTGCGTTCCCAGATCCAGGGTTTCATGACCCAACCGACGAGCCTCCTCCAACACGGGAGTCAGCAACAATGAACCTGCGTGGTCTGCCGCGACGGCAACTTTCATCTATTTCTTCCCTGAGCCTTTCACCGCCGCAATGGTTTCGTGGGCGCGCTCCACTACGGCTTCCGCGGTGAAGCCGAAGTGCTTGAAGACGTCCTTGGCCGGGCCCGAGGCGCCGAACTGCGTTTGCCCCTTGATTCTTCCGTCCAACCCCACGTAGCGCTCCCAGCCAATCGGAATCCCGGCCTCCACGGCAACGCGCGCCCGCACTGCGGCAGGCAGAACGCTCTCCTTGTACTCTGCGCTCTGCTCGTCAAACAAATCCCAGCAGGGCATGCTTACCACGCGCGCCTTGATTCCTTCGCCAGCCAGCTTTTCCTGGGCTGCCAACGCAAGCTGCAACTCGCTTCCCGTGCCGATCAGGATCACGTCCGGAGTGCCCGCCACATCGCTGAAGACATATGCACCTTGGCGGACGCCTTCCGCATCGGCATACTTCGTGCGGTCAAACGTGGGGACCGCCTGCCGCGTCAGTGACAGAGCCGTCGGATGCTTCTTGCTCTCGACCGCCAGCTTCCATGCCACTGCTGTCTCGTTCGCATCCGCAGGACGGATCACTCGCATGTGAGGCATGAGGCGCAATGACATCACCTGCTCAACCGGTTCATGGGTCGGACCATCCTCACCCACGGCGATCGAGTCATGAGTGAAAACGTAGGTCACCGGCAACTCCATGATGGCGGCCAGTCGCAACGCTCCGCGCATGTAATCGCTGAACACCATGAAGGTCCCACCGAAGGCTCGCAGCCCACTCACGGCGATGCCGTTCAGGATTCCCCCCATGCCCATTTCACGCACCCCGAAGCGCAGGACGCGTCCGCCGTAATGGCCGGCCTCAAAATCCGTTTCGCCATCGATATGGGTTTTATTCGAGGTCTCCAGATCAGCCGAGCCGCCGATCAGCCAGGGCAGGTTCCTGGCGATCGCGTTCATTGCCTTGTTACTGGCCTCGCGGGTGGCCATGCCCTTGGCGTCGGCGGGAAAGACCGGAACGTCCTTATCCCAACCCTCGGGCAGCTTGCCGGTCATGATTCCGTCCCACTGCTTTGCCAGCTCAGGATTCTTCTTTGCCCAGATTTCGTGTTTCGCCTTCCATTCGGCTTCCATTTTTTTGCCGCGCTCGACGGCTTCGCCCATATGCGCCGCCACATCTTTCGGGATCAGGAACTGCGCGTCCTCCGGCCAGCCATAGAAGCGCTTTGTTTCCTTCACTTCTTCCACGCCCAGCGGTTCGCCGTGCGCCGCGCTCTTGTCCTGCTTGTGCGGTGAGCCGTAGCCGATGTGGGTGTGCACAATGATCAGCGTAGGCCGCTCGGTCTCCGCCTGTGCCTGGCGGATGGCGGATTCGACCGCCTCCAGATTGTTGGCATCGTCCACCGTCAACACGTTCCAGTGGTAGCCCTTAAAGCGCGATTCCACATCATCGCTGTAGGCCAGCGTCGTCGGCCCGTCCAGACTGACGTGGTTCGAGTCGTACAGCCAGATCAGGTTTGAGAGCTTCAGATGCCCCGCCAAGGCAGCCGCTTCGTGCGAAATCCCTTCCATCATGTCGCCATCGGAGCAGATGGAATAGACGCGGTAATCGACCGTCTTATCGTCGGCCTGATTGAAGTGAGCAGCCAGCCAGCGCTCGGCCATCGCCATGCCCACCGAGTTTGCAACCCCTTGCCCCAGCGGTCCGGTCGTCGTTTCCACGCCCGGCGTGTCGCGATACTCCGGGTGGCCGGGAGTTTTTGAGCCGAGTTGGCGGAAGCGCTCGATCTCGGAGAGCGGAAGGTCATAGCCGGTCAGGTGCAGTATCGAGTAGAGCAGCATGGAGGCATGCCCCGCGGAGAGCACCACCCGGTCGCGATTCGGCCAGCGCGGGTTCGCCGGGCTGTGCCGCAGGAAGCGGTCCCACAGAACGTATGCCACCGGAGCCAGTCCCATCGGGGCTCCTGGATGTCCGCTATTGGCCTTCTGAACCGCGTCGATGGACAGCGTCCGAATGGTGTTTACCGCGAGTTGGTCGAGCGCCGAGCTCTTCGCTGCTTCAAGTTGCTGCACATTCGCTGACATGTAGTTTGAGTTGCCTTTCTGCCCCGGCGCGCCGCCGGGTGCTCCGTCACTTTTTTGCTGAATGATGAATGCCGGGCAGGTACTTTACCGCGCACCTAACAATAATGCAGTGTGCCGCTGTACCAAGTCGAGCCGTACTCTCAACTTTCGGTGCCTTTACTTGTTTTCAGATGCGGCGGGGGCGGCGGGGGAATCAGGGTTGCCGCCTCTCCGCCGCGTTTTCCCGAGGAATCCGGAGTGTCAGGCAGCTTTGCCCGGCGGAATCCGTTCCGGGAACCTGCGGCAAATTCTCCCCCGCCGACATCAAGCCGGACACTGATCGCAAAACCGGAAAAATCATTTCCGCCCTGTGGTATCTCTGGTGCGTCTAAACAAAGCAGAGCCGGGTGTCGTTGGCCATATCGCTTCCGCCGTATAATGTCCATAGTTCAGGCTGGCTTCGAAGGGTCCATGTCAAAAAGCGTAAAAACATCACTTCTCCTGTTGTCGTTTGTCATCCTCGCTTTCGCCGTAGCTGGCGCGGTTGGCGTCAAACCGGGCACCGGCAACGACGGTGCATACCGCCAACTCAGCGTATACAGCGAAGTTCTCTCGCGCATCCGTTCTGACTACGTCGAGGATCCGAACATCCCAGAGGTCAGCAATGGAGCTCTGCACGGATTGCTCGAAGCACTGGATTCCGACTCCAGCTATCTGAGCCCGGATGAATATAAGCTCTACAAGCAGATTGGCCAGCCAACCGCGGGCATCGACGCGGCCGTCTCCAAGCGTTTCGGCTACGGCGACGTGATCTCAGTGATACCGGGAGGGGCTGCCGACAAGGCCGGGCTTCTCGCCGGCGACATTGTTGAAGCCCTGAACGATAAGAGCACCCGCGAAATGTCGCTGGCCGAACTCGATGCATTGCTCAAAGGACAGGTCGGCTCCGTCGTCACACTCAGCGTCGTGCGCCCTACCAAGGTCCAGCCGCAAGAAATTTCCATTACCCGCGAAGTGGCAAAGTACCCGACAGTCTCCGCCAAGATGCTGGATAGCGGGATTGGTTACATTCGCGCCGAGGGCTTCCCCAAGGGCCGCACCCAGGAGATCGCCGCGGCGGTCCGTGAACTGCAGAAGAACGGCGCGAAAAAGTTGATCCTCGATCTTCGCAACTCCGGCGATGGCGAGAGCGCCGAGGGCGTCTCGACCGCAAACCTGTTCCTGAATCATGGACAGATTGCCTATCTGGAAGGGCAAAAGTATCCGCGCCAGAACTATGCTGCCGATCCATCGAAGGCGATTTCGAACTTGCCTCTGGTCGTGATCGTCAACAAATCCACCGCTGGAGCCGCTGAAATCGTCGCCGGTGCGATTCTGGATAATGCCCGTGGTGACGTTCTTGGCGATAAGACATTCGGCGCCGGCTCTATCCAAAAAACCATTGATCTTCAGGACGGGGGCGCGCTGATTCTTTCGGTTGCCAAGTACTACACCCCGGGCGGCAAAGCGATTCAAGATGTGTCGATCACGCCCAATGTCCTGGTGGCCGACAAGGCGGACGATTTCATCGCGCCGGAGGATTCCGACATTACCCCCGATGAGAACGAGAAGCCCGAGCCCCAGAAAAATCAGCCCGACGAACAACTTCGCCGCGCCATTGAACAGCTCACCAAACAGGACCAAAAGGCCGCTGTAGCTGGCTAGACACCTTGGCAGCCATGGACTTAGCCCCGGTCTGAATCAGACTGGGGCTTTTACTTTGTTAGTTTTATGATTGAGCAAAGGCGCTACAAGGGGGCACAGAAGCAAAAGCCGCGGATCTTCTCCGCGGCTTCGAACCATCACTCCGAGCTAGCTATCGCTTGCCCTTCTTACCCTTTTTATCTTTTGCTTTTACTTTCTTCTCAGGCTTCTTAGGAGCCTTCTTCGTGTCGGTTTTCTTCGCCAGTTTCTTGTCGGCCCGAACCGCCTTTACCGCCTTCTTGACCGCTTTCTTCGCCGCTTTCTTCGCGGGCTTTGCTACTTTTTGCGCAGCCTTCTTGGCCACAGCCTTCTTCGCGGGGGCCTTCTTTGCGGCCTTTTTCGCTACGCTCTTGACGGCAGCCTTTTTGGCGGCCATCTTGGCAGGTGCCTTCGCAACTACCTTCTTGGCAGCGGGTTTCCGGGCTGCTTTCTTGGCAGGTTTCTTTTCCGGAGGCGCTGGCTCGGCTTCCGCTTCGCTGGCTTCCTCGTCGCGCTGAGCGCGGCTGGCCGAAGGCGCTACCGCATCGTCTTCCGCGTAGCCCTCTTCCTCTTCTTCCGGCTCGTCTTCTTCGTCCTCCAACTCTTCTTCTTCTTCTTCTTCGTCGTCAATTACATCATCGAAAGATTCGTTATCGCCGAAGTCATCCCCATCATCACTGCCGCGACCGTAAAGAGTTTCGTCGAACGTCATGTCTCCTCCTGGTATCTTTTTCCGCTCCGCGCCCGCGGACTGCTGAGCACAGGTACAACACGACTGCCGCTTCTTGGCTAACGCGTGCACAGTGCTTGAATTTCATGCACGCCCCTGCACCCGAACACAATAACTCAGCCTCGTTTGCGATGCAACGGAATGAAGTATTTCCATGCGCAAAACTATTCCCGGAAAGTCAGCCCCGCTGCTTATGCTTCTTGCTGGAATGCGATGTCTTCGCCAGATCTTTCGCTTGGGGCCTCTTTGCGGCCGGTGTTTCGGCAGTGCCTTTGCGCCTGCCTTTCCCCTTGCCGCCTGACTTTGTCGCTGGGTGCGCCGTGTGTTCCGGTTCGGCCTTGGCCTCACGTGTCCGGAGCCGCCGGTGGCTGCTGGCAACCGCGGTCCGCTCCACCACGGCTTCGCCGGCAGTCTTGAAGATGGTCAGCGATCGTCCTGCTCGCAGCTCGTTGCCGTGCAGGCGATTCCACTGCCGGACCTTCTCCGCAGGAACTCCGAAATCATCGGCTACCGACAGAACCGTGTCGCCTTTGCGTACGGTGTAGTGCGACGGATGCTGGTTGTAGCTCAGGCTGGCGCTGTGGCTTCCCGCTTCCGTAGGCGGTGCCGCGGCCGCCTTGGCTGGCGAAACCGGAATAATCAGCTTGCTGCCCTGGGCTAATTCGTCCCCTTCCAGATTATTCGCCTCGGCGATGGCCGTGGCCGTGGTGTGATAACGGCGGGCGATGTCGCTCAGGTTTTCCCCGTTTTCCACCCGGTGATATCGCCAGTACACGCGCATCTCTTCGGGGATTGCCGCGACTGCCTTTTCGAATGTTTCGGCCATTCCACTGGGCAGGTGCAGGTCGAAATCCATATCCTTCGGGGTGGTCATGCGCAGCAGGCTCGGGTTCAGCTCCTGCAGCACCGTTGTGGATGAGTCGGTGCACTCGGCGATCAGCCGCAGATCGATCGGATAGTGAATGCGCACCGTGTCGGATGAGATGGGCAAGTCCAGCGGGAGATGATCCAGCCCGTACTGGCTAGGATTTTTCGCCATGATGGTCATGGCCAGAATGATCGGCACATAGTTTCGCGTCTCGCCCGGCAACACGTTGCGCCGGTAGAGTTCCCAGAAGTCGGCGTAGCCGGTGCGCTGCACCGCGCGCTGCACCGTGCCGGGACCGGAATTGTAGGCCGCCATTGCCAGATACCAGTCGCCAAACTGGTTGTGGAGATCCTTGAGCAGACGGGCGGCCGCGCGCGTAGCCTTCTCCGGATCTTGCCGTTCGTCCACCCACCAGTTGCGCTGGAGCCCAGCGTGCATGCCGTCCCAGGGCATGAACTGCCACATTCCGCGCGCTCCCATGCGCGACAGCGCGAGGGGCTGGAAGCCCGATTCCGCCTGCGCCAGAAACATCAGATCTTGCGGCACGCCCTCTTCGCGAAAAATTCGCGAGATCATGGTGCTGTAACGTCCGCGCCGGATCAGGGCGCGCTCGATGGTGCCGTGGCCGCGAGAAGAGAAGTAATTGATGTAGCTGACGACGGGATCGGTCAGCATCAGCGGAAGATCGCTGTGGGTGTTTGCCAATTCGGCTTGCGCCTTGGCCTTAATCGAGGGATCGACCGGGAAGGTGATGTTGTTCACCTCGTCGATGGGCGCGGGTTCGGCTCGCTGCTCGGTAAATCCATCGCCAGCCTTGAGCGCCTGCAACTCCAACTCGTGGGTGGCCTCCACAATCCTGTCGAACTCGTTTTGCAGCCTCTCATCGCTCTGCAATCCGATGGGGCCGCGCAGCAAAAGATTAAAGGCGGCATCGAAGTTGTCCTTGGCCGCCTCCATGTGCCCGGCCGCGTAGTTTGCCTGACCGCGGGCGTACTCGGCCTCGGCGCGCGCGATCAAATGCTCCACGGTCTCGGTGGCAGGCTTGGCTGCGGTCGTACTCTGCGGACGCCGCGGTGCGGGAGCGGCGGCAGGAGGCGGCGCAGGAAGCGTAGGCGCGATGGCCGCCGGCGCCGGCAAGGTGGATGCCTTCTCCTTCTCGGGCGCACAGGAAGTGAGAAGCAGGTAGGAGAGCAACAGGGACGGCAGGAGTACGCGACAAAAAGGTTTCCTTGGTTTATACGGCGAGTTCCGGCGAATGCCACCATCGGAGTACGCGCTTCCTCAAATCTACGAACGATTCACCGAAGGGTCAATCGTGGACGAGCCATAGTTACTGTCTTAGTAATGGTTGCGGGAGCTCAGAAACCATATACTACAGTGCAACCCTGCGCTTGTCCGATATTGACCCCCGGGTCAATGTTTGGCAAATGCCTGCTCCAGATCATCGATCAGGTTGGCGGCTTCTTCGATGCCCACGGACAGACGAATGGTGGCAGGTGAGACTCCCAGGAGTTTCAGTTCACGACGGGGAGCGCTGGAGTGGGAAGAGAGCACGGGATAGGAGACAGTCGATTCTACCCCGCCCAGGCTGGTGGCGAGATACCACAGCTTGAGCGCATCAATGAAGCGCTCGGCCGCCGGACCTCCGCCGCGGATATCAAAAGAGACGATGGCTCCAAAGTCTTTCATCTGCTTTGCAGCCAGTTGGTGCGAGGGGGAATCAGGCAACCCAGGATAGAAAACCTGGGCTACGCGGCGATGCCCGGCGAGATACGCTGCAATGTTTGCGGCGTTGCGGCAGGCGCGCTCGACACGCAGCGCAAGGGTCTTCAGTCCGCGGAGCAGCAGGTAGGCAACGCCGGGATCGGAGCAACCGCCGGTGAGAATCATGGTGTCGCGGATGGGGGCGGCCCAGCGGTGGGACGTAACGACGGCCCCGGCCGTCAGGTCGCTATGTCCGCCCAAATATTTGGTGGCCGAGTGCACGACGATGTCGGCCCCCAGCGTGAGCGGCTTCTGGAGAATGGGAGTTGCGAAGGTGTTGTCCACGACCACGGCAATCTTGCGCTTATGGGCGGACGCGGCGAGCGCTGCAATGTCAGCACAGCGCAGGGTTGGGTTGGTGGGAGTTTCCAAGAACAAGAATTTTGTCTTGCGCGTGTAATATTTCTCAATCCCGGACAGCTCAGTGAACGGAACGAAGTGAGTGCGAATGCCGCAGCGCGCCAGTAGATGAGAGAACAGTTTCGTGGTGCCGCCGTAGAGGTCCAGCATGGCGACGATTTCGTCTCCACTTTGGCACAAGGTCATGGCGACGGCGAGTTCAGCGGCCAAGCCGCTAGCCGTCAGGACACAATCTTCACCCTGTTCGAGGGCCGCGATCTTTTGTTCAGCAGCGCGAAGGGTCGGATTCCCGTAACGAGAGTAAAGGAAGACCTCGGGGTCTCCGGCAGCATGGCGACGCAGTTGCTCTGTATTTTTCAGAGCGAAGACCGCAGCCTGTTGAATCGCGGTAGTGAGTGGAGCATTGCGGCCGTGGCGGTCTTCTCCAGCGTGAACGGAGAGGGTGGCGTCGGATGCGGGAAGAGGCTTGTTCATGCTCGATTTGAAATAGACCGGACCTTCATGGAGTGTACCGGATCTGTACCGATTGCAAAAGGAAGAGGCGAAACGGCGCTCACGGACAAGCCTGCCCGGAGACTCTCTCTGGAAGAGAGTCGGGTTGCGCGGAGTAGGTATCTGTCTAACGCTTGGATCTTATGGCTTCGAGGCACTGGCCGTACAGATCAATGAGATGTTTGGCATAGTCTTCGGCGCGCGAGACGGTGCCACCCTGGAAGCCCGCGCCGGGGGTTCCGGTGCGGCCAAAGCCGGTAGTGGTAGCGACGAACTTCATCATTTCCAGTGCGATTTCTTCATCGCGGCGCAACGGGGGAGCAGCAGGAATGGGATTGACAGGAACATCACTCACGGGAATTCTCCGGGGATGAATTGATAACACCGCGTCACCCTGATCAAAAGGCGGCGCGGTGCCGATGATAACAGATATAGAGATTATGGCGAAGAACACTGAAAGATCGCAGAGCCTTTTGGGGAGCAGACGATGGACGCCTACTCCCTTTCGGCTGCTACTGGATTTCTGCCAGGGAACACTGCCGATAGTCCGAAGCCTGAGCGTCGATCCGCGCGGAGACCGGCGGTTTCTTTGGCGGCAGGGCATCTTCTGGATGAATGGAGTAGCCCGGATTGTCCTCGTCATCAGACGTGAAGACCGGGCGCAACAAACCGACCTCCAGCAAGACGGCAGAGAGGGCATCGAGCGCGGCGGCATAGCGGCGCTCGGCGCGCTGCACGGTGATACCGAGACGCAGCGCCGCTTCAGGGATGCTGTAGTCGAGCAGGATAACGCCTGCGATGATCTCCAGCAAGTGACGCTCGATGCGGTCGAAGACCTTCTCGATGTCATGGACGAAGATCACGGCATCCTCGAAGGTGTGCAACTTGTAGGAACTGACGCGCGCACGAAAGCAGAGACCTCCGAGGATGCTGGGCAAGCGTCCGATGTCGATCGACATGCGGAAGTAGCGGCGCAGCAAAGCGCGGGTGTAGGGGCGATAGGCACCCAGGTTGGTGGTGTCCACCGGTTTCCGGCGCCCGCCGGGTACGAGTTCCAATCGGACGTTAGCAGGATGATCGTTCATGCCTGCACCTCCGCCCGGAGCCTGGTCCAGATCCGCAAAAAGGAGACTGGACCGTCCAGGCGAAGGGAAGCCTCCGCCTTCGCGCAAGGTGCGCATTGTGTTCGCTCGCTGCCTGCGCGGCGAAGCCAGATGTTTCCGCAGCGTTCGCAATACTTGAGTTCCATATTGCGGAGCTGCGATGTTTTCGACATTACATTCATTACTGTTTTCCCCTTTGCAAAAAAAACCTGCCGCCGGCAGGAGGCGAAGATTGCGGGAGTTGGACTCCAGGCAAGGATCACATGTGTGCCGGCGACAGGGCTCGATTCGTTTGCGATGACCTGTTTGTTATCGATTGGAGGCGGCGCACTCTTGGGTGCATCGCCATAACTAAACTGCTCTCATACCTACTATTAAGATCAGAGAAGCCTGCGGTCGTCCTTACGCGTAAAGTAACCCTCTTCATAACCGGATTTGAGAACAGTGCCGTTTTGAACGACAACACTAAGACGGCCGGTAAAGCTTATTTCCCGAAGAAGTTGTGAGACACCCAACGCAAGGAGTTCGGATTCCCGAACCTTACGACGAAACTCGACAAACATAGTTTCGCTCGAAGCCGTATTGCTCTGCCGCATGCTTCTGCTCCTGACCCGTTATTCAAATGTGTTGTTGGGGAATCATGGAGCGCAGGCGAAAGTAAGTCAAGGGTTATTGCTGTAAGTTGTTACTAAAGTGTTTTTCTATTTCTTAAAGATATAACTCAGATCATTAGAGATGTCTGCGGGGCGGCCAATGTTGATTACGGAATTGCAGAATCGTTTACGGGCTCTCCTACGGGAACGCATTGACTCAGGCGAGTTGACGGGGACGGAGGTGGCGGGCCGTGCCGGATTTCAGCAGGCTCATGTTTCCAATTTTATGAACCAGCGCCGGGGCTTGAGCGTTGAGGCGATGGACCGAATCATGGAGGTCCTCCAGTTGGAAGTTCACGACCTGTTGCCGGAAGAGCGCAGCAGGACGCGGGTGGCGGACCGCGGCGACGCAGGGTTCGAACCGGTTCCTGTGGTGGGGTGCAACGTGCTGCTGCAGGACGATTTCCGCCCGGTTGAGATTGTGGAATTTCTGCGCTTTAAGAAAAGCTTTCTGCGACGGATTCGTCCTGAGATGGCGAACCAACGCAGGAACTGGCAACGATTCGTGTTGATAAAAGCGGACAAGGATTCTGGTCTGGCGATGCGTCCGAGATTTTTGCCGGGAGCGACGTTATTGATCGACCGCCATTACAACTCGCTGCGCAGTTATCGGAGGCGCGAGCCGAATCTATATGTGGTAAAGAACGGTGAGGGTTGTAATGTTCGCTATGTGGAATTGCAGGGGAGCCAACTTACGCTTCGTCCAGAAAATCAGCAGTGTGCCCTGGGATACGTACAACTAAGCAAGGGTGAGACGTTTGCGGACTACGTGGTGGGCCGGGTGGCGCATATCGCGATGGAGACATAAGTTGTCAAGCGTAGAAATTTTCGAATCATAAACTAAGTAACTGATAGTAAGGCAAATAGAATTTGTGCCTTGAGTGAGGGGATGAGGGGGGTGGAATTGATATCCTGAAGATAAGAGACAGGAAGAGGGGCGGTGGCGGTGGCATCGACAAAAAAGCCAAAGGCGAAGGCGGGGAAGAAACGGGGCGGCAAGGTCGATCAAGACAAGGGGCAGGCCGCGTCCACGACAGCGAAACCAAAGAAGGCGGCGAGCAAGAAAGCGGCAAAAAAGAGCAAGCAGATCACGAAGATCGATTCGGCAAAGAGGAATTCTGCAAAGCAGCGTAGAATACGAGTTCCTGACGTGACGGGGCGGGGCGCGACGGACGGGACGAGCGTGCAGGAACCGGACCCGTTTGAAGTTGCGAAGCGCACGATGAAGGGCTCGGTTCCGGCGATTGTGGAAGCGATGGTGGAGTTGGCAAAGCAGGGAAGCTGCACCCACGCCAAGACGCTATTGGAGATGACCGGGGCGAAGCATATGTTCGACGGCGAAGCGGAAGCGCAGGACGGCGGCGCACCGTGGGCAAAGCTGGTGCTGGAACGCTTGGACGAAGCAGAATCTGAAGCCGAGAGTTTGCCAAAAGTTGCGATGGTCAGGGTCGCGGCAGGCGAAGACGGGAATCGGTAGAGGGCGGACGCTGGCATGGACATGACGTGGGTCACGGAGCGGATAGCGCTCGGCGGCGGCATCTGGGTGGAAGAACGAATGGTCGAGGTCGCCGAGGCCGGAGTAACTCACGTCATCGACATGCAGATTGAATTTGACGACACCGCGTTGGGCGAGCGGGTTGGGGTGGAAGTGCTGTGGAATCCGGTGGACGACGACTTTCAGCCGAAGGACCGAAAGGTATTTGAGCGGGGAGTGAAGTTTGCGTTACGGGCTCTGGAAGATCCTCGGGCGAAGCTGTTTGTGCATTGCGCGGCGGGAGTACACCGCGCTCCGATGATGGCGCTGGCGGTACTGTGCGCGACGGGATATTCGCTGGAGCAGGCCAAGCAGTTGATCCAGACGAAACGGTATGTAGTGGATTTTGCCGAAGTTTATGTGCGCAGTGTGGAGGACTTTTTGAAGAGCTACACGGGAACGAATGGCAAAGCGGGGAAGAGCCGAAAGGACGGCGACAAAAAAGCATGAATACGAGAGCGATGGGAATTTCAAGCCGCCTAGCCAGGCGGCTTTTGGTTTTTGTGTGGGCGGCGCTGTTGGTTGGTGCGACGGGCGCGAAAGCAGAGCCGGTGAAGACCCTGGTGCAGGACACCTTGTATCGCGCGGATGGAAGTGCGGGGGTCGGAAACATTACGATCCGCTGGAATGGGTTTTCAACGAGCGCGGGAGAAGCGGTGGCCGCCGGAGAGATGACGGTGGCGACCGATGCCAACGGAGGCATTTCGATTCCACTGATTCCGAATACGGGCTCGAATCCATCCGGAACTTATTACAAGGTTATGATCAAGCTGAGCGACGGAACCATCAGCGAAGAGCAATGGGTGGTGCCCGTGGCAACGAGCGCGACATTGGCCGCGATCCGCGCGAAGGTTGTGCCGCAGGCGGTAGCGGCGCAGTTTGTAAGTCTCGATTACCTGAACTCAGCGCTCAATAAAATCTCGACAAGTATGCCTGTTCCACAGGTCAATACAGATTGGAATTCGACCTCGGGTGTGAGCCAGATCTTGAACAAACCAGCTTTGGCTGCAGTTGCGAGTTCGGGTAACTACAGGGATCTCAGCAATACCCCAGTTATCCCGAACCTTGCGGCTCCGGGTGCAATCGGTTCGGTGACTCCGGGGATAATCAATGGTGCGGGGTATGAGGTAAGCGGAACACCGTTGGCAAGCTCGAACTTGAGTGACAGTGGCACCTTGGTGCGGAATACAAGCAGCTATGCCAATCCGGCGTGGCTCGCCAGTTTGGATGGAGGGAAGATCAGCGGCGCACTCAACAATGTGTCGATTGGTGCTACCGCCCCAAACACGATCAACGCCACAAATGTGACCGCGCAGAGCGTGGTCACGAGCCAGAGTCCGTTGGTTGATATCCGTGCGTTTGGCGCGGTGATCGACAATGCGACTCCGATTGATACCGCTTTGCAGGCGGCGATCAACTCGGCGGTGAGCACTACAGGCGTAGTATTTCTGCCATGCGAAGCGGGATGTTACTTGCAGAACGGATCGTCGATTAGCCATCCTGGTAATAACAACATCCTATTCAAGATTCAGGGTACGCTGCGCTTGGGCAGCACATTTGTCACGCCTGACCATACCGACTGGGTCTGCGACGGCGGAGGACTTTCCGCACCGTTTCAAATGAATGGCCCGACTTGCGCGATTACCGCGCCTCCGGTCTATGGCGCGATGGGAACGGCGGTAACGACCAACAATACGGCAGTGACCTTTACTCCCACCTTTGCTGGCGGAACGGTCGCCAATATGCCGGTGAACTCGGCTATCACGGTGGCGGGTACGACAACTTGTACGATCACTTCGATCACCCGGACCACGGCTGCTTTGGCCAACGTAACCGCCACGCTATCCTCTTCGTGCCGGATTCCTGTGGGTGCAGGTGTGACGGTGGCGGGAGTGACGGACAGCAGCTTTAACACCACACCAGAGGTTACCGCTTCAGACTACCCGGCACAGACCTTGACCTGGACACAAACAGGCGCGGCCAGCACGTCCAGCGGCGGCACGGTAACCGGCTTCAACGAAGACAGCTTTGAGTCGGTGCGCATTACCGCGGTTTCTGGCTCGACGGTGACGGCTACGTTCGCGCACACCCATTCTGCGAGCGATGTGTGGGGCATGGTGGCGCTTGCGCCTGCGTATAGCACCTACCAGCATCACGGCTTTGAGAACATCAATGTGGGCTACAACTACGGAGCCGGATTCTGGGCGGAGCATCTTGCCTTTTTCTCACTCAAGAACATGGCGTTCGGTGAGATGTTCTACATGGCCTCGGTCCCGGTAGAGATGTCGAACTCATGGTGGTGGTCCATCGAGCGGTCATCTTTGTTGCCAACAATGAATTATCCCTGCACGAATAACTGCGGTCAGCAGGGGTATCCGTATGGTCTGCGATTAACCGGGATGCCGGCCTCTCGCGGAGGTGTGGATGGTTCTGGCGGTTCGATGTCTTACGTTGGCGATAACAGTGTGATCGGGCGTGGCATCAAGATCGACACCAATGGCGAGACGGAAATGGAAGGCGGGCTGAAGATTACCAACACGGTGGTCGAGCAACCCGGGGCCAACGCCGTAACCATCGACCCGCGCTATCCTTATGGCGTCCTGCCAATCACCTTTGACAACGTATTTTTGCAAGACAACTTCATGGGTTTCACCCCATCCTGGATTGGGTATACAGATCCGAAGGAGGGTATGGGTGAAGCGGACATTCGCGGTCTGAGCACGGTCCTCACGAGCAGTGTAGCGAATAGGTACTATGGCGGACGCTTGAAGGTCGATGGCGTGGATTACTGGCAGGGTCTCATCAATCTTCCGGTGGGTCGCCAGATGCCTCCTGGAACAATCAATGATGGAAGTTTTATAAAGACGGAATTGGACGGCATCGGCGCGAGCATGTCGCCGTCAGTGATTCCTTTTGCCACGCAGCCTGTTACCACCAGTCCGGCATCGTGGACATGCGGCGGAGGATGCTCGGTGGCCACGGGAATCCTTGCCCCGGATGGTACGGCTACGGCGGGGGAGATCGACTCGGGTAGCGCGGGCAACTCATCGGCGCAGGTGAATTGGTTGAGCACGACGACTTCCGCAGGAGACTGGATTCTGTTCGGTGCGTGGGTAAGACGGGGAGCAAACAACACTTTGCCTTCCAGCCAGTTCGGCCCAATCACTGTTCATAGCTATGGAGCGACGGATGTGTTTGACCAGGGCAGCAACACCGCTTACGGCAATGCGTTTCAGATGCAAGTGTCGGGTGACTGGTGGCATCCGATGGTGGTGGCGAGCAAGCTCACCTCCGGCACTGCCGTTTCTCACGGCATCGCGATGGCCTTGTATGGCGGTGGCGGCAGCGGGCAGGGCAATCAATTCTGGATGCCATTCATGATCTACATTCCGGCGTCGGCGGGAATCTCGCTGGATGAGGTGGAACGCATCCGGCAAGAGCTGTTGCATGGGGTGGTGCCCCCGGGGATGCCAGCAGGCGGCGGAGTGCTCGCCATGAACCCGGCGCACAAGCTGTATTGGGGCAGCGACACGAACCTCTATCGCGGGGCGGCGGGCGTGGTGCAGACGGACGGGACAGTCAACGCGGCGAACGGCTATCAGGTTGGAGGAAACCCAATCAAGACGACCAATCTCGGAGATTTCTCGACTGCTACACCAACAAATAACCAAGTTCCTGTTTTTAATTCAGCTACAGGTAAGTACACGCCGGGAACTGTTTCCGGCGGCGGGGGAACAATTGCCAAGCTTGCGCCCACAACGTACACAGGGACAGGTGGCCTCAGTCCAACGGTGGTGCTTTATACAACGACAGGAGCGGTCGGACAGTACCGCATCTGTGGCACACAAACCGTGACGGTTGCGGGATCGGCAGGCTATCTTGGGCTGGACTTCTCGTACACCTACGCAGGACACGCCTTTAATAACGTGTATGTCTTCGGGCAGCAAAATGACACCACGCAATGGGCAGAAATGGATGGATGCAAAAACTTTCTTGCCGATGCAGGAACCCCGATCTACTGGGGGATTGGAAGCACGGCAACGGGGACTTCACCAACTCTCGCCTACGGCTTGACGCTGGAGCAGTTGCAGTAACGCGGGGGTTTGCAATTCCGTAGAATGCGGTACCCGTTCAGTTCAACCAAACTGGCGGCCAATGCAAAGACATCTCGATGAAAAGGTGGAATCGGCGGAGTTTGCCGCGCTCCGTCGCGGGCCGGCGAGGCGCTGCCGACGCTCGGATAGAGCCGCAAGGAGGCGGCCAAGGATATGAAAAGCAATTGGAAGACATCGGTGGCGGGAGCGGCTTCGGCAGCGGTCTACGCCTGGGCCAATGCCGGCAACCTTGACGTGAAACATCTGGCCGTGGCGATCGGTATCGCCGTCTTTGGCTCACTCGCCAAGGACGCCTGAGCCGGGGAGACCATCAATGGACCCGTTTCAAGGGCTGGCGGATTTCGTACTTGGCCGGTTGAAGCAGTCGGCGGTCGCGCTCTGGCTGAAGCTGCTGTTTACGCTCAGCCTTTCCGCGACCATCGCCTTCCTCTTTGTGGCCGGCACGGTGATGCTGAAGACCGGCTCGGAGCTGATAGGGATGGCGACGGGCATGATCTCGGCCTCGATTTGTATGTTGGGCGTATTCAAGAGCAGCAAGCTTACAAGGGGATTGCTGGTGGTAGTCCCGAAAGCGGTCACCGAGGTAGAAGCACAAACCGCAACGCAGGTAATTTCGAAATAAGGAGCAAGGAATGAGCGCAAGCACACTGGTAATGAACGTGGAAAAGGGAGTGGAAGTCTCGGCTGCCGATGTCTTGAAGTTTCTCACCAAAGCCGAGACCGTCACGGCGACGGCTGGCCCCATGGTGATCGCAGGTCTGGGCACTTTGCTGGGCGCGGTGGGGACGGCGATTGCCACGGGTCAGGCGGCGGCGGCCGCTGGCGGAGTTAGCGTCACCCTCGATGCGCAGACGGTCACGGCCGTCAAGAGCGTGTGGACCGACATCGAAGCCTTCGCCAAGTCGCTCGGGATCAAGATCTGAGCTGGGCTCGGTGCGGAATAAGCCAGCCTTTTGGCTGGCTTTCGATGTCGGTGGAGATGTGGCGGGGATTCTGAGCGCGGCTGATGCGACAGGTGGGCCTGCGAGTGGTCCTGCCGGTCGCGGCCGCCCGGCGAGGTGAGCGGGGATGAAGGCGATACGGCGGGCGGGGACAATCAACCAGGCAAAAAAACAGGTGATGAACCTGGAGGCGCTGAAGGCACTGGGCAAGCGGCTGGACAAGCGGGCGGGACGGGGCAGCTATCGCGAGGTTCTGGCGGCCAGCCTGCTGCAGATTCGCAGCAAGCACGGCCGGTTGGTGCCGCTGGAGATCAACCCGGTGCAGCGGGAATTTGAATTGAGGTGCGGGCCGAAGAATATTGTGCTGAAGGCGAGACAGATGGGGATCTCGACGTGGGTGGCGGCGAGATTCTTCCTGAGCACAATTACCCGGCCCGGCACTTTGACAGTGCAGGTGGCGCACACGCAAGAGGCGGCGGAGGAAATTTTCCGCCTGGTGCACAGGTTCGTGGAAAACCTGCCACCGGACCTGAAGCGGGTGCTGCGGCGGTCGAGGTCAAACCGGAGGCAGTTGGTGTTTCCGGGGCTGGACAGCGAATATCGCGTGGAGACCGCGGGGGACGCGAACGCTGGACGGGGGCTGACGATCCAGAACCTGCACTGCTCGGAGGTGGCACGGTGGGGAGCGAATGCCGCAGAAGTTCTGGCGTCGCTGCGCGCCGCCGTGCCACCGGGCGGGGAGATCGTACTGGAGTCGACGGCAAATGGCATGGGCGGGTGTTTTTATCGCGAGTGGCAGAGGGCAAATGAGACGGGGTACGTGCGGCACTTCTTTCCCTGGTGGATGGACGCCGGATACCGGATGGCGGGCAGGCGGGCGGAGGAACTGTTGGAGGGCTCGCTGAATTCGAAGGAACGGCGGCTGGTGGAGGGCTTCGGGCTGGATCTGGAGCAGATCGCCTTCCGGCGGCAGGTGGAGAATGACTTTGGCGAACGCGCGGCCGAGGAGTTTGCCGAAGATCCGGCGACGTGCTTTCTGGCCAGCGGCTCGGCGGTGTTTGATACGGCGAAGATCGAGACCCGGATGCACGGTCTGAGTGCTCCGCTGGAGAGCCGGGAAAACGGACGCATCCTGGTGTGGCTGCCTCCGGCGGCGGGCCGGGCCTACATCCTGGGGGTTGATGCGGCGGGTGGGGGCTCGGGCGGCGACTACGCCTGCGTTCAGGTGATTGACCGGGCGAGCGGACTGCAATGCGCCGAGCTTTACGGGCACTACACGCCAGAGGAGCTGGCGACGCAGGCGGCGCGGCTGGGCCGGGAATATAACGGCGCGCTGATGGTAGTGGAGCGCAACAATCATGGACACGCGGTGCTGGCGATGCTGGAACGGGTGGAGCAATACCAGCCGCTGTTTGGCAATCCGCGGTTTGCCGGCTGGGTGACCACGGTGTTGACCCGTCCGACGATGCTGGAGCGCTTCGGAGCGATTCTGGTGACCAGTCCGGAGCTGTTTCAGAGCCGGAGGTTGCTGGAGGAGTGCCGGACCTTTGTGCGCGGTGCCGATGGGCGGATAGCGGCAGCGGAGGGATCGCACGACGACGCGATCATGGCCATGGCGATGGCGTTGGCAGTGCGGGATGGGGGATAAGGTTGCGTCGCGGATCGAGTGTTTGGGGTCGATGCACCGGCGCAACTTTAGAAGCAAGGTCAAAAACCCCACTTCTGCCAATGACGGCAGAAATGGGCGCCGGTACCGGTGGCGTGATGAGAAGGGTACGGATGGATGGACGGCGGGTAGGGGCAGCAGGTTAGAGTATAGCTTCAGGAAAAGTTCTGGGAAAAGTTCAGGGAAAAGTTCAGGGCGGAAGTTCGGGGGCAGGCTTGGCGGTGGCGGCCGTACAGCACGTGCGAAGGATGCGGGGCGGGGCGCAGAGTCATCTGATGCGCTGCTCGGACGGGAATTTCTACGTGGTGAAATTCCAGGACAATCCGCAGCATACGCGGGTGCTGGCCAACGAGATGCTGGCGACGCGACTGGCGCAGTCGGCCGGGTTGCCGGTGCCGGCCACGGAGGTGATCGAGGTCAACTCCTGGCTGATCGAGCACACCCCGGAGCTGCGCTTCGAGCTGCTGCATGGCTCGAAGGCGTGCACTCCGGGGCTGCAGTTTGGCTCCCGCTTCGTGGTACCGCCGATGCAGGGGATGATTTACGACTATCTGCCGGAGCATCTGCTGGACCGGGTGCGGAACCTGGGAGCATTTGCCGGCATCTTGGCGCTGGACAAGTGGACCTGCAACGCCAATGGGCGGCAGGCGGCGTTCTGGAAGAAGAGCCGGGAGCGGAAGTTTACGGTTTCGTTCATCGACCAGGGATACTGCTTCAACGCGGGCGAGTGGTCCTTTCCGGATTCGCCGCTACGCGGGGTGTACGCTCGCAATGAAGTGTATCGCGAGGTGACCGGTTGGGAGAGCTTTCAGCCCTGGCTGTCGAACATCGAGCGCATGGACGAGCAGGCGATGTGGCGCTGTGCGGAGGAGATTCCGACGGCATGGTACGGCGAGAGCTGCGAGCTGGAGCGGCTGGTGGAGGCCTTGGGACGGCGGCGCGCGCGGGTGGCCGAACTGATCCTGGATTTCAGGAACTCGAGCCGGGCGCCATTCCCAAAGTGGAGGGATGTGGTCAACTGAGGGAAGCGGAGAGCGAAGATGGTTGGGAAGGTGGTTGCGATGGGGGAGCGGGATTGTAGGATGCAGGGGTAGGGCACCTGCGCGAATTGGGAACCGGATGAAAGAGCGCCGACAATGCGAGTTCTTCCTGCTGCGGTATGTGCCGGACGCGGTGAAGGATGAGTTTGTGAACGTGGGGGTCGTGCTGTTTGAGAGCAGCGGCGGCTGGGCCGACGTGCGCTTTACCAAGGACTGGAAGCGGGTGCGGTGCCTGGACCCCGATGCCGACGTGGAGATGCTGGAAGGGCTGGAACAGGAGATCAAGCAGCGGATTCTGGAGGGGGCGAGTAGCCAGGAATGGCTGCTGAAGCGGATGGAAGACACGTTCTCGAACGCGATCCGGATGACTCCGGCCAAGGCGGTGCTGGCGGATTCGCCGCAGGAGGAGCTGGGGCGGCTGGCCGAGATGTATCTGGAGCGCGCGAAAAGAGGTGGGCGCACGGTGAGCGGAAGGATGCAGATCTTCCAGACCATGCGCGGCGAATTTGAGCGCCAGGGGGTGTGGGCCATGATGCGGCACAACATCGCGGCCAGCGAGTACACGCATCGCGGCGATCCGCTGAAGATCGACGCGGCGTACCGGCCCAATGGCACGGTGCACATGTACCAGGCGCTCTCGCTGGAGGCGGATGTGAACGCGGCCAAGGTGCTGGCCTTCACCTATCCGAAGCTGCGGGAAGGCGTGCTGCGGGCGGAGCAGGCGGAGACCGCGCTGACGGCCATCGTGGAAAGCGAGCTGGACCGCGAGGACGATGTCACCATGTTTGCCTTGGAGACCCTGGCGGCCTGCCGGATCATGGTGGCGACCACCGCGGAGCTGCCGAGGATCGCTGCCAGTGTGCGGCAGAAGATGGGGCTGCAATAAGCGAGCTAAAGGTTTCAAGGTTTCAAAGATGAAAGCAGGGGAGAGACGGAAGACCCAGCTTTTTCCTTAAGGATCATCGAATCAAGAGTTTTCAAAGGACGCTTCGGCGTCCTTTTTTATTGCGCGGGGAGGCACCCGGCGCGGGGGAGCAAATGAACATAGCAGAGAAGATCTGGGAGCCGGTGCGACGGGCGGGACTGCGGGTGCTGGGGGGCAACGACGCCTCGGCGCCAAAGCGCAAGACCGCCCCGCTGCCATCGATTCTACAGACGTATGGGACACGGGTGGAGTTGCTGCCCAAGCGGACGCCGGAGGCGCTGCGCCGCTTTGCCGAGACGCCGATCGCGCGCAAAGCAATCAATACTATCAAGGACCGGGTGGCGGGAATGAGCTGGCGCATCCAGCCGCGGCGGGGACGCGTGCTGGACGAGGAGATGCAACAGCGCATCCAAGTGCTGACGGAGACCTTGGAGCAGCCGAATCCGGATGATTCGTTTCGCTCCTTTGCCGAGCAGATTCTGGAGGACATCATCGTCGGCGGATATGGCGCGATGGAGCTGCGGTTGACCGGCGACCCGCAAAAGCCGCTCGGGCTGTATCCGGTAGACGGAGCGACGATTCAGATGCGGACGGATTGGAACGGCGATCCGGACGCGCCTCGCTATGTGCAGATGACTTCCGCCGTCGGGCCGGGGCAGGGCATCGAGCTGAACGACAACGAACTGTCCTACATCCGGCTGAACGGGCGCAGCTACACGCCGTTCGGACTGGGCCGGCTGGAGGTGGCGTTTGAGACCATTCACGAATTCCTGGGAGCGCATCGCTTTGCCGCCAAACTGGCGAGCAACTCGGTGGTGCAGTACGCCCTATGGATGCAGGAGATGGACCCGGGACAGCATGAACGCTTGATTCGCTGGTGGCAGGATGAGATTGAAGGCACCGGGCGGGTTCCCATCCTGACGGCGGAGAACAAGCCGGAGGTGTTGCGCTTCGGGGTGGGAACAGATGCGGATCTGCGCTTGGCCTGGCAGGAGTTTCTGATCCGGGTGATCGCCAGCGCCTTTGACCTGCCGCCGCTGCTGCTGGGAGTGGAGGCGGACGTCAATCGCTCGACCGCCGTGGAGTTGACCGACCAGGCTTTTCGTACGGCGATTGTGCCGACCGCAAGACTGCTGGCCGAGCATATCACGCGCGATGCGATTGCCAAGCGGCTGGGCTGGAACGATCTGGAATTTGCCTTCCTCGACCTGGATGCGACGGACCCGCTGGAGCAGGCGCAGATCGACCAGATTCTACTGGGCTGCGGGGTACTGACGGTGAACGAGGCGCGGGCGGCGCGAGGATGGCAGCCGCTCGAAAGCGTCGGGCTGGTAAGCGCAGGAACGGAAAGCACGGGGGCGGAGGCGCAATGAGGATGCAGTGGGAAGCGATGGCGTTGGCGATGCCGCGGGTGGATGGTCATCCCAACCGGCGGAGTTTTCGCGGAGTGCTGACGGTGGCGAATGCGCCATCGGACCGGGCTCCGAGCGGAGCACGGGGGCACAAGGTGATGTTGACGGCGCAGGCGACCGAGCGGGCTCTGCCATCGCTGCTGGGTATGGCCGTGGACTACGCGCCGGAGCTGGACCGGCACGATGCCCAGAGAAAGGTAGGCATCATTACCTCGGCGGATCTGCGGCCGATGGCGGGAAAGGTTCACTGCCTCGACATCACGGGTTATCTGTTTGAACGCGACTTTCCCGAGGTGGTGGATGAGATGGCGCGGCGCAAGGGTGAACTGGGTATGAGTTACGAGATCGCCGACGTCCGGGTGGTGGACGCCGCCGCCGCCGTATGGGTGGCAACCGACTTCACGTTCACCGGCGCGGCGGTGTTGCTGCGGGAGAAGGCGGCTTACCAGGGTACGAACGTGGAGTTGGCGGATTAGGCCGTCTCCGCGGAAGATGGCGCGGCGGTGAAGTAAACCAGGATGTACGCAACGAAGTGTGGCCGGCAGCAGCCGGCTTTTTCTATTGGGAGAAGAAATGAACGAAGAGAACAGTGCAGCGGAGAAGAATCCGATGGACGAGTGTGCGGCGCAGCTGGGCAGTGCGGCGCAGGCTCTGGAACGGGTCATCGGCAAACTGGAGGCGCAGTACGAAGCGATCAACCAGAAGATCGACCGCATTATCGCCACCGTGGAAAAACCAGTCCCGGAGAAGAGCGCTGAACCCGAGATTGCGGCCAGTGCGCAGTTGACCAAGCTAGAAAAAGAGAATCGTGAACTGCGGCACCGCGCGGGACGCAAAACCCTGGTTCCGCTGGTGGGCGCGTTGCTGGCCAAGAGCGGCGTAGGCGAGAGCACGCAGATTGACTCGGGCACGCTGGAAAAGGCCCTGGGTGCATTGACCATCGAGCAGCGCATCGCGGTGAAAGCCGAACTGGCGCGCGCCGGGATCATCGCTTAAAGCGGACATTCGGGTGGCGGACGATACCTCCGCTGGGTGGATGGGCGGGAAGGGTTTGAACAACCGGGGCACGGCAGTGCGACGGGATAACGAAGCCGGACAGCAGGTCCGGCAGAGAAGGAAAACACAGAATGAATACGCAATTTGTGGATTTGCACGCCGCAGCAGACTTCATGGGACCGGGTGCAATCGAGATCGATCGTTACCAGACGGAGATCTTTGACATCGTGCGGCGCCGCGGCGCGTTCGGACAGCGCATCAAGAACGTTCCGGCCACCGGGCATCCGTCGCGCTTCTTTGAAGAGACGGCGATTCCCGCGCCCTCGGCTGCCAGCGGCTTTGTCGATCCGCGCAACATCGTGGCGGCGGTGAATTCGCCGACCCGTCTGGAACGTTCGGTGCCGCTGAAGGCCTTGGTGTCGCAGATCAACTACAACCTCTTCGATATCGAAGTCGGCAGCCAACAGGAGCAGTTTGCTTTCCTGCAGGCAAAGGACCTGGCGGACTCCGTTACTGGGGTGATGCGCACCCACGATGTTGCGTTGTGGAATGGCAACGACACTTCGCTCAGCGCACCCGTCACGCTGCAGTACTACGGCGCGGCGGCACAGATCAATGCTGGCGGCAACGTCGCCACGGTGACCACCAACGAGAGCATTGTCGACGGCTTGAAATCGCAAATTGCGGCGATGGTATCGAACTCGAACTACGAGGTTCGTCCGACTGCCATCTACGCCAATCCGGTGCTGCTGGACCTGATTGACCGCGAGATGAAGACGGAGTTCAACGTTGTGCTCTCAACCACGAAAGTGGAAGGCGGCATGACGGTGAAAGCGCTTTCGACGCAGGCTGGCGATCTGCCGCTGATTCCGGAATGGGCGCTGCCGTACAGCGGCACTCCGGGCAGCGGTTCGGCGGTGCTTCCCGCCTACATCGTCACCGAAGACCTGATCGAGTATCACTGGCTGACCGATGCCAATCCTCGCGTCTTCCAGCTTGGATTGACCGGTACGCTGGCTCGTCAGTTGATGGTCGTGAAGTTCGGCGCGGTGGTGGTAAAGGGCGCCGGATATGCCCACGCTCAGGTGAATGTGAACCGCTAATCCGGGTGGCAAAGCTGGGGGACCGCCGCAGAGGTGGTCCCCTGACTTTGTCCGGAAGGCGGCGATGAGTATGAACGGAAGCGAGCGGTTGCGTAATCCAGACGCGCCTGGGGAGGGCCGAAGCCCTCCCCGAAGTGCGGGAAAAGAGCAAAGATGGCATACCTGTCAGCGGGAGAATATGCGCTGTTCGGGCTGGAGGAGGCGACTCCGGACAGCCTGGTGAGTGCGGCGTCAGACTTGATTGATGCACATTGCCGGAGGAACGGCTTCGGCATTGCACAGTACATGGAACGATTTCGGGTGGGCAGGTCGAGGACGGTGAGGCTCTCCTATCTTCCGCTGGCCTCGCCGGATGGTGTGGCATCGCCGATTGTGCTGGCGCGCGGACGTTACACGCAACGCGGCGGCGAGTGGGCGGGAGCGATGGAACTGGCCGCGGAGGTGGCACAGACGTTTACCGCCCCCAACACCTGGTTCAGCGTGCCCATCAATTCCCTCGATGTAGACCCGCAAAGCGGCGAGGTGATTGTGTGCAGCGGACTGCTGGCACCGGTGTTGGGCGATCTGGAATTGACCTACACGGCCGGATACCTGGTTACCCCGGAAGCCGTGAAGCAGGCCTGCGCCAAGTTGGTGAAGAACGCGCTGGCAACTCCGGCGCTGAACGTCTCCAAGCAAAAAATTGACACCATGTATCTGCAGTATTTCGCCGACTCGCTGATGGACGCCGACGTCAAGCGATTGCTGGCTCCGTACGTGGCGCAGAGGATGTCGTCATGAGCGCGGCGGCGGCAGGGTTGGAACGGGCGGCGCTGGCGATGCTCCGCACCGTGGGCGCGGGCAGAGCATCCCTGCTGGTGCCACAACCGGTTACGGCGAGTACGCAGACCGGGCTCGGGCTGATGGCTCCGCTGGTAAACGAGGTGGAGATGGAGCCGGTGCTGTTGCAGGCCACGGCGAATGGAAAAACTCTGTTCGCCAGGATGACTCGCGGCACAGTGCAGAAAGCGCTTAACAGCGCAGGCGCGATCAATACGGACGAAACCGCCACCAAGCAAACCCTGGAGACCTCGATGCTGCGGGCGGACGGAACCGAGTACCGCATCGTCGCGGTGATTGTGAAGCGCTTCGGCGGCGCAGAGCTGCTCTACGAGCTGGAAATCGAGGAATAAATGCAGGCGGCAAAAGACACGTTTCTGAACACCCTCGCAGCCCGGCTGGCGGTGCTGAACCCGGCCCGGACGGTGACACTCGATGGGGCGTCGCGTCCGGCGGTCATGGCCGTGGAGAATGAAACTCCAGTGCCGGCAAATACATTTCTGGAGACCTTCCTGCTGAGTTGGGAAGGAGCCGGCAGGATATCGCCGGACGCTCCGCTGATGTACATGGATTGCAAGCTGAGCTACGGCAGTCAGGGCACGAATGACATGCTGCGCACCGATCGCGGACGAACCGTAACCGCCATGGACGTTGAACTGCTGCAGCTGTGCGAGCCGCGCCAGACGCCAAAGTACGATTACACCTCAACCCCGCCGTCGGCGCTGGGAACCAACATTTTCTGGGCATTGCCGGTGCTGGAACCTTCCAGTGAAGTGAACGGAGTATTGCTGCGAACGGCAACGATCAGGCTGTTCTTCTTTCCGGAGGTGGTGTGATGGTAGGAACCGGAGTGCAGGAGTATTTCGGGGAGGTGCGCGCATATTTTGCTCCCGTGAATCGGACCACGGAGACGGGCACGGTGTTTGATCCGTCGCTCGGCTTTGATCCGAACAATCCTCCGTCTCCATGGGTGAGCTTAGGCCTGGTGCGCAACTTCAAGCGCGTGGCCAAGTCCACCATGGGAACGCTGAGGAGCGGGCCGGCAGGGGTGGCGCAAGCCCAATTCCGCAATCTCACAGACGCGCGGGTGAGCCTGGATTTTTGCGAGTGGGGCAAGCTGCAGATGGCGTTGGCGGCAAGCTCGCAGCACATGAACGTTCTGGAAAGCGCAGGCACCGCAGCGCGGGCGTCAGGTGGAGTTGCCAAGCCCGGCCAACCGGTCTTGCCGGGTTCGTCGGCCAGCCAGGTTCTGCTCGACCCATCGGTGTTGAGCAACTACACGGTTGGGGAGTTGGTGGTAGTGGATGTGGATTACGCCGCCGGGATCACCGACCTGGGTACGGGAATTACCGGAGGCGTGGCCAGCGCCGGTGCGGCACTCGATGCCGATGCGGTACGCCGCGTGAGCTACAACGTCGGATCGGTGGCGGCGATTACCTCCGCCGGCTTGCAACTCGGCGCGTCGTTGCTGGGAGGCACTCCGGCGAGCGGAGCGCGGGTGCAAAAGGTCATGGCCTTCGTAGACCGCGAGGGCGCGAGCTTCTTCCAGGAATGGTCGGCGCTCTTCGCGCTGGAGGAAACCGGCGGTGGCCAAGTGTTCTTTTACTATCCGCGGCTGCAGGCGGCGGCTCCGGCCGAGGAGACCACGACGGCACTGGCAACTGGGGTGAATTCGATCCTGCTGCACGCCGAGTTCGCGGCCCTGGTGTCGACCGATGCGAACGACGGAGAGAGCGTGGTGTGCTACCGCTCCTACATTCCGTCTGCAATCCCGGCCATCGCATCGACCCCGCCAGCCACCGGATCGACCCCGCCAGCTACCGGATCACCGTGGCCCGAGTAGTTGCATGAGCGTGACCAAGTCGGGTTCAACGTCGGTGAGGGCATCGCGTAGCTCGTCCAGATCGCACTTTAGCGACACGCTGAGGCGAGCCAGCGAATCATTATGTTCCGGTGCGATGGTGAGGAACAAGGGTAACGTGTGCTCGGCGAAATTGCGCCCGAGAACGGAAATATGGGCAAGCTGGCGGCTGAGACTTTCCAGCGGTGAGCCAGGCGGCAAACCGAGATCGATGAGCCGCTGACGCAGTTGGCTTTGCAGAGAAACGATGGCGGCGGTTTCAGCGTCGGACATAGACCAGAGGGGCGAAGCACTTCGCCCCTTTCGATTTGGATGCGAATGCCGCAAATAGGGTGCGGGTGAGAGGCGAGATGAAACTAACGATCGATAATTTGAACGGCGCTGGAGAGACGGATTACAGCGCGCAGCTCGATGCCGCGGCGCCGCCGAAAATCGTGCGCAAGCTAAACCAGCCGCCGGTGCTTACCGCGCGGCTGGTATGCCAGGGAACCGGCATAACCGCCGCGCCGGGCAGCAAAGTGCGCCTTTATCAGGACTCGGGAGAGTTGTGGTTCAGCGGATATCTGCAGGATGTACCGCAACTTGAGTTCGCCGGTGAATCCATGGGAGCGCCGGTTTTCCGCGCCGTGCTGAACGCCAAGGGAGAGCTGTCCGCACTGGATCGTCGAGCCCTGAGCGAACACGCGGCCATGGGCGGCTACACCGCGGGGCAAGCGGTCTCCGCCCTGACCACGGAAGAGAATGCCGCCATCGATGTTTCGGCCGTCGAGGCTTTGGCCGGTGCTGGAAGCATTACGGTGGAGGCCGGCGAACTCTGGAGTGCCGCCGCCGGTGCGGTCGCCAACAACGCGCGCGCCGTACTGTCTGCCGCCAATTGCGCCCTGACGATGGCGCCCGTGGGCGCGGTCACCCGAACCCTTACCGATAGCGATCCCGGATTTTCGCCAAACCTGCTGCAACTCGCCGTGAGTGGACCGGTAGCCAATGACATCACCGTCGTCGGCCAGACCGAGCCCGCCATGTATTGGCGCGATTGCATTACTTCGACCGGGACCGAAAAGTATTTTTACCTGTCGAAGACCGCGTTCCGATCCAAGACCTCGGTTTTGGTGGCGGACGACTTCTGTGGCACCGCCCTCGACCCCGACAAGTGGGTGAGCGACGTTCCCGTGCCGCTCAGTTTTACCCCGGGCGGCGTGGCGTGCGCCGGAGCGGTGGCTCTGCGCTTCCGCGACCGGCTGGAAATCGGCGGCCTCAACATCCTGGAGCAAACCGGCATCAGCTATGTCAGCGGCCAGGGCATTGTCGGCGGTCTGTTCAGTGGTGGCTTCGCCGCTAATCTCTGCCTTGCCGGCGTCATGCTGACGAATGGAACTATTTGTCCGGTCATCAACGGCGTGACCAATACTTCGGTGGGCCAGCTCGCGCCGAATCTGCTCTACGAATTTCGCACCCTGATCTTTCATCCGGAGCCAATCCGCGCCGGACAAGTGTATTCCAGCAGCGTTTGCAACGGCGCCAATGCCCGCACCTCGCAGGTCTGGGTGGGCACCACGCATGTGGTGCTGACCATGCGCGCAATTGATCCGGCGAATCCGTCAACCACCAGCACTCCGCAGGTGGTCATCTACGACGGAACCCTGCAGAACGTTCCGGCCTATGCCGATTACGAGCCGCTCTGGGGCCAGAACTTGAGCTGTACCCTGGGTCACGCTCAAGCGGCCAACTACGGTGCCGTCTGGGTGCAATCCGCTGCCCCGGGACAACCCTGGCGCACCCGGGTCATTGGCGACGTCTCGGCCGGTGCGGAGTGTTACTTGACCGCCAATGAGTTGTATTTCACCGCCGCCTCCGAGCCGGTTCTGAACGAGCAGATCGAGGTCTTTTACCGTACCGGGGCGCTGGCTTGCGGCAGGGTGGTAGATGCGCCCGCCGCTCAGGCGCTGGCCAACAGCGAAGACAATGGAACGCGTGCCATGGTGGTCCACGTTACCTCTCCGGCGCCCCGTACCTCGCTCGACTGCGAGCAGGCGGCACGGGCGCTGCTCGACGATCTGACGCAGGTAGGTTACAGCGGCGAATACCAGTGCTGGGCGGGAGCGCTTCCGCTGGGTGCCAGCGATGTCCAGCCAGGCGAGCAATGGAACATCACGGCAGCTTCCTGGAAACTGAGTTTCCCGGCCATCGTGCGCGAGGTCGAGATCGCCTTCCCCAACCTCTCCGATGAATTCGCGCAATTCAAGCTGCGATTCGCCAATGACGCGGCGCAGCCGTTCACCATCCATTTTGTGCGCAGCCAGCACAACGCGCTGCTCACGGTAGTTTCCAGCAACCTGCAGGACAACGTCTCGACGCGTCCCGCAGGACTGCCCGATGCGCGCATCACGAAGTGGAGCGCAACCAGCTTGACGCTCGACGCGGGCACGGTTCCGCTGCCGGGCGGCGGCATTGAAGTGCGCGTCGAAGGAGATTGGGGATGGGGGATGACCACCAACCGGAACCTGTTGGGCCGCTATACCAGCCAGACGATTACCTTGCCCTTTACCGGAGTGACACAGACCCTTTATCTGCGGCAGTACGACGGCAGCACTCCGGCGCAGTATTCACCCTACTCGAGCGTGCTGAATCTGGAAGTGTGACCATGACAAATTTCGAAGAGCGAGTGCTGCGGGATCTCGGCGAGTTGAAAGCGCATATGCGCTGGATCGTCGGCAACGGCAACGAAGGAAAAATTCAGGAACTGGAAGTCAGAATCCAGAAACATGAAGCGGCGTTGCAACGCACCGCCGGGCTCGGTGTGGCCGCAGGAATATTGCTGACCATCATGCACCTTGCTCTGGACTCGATAAGGACGATACACCACTAATGACAAAACAAGAGTTTGTGCGCCAAGCCTACGCAGCGGCCATCCAGAGCTCGGAGCAAAGCGGAATGCCTGCCATGGTGACCGTGGCCCAGGCTTCGCTGGAGAGCAACTGGGGCCAGTCCAAGCTTTCAAAACAGGCAAATAACTATTTCGGAATCAAAGCCCACGGCACCCATGCCCGCGTTCAAATGCCTACCGAAGAATGCGAAAACGGTGCCACCATCGCGGTCGAGGCTGAGTTCGCCAAGTATCTCTCCATGCTGGATTGCTTCCAGTGCAGAGATCGGATTCTTCAGCGAGCCGCGGTTTACGCCGCCGCACGGGAGAAGCGTAGCGATGAAGCTGGTTTTATTGCCGAAATCGCAAAACACTGGGCGACCGATCCGAAGTATGCGGAGAAATTACTGGCGGTCTTAAGTGAAGTGAAAGAAATGTCGAAGTGATATATATGTGTAATTTTTCTCGCCGGTATCGACCGTGCCCGCGGGGTGCATGGTCGCGAACGGCGTGCGGATGATAGGTCCGTTTCAGTTTGAGCCGACACAACACGGTGGGCAACTCCTGATGACTGGCGGCAGACCTTCGGGTCTGCCGCCTTTTTTGCGTCTACGCGTGTCGTCGCTAGATCGGCTCGCTCCACCCCTCCAAAACCGACTTCACAACCATCATGAACTGATCGGCCACTGCACCGTCCACCACGCGATGATCGAAGCCGATTGCCATCGTGATCATGTAGCGAATCGCGATGCTGTCATTGCCTTCCTTGTCCGTGACCACTGCCGGCTTCTTTACAATCGCCCCGAGATCCAGAATCGCGACCTGCGGCTGGTTGATGATGGGCAGCCCAAAGCTTGCCCCAAAAATCCCCGGATTGGTGATCGTAAATGTCCCACCGCTTACTTCCTCGGGCTTCAACTTCTTACTTCGCGCGCGCTCACCCAAATCGTTGAGCGCTCGTTGCAGTCCCACAAAGCTGAGTTCGTCGGCGTGCTTGATCACCGGAACCAGCAATCCCCAGTCCAGCGCCACCGCGATGCCGATGTTAATGTCGCGCTTGTAGTGAATGTTGTCGCCCTCCACCGAAGAGTTCATGATGGGCCACGCGCGCAGACCCTGGGCCACGGCGCGAATGAAAAATGGCGTATAGGTCAGCTTGAGTCCGGTAGATTGCTGGAAGCTGTTCCGGCTCTTTTCGCGCAGTTTCACAATGCGCGTCATGTCCACATCGAACACGGTATGCACGTGTGCGCTGGTGCGACGTGACGCGATCATGTGCTCGGCAATCTTCTTCCGCATCACCGACATCGGTTCCACCGCACCGGGCGTGCCCGCGAATTTGCTGGGAGTCGAAGGCGCGGCACCCGCCGCTGCCTTTTCAGCCGCAGGCGGAGCTGCCGCCGGGGGCGCGGTCTTGGCACGCTCCACAAAGGCCAGGATGTCGTCCCTCGTGACCCGGCCACCGCTTCCACTGCCCGCGACCCGCCGCAAATCCACGTTGTGTTCAGCCGCCAGCTTGCGCACCAGTGGAGACGTGCGAACCTCTTCACCGGACGCGTCAGCAGCCTCGCGCTCTATTGCGGATGGGGTTGCGGATGGGGTCGCGGATAACGTCGCCGATAACGCTTTCTCCGCCGCCGGAGCTTTTACCGTCGTGGGAGGCGCAACCGCCGCACCCGTCGCCGGAGCCGCACCGCCAATTACGGCGACCACGCTGTTCACCGCAACGGTCGCACCTTTCTCGGCCTTGATCTGGCTCAGCACGCCCGCCGCCGGTGCGGGAATTTCCGCGTCCACCTTATCGGTTGAGATCTCAAACAATGGTTCGTCGCGCGCCACCTGCTCGCCCACCTTCTTGAGCCACTTGGTGATCGTGCCCTCGAAGACGGATTCGCCCATCTGCGGCATCACTACCTCGGTTGCCGGTCCATCGGGCGCGGTCCCGCTGCCTTGATCCTGATTCGCTGGAGACTCGTTCGCGGAAACTTGATTTACGGAAATCGGTTCCGGCGAGCTGCTCGCCGCCGCGTTCGCCGTCGTCGCTGACTCCGCAGCCTCTCCGGCAGCGTCGGGAGTTGTCCCGGCGGCTGCCCCGGATTCGTCAATCACCGCGACCACCGAGTTAACCTCTACCGTCTGTCCCTCTTGCGCCAGGATTCGTTTCAGTACCCCGGATGCAGGCGCCGGAATCTCGGCATCGACCTTATCGGTTGAGATTTCAAATAAAGGTTCGTCCCGCGTGATCTTGTCACCGGGGTGCTTGAGCCACTTGGTGATAGTGCCTTCAAAGATAGATTCGCCCATCTGAGGCATAACTACGTCAGTCGGCATGTCTTCCTTCCGCACAATGGCAGTTTCTTCTGTTCCCGACACCACCGCGATTATAGCGAACCTTCGCCTGTCCGCACCCTGCACCCTACCTCTGCGCAGAGCTATCGTTGTCCCACCACGATGTAGGTCCAGGCGGTGACCACGTCGCTCTTCACTACGCCCCAGTCGCTCTCCTCCAGCATCCGCTCCACCTCCGCACGGCTAATGCGATGTTCCAGCGGCGGTCCCGGCGGACGGCTGGCGTCCGGGCTCCAGTCCACAATGGCCAGCTTGGCGTTGGGTGCCGCAATCCGCGAAAATTCGCGCAAGGCGGCGGCGTGGTCGTCAATCTCATGCCATACGGCGGAGAGAAATATCAAATCGCACGATGCCTCCGCCAAGCCGGTCGCCGTGTCCTCGCCCTTCACCAGTTCCACATTTTTCGGAGCATCAGTGGCCGCGAGTTTGCCGCGAATCACCTCCAGCAACTCTGCGGAAAGATCGACGGCATACACCTTTCCAGGAGCCACGCGCCGCGCCATTGGCAGGGTAAAGTAGCCGCTCCCCGCGCCGATGTCGGCCACGTTCAGCATTCCGCAAACTCCGGAGGCGTCCAGAATCGCATCCACCGGAAACTGCTGGCCGCGCTCCGGGGCCTCCAACTTGTCCAAACTCTTGGGGTCAAAACGGCGTTCGTTGCTCATGCGAAGAGTCTATGCCTTTCAGCGCACCAGGAAGGGTTTGCCGGGATCGTCCAGAATGGCGCGCGCATCGACCTCGTCTTCCCGCCGTACCTTCAACGCGATCCCGCCGGTCATCCCGTTATAGATGCCGCTGCTGATTCGGCTGAGGTATTCATTGGAGCAAAAACACTCGATTCCCGCCGATTCCAGCCGTCCCCGAGCAAACAGAAACTCCTGTTCCATCAGGAACTGAGCCACCACCACCAGCTCGGAGTCGGATTCAAAGTCCATGCGGGCGATTATCCCACATCACCGCGCTGCCTAACTTCCAATCCTCCCTGTGACCCTCATCACAGCTTGCCATTGCTACGCCGGGACTATACTTTTCCAGTATGGCTTTTCCTATTAATCGTCAACGCCGTCTGCGCCGCACCGAAGCCTTGCGCTCGTTCGTGCGGGAGACCCGGCTTACTCCTGCCGGGTTCGTCTATCCTCTCTTCATCTGTCCCGGCGAAGGCATCCGCAAGCCGGTCGGTTCCATGCCCGGCGTCTTCAATCTCTCCGTCGATGAGGCGGTGAATGAATGCCGCACCGTCCACTCCCTCGGCATTCCCGCCGTCATTCTCTTCGGCCTGCCGGAGACCAAGGACGAAGCTGCCTCCGGTGCCTGGGCTGAAGATGGCATCGTGCAGCGGGCGGCCCGAGCCATCAAGGCGGCCGTCCCCGACCTGCTCATCATGGGCGATGTCTGCCTCTGCGAGTACATGTCGCACGGGCATTGCGGCATCGTCAAAAAAGTGCACGGCGCCACGCCCGAGACCGAGTACGAGATCGTCAATGACGCTTCGCTCGACATCCTCGCCAAAACCGCCGTCTCCCAAGCCCGGGCCGGCATCGATATCATCGCCCCGTCCGACATGATGGATGGCCGCATCGAGGCTCTGCGCACCGCGCTCGACGCTGATGGTTTCGAAAACACCCCCATCATGAGCTACGCCGCCAAGTTTGCCAGCGGCTTCTACGGACCTTTCCGTGAGGCCGCCGACTCCGCCCCATCCTTCGGCGACCGCCGCAGCTACCAGATGGACCCGGCCAACGCCCGCGAAGCCATGCGTGAAATCGAACTCGACATGCAGGAGGGCGCCGACATGATCATGGTCAAGCCCGCCATCGCCTACCTCGATGTCATCGCCGAAGCCCGCATGCGCTTTGATGTTCCGCTCGGTGCCTACCAGGTCAGCGGCGAATACGCCATGGTCAAGGCCGCCGCCCAGAATGGTTGGATCGACCACGACCGCGTCATGCTCGAATCGCTCCTCAGTATCCAGCGCGCCGGAGCCTCCATCATCCTCACCTACTTCGCCAAGGAAGCCGCCAAACTCCTCGGATAGTTTCCTTCGATTGCTCCAAGCGAAGGCCGCCCCCGCGGCCTTTTGCTTTTTTGCTTTTGACCTTCAACCTGCGAAACATTGAATCTTTGCAACTCAGTGTTCTAATCTTCATTCGCACATTCGAGGGTGGCCCACATCTGCCTTCCGTTGGCGAATGTGGGGTCGGAGCCCCCGTGCATTTCCGCCTTCTTCCTCCCTATGCTTTAATGTTCATTCATCCGTGGTACTCGCATTTCCGGAGGACGAATTGAATACTCATCGGCTTCGCGCCAGGTGGACTCACCTGGCGACCGTGCTCTTTGTCTGCACCTATGTCGTGCTCGCCGCGGCTCAGCCCGCCAAGCCGCCGCAGGATGAGCTCGCCGAGTGGATCAAGGCGAACTACACCAAGTTCGAGTACCGCATTCCCGTGCGCGATGGCGTCAAGCTCTTCACCTGCGTCTATGTCCCCAAGGATGCCGGCGAGCACCACACCTATCCGATTCTCTTCAATCGCACGCCTTACACGGTCGGGCCCTACGGTGAGGATAAGTACAAACCCGTCCTCGGCCCCTCCGAACTCTTCGCCCGTTCCAAGTACATCTTTGTCTATCAGGATGTGCGCGGAAGGTTTCTCAGCGAAGGCGTCTACGAGGACATGCGCCCCTACATCGCAGCCAAAAAGAGTCCCCAAGACGTCGATGAGTCCAGCGATGCCTATGACAGCATCGACTGGCTGGTCAAGAACGTCCGCTTCAACAACGGACGCGTCGGCGCCTGGGGCGTCTCCTATCCCGGCTTCTATGCCGTCATGGCGGCCGTCGACGCCCATCCCGCGCTCCAGGCTGTCTCCCCGCAGGCACCCATCGCCGACTGGTTCCTTGGTGACGACTTCCATCACAACGGTGCCCTCTACCTGTCGCAGATGTTCCGCTTCATGTTCACCTTCGGCCAGCCGCGTCCTGAGCTCACCACCAAGTGGCCAGCCCCCCTTGACCACGCGCCCACGCCCGACGGCTACAATTTCTTCCTCGGCAACGTCGAACCGCTCCCGAACGTCGATGCCCGCTACTATCACCACACAGTCGCCTGGTGGGAGGATGTCGTTCAGCATCCCAACTACGACGCGTTCTGGAAGGCCCGCTCCACTCCGCAGTACCTCAAGAACATCCGGCCCGCCATGCTCACCGTCGGAGGCTGGTTCGATGCCGAAGATCTCTGGGGAACGCTGCACTCCTTCCAGTCGGCGAATGCCGAAAGCCCTCACGGCAATGTAAAGCTCGTCATGGGCCCATGGTTCCACGGTGGCTGGGCGCGTACCGATGGCGACCATCTCGGCAACGTCTGGTTCAACGGCAAGCAAAGTATCTTCTATCGCGAGAAGATCGAGTTCCCATTCTTCGAACATCACCTCAAAGGCGCGCCCGATCCGCAACTCCCTGAGGCTTATGTCTTTGAAACCGGCAGCAACCAGTGGAAGGCCTACGATGCCTGGCCGCCCCGGCAGGCCAAGCCCGCCGCGCTCTACCTCGGACCCAACGGCCAGCTCGGCTTCGCTCAACCCGTCGCTCAGCCCGCCGCAGCCGACTTCGACGAGTACATCAGCGACCCTGCCAAGCCCGTGCCCTTCACCACCGCAACCGATATCGGCACGCCCCGCGAGCACATGACCGACGATCAGCGCCAGGCTGGCCGCCGCCCCGACGTGCTCGTCTACCAGACCGCCCCGCTCACCGGGGATCTAACCATCGTCGGGCCCATCAAGCCAGAACTCTTCGTCTCCACCTCCGGCACCGATGCGGATTTCGTCGTCAAACTCATCGACGTCTATCCCGGCGATTACCCCGACAACGAAGGCAATCCCAAGGACGTGCATCTGGGAGATTACGAGCAACTGGTTCGCGGCGAAATTTTTCGCGGACGCTTCCGCAATGGTTATGACAAGCCCGAAGCCTTCGAGCCCAACAAAGTTTCCCGGATCGCCTACGAGATGCCGGACGTGAATCACACTTTCCGCACCGGTCATCGCATCATGATCCAAGTGCAAAGCACCTGGTTCCCGCTCGTCGACCTGAACCCGCAGAAGTTCGTCCCCAACATCTACAACGCCCAACCCTCTGACTTCCAGAAGGCCGCCGAACGCGTCTATCACTCCGGCCCCAATGATTCTCACGTCAACGTCCTGCTGCTTCCCCACTAACCGGCTCGTGGGTGCTCTGCCGAGTGCCCACTTTCCGTCCGCCTTCGAAGCCTCGACCCGAGTATCCTAGTTGTGGCACAGTAACGGCATGATCTCCGTCCTCAATCTCGGCCGCTGCGATTACGCAACCGCGATGCGTCTGCAGGAAACTCTGGTTGAGCTCCGTAAGCAGAATCGCGTCGGCAACGTGCTGCTCTTCGTCGAGCACCCGCCGGTCATCACCCTGGGCCGCAATGCCCACGCCGCCAACATTGTTGCTCCCCGCGAGCTGCTCACCGCCCGAGGGGTTCAGATTCACGAGATCAATCGCGGCGGCGACGTCACCTTTCATGGCCCCGGTCAGCTCGTCGCCTACCCCATCTTCGATCTGCGCTCCTTCGAACCCAAACTCGGTGTCATCGAGTATGTCCGCCGCCTCGAAGAGGTTCTAATGCGCGTCTGCTCCCAGTACACCATTGAAACCCAACGCATCCCCTGCATGACCGGCGTCTGGACCTTCCCCACCGTTCCCCCGCGCCTCACTCCCCGCGAGATGGGACGCGACTACATCCCTTCCCGCGAAGAACCCGAGGGTGGCCCACATCCGCCCTCAGTTGGCGAATGTGGGGAACAGTGTGTGGAACAGCGTTCCCTCTGGACCGAGCGCAAAATTGCCGCTATCGGCGTGCACATCTCCCGCGGCGTCACCTCGCACGGCTTCGCTCTCAACGTCACCACCGATCTCGATTTCTTCCGCCTCATCGTTCCTTGCGGCCTCACCAAGCCCGTCACCTCCATCGCGTTTGAAACCGGCCTGCACCCCCCGCTCGACGAGGTCATGACCGTCGCTTCGCGTACTTTCGGCGACCTTTTCCGCTCCCAAGTCCTCTGGCTGGATTCCATCCACGACCTCATCCCCGCCAAACCCTCTGCCCCCGAAGCTCAGGACACTCCTGCCCGCGCCCCGGAGAACCTGCGCCGCATCGCCTCCGATGACACCCACCTGGCCTAGCTCTTCCACTCTGCGATAATGTCTCTCAGACCATGATTCTCACGCCCACCCCGCTTTCTCACACCAGCGCCGCCGTGCTGGAGTTCGATCGCCTCCGCGAAATCGTGCGCGGCTGCTGCCAAAGCGAGCTTGGCCGGCAGGCGGTCGATGCCCTTGCGCCCACCACGGACGCCGCGTGGATCGATCGCCAGCAGCAACTCACCGCCGAGGTGCGTGCCTTCTTCCGTGCCGGCGGACGCTTCGATTTCGGCGGCCTCATCGACCCGAGCCAGCTCGTGCTCCGCGCCCGCATCGCCGGAGCCACCCTGGAAACCACCGAACTCCGCGACGCCATCCTCGTCGTTGATCGTGCCGCCGAGTGGCGCGAAGCCGCCATCCATCCCCCGCAAGCCATGAAGGAACCTTGGCCCGCCGTCGAGGAACTCAGCGCCGCCATTGAGGATTTCACTCCGCTCCTGCATTACTTCGCCAACAAGCTCTCGCCCGACGGAACTCTCGACGACAATGCCTCGCCTGCCCTGGCCTCCATCCGTCGCGAGATTGAAAAGCAGCGCCGCTCCATTCAGAATTCGCTGCGCAGCTATCTCCGCCGCCTGTCGGAAGGCGACGCCCTCCAGGATGAACTGGTCACCATCCGTGGCGACCGCTTCGTGATCCCGGTCAAAACCGAGCAGAAACGCCGTGTCCAGGGCGTAGTTCACGGCGCCAGCTCCAGCGGCCAGACCGTCTTTGTCGAGCCCCTCGAAACCATCGAGCAGAACAACGAACTCGTCCGCCTCATCGAAGACGAGCAGCGCGAGATCCACCGCATCCTCCTCGAAATGACCGCCCGCCTCGGCCAGCAATCCGAGGCCATTCTCATCGCCGTCGATGTCCTCCGCGAACTGGAACTGCAATTCGCCAAGGCCCGCTTCGCCGAACAATACCAGTGCACCCGCGTCAAACTCCTCGTCGAGGATAGTGCCAACTCCCTCATCCTCCTCGCCGCCCGCCATCCGGTCATGGAGCGCAATCTGCGCTCCCGCGGCAAGTCGGTCGTCCCCCTCACCCTGGAGATGGATTCCGCTCACCGTCAGCTCATCATCAGCGGACCCAACACTGGCGGCAAAACCGTCGGCCTCAAAACCGTGGGCCTGCTCATTCTCATGGCCCAGGCCGGAATCCCCGTTCCTGCCGAGCGCGCCGACCTGCCCATCTGTGACGCCGTCCTCGCCGACATCGGTGACTCGCAATCCATCGAGCAGAATCTCTCTACTTTTTCCGCCCACGTCACCCACATCGATTTCATCTCCCACACCGCTACCCCGCGCTCGCTCGTCCTGCTCGACGAGCTCGGCTCGGCCACTGATCCCGAAGAGGGAGCCGCCCTTGCCGTCGCCATTGCCGAACACTTCCGCCGCTCCGGTGCCCTCACCATCATCTCCACCCACCACACCGCGCTCAAGATCTACGCCGCCAACTCGCCCGGTGTCCTCAACGCCGCCGTCGGCTTCAACGAGAAAACCCTCGCCCCTACCTATGAGCTGCGCGTCGGCGTTCCCGGAGCCTCCGCCGGCATCAACATCGCGCAACAGATCGGCCTCAATCCGCAGATCATCGCCGATGCCCGCCAGCGCCTCAGCACCCAGACCCAGGACATCGCCGGCTTCCTCGATCAGCTCCACACCGATCTCCGCCGGATTGAAACCGAGCGCCTCGAACTTCGCCAGCGTGAGCAGGAGGTAGCCCGCGAGCGCAGCCGTCTGGAAGCCGAGGGCCTCAAGGAGCAGCGCGAAAAGATTCGCGAACTGGAGAAGAAGCTCGACTCCCTCATGCGCGACTTCGAGTACCACGCCCGCGAGGCGGTCAGCGCCGTGCAGGATCGCGCCGCCGCCCAGAAGCTTGGCAAGGAAGCCGAGCGCCGCATCGCCAAGGCGCGCCGTGAGTTCCGCGAGCAGTTCAATCAAACCGTTGTCGCCCACACCACCGGAGCCGACGAAGGTGACGAAAACGCCCGCCCCCACGTCGTCTCCCGCGTCAGCATCGGAGACACCGTTCAGCTCAAATCCATCGGCCGCTCCGGCCGGGTCGTCCGCAAACTCGAGGGCGAGGCTCTCGAGGTCCAGGTAGGCCCCATGAAGATGCGCGTCCCGCTCGACGACATCGCCGCTGTCGTCGGACAGGCTGCCGACAATCCCGTCGCCGCCGCCCGCAACAAAGGAATCTACGTCCGCCTGCGCGACGAAGATGCCTCAGCCCCTACCGAACTCAACGTCATCGGCCGCAACGTCGAGGAAGCCACCGCCGAGGTCGAAAAATTTGTCGATCGCGCCTTCCTCGCCGGACTCGCCCACATCCGCATCGTCCACGGCTCCGGCATGGGAATCCTCCGCAAAGCCCTCCGCCAGTACCTGAAGACCCACCCCCAGGTGATTGGCGTCACTGAGCCTCCGCAAAATCAAGGTGGTGGCGGCGCCACCGAAGTCGAATTGAAGGTGTAGCAGAACAGAAAGCGCAGCCTCCTCCCAGTTACCGTCGTAACAATACGTCCGCTGTTCATTGAGGTACTCTCATCTTCGGCCAAGCAAAATCTTTTTCAGCGTTCTGATCGTTAGTTGAGTCAGGCGGGGCCGATGCGAAGACTCCAGGAGAGTGCTATGCATAACGCCGATTCAAAAATCAGCAGCCAGATTCTGACATCGAACGATTTGACGATGGTCCGTGGCATATCGCGCCGGATGTTTGTAAAGTACTCAGCCGGGACGCTCGCATGCATCTATTTCGGAGCCTTCGAGACCGCTTGCGGCGGCAACGGCGGTGGTGGCAGTTACCCAATTGATTCCAACGTCCTCACCACGGCTCAGCGGGCGATAGTATTTCCCACGCCGGTGCAGCCTTCCGGCCCCGGCTCGGGTACCGGACTCTATAAGACCGAGCTCCCCAATGTGTCGCAGTTCGATCAGTACGGCTATGGCAGCTATACCTTCGGCGGGCCTCTCCCGGTTCAGCAGCGCTTCGATCTCATGCCGGCTGGTTATAATCCGACCCACCTTCGGCTGAAACAACTCGCTAATTTCTTCACCATCTCTGACATCCACATCACCGACAAGGAAGCTCCGAATCAGCTGATTTATATGCAACAGGCAGACGCCGCTCATGGCGCGGCCGTGACGTCGATCTATTCGCCGGTCATGTTGTACACAACTCATGTCCTTGACGCTGCTATCCAGACCATCAATGCCCTTCACAAGCAGCAAGCTCCATTTGATTTCGGCATCTCTCTCGGCGACACCTGCAACAGTACCCAATACAATGAGCTGAGATGGTACATTGACGTCATCGACGGCAAAGCCATCGCTCCTAGCTCTGGCGCCCATCTCGGAGCCTTCAGCGTCGACTACCAGAAACCCTACCAGGCCGCTGGGCTCAATAAGGACATCCCGTGGTATCAGGTCCTGGGCAACCACGATCATTTCTGCCTGGGTTCCATTCCTGTCGATGCCGACCCGACGCTCGGCATTCGCCAGTCGTACATCGCCGGCAATGTCTGGGCTGTAGGGGATGTGTTAGCTCCTAATGCAGGCTTCCCAAACTTATTCGACACCACCGCCAGCCTGAAACAAAAGTCGTTTTACATGGGCGTACTTGACGGCTCAACCCCTACCGGCAGTATCAAAGGCGCCGGAGCCGCCGCGTCCATGAATCCTCCTACGGTGGCCGCCGATCCGAATCGTCGTTCGCTCTACCGGACTGAGTGGATCAATGAATTCTTCAAAACCACTTCCACCCCGGTCGGTCACGGACTCAACCTGGTCGACCCCTCAATGGGAAGTGGCTTTGCCTGTTATAGCTTCGTGCCCAAGTCGACCATACCGCTCAAGGTGATCGTACTGGACGATACCCAGTCTGAGACGGACGGCTCTCACGACATTCACGGACATGGATTTCTGGACGCGACCCGCTGGAATTGGCTCCAGGCTGAACTCGCTGCCGGTCAAGACTCCAATCAGTTGATGATCATCGCGGCGCACATTCCGATCGCCGTCGGACAGATTGGTATCTCCGAAGTTGAGTGGTGGGAGTCTGAGAAGGATAAGAATGCAACCGAACAGAATGCGGTTTCCTTGACGAACTTGGTCGCAGTCCTTCAGAACACCCCGAACCTTCTCTTGTGGATCGCCGGGCATCGCCATGTCAACACGGTGAAAGCATTTCTAACACCCGGCGTTGGCGGAGGCCCCCCGGAAAACGGCTTCTGGCAGGTCGAAACTTCATCGCTCAGAGACTTCCCGCAACAACTCCGCACCTTCGCGATCTACCTCAACAGCGACTATACGATTTCAATCGTTACCACCAACGTCGATCCGGCAGTTGCTGACGGATCGCCAGCCGCGACATCGCGCAAATATGCCATCGCGGCACAGCAGATAATCCAAAATGATCTCGCGATCAATACTAATAATTATCTCGTGCAGCCCGGAGTTGGTATCTCGGTGGAATCCATGGACCCAACTCGGCCACAGGACGGCACGCAAGATCCAACGATCATTTATGGGACCGTGCCCGGATATGTATCGGCGGCGTCTGGAGATCCGGTTCCATATCCCTCGTACAATGCGGAATTGTTTAAGCCGCTAAGTCCGACCATGATCGAGGTGCTGCAGGCGCAGTTTCCAACTTCCGTCTAGAGTTCTGGCCGCGCCATCCGGGCATCACGGTGGTGCGGCCTTTTCACTTCCCCCTGATTGATCCGACGGTGGCCCGCATCCGTCTTCTTTTGGTGAATGTTGGTCCATCTATGCTCGCGAGCGGGGTTGTCCTCTGCCCCTCGCCAGCCATTGCCCACTCAGTAATAATCCGCTTCTACCCATTGCCGAACCGGTTATTCTTCCTGCACCGAAACCTGTGCAAACACTCCAAAATATCTCTTTTCCAGCCGCCCCCAACACCTCCCAGAATGCACTTTTTCGGCGCAAAAACCCCCGTTCGCGCTCTCAATCTGCTCTCTTTCGCACTGTGTCAAGCGAAAATTTTCGGCGAATCCTCCCAACCTGCTGATTGCAAAACACATAGAGTCATTCTCCAAATGATGGAATCCCCTCCCAAAGTTGCTATCCTGAAAGTAAGCAGAAGACAAAGCACCGAATGACATCCTGTAACTCCCATGTTTTCAGATTTTTACCGAGATATATAGGGGGAGGGTAGATGCCTTCGACAGTGAACAGGTGCCACATCCGCCTCCTGTTGGCGAATATGGGATTCGCGGGCCATTCCATAGATTTACATGCACCAATCAAGTCACATTTTTCCACACCTACTTCAGGGCCAAATTGCCCTTAGTCACAGCTTTTCCACAGAGTTGCGAAGCAATCCTGCACATCCGCCCGCGCAATCGGGCAGACTAGAAGAGTGGCAAACCCCGGAGACTTCGCTTACACCGTCAAGCAGCAGGCTGACATCGTCCGCATCGTCGGCGAGTATGTAAAGCTGCGCAAAGCCGGAGCGCAGAACTATTCGGGTCTCTGCCCCTTCCATGGCGAGAAGACGCCCTCCTTTTCCGTCCATGCCAGCCGCCAGTTCTTTCACTGCTTTGGCTGCGGAGTCTCGGGAGATGTCTTCACCTTCGTCCAGAAGATCGAGAACATCACCTTCCCCGAAGCTGTCCGCGTCGTCGCCCAGAAGCTCGGCATCGCCGCGCCCAAGGCGCAGTTCAACTCTCCCGAGGAAGCTCGCGAGGCGCGCACTCGCGGTCTCCTTCTCGATCTTCACGAGGCCGCATGTCTCTGGTTTCAGGAGCAACTCAGCCGTCCGGAAGCTGCTGCCGCCCGCGAGTATCTTCGCGGCCGCGGCCTCGACGACGAAGCCATTGCGCGCTTCCGCATCGGCTTCGCCCCGGAGTCCGGTTTCCTCCTCCGCGACAAGCTCAAACCCCTCGCCGACGAAGATGCGCTCCGCGAGAGCGGACTTTTCAGTTGGAAAGAACGCGAGGAATCGCGCACCGGCGAACCGTCCAAACCCGCGCCTGCCGCGCTCTACAGCAAGTTCCGCAACCGCATCATGTTCCCCATCTGTAACGAGACCGGCAAGGTCATTGCCTTCACCGGACGCACCCTCGCCGCGGATGACCGAGGCCCCAAGTACCTCAACTCTCCCGAGACGCCCATCTATAGCAAGTCGCGTGTGCTCTTCAACTTGCACCTCGCCAAGGAGGCAATCCGCCGCCTCGACTACGTCATCCTCGTCGAGGGACAGATGGATTGCATCTCGGTCTTCAACGCCGGATATCACAACGTCATCGCCTCCAGCGGCACCGCCTTCACCGAGCCGCAGGCCCGCCTGCTGGCCCGCTTCAGCAAGAAGATCGTCGTGAACTTCGATCCTGACACCGCTGGAGCTGCCGCCGCCGAGCGCTCGCTGGCATTACTCGTCAGCGAGGATTTCGAGATCCGCATCGTCACTCTCGACCAGGGCTACGATCCCGACCTCTACGTCCGCCGCAACGGAGCTCCCGCTTACGGCGCGGCCCTGCGAGCTTCCCAGAAGTACTTTGATTACCTCATCGAGCGTGCCCAGGCCCAGTTTCCCCGCACCGCCGAGGGCAAGGTCAAAGCGGTCAACTATCTTCTGCCGCACATCCAGCGCATCTCCAGCCGTATCGTCCGCGACGAACTCGCCGCCGACGTCTCGCAGAAATTGCAGATCGACTCGGCCGTTCTGCGCCAGGAACTTCGTCACGTCGCCGGAGCCCGCACTGCCACCAAGCTCGCGCCCGCCCCTGTATCGCCGCTCACCGAAGCCGAGCGCATTCTCCTGCAAGCTCTCGCCTCGGGCCGCGAACTCGCCTTTACCTTCGAGGACGACAACGGTAACGAGCAGGTCTACAACCCTGCCGAGCAGGCCTATTACGCCCTCAGCTCTGAGCAGCTTCACAAGGGACTGCGCGCTGAAGCCCTCATCGATGCGATTCTCAAGGCTCTCGCCGAAGGCTCCGATCTCATGACCCTCCCGCTGCCTGAGGAGGATCGCGCCGTCCTCATGTCGGTCCTCATGCAGGATCACGAACTGCTCACTGCCGAACTTCTTCACGGAGCCATTGGAGCGCTGCGCCGCCGTCAGCTTGAGCACCGCCAGCGCGAACTCCGTCGCCAGATTGCCGAGGCCGCGCACAACGGCGATCCCCTTGCGGTGGCTCGTCTCATGCAGGAAAAGCAGGAAGTCGACCGTGCTCTCCGTCACGCCGCGACCGTCTGAGAGCGTAGCGAGCCGGGGTTGGCGTGAATTGTCTGGACCGCGTGTGCCTTCCCGCGCCAGAATTGCCAGTGGAGATTGGCGAAATGGAAGAACGTCCCATGCGGCGTAAGGACCGCGAGATCAGCGAGCAAGAGGCTCGCCAGTTGCTCGCTCAAGGCGAGTACGGAGTGCTGAGTACGGTGAGCCCGGACGGCACGCCTTACGGCGTGCCTCTCAGCTACGTCTACCACCAAGGGGAGATCTTCTTTCACTCCGCCCCCGAAGGCCGCAAGGTGGAGTATCTGGCTACCGGAGCGCGGGCAAGTTTTTGCGTGGTGGGCGCGACCAGGCTACTCCCCGAAAAGTTCAGCACACGCTACGAGAGCGCGATCGCCTCGGGCGAGATCCGCGAACTTGATGGTGATGAGAAGAGAGCGGCACTCAGCAGGCTGGTGGAAAAGTACGCCCCGGAATTTCGTCCGCAAGGAGAAGAGTACATCGCCCAAGCCGAAGGTACGACGCGCGTTTACGCGCTGTGCGTGCGGCACCTTACTGGAAAACGGCGGCGCTGAATTTCCGGAAATTTTCCGCTCTGCGGTTTCACTCGCGCGAGCTCACTTCCGTTTCGCGTAGTCTCCCATGCCGGAGATGTCGATTACGACGACGGCTTCGTCCCCGACTACCCAAGCGTCGTGTCCCGGTGGAATCTCTCCAATTTCTCCCGGGCCGAATTCGTACTCGGTGCCATCGTCCATGGCGATGTGCAGCCGCCCGGAAACATGAAGATTCAGGTGTGGTACTTCGCAGCTTTGGGTCTGCGCAATCGGTTTCACGCAAGTGGACCAACGCCATCCCGGCTCGAAGACGGCGCGTCCAAAGGTCACTCCGCCGATCGAAACCGCGTCCACTTTTCCATGATCGAACTTCCGTGTCTCATCCGGCTTCGAAAAGCTGCGGTGTTCCATGGATGGTTCAGGTTCGCGCTTGAATTCTCTAACTGCCATGGCATTCTCCGTCGATAGGGTCAATAGCGTGATTAGAGAACCGCGCTGGTGCCGAGGTTGCCGCTTCCGGTGAAACGATTGGGTAACAAGCCTTTTCGCACTGCCGTATCATTACCAACAGGTGCCCATGGACTCCACCAACCGCAAAATATTCTGGATTGTCTTCACAATTCTCAGCCTTGGTGGCTATTTCTTGCCCTTTGGATGGGCAATAGCCGAGATGTTTGTGTCGTTGTTCGTAAGCTGGTGGGTCGTCTATCGCTCGGGCCTGCTGTGACTCAGCCCTTTTTCCGCATACTCCACCTTCTCTCCCGGTTACTTCCTGAAGCTGCGTAGCAGCCACAGAATCAGCGAAAACAAGAGGCTCAGAAGAATAGACGTGGCCAGGGGGAAATATACCTGGGTGTTGCCGCTGCGATTGCGCCAATGCAAGTCTCCGGGCAAGCGGCCAAGGGGAAGACCGAGGCGCGAGACCAGCAGCATCGCTGCACCCAGGGCCACCAGCACCAGACCCAATCCCAGAAATGTCTTTCCCAACTCAGCCATGGGCCGATTCTAACAATCGTACGGACGAAAGTGTGATTTGGATTCGGGATAGGGACCGCTGTGAGCCGCTGCTTCTGCATCTAAGTCAACCAGTCAGTTGGCATCGGGCCGCCGGCAGCGAGGGAATCGCGTGCCGGTTTGCATCGAGCCTTGGTGGAGTGCCCGGGTATCGCGAACCACGACAACGCTGGCTGACCCGCTCGCCTTACGGAGCTTGTGAATGGCAAGTCAGTTTCGGATATCCGTTCTGGTTGGTATTGCCACGGCGTTGATCTTCAGTGTGGCTCTGCCCTCATTTGCCGCAGACCCGGCAACGGTTTCCATCAACAGTGCACTCAGGGCGGGATTGAGTGCGGAGGAGATTGTGGCGCGGTTGAACCAGAACAACGAACAGCGCGCCGCCGCGCTCCACTCCTATGAGGGAAGGCGCTCCTACCTGTTGACCTATCACGGCTTTCCGGCAGACCGCGATGCGCAGATTGAAGTCGTCGCCCATTATCAGGCGCCAGAGAGCAAGAGCTTCGATGTGATCTCCGCGGGCGGATCGAAGATGATTCAGTCCAAAGTGTTCTCGAAATTGCTGGAGAGTGAGCGCGAAGCCGCCCAAGCCGAGAATCAGCGCCAGACCTCATTAACACCAGATAACTATACGTTTACGTTGCTCGGTTCCAGGCCCAGTTCCTACGGCGGATGCTATCGCCTGGCGGTGGAACCGCGGCGCGACAACAAGTTCCTCTATCGCGGTGAAATCTGCGTGAATGCCGCCGACTTCGCGGTGGAAACCATTGACGCCGAACCCGCCAAGAGCCCTTCGTTCTGGACCAGAAAAACTCGCATCGAACACCGTTATCAGAAGGTCGGACAGTTCTGGCTACCGGCTTTCAACCAGACCGTCGCCAACATCCGGTTGGGCGGCACGGCGGTTCTGAGCATCGTGTACTCGGACTACGAATTTCGCTGATATCCTCTCCGCCTGCAAAAAGAAAAGGCCAGAGCATCTCGCTCCGGCCTTTTAACAACTGCGCAATGAATTTTAGAAGTGGTACACGAGCTGGATCGAAGGTTCCGCCACGTGTGTTTTCAAGCTGGTTCCAAATGGCTCGCTGGCCAGCTTGAAGTTAGGATCGCCGCGCAGCAGGCCGCGATACTGCAGACGGATGGCCCAGCGTGGCTTGATCGGAAAGTCAGTTCCAAATCCGTAGGCAAACGCAGGCTTCATGTCCGCCGAAGGCGTGCCACCGGTGGTGTAATCGCTATTTGGAGAAAACCGAACCACGCCGCCGCCGAACAGCGCATAAGGTTTCACGTGTTCGTTGGAAGGAAGGCGGAAGAGGTAGGTCCCGATGATCTCGATATTGTTGCTCTGAACGCGAGTGAGGGACCCAAACCCACCATTGGAGTTATAGAAAATTTCAGAACTGCGATTGACTGTGAAGGCAAGGTTGATCGCGCTGTGGCGGCCAAAGTCATAACGCGCGTCGGCACCCACACCCACAGAATTCGTGGTCGCCTGGGTGTTCGCATTGAATACGCTGGCCTCCGCTACGCTTTTGGTAAAGGTTGCCGCCGGGAAGATTCCTTCGAAGCCTGCGCCGATCGAAAGATTAGACTTGAAACCCTGGGCGTAAGCGATGCTGCCAAAGGCCAGTACGGTGATGAGTATCAGTTTAAGTTTCAAAAAATCTCTCCTTGATTACTTGGGGACAACGGCGACGAAGTTGGGAATCACCGCAACCGAAGCTGAAGCGTCCTCTGCGCGCGTGCCTGCCGTGCCTGTTCCCGTTGATAAGTCGAAGCGATGCAGCACCGCGCCATTGGTGGGGTCGTTGGTTCCGATGTACAGTTTGCGGCCATCGTTCAGTACGCCGCCGCTCAGAGGAATGATCGGGTTTGCATCCGCGGTGGCTAGAGTGATTTCCGTTTTGTTGATTACATCGTAGCCGTGAATGACGGGCTCCGCGATCGTGCCAGTAGGACTCACCGCGGTGACGAACTCCTGCTCCAGCGTCGGAGAAAAGGTCACCTGGCTGGCAGTGCTCTTCAATGTGGATGCAGCGGAAGTGGGTGCATTGACGGTCACCGTTGATAAACAGACGTCGCCTGCTCCTCCGGATACCAAGGGAGGAAAGGTGAGTTGCGTGACCGTTTGATTGCCAACCTGTGCGGTGGTCGTTACCGAATAGTCAAACCACTGTCCGTCCGGCAGAGACAGCCCCACCACATGAGGCACACCGCCGATGACGGTTGCATCAAGATTGATTGGGGTTCCGGCAAGCGTCTTCGGGTTCTGGTCGTCGCAGGTGGAATAATTGATCAAATGGTCGCCACTGGCGAAGTAGGACTGACCATCCTGCATCCACGCCAACGCCTTTACGTTAGTGCTCAGGCCTGTATCGGGAGGGTTGATGGAGTTGATTGGCACGAATGTATCCGCCTGGAAGGTATACACACCAGAAGTGCCGTTGACCGAAGTGCCTGCGATCCAGAAGTTGGAGCTATCGGCGGCAAATGTTACAGCGTCGATGCCTGGAATGCTGTATCGCATGGCGGATTTGGTTCCGGTCGTGTCGATCAGGAAAACCAGACTGTTCGGCACGTCGGAAACCAGAACGTAGCGGCTGTCCGGCGAAACTCCCAGTACTGCGCCCGTAATCTGGTCGGTGCTGAGTCCACCAACGATGGGGAAGTTTTGAATCGTGGACTGATAGGATGTGAGATCCACCACCATCAAACCGATCGCGCTGCCCAGGTAGGCCTTGGCGCCATTCGGAGCCACCACCATCGAGTTCGGCGTATTGGCTAAGCCGACCGTCTGCGTAACCGTCAGCGCCTCGCTATCATAGGCAAGCAGAACGTGTGCCGGAGTGGTGCCGTTCGTAAGCGTGGTGCCGGTCACCAGCACGTTGCTCCCGGTGAAGCCCTGTACCGTGGCACCAATTACATTGCTGTAAATCGGATAACCAAAGCCGATCGCTTTTCCCGTACTCGCTCCCGCCGGAGAAACGAAATCGGCCACCGAATTATTGCAATTGGTTGGTTCGCAGGAGGCCATCATGGAGAACCGCCCCGCCGTGTTCGCCGTCAGCGTCGAGGTCAGCGGCAAGGTCGTGGTGAAACTGCCGGTCAGCAAATTCGATGTGATGTAGCTGAGCGGCGATGTGGTCAGTGGGTTATTGTTGGTGTCCAACATGGTCGCCGTCACAAACTTCTGGTCGCCCTTGTTCAGAACCAAATCGCCCGTAGTGTAGGTGTAAGTTGACGAAACCCGCGGCAAACCTCCACTGGTCACCGCAGAGGAAGTCAGCAGGATCGAACTGGGCGGGCACGTGACAAACGCCAGCGGCGCGCTCACGGTTCCGTTCAACTTCGCGTAGACGTTGGTTACGCCGGGATTGCGCGCCACCACGTAGCCGAAGTCGCTGACCGTAGCCACGTTGGTGTCCGCTACCGTCCAGGTGTAGTCGTTAGGAAAAATACAGCCCGCAGTCTGGGGAAGAACTAAACAACTTTTGATCCCGTTCCCGTTGGCATCCATCGGGTTGGCAACGTACTGCACCTGATTGTTCTGCGAAACACAGTTCAAAAGTCCGGTAGCAGTCGAAGGCCAGGGTTGAGCGCTGCCCGGCCATAGACCCGGGTTGGGGCTCGTGGCACCGGCGTTCAACACAATGCCGGCGGCGCGGGGGTGGATGGAAACCTCGGTCGTTCCGATGACGTTGCGGCTGGCATCGTAGGCCGTGACGGTTACGAATCCGGTGGGAAGCGTGTTCGTTGGCGTGCAGACCTGGTACTCAGTGTCCCATTGTCCGGCGCAAACCTCTCCGGCCGGGGAAACCGTTACCCGCACGTCGGAGGTGTAGAACTTGATCGTCGGCTGAGGCGCAATCGGCTTCGGAGCCTGGTTCAAGTGCGACAGATCGACCGTCGCCGTCACGGAGGACCAGTCGCCGGCGTTCAAGGTAAACTGGGTCGGCGACACGACCATCGAGTAGACGTCGTTGAGCCCAGGCTCAGTGCTGCTGCTGACCGAACTGCCGCAGCTCGCCAACAATCCGGCAAGCCCAATAAGAATGAGAGTTGACAACCGATTCATGTACCGCACCTATCGGATCGTGATCCAGCTCGGATTGCTTGAAGCAGATTCAGCGGTTACATAGGCCGGATTCAGCGCTCTGATCTGGCCGGTGTTCTGGTTAATCGCGAATTGGAAGACTTTGCCCGCGGGTGTATCGAGCAGGTACATCGCATTGTTCACCGGGGACACGGAGATAAGCGACGGTGTCGTGCAAAGGGCGCCGCAATCAAAAGGCGAAGCCGTGGATACCGGAATGCCGTTGACCGTGGTGGTAAGACCCTGAACTTCTTTCGGTTCACCCGCCGTCCCTTGGGTGCCCGAACTTGGAATGACCTGGAAGACCGAAACGTTGTGCGAGCCCTGATTGGCAATGAACAGGAAACGCGAGTCATTCGAGGTCGCGCCGGCAACTGGTTTGCTCGGAGAAATTCCGGTGATTGCATCCGCGTTCTCATGGAATGGCTGACCCGCCATTCTCACCAGAGTGGTGCCGGAGACGGTGAAGGCATAGATGGTAGGAGTGAGCACGCCGAAGTTGTTGAGGCCCACATCCTGGGTGTCCAACACGTACATGTAGGAGCCGTTCGCCGACAGTATCATCCCATTGGCCGGCGGCGCGGAGCCCACTGGCATCGTGCCTTCAAATGTCGCAACCCCGGACGAGGCGCTCAACGTAAAGAGCACGACCTGCTGCTGGGCCGGAGCAAGGCCGTAGAGAGTAGCGCCGCCCGGAGCCATCGCTAGCTGCGAAATTGAATAGCCGAGATTCGCAGAACTGCCCACCTGGGAAAGAATGCCGGTCGACTGATCAATCGAAAATACGGCCAGCTGGCCATTCTGCGAGTTCGGGAGCGAAACGTAGAGGTAGGTGCTACTGGGAGAGATCACCATCGAACTAGCGCCGTTCACAGGAATGGCGCCGTTGCTAATCGGGACGTCCAGGGTGCCGTTGCCAGCGCGGGTGTAGCCATAGATGTTCGCACCCGCCGCGTCCAGGAAATAAACCCATTTTCCGTTGGGGGTAAACTGCAGCATCTTGGGTGCCGCTGGAGTACTCTGTGGGGAAATGCTGTTCAGGGTCAGGGTGCCGTCGGTATTCACGGTGAAAACCGTGAAACCCGTGCCTGAGGAATTACTGATATAGGCCAGTGTCCCGGTGCTCGAAACCCCACCACAGCCAACCGTAATCGCTAAAAGGCAAAGTGCGGCCGTAAAGCCGATGAAGCGCTTCATGCAAGCTCCCAGGGCGGAAAGAGTGTACCCGTCCATTTTGTCGAAGATCATTGTTTGTCTTTTCCAATCATAATTCGGCAGACCACAATTCACCCGAAACTTAAGCAGCATTTCAGGTAAATGTTCCTATTGCGGATTGTGAGATTCTACTCTATTCAGCTCTTTTTCGCCGCCAGCACCACCCGGAGCTTCTTCTCGAGAGCCGTCGGTTCGCTTCCGCGCGCCCCGTTTGCCGCACCTTTCACCTCAATCGGCTTGCTCCAATCAGGCAGGGAGTCGCAGAATACAGCGATTGAGGTGGAAGGCCATGGAACTGCATCTGGACCTTGTAGAAACGCGAGTATTGGCCTCGCTGCTGGAAAAAGACATCACCACCCCGGAGTACTATCCGCTGACCCTCAACGCCTTGCTCGCCGCCTGCAATCAGAAGTCGAATCGCGAACCGGTGATGGAGTTGGATGAAGCGTCCGTGCGCGGGGCCTTGCATTCGCTGGAGGCGAAGGGCCTGGCAGGACTTGCGCGAGCCGAGGGACGGGTGGCTCGTTTTGAACACCGCATGGGAGAGGCTTTGAATCTTGGCCGGCGCGAGTACGCTTTGCTCTGCACCCTGCTGTTGCGCGGGCCGCAGACCCCGGGCGAGTTGCGCGGACGCAGCGAACGCATGCATCGCCTTGAAGATCTCGACGAAGTGCAACTGGTTCTGCAAAAACTCATCGAGCACGATCCGCCGCTGGTGAAACTCCTGCCCCGCCAGCCCGGAACCAAGGAAGCTCGATACATCGATCTGTTCGGCGGACACGCGGCTGAGTGCAGCGAACGGTTGAGCGATGGTTCCATCAGCGGGGGCACCAATCATGCTCCGGCGAGCAGCGGAGCCAACGCCGCCTCAGCTTCAGGCGAGGAGCGTATCATGACGCTCGAAGCCCAAATTGCCCAATTGCGGGCCGAATTTGAGCTTTTACGGCAGCAATTTGCCGATTTTCGCCGCCAATTTGAATCCTGATCTTCCGAATCGGCGGCGAGCGGCGTAGCATCGTAAGTTTGAGGGAACGAAGATGAGCACAATCAGTGAAAATCTAATCAACTGCGTCAAGATCTCGATTCATCCGCCCAAGCGCCTGCTCTACGGACCTGGTCCCAGCCAGGTGTATCCGCGCATTTATCAGGCGATGGCGCAGTCCATTGTCGGTCATCTCGATCCGTATTTTTTTCAAGTGTCGCAGGCCGTGCAGAAGGGGCTTCGCTCCGTCTTCGGTACGCAGAATGAACTGACCATTCCAATCTCGGCCACCGGCTCCGGCGGCATGGAAACCGCGGTCTCCAACTTTATTGAGCCAGGCACGAAGCTGGGACTGTTTGTCAGCGGTTTTTTTGCCGAACGTATCGCCGAGATGGCCAAGCGGCACGGCGCCGAAATTGTGCGCCTCGAAAAGCCGTGGGGCGAATCCTTCACCGACGATGAGGCTGCCGAGTTTATCCGGCGTGAACGTCCGCAGGTCGTGGCCTTCGTGCAGGCGGAGACCTCGACCGGTGCGTTCCAGCAGAGCAAGGCGCTCTGCGACGCCGCCCACGAGGTAGATGCCATCGTAATCGCCGATTGCGTTACTTCGCTCGGTGCCATGCCCGTGGATGTGGATGCCAACGGGATCGATGTCGCCTATAGCTGCTCGCAGAAGGGGCTCAGCGCGCCTCCCGGATTGAGCCCGATTACGATCTCACCGCGCGCGCAGGAGCGGCTCCGCCAGCGCAAGCAGCCGAACCGCAGTTGGTACTTTGACCTGACACTGATTCAGGATTACCTGACGGTCTCACACCGTTATCATCACACCGCTTCGGCAACCCTCTTCTACGCGCTGCATGAGGCACTGGCGATCATTGAGGAAGAAGGACTGGCGCTGCGCCAGCAACGCCACCAGAAAGCGCATCAACGCTTTGTCGCCGGCATCGAGCGGCTTGGCCTCGTCATGCACGTCGCTGAGCCAAACCGCATCTGGAACCTCAACACGCCGCGAGTTCCCGATGGCGTGAACGAAGCCAAAGTGCGCGCCTACTTGCTGGAAAAACACGGAATCGAAATCGCGGGAGGCTTCGGCCCGCTGGCAGGAAAGATTTTCCGTATCGGCATCATGGGGCCACTGGCAACGGATGGAGGCGTAGATCGTTTCCTGGCGAAGTTCGACGAGGCGATGAAAGAAACAGCCTGAGCAGGCTTTAAAGTTTCAAGGTTTCAAAGTTGAGCCCAAAGCGAACCCGCGGAGATTATTCAACGCACAACAAAGGGTGCCAAGTTGGCACCCTTACATTTGCTCGACATGTCAGCAGGACGGTGCAGCCCGCATTCTCGAACCTGCGAAAACCCACCGCAGGTTATAACCTTGAAACTTTGAAATCTCGCTCTCATTCCCCTCGCATCCGCTCGTCTATCGGCCTGCGTCCGGCATAGCCTTCTTCGGTTCCGTGCCAGTGCGAGATGCTCGGTTCACCCATCTTCCAGCAAAGCAGTACGATCTCGCCATCCACCTTGCAGGGAAAATCGAGCAGTCCGATGTCCAAGTCCTTTACCTGTACCCCGATGGCGTTAATTTCCGAGAGCGTATCCTTGGCGGCATGAATAGCTTTTTCGCGTTGGGCCTTGCGGGCGGCGTAGGCGCGTACGTCCACCAGCATTCCCCCGTTCAGGAAAATGCGTTCGCTTAGTTCATTGAATTCCTGGTCGATCTGTTCGATCAGGGTTTTTGATTCGATCGACTTGCGCAGCAGGCTTTCCAGAACCGGGAGCATCGACTGCGCTTCCCGCAGCGTAAAGGTTCGCATAACTTGCTCTAGTGTACTGCTATTTGGGACAATTTCCAGCACCCATCCGGCCACAACAGCGCGACCGTGGTTTTCGCCGGTGGCCCACATCCGCCCTCTTTTGGAGAATGTGGGATTCGTCCTGCGCATTCCTGTTGTCTGCCTTCGCCCTTAGCCCTTAATCAGCAGCATCCGGTCGAGCGCAACCTTGGCCATCTGCTTGACCGTCGGACGTACCTTGATCTGGTTGACGGCTCTGCCCTCCACCAGGTTCTCCAACGACCACGCCAGATGCTGTGGCGAAATGCGATACATCGTCGTGCAAAGGCATCCGGAATCGTTCAGAGTCAAGATCGTCTTGTCAGGATTTTCCTTTGCCAGACGATTGACCAGATGAATCTCGGTCCCGATGGCGAACTTAGCACCGGCCGGAGCGGCAGCTACCAGGCGGCGTAGTTTGTCGGTCGAACCGGAGTCGTCCGCCTTCTGGCAGACCTCCCACCGGCACTCGGGATGTACGATGACCTGGATTCCTGGATGGCGTTCGCGGATGCGATCCACATGCTCAGGCAGGAAGCGCTGATGCACCGAACAGTGTCCCTTCCAGAGGATCACCTTCGCTTTGCGCAGCTTTTCCGCCGACTGACCGCCCTGCAACTGATACGGGTCCCACACCACCATCTCATCGAGCGGAATGCCCATGTCATAGCCGGTGTTGCGTCCCAGATGCTGGTCGGGAAGGAAAAAGACCTTCTCATTGTGTGCGAATGCCCAATTCATCGCAGCGCGTGCGTTGCTGCTGGTGCAGACCGCTCCGCCGCGCTCACCGACAAAGGCCTTGATCGCCGCTGCCGAGTTCATGTAGGTCAGTGGAGTGATGCCGCGCCCATCGTCGCTGGTCAGGCCTAGTCGCACGAACTGATCCCAGGCGTCTTCCACCTGCGAAATCTCGGCCATGTCCGACATCGAGCAACCAGCGTTCAGGTCCGGCAGAATCACCACCTGGTCCGGACGCGCCAGAACATCGGCGGATTCGGCCATGAAGTGTACGCCGCAAAATACGATGTATTGCCCTTTGGCTTGTGAGGCCAGTTCGGAGAGACGCCAACTATCGCCCTGATAGTCGGAAAACTGTATTACTTCGTCGCGCTGGTAGTGGTGCCCCAGTACAACACATTGCTCCCCTAGAATTTCTCGGGCAGCACGAATGCGACCATCCATTGTGTGATCCGGCAGGACGAGATAATTGTCCAGGGAGCACGTTGCGTTCGTTCTAACTGCTGTAGCCACGGTTTGTCTGCCTTCAGTTCTCGTCGCCATCTGCGGACGACGCGAAAACGGGGATGTTGAAAGCGAAATCTACGGATCCAACGGATGCACATACCCTTAAGGAAAGGGTCCCATCCGCGGGGATGTTGAAGCCGTATGTCTTGCTATTCTAATGATGCATTAATACAGAGATGGAAGCAAGGCAATAATTATAGATTAATTATCGCAGCGGCGGAGAGCTTTTGCGTCATCCGCCGATGTGCACCATGGTTCTCCCAGGCTGCACAAATCCCGGCTCGCCAATGTGGTGGCGCTCTTCTTTATGCGCCACCGCATACTCAATCACACGTGCCAGTTCATCGTCTCCGCCACCGGCGCGTACCGCCGCGTGCAAGTCATGCTCGCGTAGCGAGAACAAGCAGGTACGAATCTTTCCGTCGCTGGTCAACCGGATGCGGGAGCACGCCCCGCAGAAGGGAAGGCTGACCGGGGTAATCACGCCGAATTCCGCGCTGCCATCGTCAAAGCGATAGCGGCGTGAGGTCGAGCTGGGCTCGTGTGCAACCTCATGGAAGGGCGCGAAGCGCGCCATGTGCTCCAGAATTTCCAACAGCGGGACGACCACATCCGGCCTCCACACGCGGCCCTCTTCCAGTGGCATGAACTCGATGAAGCGTACCGCGACCCGCTCCTCCTGGGCGAAGCGGCCGAAGGCCCCGATCTGATCCTCATTGAAGCCGCGCAGCAAAACGCAATTCACCTTCACCGGGCCCAGTCCTGCGCTGCGCGCCGCCCGCAGTCCCTCGAGCACTGCGGCGTAACCATTTTGCGCGCGGGTAATGCGGGCAAAGCGCTCGGGATCCACGGCGTCCATGCTCACTGTCGCGCTATCCAGGCCCGCCTGCTTCAAAGGCTCAGCCATATCCGCCAGCAAATGACCGTTGGTCGTAATCGCTAGCTCCGGCGGCCTGCCTTCTGTGGTGCGCAGGGCAGCCAGCTCGCGCACCAGTTCCACAACATCGTGCCGCATCAACGGCTCGCCTCCAGTCAGGCGAATCTTCGTGATGCCAAGCGAGACAAACACTCGCGCCATGCGCACATAGTCCGCCATGGAAAGCTCGGCGAACTGCGCGCCTTGGTTGCCGGTCCGGCAATAAACGCAACGGTAGTTACACCGGTCAGTGATCGAAATGCGAAGGTCGCAGATCCTGCGCCCGAATTTATCGATTAACGGCATGGAATGTAGAGCGTTTGGCTAGTCTCGCGGTTTAGATGAGCGAAAGTTGCCCGAATGCTCAATTAATTTGTCCCTACATTCCGTCGTAGTTTGGCCCGCCTCCACCTTCCGGTGGCACCCAGGTGATGATCTGGTATGGGTCCATGATGTCGCAGGTCTTGCAGTGTACGCAGTTCGACGGATTGAGATGAAGACGCTTCTTGCCCGGCTCCTCGGGCACCTCTTCCATCTCATAGACGTTCGCCGGACAGAAGAACTGGCAGGGGTTGCCGTACTCCCGGGTGCAGCGATTGCCGCAGAGATCGGTGTCCTGAATAATAAGGTGTGAGGGCTGGTCCTCCTCGTGTCGCGTTCCGGAGTAATACAGGTCGGTGAGTTTGTCGAAGGTCAGTTTGCCATCGCCCTTGGCCCAGCCCAGCAGCTGGTCGCGCCCTCCGGGCTGCCCCATCACATCCCAGATCGGCATCATACGCTCGTACCCGGGGTGCGCAGGATAGCGGTTGCGCAAGCCGTGCCCTCCGGTCGCCATCAGCAGCCCCGCGTTCAACATTCCACCCAGGAAGCCATGCTCGAAGCCCTGGTGAAAATTGCGCACCGGATAGAGCTCCTGCTTGATCCAACTCGCGTCCACCTTCCGCTGAAATCTTCCTAGCTGCCGCGCGCTGCTGTCGCCTGAGATCAGCGCCTCGAATGCGGTCTCGGCCGCCAGCATTCCGCTCTTGATAGCCAGGTGAATGCCCTTGAGCCGTTGCGAGTTCAGAAAGCCGGCGGAGTCGCCCACAATCATCCAGCCCTCACCGCCCAGCGGAGGCATCGACCACCAGCCGCCGTACGGCATGGTCTTGGCGCCATAGCGCACAATCTTCCCACCCTCCAGCAGCTTGGCCGCCAACGGATGCTGCTTAAAAGACTGCAGCACATGTTGCGGATCGGTGCGCGGATCGGGATAGTCGAGCCCGGTTACAAAGCCGAGCGAAACCGTGTTGTCTCTGCCGCCGTAAATCCATGCCCCGCCGTACTCCTTCGTGGTCAGCGGGTACCCCATCGTGTAGATCACCTCGCCCGGTTGAATGCGTCCGGCGGGCACCTCCCATAGCTCTTTCACCCCAACCCCGTAGGTCATGGGATTGCGGTCTCGCGTTAGCCCCAACCTCTCCGTAAGTTGCTTGGTGAGCGAACCGCGCGAACCCTCGGCCAGAATCGTCACCTTCGATTTCAGGTCGTATCCCGGCTCGAAATTCGCCTTAGGCTGGTTCGTCCTGTCCACGCCCTTGTCATCCGTGCGCACTCCTGCCACGCGCTCGTCCTCAAACAGCAACTCGCTTCCGGCAAAGCCGCTGAAGATGGTAATTCCCGCCGCTTCTACTTTGCTGCCCAGCCACTTGGCAAAGCGATTGATGCTGATCACGAAGTTCCCATGATCCTGCATCGGAGGCGGCGTCACCGGAGCCTTGAACGCACCTTTTTTCGTCAGGTAATACACACTGTCGCGAAGCACTTCGGCCTCAATGGGAGCTTCCTTCTGCCACTCCGGCAGCAGTTCATTCATTGAGCGCGGGTCCAGCAAGGCGCCGGACAGACAGTGCTGTCCAATCTCGCGTCCCTTTTCCAGTACGTAAATGTTTTCCTTGGAGAGTTGCGTTTCTGGGCGCGCCGCATTGTGCGCATCGATCAGTTGTGAAAGCCGCAGCGCGCAGGCCATTCCCGCCGGACCGCCGCCAACAATCACAACATCGGCTTCCATCTCCGGGTGTTCAATTCCTTCCAGCGGTGTGCGAAAGATCATGTCTCTCTTTCAGGTTTCAAAGTGTCTCTTTTTTCACCTGTGCGACAGTCGCCGCGCTATCCCTTCACTTTTTTGACTTCTTCTGTCAGCGCCGGAACAATCTCAAACAGATTGCCCACCACCGCCACATCTGCAATCTCAAAGATCGGAGCCTCCGCATCCTTGTTGATGGCGATGATGTTGCGCGATCCCTTCATCCCGACCAGATGCTGAATTGCACCGCTGATGCCCAGTGCCAGATAGAGCTTCGGGCTCACGGTCTGCCCGCTCGATCCGACCTGGCGCTCCATCGGCAGCCAGCCCGCGTCGCAGATCGGACGCGAGGCCGCAATCTCGCCGCCCAGCGCGTCGGCCAACGCCTTGGCGATCTCAATGTTCTTCTGCTCTTTAATGCCGCGCCCCACGGAAACAATAATCTCCGCCTGCGAAAGGTCCACCGCCTGCTTGGCCTCCCGGAACGGAGCCTCCGGCCGAGTGCGGATCTCGCCGGTGCTGGCGTCCACCTGCTCTACCGGAGCCGCAGCCCCATCCGAGCCGCTTTCCACCTGGTCGCCTCGAAACGCTCCGGTCTGGAAGCTCGCAAACCACGGCCCGTCCCCCGCCAGCGAAACATCTGCGGCAAACTTCCCCTGGAACATCTGCCGCGTGAAGAGCAGCTTTCCGCCCTCGTATTTATAGCCCACCGCGTCGCTCACCAGCACTGCACCGAGCGCGGCAGCAAGCTTCGGAGCGAAGTCGCGCACCTGATAGGTGTGGGGCAGCAGCACCAGCTTCGGCTTGTTGCCTTCGATAAACTTCTTCAGTGCGGCTACAAAGCCATCGGGTGTGTACTGCGCCAGTGCCGGACTTTCCAGGGCGTACACCTTGGCGACCGCTGTTTTTGCGACCTCGGCGGCAATCTGTGCAATGTTGCTGCCGATTACCGCAGCCTCCACCGTCCATCCGGTCTGCTTGCCCAGAAACTGTGCGCCTGTCAGGGTTTCAAAGGAGACCCGGTTCAGTTTGCCTTCGCGCTGCTCTGCCAAAACCAGAATCGTCTCTGCCATCTCGTCTTTCCTCGATCTCACGCCTAATATCGTTCCTGAATCGCTTCGCCCGGCGCGCGCTCTCCAAATGCTTATCGCAGCGCCCGAAGCCTGCGCCATCCCACCCACAGAAGTACCGTGCCGGTCGCAGCAAACAAGGCGGCCAGCACTCCCAACAGCGAATGCCCCTGCGGTGTCTCTGCCAGATGGAAAAAGTACAGCAGCAGCGCCACCATCAGCAGCATCCCGCCCAGAATGCGCAGTGTGTTGATGCGCTCTCGTGCCTGCTCACGGTCTCCCTGGTCTTCCATCGCCGCTCCTCACAGTACCCGGACTTCGTCGCGCAGCTTGGCCACAATCTTCTTGGCTACTTCTTGCGGCGAGCCCTGGATCACTTCGGTATGCTTCGTCTTCTGCGGAATGTAGAGCCGCTCGATGGTTAACTGGTTCGGCTTCAGCGCGGGGGAAACTTCCTCGAAGCTCACCTTGCGCAGCGGCTTGTTCTTCGCCTGCTTGATGCCGATCAGCGTGGCATAGCGCAGCTTATTGATCCCCGACTGGATCGTCAGCACCGCGGGCAGCGGCATATCCACATACTGAAAGAAGCCGCTCTCCAACTCGCGCTTCACCCGGATGCCGCCGTCTTTGGTTTCAATGTGCATGATGATGGTGGCATGAGCCCAGCCCAGTAATCCCGCCAGCAAAACTCCGGTCTGCGCATAGCCCAAGTCGTCCGACTGCAAGCCGGTGAAGATCAGATCAAAGGATTCGTCCTTAATCGCCTCGGCAATCGCCCGCGCCACGTTAAAGGCATCCAGGGTGGCAAAGCGCCCGTCTTCCAGGTGGATCGCACGGTCAGCCCCTTTAGCCAGAGCCTCACGCAAAACCTGCTGCGCCCGCGCCGGACCCGCCGTGATCGCCACCACTTCGCCGCCGTTCTTCTCCTTCTGCCGTAGCGCTTCCTCCAGCGCGTAGGCATCGGGCTCATTCACCTCATAGCCCACATCTTCACGAACCCAGGTTGCGCTCTCATTCAGTTTGAGCGGCGCATCCTTCTGTGGTACCTGCTTCATGCACACCAGGATTTTCACCTGCACCTCGATGAAAGTTGGATTGGACTCATGAGCCCGCCTTCCTCTCTGTTAGCTTCAGCAGCTAAGATGCGGCGGCAGAACTGAAGAGTATATCTCGCGCGGTGAAAAAATGAATGGTGATTCAATTTGGGCTGGCTGTTGGGATTGCTCTATCTTGAAGAATAGCAAAGAGGGAGGATGAAAAAGGGACGCCGGAAGCGTCCCTTGAAATCTGATGTGCGCCCTAGAGAAACGCCACCGTCTGAATACCGGCGATCTCAAAACGCTTGCGGCAACGCATATTCTTGCAGGCCAGCAAATCGTCCTTACGCACCATATAGCTCTGCGCTTTGGCGAACTTTGCCCGGTCGCGTTCGTCGGCCCGCGGCGGCAGTGATTTCTTCTTCATGCGCACGATCCAGCCAACTTCGTATTCGCCCTCTTGTCCGCAGTGTGGGCAGGTCAGCGTGTGCTTCTTGGTTTCTTGCCGTTCGTCGAAATATTCCCGCTCTTCCATAGTCTCAACATTATAGGCGCGGTTACCCGCTTTCATCTGCTCAGCTCACATTTCCTGACCCAGCAGAGTACCTCCCAGCCATTTCGGGACACCCACTGGCCTAACTGGCTCTGGCCTACTCGAACCGGGTTTCGTGGAAATCAGCTGGTTGAAATCGGGCCTTATTTGCCACCTGCCCCGCATTTGCATCTGCGTCCGGGGACAGGGATGGGGCCAACGCGGGTCGATGCCTCCGCCAGACGCTCTGCGATGATTTTGTAAGCGGATGCGTTAAAGGCCAGCCCGATGTGGGTTCCTGGCACTTCAAAATCGTTCTTGCAATTTCCAGTCCTACAATATCGCGAGTCGACAATCCCGTCGTTGAGTGTGTAAATTGCTGTTTCCATGACCGATACAGGCACCCGGCGGCGCAGCGAGTTGAGAAAATTGCAGGTACAGCGCGCGGTGTAACAGCGGGGGAGCACATTGGGCCCGTGCTCCTTGAGAATTTTCCTGCGAACCGATTCGGCCGCCCGCAGAATACTTCGATGGGCTATCGTTCCCCGGAAGGGTGCCGCCAGCGTAATCACCGAAGCGATATCATGCGGCCTTTGACCGGCAATGGAGCGGGCAATTACCCCTCCTAAACTGTGACCGATCAGATGAACCTTCCGGCCCGTCTCCTGCAAAGCTTTTTCGATGGTGTCGTTCAGATGTTGCTGGATCAGAAGGTTCGGACACTCCGCGTTGATGCCGATGCCTGAGAAGTACGGCTCATAGCCGATCCGTCCAACCCAGTAGCGCAGCTCCGCCAGATAATGATCACTTCCCAGGAACCCTGGAATGATTACCACTCCTGAATGGTCGCCGTCAGGAATCCCTAGTCCGTAATACACAGGAGAGGCATGCAGCAAGACGAGATCAACGGCAAACAGAGCTTCCTTCCAAATTGTGATTTGAGCTTCAGCTGCGTCTTCTAGATCGAGGATTCTGTTTAGCTGACTGTTCATACTCAATAATGCGGCTGCTTTGCGGTGCGCGACCTCTAGCACTTCAGCATCCCGCAATTGTGCCAAGTGTTAGGATGCAAGTTTTTGTAGCGAAGCCGGAAATATTAAGCAAGTATCGGCGCATCCAAGCCACCACGGCTGGACGCGCCGAATGTCATACCTTAATTCCCCGGCCTAAGCCGGTAACCGCCTAGGCTTCAGCCGCCGCCGCCTTGCTTGCCGCTTTGGTCCGGCGAGGAGCACGTTTGGCAGCGCGACGTTGGGGTTTCGCCGCCGCCGTCTTGGTGCGAGGCCGCGATTTCACCATCGACTCAACCAGAGCCTTCTCTGCGTCCACAAAGCTCTTCACGCCCTCGCCTGCAATATCGGCGATCGGCAACAGCCGGATAGGCATCTTCAGGTCGAGCGCGCGGCTTGCCGTCTGCATGCTCACGTTGACCTGCTGTCCCGCTAGATCCAACAGCTTCTTTTGCGCCTCGATAAAGGAATCTGCCGCATCCCGTCCCAGTTTTGCCAGCTCGGTTTTGCTCGGCTTCCTGCCAACGTGTTCCTTCTTGCCCTCGGTGCTCGTCTCCTCGGAGATTACGTCGAGGAATTTCTTCTGGGCGTTGACGAACTCCTCCATGGCTTCGCTGGCAAGTTCCACCAGACCGTTGCCATTCTTCACCGAGATTTTGGCGTCTTCTGACTGCAACCAGCCTTGCGTCTTTTTGTTGGCCAGCGAAAGGAAGTTCTGCTGCATTTCGACAAACGTATCAATGCTGCGCCGAAGCACATTGGTCAATGCAACCGCCGTGCCGTATTCGCCGACGCGCTCTTTGACGCCGTTCAACACAATTTCATTTTCCTGCTGCGCCAGATCCAGCAGAATGCGCTGCGCTTCGACAAAGTTCGCCGTGCCCTCTACCGCAATCTCCGTAAGGATCTTTACCGGGGTATCTTTTTCTTCCGACTCGGATAGACCCTGGCGAATGGATTTCATGGCGTTCGTGTTCTGGCGCATCGCCAGATCAACCAGAATGCGCTGGGTCGCAAAAAAGCTCTCTAGTCCCTGCTGCACCCAACCGGACAACAGAGATACGAAAGAAGAAGGCCGCTCATGATTCGCGGAGGGCCCGTTAGATTCTTTAGCCATACTGACCTCCGATTGCTGCACTGCAGCATCGATGGATATGTTAGTATTTGATGGTTATTCTGTCAAGGAAAGATCAAAATATATTGCACTGCAACAGGGAGTTTCTTCTTGAAGCCGTCTAAAGTAATCATCAAGAAATACGGGAACCGCCGATTGTATGACACTTCCACCAGCCAATATATCAATCTGGATGAGATTGCCGCTTTGGTCCGAAATGGAACAGAGGTGCAGGTGGTCGACGTGAAAACCGGCGAGGATCTGACCCGTGTCACCCTCACCCAGATCATCGTGGAAAATGCCAAGGAGCAGCCAGCCGGATTACCGCTGGAATTGCTTCGTCAGTTGGTGATGGCATCCGACCATGTCGGGCAGGAGTTCATCATGTGGTATTTGAAATCTGCCTTCGACACGTATCAGAAGCTCCAAACCGCCATTCAGGGCGGATTTTCAGAGGTGCAGTCCGCAGCCCTGTCTCCCCTCTCGATGATGAAAAAACTTGTCCAGGGCAAGGCCGCGCAGGAGCCATCTGAAGACGGCGAACTTGAGCAACTCAGAGTCCGCTTGGCAGAGCTGGAGTCCCAGTTGAAAAAGAAAGAGCAGCCTCCAAAGGAGCGCAAGACCCCGTCCTGAATCCCCCTCTGCGCCTCACTGGCTCCCCTTCGCGAGGCGGCAGGCAATGGTAGAGTAAGCGTTCGTGTTAAACGCCAGTCCGGCGTGTGTGCCGCCAACCTCCACGTCGATGTCGCGGTCTCCCGTCCGGCAACTCCGCCAGTCGATCACGCCATCGCTCTTGGTGAAAATTGCCGTCTGTGGCACCCGGCTTGGCACACTCCGGCGCAGTGCTCTCATAAACTCACATTGGCACCCATCGGTGTAGCATTCCGGCGGTACGCTGTCGCCATGTTGGCTTTGGATAAACAGCCGGACAACCTCGGTTTCGCGCAATAGGCCGCGCTCCAGCACAACTCCCGGAAACGGCGATCCCAAGGTGATGATCGAGGCCATCGCTCCCGGTCTCTGGATCGCCAGCGAACGTGCGATGACCCCGCCCAGACTGTGTCCAATGAGATGGACTTTCCCGCCCGTCTCCTCCCGTGCCTTGTCCACCAGTGGATTCAAGTGGTGCTTGATCAGCAGATCGGGACATTCTGCGTTCAGGTCGATGCCAGAGTAGTAAGGGCGATACCCCAAGCGCTTCAGCCAGGCATACATCACCACCAGATACACGTCGCTGTGCATGAATCCGGGGATCAGGATTACGGCCGATCCGTCGCCGTCCGGGACGCCGATACCGTAGTACACGGGAGCGGCATGAAGCAGCAGCAGGTCGATTCCGAACAGCGACTCATGCCACTTCGTGAGCGGTCTTGCCTCCGGATGCAGGGGATGCTCCGGGCGTTTGCCACCACGGCTCGTGACCATTATTCCACCCCTGTTGCCCATCCCGTAGCTGGCCCACATCCGCCTGCTGCTGGCGAATGTGGGGTGATCGGACAGCTAACGGTCTCCCGCGCGCTTCACACCGGAGTGACGGCGGCCCTCAAACGGATACCGCGCTTGCCGAGTTCTCGCTGGGCGCGGCTTCGCCCTTGATTACGTTGGGCGCGGCTTCGCCCATGGGTGCCTTCGGTGCGGGGTCACTGCTGGACGGGGCACTAGCGTGCGCTGCGGGAACCCTCTTGGCTTTCCTGGCGGCGATCTTCTCCTTCGGCCGCGGATGCCTTTTCTTCGGAATATGGACCCCGGTGGCATCTCTGAGCTCCGCGAAGCTCTCGGCAAAGAATCCTGCCAGTTGAGAGAGATCAGGAATCGCTTTTGCATCTCCCGTAAAGCCCACAAACAGGGTTCCGTTGTAACTCATCACGGCGCAATTCATCCCCATTTCGCCCCCAATCGGAACATAGGGATAGGTGGAGAGCATTTTGTGGCCGAGCAAGTAGAGCGGAGTTCTGGGGCCGGGGACGTTGGTGCATATCGAATTGCAGACACTGATCGGCAGTTGGCTCAGGGTTGACCCGGCCAGCGCCTGAAGCGAGGTTGGCAGCGCCCCCAGCAGGATGGCCAGCAAGCCCACCAGTTCAGCCCCATGACCGGTTCGCGAGAACTTGACCCTCTCCTGTACCAGCGAGACAAATGCCCGAGGCTCACGAACGCTCCATGGGATGTCTACCGGCAGAAAGGTAATCTGATTCCCAGAGACACTTACGTCACCGCTGGGGCGCACATTCACCGGAATCACCAGCCTCAGCTTGCGTGCCTTTACCTCCAGCTTGTGCAGTTCTGCATAGCGCCGGAGGGCCATGCTCAAAACCGTGAGGACAACTTCATTCACGGTCGCCCCGCAGGCTTCCTTCACCGCAATCAGTTCCGCCATTGAAATCTCGGACCAGTCGAACTTTTGCGGTCCGCGGCAAAGCACATTGAAGGGCAGGCGCTCCGTCGGTTGAGCCAGTTCCGCCAGCAGACTGGCGACGCCTCCTAAGGGAGCGATGCTTGCCAGCGCGCCGATCGAGGCTTGGGTCCGATCCTCGTGCGACTCATTCCTCTTGGCCGTGGCCTGTTGGGCCATGCGCAACAGCTCTGAATGTGCGGTCAAAAGCGCCTGCGCGGTCGCGAAGCAGGTATTGATCAGACCATCCAGCAGTGCCGTTCCTGGGTCGGGCGGCGGAGGTGTCGGCGGAAGGCTCTGCTTTTTGTGGTGCAGCGGCGGGGCAACCGAACTCGGGTCCAGGAGCGCATTGAGCATGGCGACCCCGGCGACTCCATCCACCATGCAGTGGTGAACTTTAACGATCACGCCCGTGCGCTGGTCCTTCAAGCCGCGCAGCAAAGTGATCTCCCACAGCGGACGGCTCCGGTCGAGGTGGGCACTCAGAACCTCGGAGACCACCGACTTCCACTCGGTGTCGGTGCCAAATTTCAGCGTGATCTCACGAACATGATTGCGCACGTCAAAATGCGCATCGTACTGCCAGGTCGGAGGACCAATGCAGAACGGCGTGGTCACCGGGCGCTGCAGAAAGCGCGGAAGCAACGGAAGCTTCGATTCCACGTAATCCCTGCACAAGTCCAGATCGATTAAGCCTTCGAACGCACTGATCGATGCGACATTAAGCGGCGCGCCGGGCTGTTCGAGATATAAGAAAAATGCATCCGTAAACGACAGAGTTTCATTCGCGTGGGCATCTGACATGACCGTTATCCTTTTCCCTTAAGGACGATTCCGCCCGAACTTTTCATGCGCCGTGACCCAGTCCCCATGGAGCATGGCCGATGCCAGTGAAGTCTCCCCGGCCAGGACCACCGCCGCGCATATTTCTGCAAACTTATTTACCTTACCCTTGCCATAGCAGCCGAGCATTTCCAGACATTCTTTTTGCGTCGCCAGGCCGGTGCCGCCACCATAGGTCGCAACAATCAGAGCAGGAAGTGTAATCGACCAGTAGAAATCACCATTCGGCAACACCCGTGTGTAGGTGATCGCCGCGTGAGCCTCGGCAATATTCGCCGCATCCTGCCCGGTGGCGATGAACAAAGCCGCCAGCGCATTCGCCGCGTGCGCCCCATTGTTGGAGGAGCCCGCCAGGAATGCTCCAGCCATCTGGATATCGCGCGTGCTGTCCAAATCCGCAGCCGTGATGTGCATCAGTTGCTGCAGGATATCGCCGCGCAGAACCGCCTCGGCGACCACTCGCTTGCCCCGTCCCAAAAGCATGTTCAACTGAGAATGTTTTTTATCCGTATCAATATTTCCGGACAGAAAGTATTCGGGATGAAGCAAATGATTGTTCTTGATCCATTCGCATGCGGCAAATGTCGCCTTTCCCGTCATGTTCTGTCCGGCAGCATCCCCGGTGGTGTAGTTGAAACGAAGATAGCGCAACGGTCCCACGGCAAACTGTTGAATGTTGCGCAACTTGCCGGTGCGGGTCGTGGCTTCCGCCGCGCCCCGAATCGCGCTCAGGTTTTCCTCTACCCAACGGCCGAATTCCCGAGCTTCCAGGGCGTTCGCGCAAACAAAGACCGGAGCCCGCTGCATGGCGTCATCCACCACCGTGGTCTTCACTCCGCCCGATTCCGTCAGCAACCGCATCCCCCGGTTATAGCTGGAAACCAGCGAGCCTTCAGTGGTCGCAAGAGGAACGTAGAAATCGCCTTGGGCGTGCTCCCCATTGATCAGCAGCGGACCGGCTATCCCGATGGGAACCTGGGCAACTCCGGTGAAATTCTCGATGTTGCCCGGAAGCGTAGCGGGATCGAAGGAATAATGTGCAAGATGCGCAAGATGAGTTCCAGTTTGCTGGCGTATGAACTTCCTGCGAGTCGCGGCGCACTCGTTGGTGTAGTCGTTCTCCCGATCGCGAGGGATACGAATCCGTTCTTTTGTTTCTGTGATCTTCATTTCGCGGTCTCCGGAACCACAAAAAGGCCAAACTCTCTTTTGGGCAATCCTTGCCATAGCGTGCGACACGGCGCGCCGGAAGGTGAACCAAAAGTTAGCGGAATGTTACACCTTTCTCACCTCTCCGTGAACTATGTTTATTTGCCCCTGCGGCATTTACGCATATTCGCGACCCTCTGCAATGAACAACTAATGGACGATTTGAGAGTTGTGCGTTATTGTCAATGCTTTCAAGGAGGCTCTTCCGCTTATGCTCAATATCGAAGAGGTGGAGAACGCCAAGGCGCTCATGACCGAAGCCGTAAACTGGTCGGTGATGCGATGGCTGAAAGAAAAAAAGCGAGTACGGAAAACGTCTGACATCGCGAACGACAAACTCGACGCCGTTGACCGCGAGGTTAAAGCCTCATGGAGCGACGAACTGAAAGCTGCCTACGCTGAACTGCCCAAGATAGGGATGCCTGCGGAACAAGGAGTTCAACAGAAGAGCAACGGAAACAAAGCGGCCATTGACCCGGAACTCATCCTCCTCGCCAAAGCTCTCAAACAGGCTGACGAGGAGGCCTACCGCGCCCACCTGCTTGCCGAGGACACCTTTGAGCGCGCAGAGGTAAGGCTCAGCACCAGCATGGCGAGAGAGGGAAGCCGTCAGGCAATCACCTCATGGGAGTTGAAGGAGAAGGCGATCATCAAGTCCCAAGCCGCGATCGGCACGGGAAAGACCGCTTCATAACCATGTTACGTTGATGTCACGTTGCAGTTCGCCGTTCTTTCCCGTGGCAGGATGCGCGAAGCAACCACTTCGCCGATGCGTCGGATGGCCTCCGCACTCTGGGGAACGTCTTCGCCAAACGCCTGGAAATCGTGATTCATCGCGGGCCACGTTTCCAGCACGACATCTGCTCCCTGTGCTTTGGCTCGCTGCACGAACAACTGAATGCTGGGAAGCAGAATCTCTGCCCCGCCCGCCTGAATGTACATGGGCGGAAGCCCGCGCAAATCCGCGTTCACCGGAGACACCAGCGGATTGCTTCGTTGTTCTGGAGTACAGAACCAATCCGCCCATGTCATCGCCATCTCTTGCGTAATCCAGTCGTACTCCGAACTCCCGGGCGCGCCTGCACCATTCGTCTCAAAGTCGGTGGCCGGCGATAGACAAATCGCCAACGTCGGCAACGGCAGCTTCGAATCTCGCAGCGATAACAGCAACGCCAAAGTCAGGTTTCCTCCGGCGGAGTCTCCGGCCACCACCAGCCGACGTGGATCTACTCCCTCACTCAGCAGCCATCGGTACGCGCTGATCGCATCTTCAATCTGTGACGGAAACTTGTGCTCGGGCGATAACCGGTAATCGACGGCAAAGAGTTTGGCTCGCGCAGAGAACGCAATCATCGCGGCCAGATTGTTATAAAAACCCCTCGGATAGAACGCATATCCTCCGCCGTGCAAATATAAGATCGTCACCCCCGAATCCTGGTCTTTTGGAGTAACCCAATTTCCCTTGAAGTTCCCCTGAACCACATTCCTAATGCCGACCTGGCGAAGTGCGCTGGAGTGAACTGCCACCGCGTCGAGATAACTCCGGGCTTCCTTCACATCGCGCATTCTGAACGCGGTGAGTAACTGCCGCTGCGCAATCTCCGTGCTGATCTCTGCCGCAAAGTTCCACAACGCGCATCGCGGCCCGTTCCGCAAACGGCGCAGCCACACCTCGACCGCCGCCCTGAACAGCAGCGCCGCACTCTTTGTCCGGTACCGCGCCGGACCGCTAAATTGTAGTCTGACGTTCATTACCTACCCCGCGAAGTCGGGAAGCTACTCCGCGTGCAACAGTCGATTCGTCTTCAACCCCGCGACGTGCTCGCGAAGCAGTTGCTTATTCACTTTTCCGGTTGAGGTCCGCGGCAGCGTAGCCAGGAACACAACGTAAGCCGGTCTCTTGAACTTACCAATATACCGCGCGACGTGTTCTCGAATTTCGCTTTCGCTGGCCGTGACCTCCGGACGGAGCTGAATCACCGCGCAGATTTGTTCGCCAAAGTCTGCATCTGGAATCCCCACGACCGCCGCTTCCGCAACCGCCGGATAGAGGTAAATTGCCTCTTCAATCTCGCGCGGCGAAATGTTCTCTCCGCCCTTGATGATCAGATCCTTCTTGCGGTCGGTGATGTACAAATAGCCATCGCCGTCCAGATATCCCACATCTCCGGTGTGGAACCATTGATCGCGAATGGACTGACTGGTACTGGCGGGGTCGTTCCAATAGCCGGGCATAATGCTGGCGCCCCGCACGCAGATTTCTCCCACCGTCGGCGGCGGCAAAACGTGGTCTTGATCGTCCATGATACGAACTTCAAAGCCCGGGCAGGGCCATCCCGAAGAGCCCGTGCGATAGCTTTCGTGATCGCCGTAGCACGAGATAAACCCGGTCTCGGACATGCCATAGCCCTGGTCAACCCGGCATCGGAACGCCTGTTGGAAGCTAAGCCGGAGCGGTTCCGGAAGACTCGCACCCCCGGTGATGATCCGGTACAGGCTGGAGAAGTCATACTTCGGGCGCTCCGGGTGGTGCAGTAAATACATCAGCATGGTGGGAACCATGATGATGTAGCCGATCTGCTTTTCCTGAATTGCCTTGAAGATTGCCACCGGATCAAACTGGCGCATTAGCACCGAGGGAAATCCCCAGCGATTCGCCAACTGCACAATCAGCACGCCGAAGATATGGTTCATCGGCAGCACATGGAGTATCGGACGGCGGGGCAACGCCGGGTTCACCCGATGCACCGCCTCCAGCGCCGCCGGAATGTTCCCGTGAGTGACGATCACTGCCTTGGGACGTGCCGTAGTTCCCGACGTGTACAGCAGCATCGCGATATCGCTCGCCGCGCGGTCCGCCGGAGTGCATTCTGCGGGAGCCGTGGCGATATCCGGTGCGATGTTCTCGAAGCCCGTAACGCTGGTCTCTCCGAAGCAAAGCAGGCGCGGCGACAGGTTGCCCGCGACCGCCGCTTCGTGTACGCGCAAGGTCAGCAAAGGAACCGTCAATATGGCGGCCGCCCCGGAGTTGTTGATTGCGTATGTCAGCTCCGGCGCGGACCATAGCGGATTCACCGGAACCATCACCGCGCCGATCGTCCACACGGCCTGGAACGTAGCAGTCAGTTCAGGCGTGTTCGGCATCACCGTAAGGACCCGCTCTCCCGGCCGTATGCCTCGGTCCATCAGCGTGCGGGCGATTCGCCCCGCGTAGACCAATTCGTCGAAACTTGAAAAACTCTGATCCTCATAATGAAGCCGGGTATAGTTTCCGTACCGCTCAAAGTTATCGTGCTCCAGAAACGCAACGTTTGAGCGGCCTTTGCTGCCGGTAGAAAGCTTTGCGCTGAGCGTGGACATTGCCGCCTCCCGTGTGGCATTGGGGCAGATGACAGCGCCCATCTGGATGCGGCGAAGTGCTGGCTGTCACGGCCGGAACTTACTCCACCATTGGCAGTGTTTTTATCACCATTCCTGAGTGTCCCTAGGCGGATTTGTCCCAAATTCGGAAAGGCTGTACCAATTTGGAACTGAGTACAATGACTCACTCTACCTTTTCCCCAAATCCAACTCGGCTATCAAAAGATATTGAAGCGCAGCCCAAGTTTTCGGTTAACCTCATTCTTAGCCGCAGATCGCAGATAACGCGTAAACCAATCCGCCGTTTTGGAGGCTCTAGATGTTTGAAGGACTGCTACAACCGATGCATTTGATCGTGATCCTGTTCATTGCCCTGCTCGTGTTCGGTCCGAGCAAGTTATCCGAACTCGGCAAAGGACTCGGCGACGGAATCAAAAATTTCAAGAAAGCTGTGAGTGACGATCCTGCAGCTACGGCCCAGGCCGCCCCGGCGAAGAAAGACAACGCCGCACCGACCGCTTAGCCTCAGATCAAGTCGCGATATTGTTCGAGCGCGATCCTGACCAGTTGACTCCGGGTGCGAACTCCGGTTTTCTGGAACAACTGCTGCAGAGTGGCTTTTACCGAGCTCTCGGATACTTGCAGACGGTCGGCGATCTGCTTGTTGGCCAGTCCCTCAAAAACGCCGGCAAGCACCTGCTGTTCACGCTCCGTCAGCTTGCGTGTGCGGGGCAGTTCCACATTCTCGGCATTTCCCAAGAGTTTATGCAGATAATCCTGCTCGAACCAGACTTTTCCGGAGAGCACGGCCCGAATCGCGTCCACCAGCACCGCAGGAGGATCGTGCTTCAGAAACACGCCGGCGATGCCGCGCTTCACCAGGTTCGCCGCACTGGTCTCATCCACTCCGGCCGTCACCAGCAGGACCTTGCCCTTGTAACCGATGCTCTCGGCAACCCGCATGAAGTCGATGCCGTCCCGCTCCCCGAGGTCGAAGTCAAGCAGCACCAAGTCAACCGCGTTATGTCGCAGGATTTCGCTGGCTTCATGAATCGTGGCGCAGCCCCCCACAACCCTGAAGTCTGATTCCAGGAAGCGGCCCACGCTGTCGCGAAACAGCGCGTGATCATCGACTAGAAGAATGTTCGCACGCTGTTCAGGCATGGTCCGCCTCCTCCGTATGGCTCACGCTCTCCAGCACCACGGCAAAACAGCAACCCTGGTCTCTGTGCTCATACACCAGATCACCGCCAAAGCTCTTGACCAGAGCTCGTGAGACGTACAATCCCAACCCAGTGCCTTGCGCATCATTTTGAAACGGCCGGAAAAGACTTAGCGGGTCAGCGATTCCTGTTCCGGTGTCCTCAAAGCGTATGGTGACCGATTCTTCGTACACGGTCGTGCGGATGGTGAGATGTTTGTCCGCAACGCTCTCCATGGCGCGAATGCTGTTCTTGGAAAGATTCAGGAAAACCTGCATGAGTCCATAACGATCCGCCCACACCAAAGGAACAGCTCCGGTTTCCTCCCAATGCACGGTAATGTCGTGCTCGTGGCAAACCGTCTCAATCAGTACCCGCAGTTCGTCCAGCACAGAGGTTAACTCGATCGACGTGCGCGGCTGTTTGGAAGATCCGCGCAGTTCCATAGCCGAGATTTGTTCCAGCCCCTGAATCAGTGTTCCCAGTGCTTCGAAGTCGGCATTGCCCCGCAGTTCGCTCACCTTCGTCAGATTCTTGTGAACCACCAGCGCCGCGCCGCACAGGTTGCGGATCTCGTGAGAAACGGCGCTCATCAGGATTCTCATGTTCGTCAAAAGATAGTCCAGGTTCAGGTCCTCACGACTTCGCAGGTCTTCTGACAGATCGACGAAGATTGCCGCCAACCGGTTTCCGGAGCTGGACGAATAGGTTGAAAACCAAACCCCCGCCAGAAAAACCTCTCCATTACTTCGGTGACCCTTGCATTGCAGCGTGGTGCGAAAGTTCTTCCAATTCCGCGACTGCACCGCCCCATAGAGTGCGGGAAGATATGCAAAAGTATTCTGACCTGGTAACGCCGGACCACCGGAAGCCAGCATCTCCTGCGCCGCTTCATTGGCCAGCAGAATAGTTCCATTCGCGTCCAAGGTGACGATGGCCGCTGGACTGCTTTCCACCAACACCTGCAATTGTTCCTCGGCCTCGCGCCGCGCCCGCACCTGGGTCTCAACTTCATTCAGGTGATCGAGAACGATGCGGCGGTTGCGCAGCAACTCATAGATGAACAACCCGGTGCCGATGAACCCTGCCGAGGAGAGGATCAGTCGCGGCCAGGCGTCGCCTGCTGGAAGATTACTGAACTCCTCCTGCAAATATGCGCAGATCACGGCAAAACTGACGATTCGAGTGCGCGACAAAAAACCGCCCGCAATCATGATCGGAAACAGGTAGAGAAATCCGAGGGAAATAAAGGGTTTTGTCCACCAGTCCAGCGCGGCCACCAGCACTACCATCAGGCCCGCAACCGTCAGCAGTCTTCGCCGGTTGGCCGGACTATAGATGGAAAGTGCCGCCGGGAGTTGCATATGTTCTCCTATGTTCCACTACCCTGCTGTGCGCAGGACCCTATCCGCCGCACATTGGCCCAAAGATAGCCTCGCCCTCTGAAAGATAACTTAACTCAAGAGCCGGTGTACTTGATTGCCGGGCGTGTGCTTGTCAGGAGTTTAGTTTGACGGTGTGGGGATCGCTAAGCGAGCTCTTTGCGGAAAGCCTTCTGTAATTTTGTCACGTGGTACCCGAGCCGCTCGTAGAAGGTGTGAGCGCGGGGTCGCAGCACATTCGAATGCAGCCGTACTGAGTCGCATCCCTGCTTCCGAGCCCATTCCTCCGCGTCTTCCATCAGCACCTGGCCAATGCCGCGACTCCTGTGCTGTTCGTCCACCACCAGTCCGGCGATTTCCGCCCGCCGCTCGGTCAGCAGTGAGTGCGAGACAACAACATGAATCCAGCCGAGCAGTATTCCTCCGCTCTCGGCAACCAATACGGCGTGTTCGCCGTTGCTGCCGATTTCAACCAGCCTTCGAAGCGTTTCCGCCGTGGTGGCCGGATATCCCAACTGTCCGGAAAGCTGCGTTATCTGCTCGGCATCCGCCGCCGTTGCCAAGCGTACTCTCACGCTCATCTCAATTCCCAGGGGGGATGGAAATCGCGCCGGACTCATACATTTTTCACCTCCTGCGCAAGTTGGCTCAGCGACGCTTTGGCATCTCCGTAAAGCATGCTGGTCACCGGCTTGTAGAACAATGGATTCTCCAGACCGGAGAAGCCTCGTCCCTGACCGCGCTTGAGCACGATCACCGACTTTGCCTTGTCCACTTCGAGGATCGGCATCCCGGCAATCGGGCTGTTGGAATTATCGCGCGCGTCCGGGTTCACCACGTCGTTTGCTCCCACCACTACGGCAACGTCCGTGGTCGGAAATTCGGGGTTGATCCGTTCCATCTCGTACAGATCGCCGTAGGGAACATTGGCCTCGGCGAGCAACACATTCATGTGCCCGGGCATGCGTCCTGCCACTGGGTGGATGCCATATTTCACGGTCACACCGCGCTCTTCCAGGGCGGTCGCCAGGTCCCGTACCGCATGTTGCGCCTGCGCCGTGGCCAGTCCGTAGCCGGGAACAAAGACTACCTTATTGGCATAGGCGAGCCGAACCGCTGCGTCTTCCAGCGAGATCTCGCGCATCTCTCCCGTAGCGGCCGCGCCTGCCGTGTGGTGCACCGCCCCGAAGCCCCCGAACAAAACGTTGGAGATCGAGCGGTTCATCGCCTTGCACATCAGAATCGACAGGATAAAGCCGGAGAATCCATCCAGCGTACCGGCGATGATCAGCACGTTATTGCCGAGCACAAAGCCGGTAGCGGCCGCAGCCAAACCCGCGTAGCTGTTCAACAGTGACATCACCACCGGCATGTCCGCCGAACCGATCGGAATCACGATCATCACTCCAGAAAGAAATCCCAGGCCCGTCATCGTGTAAAACACGCCTGGGGCGCCAGGATTCACCACCGAGTACAAAAAGCACCCGACCGTGCTGGCAAAAAGCAGCGCATTCACATACTGCTGTCCCTTGAATTGAATCGGCGTGCCGCGGATCAGTCCCTGCAACTTACTGGCTGCGATCAGCGATCCGGTGGTGGTGAGCGAACCCAGCATCACCTCGAAGCCCAGCGCGCTGCGCGTGAACACCGGCATCGTCAGGCCGCCGTGCAGCATGAACTCCGCGATGCCCACCAGGGCTGCGGCAAACGCGCCAAAGGCGTGGGAGAGCGCAGTTCGCTGCGGCATCGCGGTCATCGGAACCCACACCGCCATCAGTCCGCCGATGATGGTGCCGATGATCAGTCCGGCGGCAATCCACTCGTAGGTGATAATTCCATGGTGGAAGAGCGTGCCGATGATTGCCGCCAGCATTCCCGCCTCGGCCATAAACATGCCACGCCGCGCGGTTTCCGGATGGCTTAGACCCTTCAATCCGAGAATGAAGAGTATCGAGGCGATGAGGTAAGTGAATTCCAGGAAGTAATTGACGCCGCTGGCCTCCATTACTTCTTTCCTCCCTTTGCCGCCTTCCGCTGCTGGAACATCTTCAACATTCGATCGGTGATTCCGAAGCCGCCGACGACGTTGGTGGTGGCCGTGACCACCGCGATGAAACCAAGCAACGTGGCAATCGACGGTTTGGCCGCCGCGCCGCCCCCGGCCAGCGCATGGAAGTCCACCTTGTTCATTCCCGCGATCACCAGCGAGCCGATCAGCGAGATACCGGAAATCGCATTCGTGGCCGACATCAGCGGCGTGTGCAGCAGCGGCGGAACCCGCGAAATCAACTGGTAGCCCAGAAACGCCGCCAGCACAAACACATACATCGAAGCAATCAGTACCGCGGGATTAATTGATTGGATGGCTTGCATCGATTCTCCTAAGCCTGCGGCGCGCGAGCCACCGCCGCCACGCGCTCGTTGACGATCTCGCCGCCGAACGCCACGCATGAGCCCGCGATGATCTCGTCGGCGCGGTTGATATTCAGCTCGCCTTTTTTCAGAATCAGTTGCAGAAAGTTGCTCACGTTGCGCGAGTACAGCATGCTGGCGTGCACCGGCATCTCCGCCGCCAGATTGACCGGCCCGAACACCGTCACGCCGTGATAGACAATGGTCTCGCCGGGCTTGGTAACCGCGCAGTTTCCTCCAGCCGGCGCCGCTAGGTCGAAGATGATTGACCCGGGCCGCATCGCCTCCACCACCGCCGCCGGGATCATCAGCGGAGCACGTCGTCCCGGAACCTGGGCAGTGGAGATCACAACGTCCGCGATTTTCGCCGCCTTGGCAATGGCCTGCTGCCCGAGTTCCAGTGCTTCCGGACTCAATTCCTTGGCATACCCGCCCTTGTCTTCGGTCTGCAAGCCGCCCAGATCGACGTCGATGAACTTAGCGCCCAGTGACCTCACCTGCTCACCGGCGGCAGCGCGCACATCGTAGGCTTCCACCACCGCCCCAAGCCGCCGCGCGGTCGCAATCGCCTGCAATCCCGCAACTCCCGCGCCCAGCACCAGAACCTTCGCCGGAGGAATTGTCCCGGCCGCGGTCATCAGCAAGGGGAAGAGTTTGGGAAGGTGGTCAGCGGCCACGATCACCGCCTTGTATCCCGCCACCGTTGCCATCGACGACAGCGCATCCATCGACTGCGCCCGCGTAATCCGGGGTACCAGTTCCATCGAGAACAGCGTAACCCCGCGCTGGACGGCCACCGTCAGCGCCGCCGGTTCGTCCAAAGGACGCAGGAAGCCGATCATCACGCTGCCGCTCTTCAGCTTCCCTTGGTCTCCCGCCGGGAGCGCGTTGACCACCGGAAAAATATCCGCCGAGGCGAGCAACTCCCCGCGCTTCGTCGAAATGCTGGCGCCAACCTCCTGGTAGTCCTCGTCACTGGCTCCAGATTGCAATCCAGCGCCGCTTTCCACCGCCACGCCGAAACCCATTCCAGCCAGCGCCTTTGCCGCATCCGGCGTCAGCGCCACGCGAGTCTCGTCCTCCCTCTCTTCCTTCAGGATGGCGACCAGCACAAGTCTCCTCCTCCGCAAAAATCAGAACTGTAGGAAAGATGCAGAAATGAGAGTAGATGGTGCAACGAATATTCCTAAGTGGCCAATCCACACTCTTCATTCTTTCGAAAGTGGCCCATTTTCTTTGGAGCCTGGCCCATTCAATCCCTTCTTTTGGGCTTGAGTGGGGCTGTTGACTCAGTGTTCATTCCCGCGACGAATGCGCAGATTCCTGCACCTGATCGCACCCCTACTCCTCGTCGTAAAGCTCGGGAAATGCCAACTGAACCCGGGCGGCGACCTCGCGGGCGGTTTCCACATTCACCACCGGCCCCCGATTCATTCCCGGACAGTATTTTGCGGCTTCGCGGCGCTCGTAGACGCTGGCCAGCAGCTCAGGCCAGTAGGGAAAGGAACTGCATTGCAGCGGTTTGATCGAGTGGACAGAGCAGCCGTTGGCTAGCAGGAACGGACACTGTTTATGGCGCTGTTTACGAAAACGCAACAGCGGAGCGCTGCCGCAGAGATAACGCCGCTTGAATTCCGCCTGGGTCAACCCAACGTGCTCGGCCAGGCGCACGATATCCTCGCGGGTGACATACACGAAGCCCTTCTGTTCGCAGCAGCGAACGCATCCGGACTGGCATTGAAAGCGCATGGCAGAGTGTATCGCGAATTCCGCAAAGAATGTTTTGCTCGCGCGCCCTCTCATCCCCTCGATCCGAAGAATCGAATCGCCCAGACTGGAATCCAAACAGAGTACAATCGGCGACTCAAAGGAGTACTGCTTTGGCAAAGGCTCTCATCATGCTGGTACGCGTGCTCGGCTTGGCGGCTCTGGTTTTTGGAGCACTGGTGTGGACCGGGCGCCCACAGTATCTAGGACCGCATTTCGGCTCCGGCTTCATTGTGGCCGCAGTGGTCTTCGTTCTGGCAGTGATTGCCTTAACCAAAGGCGGTGTTGTCCCCGGCATTCTCGGCGTGGTGTTCGCCGTACTGCTGCCGGTGGTCGGATTAAAGCAACTCCCGCTCACCTTCCACACCCTGGGAGCGATTCAGGTGGCGCATATAGCTCTCGCCTTGGCCGTCATCGGTGTTGGCGAGAGTCTCTATGCTGCAATCCGCCGGGCCCGCTGAACCGACAGCGGCAACTTAGTTTGCCGCCGCTCCGTCGGGCGCCACGGTGGCCGTAGCTGAGGACCTCTCGCCACTGCTCAGCAATTTCTCCAGAACCGGGATATTCGTTCGTTGCGTTTCCACAAAGTCCACCCCGTCAGCCGTAATCGTGAACTCTGAGTCATCCGCTCGGGTGATGAATCCCTTGGTTCGGAGATACCACGCCGTGAATATCAAATAATCACGAGGAAACCCAAGCCGGGCTTCGATCTCGCGAAAGGAAACCTCTGGCCGGTTCGGATTTGTGCGGCGCTGAAAATACAACACCGTCAGCACTGCCAACCGCCGGTTCAATTCACCCTCCATGTTGTCCATGAAATCAACCCACGCCGATAGCGGTTCGGGCTGGGAGGCCTGGCGATTCGCGTCGTATGCCGCGCGGCTCTCCGGTTTGGACAACACTTCATAGGCTTGTTTCAACAGGAAGAATCTTCCGGCATCGCCCGTGTCGCGGTTATCGGGGTGAAACCGGGCCGCCAGAAATCTATAAACGCGATGGATCGTGTCAGCCTCTGCACTCGGGCTGATTTGAAGAAACTCGTAGTAATCAGGAATTTCCATTACCACTCACTCTCCCCTAAAACGTTTTCGCCATGCCGCATCACGCAGACAGAAACTCAGGACGAAATCTTGACACATTGTGAGCACGTTGCCAAACCTTGAAGACACCCGGAAGACAACTGCAATGTTACTTTCGTCACTTCGTGTGAAACACCGCATGGTTTATGTCCGGCCAGAATTCCTTGAGCTGCTCACTGAACGCTGCTCTAAGTTCGCAGCCGGGTGCGAGGCAACGCATGCCGCTCAGGCTGTGGGCGCTTACCCGTCACACAGCACTGTGACGGCAGTAACCTTGTGAAAATTTCCCTTGCGCTCCAGTTTGCACTCTGGTTACTATTCAGACTCCCCCATACTACGGCAGTCTACGCGTCGGTTCGCGCGTTGGAAAAATAGCGAAAATGAACATTGGCGAAACTATCCGAAACTTCCGTTTGCAGAAAGGTATGTCACAGGGTGACATCGAGAAGCGCACCGGGCTCCTGCGCTGCTACCTTTCCCGGGTTGAGAACGGACATACTATTCCTTCGCTGGACACGCTGGCTAAGATCGCCGGTTCACTGGAGATCCCACTCGGCCAGTTCTTTGCGGAGAATCCTGCGGACAGCGCCAAAAATCTGCCGCAACTCAGTGAAGACGAAGTGCGGTTCCTTTCCCAGATACGGCGCTATTCCAGCAGTCTGAATGACAGTGATCGCAAATTAGTGCTGGCGATGGTGAAGAAGATGGCGGTTCCAGCCGGACGGTAGCCCGTCAGGCTGCGTTGGGACTTTCGGTCAAGGCGATCACGGCCAATTCCAGCCGGTCGCGAGCACCAGTTTTGCTGAAAATGCTTTGCAGGTGCCGTTTCACCGTGTTTTCACTGATCGTAAGCTGTTGCGCAATGTCCTTGTTTTTCATGCCCCGTGCCACCAGGTACGCAATCTGTTTTTCGCGTTCACTCAGCCGATGCAGATTGGCGGCCCGCTCCTGCTGGGTTTCCACTGACATAGCCATCAGTACTCCCTGGGCCACGTCGTCGCTGAACGCCAGTTCGCCGTCGGCCACCGTCCGAATGGCCGTGAACAGCTTCTCCGGGGTATCGCCTTTCAGCACCAACCCCCGCGCCCCCAGTCGAACCACCTGCACATAGTCAGGCTGACTCTCCGAGCCCGTCAAGACAACGCTGGCGACCTTTACACTGCCACGGTCGAGCTGACGCAGCACCTCAAAGCCATCCGTTTCCGGCATGAAAAGATCGAGCAATAGCACGTCTGGATGTTGGGTTTCAACCAGTTCTAGGGCTTCCGAGCCATTGCTGGCCATGCCCACTACTTCAAAATCACGGTGCGACGCCAGCAGCGCGCCGAGTGATTCACGCAACACAGCATGGTCATCAGCGATCGCAATCCGGATTTTCTCGCCACGAAACATAGGGACTTAGATGCGAGTTAAGGCCCCATCCGACGTCCTGCGTAGAACAATTTTATTTTCGCTTGAAGACGGTGACCAGCCGGACCACCTCTCCCGAGCCATCGGGCCGACTTTCGAGAGCAGCCTCGCGTCGTGGCTTGTGCTATATTCCCAGACAGCAGCTCCCCCGTTCTGTTTCGCTTCGTTTCATGACTGCTATCGCGTGCTCTCGTGACCATAGATGAAGAATTAGTACTACTGGAAGACTCTTTCCGGCGACTGAAGATCGAGTACGACATCTACTTTGCCGGCGGAGCCAAGAAGCCCCCGGTGGACACCGACTCTCGGGTTCAGAGTCTCATCAAGCAAAATATGGAGAATTCCCGCCTCACCTATCCGCAGCGTTATCGGCTCTCGGGCATAGCTCAAAAATATGCGGTTTTCAGCGATCTCTGGCGGCGCAAAGCCAAAATCAAAGACGAGGGCTATCGCCGTCCGCAGGATGCTCTGCTCGGGGTGGGCGGGTTCGGCCACCTCGATAACCCCAAGACTCTTTTCGCGGTAGACGAGGCTCAGGCCGAAAGCTTTCTCATCTTCACCAGCGATGTCATCGAGGTCGTGGCTCTCTATGAAGCCGTCGTCCGCGCCCGCGAGGCGGCCGGCCAACCCCTCGGTGCCTTTGACGCCTTCGCGGCGTTTGTGCAAATCAAGTCCAATCAGATTCGCTCCCAATTCAACTGCCAAGCCGTCGAGTACACTGTAATGGTGAAGGGCGGGCAGGTGCGGCTCAAGGCGCGCGCCCGCAAAGATATCTAGTCCTTTGCCGTCCCCAGGCCTCCGCACCGTTGGCGAAATCCGCAGGTGCGGTTGTCCCTCCCTGGATTCCCGGGAGGCTTCATCATTAATTAGCGAGGAAATCATGGCGAAAATTAAGCGTGCCATCCTGAGCGTCACCGACAAAACAGGGCTGGTCGAGTTTGCCCGGCGGCTTGCCGCCCAGAATGTCGAGCTGATCTCCACCGGCGGTACCGCCCAAGTGCTCCGCAACGCAGGACTGAATGTGCGCGATATCAGCGACCTCACCGGCTTCCCCGAGATGCTCGATGGCCGGGTCAAAACCCTCCATCCCAAAGTTCACGGCGCCATCCTCCACGTGCGCTCCAACCCGGCTCATGTCGCCGCCGTCCGGGAGCACGGCATCGAACCCGTCGATATGCTGGTGGTGAACCTGTATGCCTTTGAAAAAACAGCCGGTAAGTCAGGCGTTCACTTTGAAGAGATCATCGAAAATATCGACATCGGTGGACCCTCGATGGTGCGCTCGGCGGCCAAGAATTTTCAGGACGTTGCCATCGTAACCTCTGTCGCAGACTACGAAGCCATCGCCCAGGAACTGGAACAGCACGCCGGCGAGCTCTCCCTCAAAACCCACTGGAGCCTGGCGCAGAAGGCCTTTGCCACCACCGCCGCCTATGACACGGCAATCGCCAACACCCTCGCCGAAATCACCGTGGATGACCAGTCCCAGTTTGACATCAGCGAGATTGGCCAGAGCGCCAGCTTTCCCGAGACTTTGCGCCTCCAATTTCACAAAGCATTTGATCTCCGTTACGGCGAGAACCCGCATCAGAAAGCCGCGCTCTACTCCGACGGCAGCGGCAAAGGCGTGGCCAACGGCCGCCAATTGCAAGGTAAGGAGCTCAGTTACAACAACATCGTCGATCTCCAGGCCGCATGGGATCTGGCCCAGGAATTCACCGAACCGGTGTGCGCCATCATCAAGCACACCAACCCCTGCGGCACCGCCACCGGAGCCACTCTGGCCGAAGCCTACCTCCGCGCTCTCGAGTGCGATCCGGTCTCTGCCTTCGGAGGTGTTATCGGAGTCAATGGCGTGATCGACGGCGAAGCCGCTGCCGAGATGGCCAAGATCTTCGTCGAAGCCATCGCCGCCCCCGGCTTTACCCCCGAGGCTCGCGAACTCTTCGCCAAAAAGAAAAACCTTCGCCTCGTCGAGATCGCCGAGTTCCAGCAGAAATGGGTGCTCAAGAATGTCTCCGGCGGAGTCCTCGTCCAGGACAACGATGTGTACCAGCTCACCGAAGCCGACTTGAAGGTGGTCAGCAAGCGCCCGCCCACCGCCGAGGAGATGCGTGCTCTGCTCTTCGCCTGGAAGATTTGCAAGCACGTCAAGTCGAATGCCATCCTGTATGCGCGCGATGGCCAGAGCGTCGGCGTCGGAGCCGGCCAGATGAGCCGCGTGGATTCCGCCCGCATTGGTGCGGACAAGGCGGTGTTGCCCCTGGCGGGAACCGTCGCCGCCAGCGACGCCTTTTTCCCCTTCCCCGATGGCGTCGAGGTCATTGCCAAGGCTGGAGCCACCGCCATCATCCAGCCCGGTGGCTCTGTGCGCGACCAGGAGGTCATCGACACCGCCGACCGCCTCAACCTCGCCATGGTCCTGACCGGCGTCCGTCACTTCCGCCACTAAGAACATCCCACTCTAGCCATCCTTTGGCTAGAGTGGGGATTTTGATCTTCCTGCCTCACAGGTGGCCCACCGCCGCCCTCCGTTGGCGAATGTGGGATTCGGCGTATCGCCTGCGCTCTGCCTGTGACCTCTGTCACAAGCGACAATTTCCCCGCTCTGTTAAACTTTAACCTTTATGTCGTCTCCCAATTCGCTATTCGTCCGTGCTTGTAAAGGTCTTCCCACCGACTCGACCCCTGTTTGGTTTATGCGCCAGGCGGGACGTTACATGTCCGAGTACCGCGAAGTCCGCAAGCACCACTCCCTCGTCGAAATCTGTAAGCAACCCGCGCTGGCTGCCGAAGTCACCATCACCGCAGCCGAGGCTCTGGGCGTCGACGCCGCCATCATCTTTGCCGACCTGCTGCTTCCTCTGGAAGTCATGGGTCTGCCCTTTCACTTCTCCGCCTCCGAAGGCCCGGTGATCGAGAAGCCTATCCGCACCGCGGAAGATGTGAAGGTTCTCACCACCCATGGCGCGCCTGAGTTGATGTATGTTTCCGAGGCCATCGCCATGTGCGTCAAGCACTGGGGCAATAAGCTTCCGATGATCGGATTCTGTGGTGCGCCCTTCACCCTCGCCAGCTACATGATCGAGGGCGGCGGTTCGCGCAATTACATCGAAGTCAAAAAGCTCATGTACCGTCAGCCCCAGGTGTGGGACGAGATGTTGCGTAAGCTCAACCTCGTGCTCATCGCCTACATCGCGGACCAGGTCAAGGCTGGTGCTGATGTCATTCAGGTCTTCGATAGCTGGGTCGGCTGCCTCAGCGTGGAGGACTACCGCAAGTACGTTCTGCCGCGCACCAAGGAATTGATCTCCGCCCTGAAGAAGACCGGCGTGCCCATCATCTACTTCGGAACCGACAGCACCACCCTGCTGCCCTCCATGAATGAAACTGAAGCCGATGTCATCGGACTGGACTGGCGGGTTCCCTTCGATGAAGGCTGGAAGCTGTTGAACCACCGTCCCGCCGTGCAGGGCAATCTCGACCCCGTCCTGCTCTTTGCCGAATGGGATGAGATCAAGCAGCGCGCCAAGAACATTCTGGATCTCGCCGACGGCCGTCCCGGACACGTCTTCAACCTCGGTCACGGCATTCTGCCCCAGACTCCAGTGGAGAACGTGAAGAACTTGGCCAAGTTTGTTCAGGAGTATTCGGCGCAGCGTCACGGCGCCGTCGCCGGATACCGATAGTATGCAGAAGAAGCCTGCCGTCCTGCTGCTTGCGCATGGAACTCCAGATCGAATCGAGGAGATTCCGGCCTATTTGGCCAACGTAACCAGCGGGCGGCCGCTCGCCCCCGCCGTGGTCGAGGAGATCCAGCGCCGCTACTCCCTCATCGGACGCTCGCCCCTCACCGAAATCACCATGCAGCAGGCCGCGCATATCTCCCAGGAGCTATGCCTGCCCACCTATGTCGGCATGCGCAACTGGAAACCGTACATCCGCGAGACACTTTCGCGCATGGCCGCCGACGGCGTCACCCACGCCATCACCATCTGCCTCGCCCCGCACAACTCCCAAACCAGCGTCGGACTCTATCGCCGCGCGCTGACCAGCGAGACCGGCGAAGCTCCGTTCATCCTGGACTTCGTTCCCGAGTGGCACGCCGAGCCCTTGCTCATCCGCGCCTTTTCCGAGAAGTTGCGTGACGGCTGGTCGCGTGCTTGTCTCGAAGCCAACGCCCCCGTGCCGGTTCTCTTCACCGCCCATAGCGTCCCGGTGCGAACCATCGAAGCCGGAGATGACTACGAGCGCCAGACTCGCGAAACCGCCGAGTTGGTTGCCGCCAGCGTTCCGGAAATTGCCGGACGCTGGCACTTCGCCTTTCAGAGTCAGGGAATAAGTGCCGGAGAGTGGCTCGGTCCCACGCTCGAAAGCGTGATCGAGGAACTGGCCGCCGCCGGTCACAAATTTCTTTTTGTCCAGCCTATCGGCTTCGTCTGCGATCACGTCGAAGTGCTCTACGATATCGATATCGCATGCAAGGACTTTGCTGCCGGACATGGCATTGTCCTCACCCGGGCCGAGTCGCTCAATGACTCCGTGCTCTTTGCTCGCGCCGTCGCCCAGCTGGTGCGCACCCGCCTTGCTGTCGCGGCCCAATCCGGTGCCTGAACTCAGGGTGGCCCACATCCGCCCGCTGTTGGCGAATGTGGGGTCGTCGCGCGGCTCCGACAATCAGTGTTGTTCTTGTCGTTGTAGTTGTGAGGAGTTTCGTACATGCGTATCGCAATCATCGGTGGTGGAATCTCGGGACTCAGTGCCGCCTATTACCTGGAGCAGGAGCGCGCTGCCGGAGCCCCCATCGAATACTCGCTATTTGAATCCAGCGACCGCCTCGGCGGCGTCATGTTCAGCGACAAAATAGGCGACTGCGTAGTCGAAGGCGGTCCCGATTCGTTCCTTACCGAAAAGCCCTGGGCCAATCAGCTCTGCGCCGAACTCGGCATTGCCCACGATCTCATCGGCTCCAACGATGCCCAGCGCATCACCTACATCGTGGTCAAAGGCCGCCTCATTCCCATGCCCGATGGCCTCATGTTCATGGTGCCTACCAAGCTGATTCCGACGGCGCTCAGCCCTCTGTTCTCGTGGGGAACCAAGTTCAAAATGCTCGGCGAATTACTTCATCCGCCAACTCCCGTGGACCAGGATGAAACCGTTGCCCAGATGGTCGAGCGCCACTTCGGAGCCGAAGTCGTCGATCGTCTTGCCGACCCCCTGCTCTCCGGCGTCTATGGCGGCGCTGCCGCATCGCTCAGCGTCCGCGCCGTGCTGCCAAAGTTTGTTGAGATGGAGGAGCTTTACGGCTCGCTGTGCCGCGCCATGCTGGTCGGTCGCAAGAAACTGGCGGCCATGCGCAAGGCCAAGGGTTACGCCCCCAAGCCACTGTTCAGCTCGCTGCAGGGCGGCATGCAGCAGATGATCGATGCCATCGTCGCCCGCCTCAATCCGCAGAGCCTGCGCAAAGCGACGCCAGTCAGCCAACTATCGCCGAAGGACGGAGGCTGGGAGCTGATTACCTCACGCGGCCCCGAAGTCTTTGACGCCGTCATCTTCGCCACCCCCGCCCGCATCGCATCCCACATGCTTGCCGCGGTCAACCCTCAGCTCTCTGAGGATCTGGGCAAGGTCGAGTACAGCTCCTCGATCACCGTAACCCTGGGCTATCAGCGCGACCAGTTGAAATCGTGCCCTCCGGGATTTGGCTTCCTGGTGCCGCGCAGCGAAGGCACGCGCATGTTGGCCACCACCTTCGTCCACACCAAGTTTCCGTTCCGCGCCCCTGACAACAAAGCGCTGCTGCGCTGCTTCCTCGGCGGAGCCACTGATCCCAGCGTGCTGAAGTTCAGCGATGCGGAGATCACGGCCATCGTGCGCCAGGAGCTAAAGCAGATTACCGGACTCACCGCCGACCCCTGGTTTGTGAAGGTTTATCGCTGGGATCGCGCCATGGCCCAGTACACTCCCGGGCATCTGGAGCGCATTGAGCGCATCGGCGCAACTCTCAAGCAAATGCAAAATCTCTCCATCGCCGGAAACTTCTATAAAGGTATCGGCGTGCCCGATTGCATCCGCACCGGCAAGGAAGCCGCGCAGCACATGGCCGCCCTGGCGCGCCAGACCCAGACGGTCAAGGCCTAGCCGAACGATTTAACTGGTGGCCCTCAAGAAACGCTGCGGGTGGCCCACTTCCGCCCGCTTTTGGCGAATGTGGGAGGCGAACGGTTGCTCTCGTTTTTGCCTCTCGCCCTGTGCCCGTCGCCTGCGGTACCATCAATCGCGATGTCACGCATTCTGATCGTCGAAGATGAAGTCCACCTGGCGCAGGGCCTGTTGTTCAATCTTGAGGCCGAGGGTCACGAAGTCTCCGCCGTGGAAAGTGGCGAGGCGGCCCTCGAACTTCTGCTCGAACGCAACCAACTGTTTGACGCCGTTGTGCTCGACATTATGCTACCCGGGGCCAACGGCTTTGAGGTCGCGGACTCCCTGCGCGCGGCGCGCAACTTCGTTCCCATCCTCATGCTCACCGCCCGCTCGCGTCCCGAGGATGTGCTTAAAGGCTTCGCTTCCGGTGCCGACGACTATCTCCCCAAACCCTTCGAACTCAGCATCCTGATCGCCCGCGTTCACGGACTGCTACGCCGCACGCAATGGCAGCGCGAGCAAGCCGCGCAGGAGCGCCTGTCGCCCGCCGTCCCGCTCGCCTCCGACACCGGTCCCGAGGCCCACCTGCCGCCGCCCGCCAACCATGAAGCTCCGCCTGCCATCCTGGCTCCGCCCCCGCCTCACGATGTGTTTACCTTTGACGGACGAACTCTCGACTTCAATACCCTGGAACTCACCGCCCCGGCCGGAAAGATTCAGCTCACTCTCATGGAGGCCTCGTTGCTGCGCTACTTCATCGCGCATCGCAACGAAAACGTAAGCCGAAAGCAGATTCTCGAAGAGGTCTGGGGCCTGCACGAAGACACCGACACCCGTGCCATCGACAACTTCATCGTCCGCCTCCGCCGCTATATCGAGGACTCGCCGGGAACCCCAAAGTATCTCATCACGGTTCGCAGCATCGGATACCGTTTTCTCCCCGAGCACGACTGACGTTTTATTTTTCTACCAGCCATCGCCCCAACCCAAACGCTTCAACCTGCGCCAATCTTCTTTTTTCGAGCGCGTGATCGTGGTGTTTGCAATCTCCCCATCGCGGCACAGCACCAGTTGCGTGTATCCGCCGAAGACCTTGGGATGCCGTACGATGCGTGCATTCGGATTCTGCACCGCGCTCCGTACCGCGCCGCGGGAGAATGCCACGTACGAGAACTTTTCGTCTTCGTGTCCAAGAATTGCGGCCTTCAGCCGGCGGTGTTCCGCCGTGCGCTCCACCCGCGCCGGGAAATGGCACCAGTCCCCGCCCCCCGCCATCGGACACGCCCGCGCATTCGGACACGGAGCCGCAAGCATCGCGCCTTCAGCCAGCAGCCGTGTGCGCAGGGCGAGAATGTTGGCGAAGGCCGCCTTTGTCCCCGGCTCAATCACCACCAGCAGCTTCTTCGTCCGCTCCCACGCCGCGCGCATCAATCCGGCGCGCTGGCCTTCGCGCAACTCGTTCAGCGCATACGAGCAGACGACCAGGTCCCACGTGCCTTCCGGAAGGTTTGCCGTCAGATCCCCTTGCAGCCAACTGATTTCCGGCAGCGCCGAGTGACCAGCCGTGGTGCTGAGACGGCTGCCGATTTCGATCAGCTTCAAATCGCGTTCCACGGCGGTCGCCGTACGCAGCCCAGGAAAGACTTCGGCGGCCGCCCACAGCGCCGTACCGGGGCCGCTGCCCAGATCGAGCATGGAACCCACTTCATCGCCACAACTCTCTCGCGTCCAGGTCAGCGCGGCGACGGCGGCGGCAAAGGTCGCCGGCAAGCGTACCGCAAGGTAGGCCGCGCGCTGCTCGTCGTTCGAGAGCGCCGCTGGTTTGCCGTCCCGTGCCCCGCCCTCGCGATAGCACTCGCTGAGCCGTGCCGCCGCCGCGCGCAGTTTCCCGCCGTCGCAGCCCGCCAACTCCTGCTCCACGGCCCGGCGCAATGCTGGAGGCAGTTGCATCAGTGCGCCTTCACGGCCTTGCGATAGGCAATCACGTTGCGCTCGTGCTGTTCGAAATTTGCCGAGAAGTGGTGGCGTCCGCTGCCATCCCCCACGGCGACAAAGAATAGGTAGCCGGTGTTGGCCGGTTGCATGGCGGCCTTCAGCGCCGCCGTGCCCGGATTGGCAATCGGCCCCGGTGGCAGTCCGGCAAACTTGTACGTGTTGTAAGGCGAGTCCGATTGCAGATCGCTCTGATAGATGCCGCCGCGATAATTCCCCTTGAGCATGGCGGCATACACCACCGTCGGGTCAGCCGCCAGAGCCATGTTCCGAGCCAGCCGATTGGCGTACACGCTGGCCACCTCGGCCCGCTCTTCCGGGTCTGCGGTCTCCTTCTCCACAATCGAGGCGAGGATCACCAGCCGGTGCGCATTCTGCTGCAGTCCCAGCCCTTGCGCCTCTTTCTGGAAGCGCCGCACCATCGCCGCCGCCATCTCCCGCATGGTCATCGTGCGGGAGAACGCGTAGGTGTCGGGAAACAGATATCCTTCCAGCGTTTTCGCCTGCGGATCGACCCCGTGGATCAGCGCCGTGTCATGCGTGGCCTCGGCCAGAAAGTCTTCTTTCTTTCCCAGCCCCGCGCCTTCGATGGCGGCAGCGATCTCGAACATGTTGTAGCCTTCCGGGACCACGACCGTGCGCACCAGCACGTCTCCGCGGGCAATCCGCTCGAAGACCTCCAACCCGTTGGACGCCTTCACAAACCGGTATTCGCCCGCCTTCAGCTTCTTCCCCGGCAGGCAATAGTGCAGCAGTTCGAAGGCGAACTGGCTGTGTATCACTCCCGCGTGCTGAAGCTCGGCGGCGATAATTTTGGACGAGGAACCGGCAGGAAATAGCAGATCCTGCGGTACTGCCGGAGCAATCGGAATCGCCAGCGCCCAGGCAAACCACAAAACAGCCGCCAGCAGAAGAAGTGCGATGAAACGAACCATATTTTCTAGTGTAGATGAGCGGGGTGGTGCGCTGCTTCCATTGCGAAATGTTGCGGCATTACCCTCCCCCTATATTTCCAGCTAAAAATTTGAAAATACGGAAGTTACATAGTACGCAATACGAGCCGCAAGCTTAGAGCTCGAAACCTTGGCCATTCTTCCCTAGTTTCAGGATAGCAATTTTTCGGAGCGATACCATCATGTTGAGCGGATGTGTATCATCTTTATATTCAGTGGCTTGGAATGTATTTACGAGAAATTTCGCTTGACAAGAGAGAGAAGGGGAGAAATTTGGGGCACGATAGTGCCTTTTGAGATACGAAGAGCGTTTTCTGGGGCATATTGGGGCGTTTGGGGACGGGGTGGTTGACAGAAAGCGCACTGAAAATGGTGCATAAAACGTGTATGGATTGACGATATGGATAACACTTCGGAGGGGTGGGGTTACCGGTTTGCGTATAGTGCGCGCGGCGATTAGCCAATGATGCATAGAAGACGAGGGTGGGCCTGAAGACCATCCCACGCAAGCCAAAGGAGGGGTTGGAATGGGGTCGCGCCCTCAGCACGAACCTTGAAAAATATAGTCTGGTTCGAGCCTTCTTATTCTGGCGTAAACATGCTATTTTGTGGCCGCTGCGGAAGGGAGGCGGTTATGCAAGTGCAATTTACGCCCAACGAACTGCAGGTGTTGGCTGACACTCTGGCGCGACACAACAGTGAGCTCATCCACGAAATCGCGCGGACAGACCATCGCGAGTTCAAGCACATGCTGCAAAAAAAGCTGGAACTCCTGATGGGACTGCAAGGTCAACTGTTGCGAGGAGAGGTCGATCTCAGTGCAGAGGAGCGTGACACTCTCGCCGAAGTGCTCGATCGGAGCGAAAGTGCGCTTTATTTCGAAATCGCACGGACAGATCATCGCCAGTACAAGCGGATTCTGGAGAAGAATCTGGAATTGCTAGAACGGGTGCACGGCAAGATTACAGAAGCTTGCGCTGCGGCGTGAGGTGGAGACAAGGAAGAATAGGTGATGCTGCCCAATAGAAGAGCGTGCGGTCTCGTCGACCTTGCCCCATCTTGAAACCGGCGAGGAACGCGAGGTTCGAGGTGGGGCAAGTCGTGTTCGTTCAGGCTGGCCGCGAGGCGGTCAGGCAGCGGGTTGCAGATTCTGGCGGGCTTCTTCTTGCATCGTGCCGTGCACAAGGTAATGGTATTCGGGAGCCGGAAAGCCAGCTTGGCTGAAGGTATTGCGGATCAGCCGATTGGTATCGAAATAGACCTGCCAATAGTGCAGGTTGGCGCAGTACGGACGAACAACCAGCACCGGACCAGCCAGGTTGAACTCGAAGATCTCGACCACGGGAGCCGGAGTTGGAAGCACATTGGGAATGCGCAGTATCGCCTCTTTCAACAGCGCGATGGCCTGATCAGGGTTCACCTGATGGTTGAGTTGGGCGGTCAGATCGACGCGGCGATGGTCATTGCGGGTGTAATTCATAATGTTGTCGCCGAAGACCTTGGAGTTGCCGACAATGGCGACCACGTTGGCCGGAGTGTTGAGAATGGTGGCGAACAGCCCAATGGACTCGACCGTGCCCGTGACTCCACCCGCTTCGATGTAGTCTCCAACCTTGAAGGGGCGCAGCACCAGGAGGAAGACGCCGGCGGCAAAGCTGGAAAGCAGGCCACTCCAGGCGACTCCGATGGCTATGCCCACGCCCGCCAGCAAGGCGGCGAACGAGGCGGTCTCGACGCCGAAGAAGCCGAGCAGCGCGACCACTAAGATTACGTTCAGCAGTATGCTCAAAGCCGACCGCAGGTAGCCGACAACCGTCGGGTCCAGAGTCTGGCGGTCGAGCGCGCGTACCATCAGCTTGAGCGCGAAGCGGATGAGTGCCCGCCCTACGATCCAGAGGATGATGGCTCCCAGTACTTTGAGGGCGACTTGGGTCACAAGCACAAGTGCCGCCTGCAGGGTGATATTCATGTGGAACCTCCGGGATGGATTGCGAGGTGCACCATGCCGCATATGGTGCAGCTCTCTGCTTGGGCAGATGGGCGGCCTGCGTGGGCCGAGGATTGTCGGCAGAGCGCCAGCGGCTCGCCGTGAGGTGCGATCAGGTGGACGGTTGCTGGTTGCGCCGTCGGAAACTCTCCGGCTCACAATAAGGATGCCGAGTTGCCGGATAGGGTTATCTCTGACTGTTTCCGCCGGGCTATTTGGGATGGCCGACGGGGACGAGGTAGATGGGCGTTATGCCGGCGGGCAGCGATGCCGCCTGCGCCGCCTGTTTGGGATCAACCCCACCGACAGGGACGGCCCCAAGATTCAGTGCGGTGGCCTCAAGGAGCAAGTTCTGGGCGGCATGACCGGCTTCGAGATTGACGAGGCGGAGGCCGGTCTCGCGATCCGTGCCCTTGCTGGCGCGGTCGTATTCGCCCGCGATGAGAAAGACAACCGGGGCGGCTTGCACGGTTGCTTGCGAAGAGAGCGCGGCGCGAAGATCCTTGTCCGAAAGCTGGCGAAGAGCGTGCGCGGCAGGGAGGTATTCGAAGAATCCGTCGGGCTGCGCGAGGTAGAGATGGAGATAGTACTGGGCATGAGCCGAGGGGGCCGTGCGATGACCCTTGTCATCGGTGACTCCCTGGGCCGCCCAGAGTAGCTGGGATAGCTCCGGCAGGGTGAGCTTGGCGGACTGGAAGGAACGGATCGAACGGCGATGGGCGAGGGCGTCGTTCAGCGACATGCCTCCGGTGCGAAGCGGGGCTGGGAGTGCAATGTGAGCCGCCACGGGAGCAGCGGTCGGCTGGCAGGAGATCAGCGGGGCACAGAAGAGCGCCAACGTTAGAAAAGTGGAGAGGAACAAGTTGCGCATAGGATTCCTGTCAGGGAGGGTAGCTGCGAAGGCCGAGACGAGGCGGCTACGCTCACGGTTTCTCATTCTTTTTTGAATTGAGCACGTAGGCATAAAGGCCGCGGCACATTCGTAGTCGGCCGGTGTAGACCTTCTTCTGGGTTTCGTCGAGCTTTTCAATCTGCGGCAGCAGCGCATCGCACCTCTGAACCAGAGCTGTCAGCTCCTCGATGGAGAAGGTCATTGCGTCCTGGGTTTTGGAGCAGATGTCGTCGAACTCCTTCTGCCAGCCTTCGAGCGCGGTTGGTGCTTGGAGCTCGGACAGGGCGGGGTCGCTGGCGGCACTGACGTCGTGTGGGCTGGCGAGGCCGATGAAGAGGGCGACCGCGATGAACATCATCGCGACCGCCTTCGAATTACAAACGGGCTTGAACATGGGAGTCCTCGGCTCAGATTTATACCGGCTTGGAATGGCAACGCTGACAGTCAGTCAAAGGAAATGCCACGGTGGTATGGCAGGCTCCGCAGGACTTTCCTTCGGATATGTCGACCATCGAATAGTGCGAGGTTCCCCGTTTCACGCCCATGAAGATGTCAGGATGACAGAGCTCGCATCCATTCCAAACGGTGTGTTTCTTGTGGGAGAAGATGATGTCGGGCATTCCTTCCACTTTTGCGTTGAGGGCAAAATCTTTCTGCACGGTGAGAGATTTTCTCTGGACGGATACGCCCTCAAGCAGACTTACAGGCTTGATGAATCCCAGTTCCTCGGATTTTTCCCAATCAATGCCATTGCCGAAGCGCTCTTTTGGAAGCGGCTTACTGAATTCGAAGAAGTCGTAATCGCGCGCGACGTTTTGTCCCATGGAGTGGCAGCGTACGCATCGCCTGAGGTCTTCGTTGGATGGCCGGACGATAAGTCCGCGCCGGGATTCGATGATTGGCTCTTTTAAGCAGGATGCAAATACGGTTTTTCCATCGACAACCATCTTGCCGTTATGACAGGTGCCGCAATAGTAGCCGCGCTGGTTGTCGGCGGCGTTGATGCCGGTGGCTCCGGCCTTCATCGCAAAACCGATGTCGACGTGACAGACTCTGCAGGTGAACTTAGAGCGGTGAATCCAATGTTCGAAGACGACGGGAGAAAGGCCGTTGGTATCGGAGTAGTTGTTGATGACGACCCGGCCGTACTCGTAGGGAAGCGGTCTTTTCCTTTTGGTGCCGGCTTGAGAGAATGCTTGTCCGCAGAAGATCAGAATTACGGCGAGTGCGATGAGAGTTTTCTTGTTCATCGAGAGCCTCCTGCCCTAATGAACTACGCTTGATTGCATTTTGCCGGCGCCGGCGCTCTCCCTAATCTTCCCGAGTGGGCCGCGGTCAGAAGGTTCCGAACAATGCAGAACACGACTGACAGAGCATTAGGTACTTACTCCGCGGCGGAAGCAGTGACTCTAGTCACGGTTCGCCGTGACATTGGGCAGGCAGGTCCTGGTGGCCGCGCGGTTGACATGGGCGGTGCAGGTTGCGCCGCCCATATTCAATGGGGTTTCCGTCAGTTGGGCTAGAAGTGGAAGCGCGCCCCCAACTGGATTTCGCGCTCGCGGTAGATGGTGTTGGCGGCGGCGGTCGGAGTACTGAAGTTGGAGTCGTACTCCAGGGTGGAATTGTAGACGCTGTAATAGCTGTTATTGCGGTTGGTGACAATCTGGTGATTGAAGAGGTTGAATGCCTCGGCAAGGAACTCCAGATCCTTGCGCTCGCCGAAGTAGATGCGGCGCGAGAGCCGGAGGTCGACGTTGTAGAGGTTTCCATAGCGGAAAGAGTTGCGTCCGAGAAACGGCAGGCGGGTCTGCCCGCCGGTGCCCATGAATCCCAGGCAACCGGCGCAGGTGGTGATGGGTGCCTCGCCGCTGACGTCATCGCTGAAGGGTTGGCCGGTGGCGATCTGGGCGATCGGTGCGACCGTCCAATGGTCGAGCGCGTTGTGCAGAAATCCGCGCGATTGTGCAAACAGCCGCGGGGTCCAGAAAAGACTTCCGACCATGCGGTGACGGACGTCGAAGTTGGAAGTGCCGTAGTCGGGACGAGCGACATAATGACTGACGCCGTCGAACTGGTACGTGAAGGGGATTGGGCTGAGGGTGTTGTTGTAGGTGGTGAAGGGGGTTGAGTTCTGATTGAAATCCAGGGCGTGCGACCAAGTGTAGTTGAAGCGGAAGTCCAGTCCCTTGCTCATGGTGCGATTGAACTGAAGGACCAAAGCGTTGTAAGAGGAATTCACATTGGAGCGAATCTGGGTGATGGTCTGGAAGTTCGGATTCAACCGGGCGGTGTAGACGGGGACGGTTAGGGTGTGTCCGTAGTATGGCCCGTGCACCCCACTGTAGTAGTCGGAGGCGAAGGTGTATTCGACATCGGTGCGGCTATTGGGGTCGAGGTTGATGTCGACGAAGTTCGGCAGTTCGCGGCCAAGGCTGAGGAGGTAGGAAGCCGAGATGACGGTATTGCGCGCGACCTGCCGCTCCAGGATCAGATCAGCCTGGTGGATCTGCGGAGTGCGCATGTTGGGAGCAAAGACAGCGACGTTTCCGCCTTGCGTGGTGGAGTATGGGTCGGCGGCGGCGACGTTGGGGAAGATCGGTCCCTCCAGGCAATTGGTGGCGAACATATAGCAGCCTTTGAAGCTATAGCTGCGCTGGGAGAGTTCGGTTCCCGTGTTGGTGATGGCCGAGGAGATGGTGGAGTTGCTGATGCGTGAGTAATAGATGCCGTAACCACCGCGCAGCGCGGTTTTGCCGTCATTGGTGAGCGCCAGGGCGAAGCCGAAGCGCGGGCCGAAGTTGTTCATGTCAGAGGGAAACGACTGGGAGGCCGCGAGCAGCGGGTTGGGCGCCTGCGGACTGGGCAGGAGTTCGAAATCATAGCGAAGGCCGAAGCTGAAGGTGAGACGTCGCAAGGGGCGCCAGTCGTCCTGAAAGAAGAGCGCGCCGTCGAAGGTGTGAAAGGCGAAGGCAGGAGTTCCAAAGCCCTGGGTGAAGCTGCTGTAACCGCGGTACTGGGTGGGATAACCGTCCTGACCGGGGCAGAAATGGGCGATGGGACTCTGCTGCCACTGGCAGAGATCGGCGATGAAGTTGGCGCGATAGTCGTAGTTGTAGGCGCCGGCCACGGCGTAGAGGTTGTTCATCTCGTCCTCGACGCGATTGGCGTCAAAGCCGAACTTGAAGATGTGGCGGCCGCGCATCCAGCTCAGAGTCTCGGCGATCTGGTTGCGATATTCGTCGGGGAGAGCGCGGCGGGGCATGGTGTCCGGGGTTCCGAAGGTGAAGCCGGAGGAGAAGGCGAGAACGGCGACCGAGGGCGCCAAACCGTTGGGGCCGACGGGTTCGCCGGGCGCGGGCGTCTGCGGTAGCTGGTATTCGAAGTCGCGGCTCCAGGAGTAGCGCAGTTCATTGGCGAGGGAGTGGCCGAGGGTTGAGGTGAGGCGGGCGGTGAGAGTATCGACCTTGACGCCGTCAAATCCAAAGCTGGCGATGCCTCGGTCGACGACTGGATTGGTCTGCACGCCGCCGGGTGAGGAAAAGCGCAGGCGGTTGTAGGTAAGCGAAATGGTGTTGTGCGGATTGAGGTGGTAGTCAAGCTTAGCCAAGCCGATCTGGTGCTGAGCGGTGCGGGCGACGGGGCCGAGCAGACTGGCCAGATAGCTGGTTCCGGCCTGGAAGGCGGCGATGGCGGTGGCATCCGAGGTGTAGAGGGGCATGACGTTGCGGGTAAGCGTATAGAGCTCGTCGGTCGATTTGTCAGAGCCGCAGAGCTGTACGAGGGCGCGATCGCCGGGGCTCATCCCCGCATAATGGGAGGGAATGACGCAGGGCGGAGCAAAAAGTCTGGCAGCATTGGCGGCAGCGGCCACGGCAGGATAGTCACGGCGTTGCGCATCGAAGGTGCCGAAGTAGAAGAGCTTGTCTTTGACGATCGGGCCGCCCAGGGTTCCGCCGAACTGCTGGCGGCGGTCGAGGGGCTTGATGTGTTCGGTCGTCCAGTCTCCGTCAGGCTGTTGCACGGGGACCACGGTGAAGGCATTGGCAGCGCCGAGAGCATTGTCTCGCATGTAATAGAAGGCCGAGCCGTGGGTCTGGTTACCACCGCTGCGGGTGACGGCGTTGACGACGGCTCCGGCAGCGCGGCCATACTGGGCAGAGAAATTGGAAGTATTGACCTGAAACTCGCGCACGGCAGCCTGACTGATGACGTAACTGATGCGGCTGCGTCCGCGCTCTTCGCTGAAGAAGGCTTGGTTATTGTCGGCGCCATCGACGGTGCTGTTGTTCATCAGGCCGCTGATGCCGCGGAAGCTGATGAGACCGAAGTTGCCATCGAGCGTGACGGTGGGCGTAAGCAGGGCAAAGTTGGACCAGCGACGGCCATTGATGGGTAGATTGTCGATGGCGGCGGCATCCACATTACTGGCAAAATCCGGCTGCGTGGTATTCACCGCCGGAGCCTCATCGCGCACTTCCACGACCTCATGCGCCCCGGCGACCGCGAAGGGAATCGCGACTTCCGTAATGCGGCCTACCTCGACGTTAATGCGCGAGATCTGAAAATCCGCAAAACCATTGCTGGTGGCATTCAGTAGGTAATCTCCGGGCTTGAGCCCCACGATGCGAAAGGTTCCGTGCGTGCCGGTACGGGCTTCGAAGCGTTCTCCCGTGTCAGCATTTTGCAGAGTGATTCGAACGCCGGAGACGGCGGCGTGATGGGCATCCCAGGCCGACCCTGCAATGGCTCCGGAGACCGAACTCTGTGCCATGGCAAACGAGGAAAGTAAGAAAAAGAAGAAGACAGAAAAAAGCAAGCGAGAGCGAGTTCTCAATGCGTACACCTGTCCAGGTTAGGCATTGCCCGTGCACTGACAGCGCGTGGCGCGCGCAGGAATGTCCGAAATATTTTTGTCGGAAAAGACGGGCCTGATTAAAGCATCTTTAAGCGATTGTGTCATTACAGAAAACATTGCCGAGAGTTATGCTCCCGGATATTCGCGGGAAAAGGCGGCGCAATTTCGGCGGGGAAAGCATGGTCCAGGCCGCTCAATATGCGCTGAATAAGCACGCTCGGCTCGTGATAGCCTTAATTGAGCACTTGCCGCGAATGCCGGTTACTTTGGTGATGTCGCGGGGGTGATGCCGCAGGCGAGGGCACAGCATCCGTATGGGACGCATTCACGTTCTCTCCGAACATGTCGCGAACAAGATTGCCGCCGGCGAAGTGGTGGAACGTCCAGCTTCTGTGGTCAAGGAGTTAATTGAAAACTCGCTGGACGCGGGAGCCACGCGCGTCCGGGTAGATATCGAGGCCGGGGGGCGCAAACTTATTCATGTGACCGACAACGGCTGCGGAATGGTGCGGGACGATGCGCTGCTGGCCTTTGAACGTCACGCCACCAGCAAGCTGAAAAACGACGACGACCTGCTGTCGATTTCGACCCTCGGGTTTCGCGGGGAGGCGCTGCCTTCGATTGCCGCCGTCAGCCGGTTGCGGTTGGAGACGCGTGAGGCGGGCGAAGCCAGCGGCACGGTTGTGGAGATCGCAGGCGGACGCATCCTGACCGTGGAAGAGGCGGGGCTGCCCACCGGAAGCTCGATCTACATTCGTGATTTGTTTTTCAACACTCCGGCGCGGCGAAAATTTCTGAAGGCGGAATCCACCGAACTGTCGCACATCGCTTCGCTGGTGACCCACTACGCGCTGGCTCATCCGGAGATGCATTGGGAGTTGCACTCGGCAACCAACGCGATGTTGGTGGCTCCGCCAGTTGCCAGCCACGCGGAACGCATCTACCAGGTTTTCGGCAAAGAGACCCTCGACGAACTGATTCCACTGGCAGCAACCGTGACGCTGGAGCGAGCCGGACTGCCTGAGCCGCCGCCCTGGCGTCGCGAGCCGGAATATGAGCCACCCACGCCGGGCGATCTGCGGATTCATGGCTTTACCAGTAAGCCGGAGATTCAGAAGCTGAATCGCAACTCGATCTTCATCTTTGTGAACGGACGGCTGATTCGCGACAAGGTGGTGATGCACGGCATTCTGGAGGGATACCGCAACATCATTCCGCCGACGGTGTATCCGGTGGTGCTGCTGTTTCTGGAGATGCCCTGCACGGAAGTGGATGCGAACGTGCATCCCTCAAAGACCGAAGTGCGCTTTCGTCAGCAGAGTTTTGTGCATGACTTTGTGCGCGAGGCGGTACGCTCGGCGCTGATGGCGGCGCGGCCGGTACCAGCCTTTGCCAGCGAAATCCACATGTCGCCCTCGGCGCGGGTTGCACTTACGCCGCCGCTGCCGGGCAGTACACCTGAATTCCAAGCCGTTGCAGGATGGCCGGAGGAAGCAGCAGCCGGAGGTGACAGCAGGCCCGAGTTTTCCGTCTTTTCGCTGATTTCGCAGGAGCCTGTTCCGCGCAATGAGGCGCTGCCGTTTTCCGGTTCGATGACGGTGGAGGGCAACGCCGCCGTGGGCGCAGTGAGGATTGCTGCACAGAGTTTTGGGACTGAAAGCGGGACGCAAAGTGTAGCGCAAATTGCTCCGCAGGAGCTGGTTCCGGAGACCGCAAGGTCGTGCGCTTTGCCGCTGGACGGGGTTGATGATGGGATGGATCTGTCCATGCTGGGCACGCTGAAGCCGCTGGGACAGATTCGTGACTCGTTCATTCTTGCCGTCAACCCGCAGGGGCTGTGGATTATCGATCAGCATGTGGCGCATGAGCGCGTGTTGTTTGAGAAGATTCTGGAAGATCGCGCGGGCAGACAGGTGGAGGCCCAGCGGTTGCTGATGCCGATCATCGTGGAACTGCGGCCGGCGCAGCAGGCGATCTTTATGGAGATCGCAGAGGAGTTGCGGCGCAACGGGTTTGAGGCCGAGCCGTTCGGGATCAGGACCATTGCCATTCAATCAGCTCCGGCCGGAATCACCGCCGACGACGTGGCGGAGATGTTGCAGGAGTTGTTGGAGCAATTCGAGCGCGAGGAACAAGCCCTGAACCTGGAGAAAATTCGCACCCGGATTGCTGCTTCCATCGCCTGCCATGCCGCTATCAAGGTGAATATGCCACTGGATACGGCCAAAATGGAATGGTTGCTGGGGGAATTGGGGAAAACCAAGTATCCCATGAGCTGTCCGCACGGCAGACCGATCGTGCTGCGGTATTCTGTAAAGGACATTCAAAAGGCTTTCAAGCGAATTTAGGCGATATGCGTGCCCCTTTGCCGGGTGCGCGCGGTCGCACTCCCCCAAGTAGGTGGTATGACAGAGCAGGAATTGCAAGAGCTACGCGACGCCAAATGGCACACCAACGGCCAGCCGATCCGAACCCAGGACGATGCGCGCGAATTTATCGAGAGCGTGGGCTTTTGCCTGATGTACCCGCTGCGTCCTGCGGTGCTGGTGCCGACGTTCCTCGGAGCGTGGGCCGGTAACCATGACAACCTTCCGACATGGCAACACGCCTTTGCCGATCCGCGGGCCAAGGACGCCATGGAAGTGATGGTGCGCACGTTGCGCCAGAAGTTTGCGTTTGAGGCGCCGCTGTTCGGAGATACGGATTTTCTGGTCTCGGCGTCGGTGTTCCCGTACTTCTACGGGCTGGTGGGCGACCGTAACCCACGAGCGGCGATCAAGACCGGCAACCGCTCGGAGTACTCGCCGCTGGCCGCTCACGTCTTCCAGGTTATTCAGAAGGATGGCCCAATTACCAAGAACCGGATGCGCGAGATCCTGGGCGGAGAGCTCTCCGAAGCGGCAATTGATCGAGCGCTGGCGGAACTTTCACTCAAGTTGCGCATTACCCGGGTCGATTATCGGGCTGAGCAGGGCGCGTATTGGGACGTGTTGCTGCGCTGGTGTCCCGACGAAGTTCGCGAAGGCATGAATATGTCGATTGCGGAGGCACTGACGGCGCTGGTCTCCAAATATATTGAATGCGTGGTGGCTGCCGAGCAGTTGGAAGTGGAAGAGTTTTTCAGCACGTTCATCGGGCGTGGCCGGGTGCGGGAGGCGATCAACGCGTTGCTGGCAGCACGGGAATTCCAGTTTACCCACGTCGGTACACGCTCCATGCTTCACATTCCTCCGCCCAAACCCACGATGGCGGCTCCCCGGCGGCTAGTGCGTCCGGGGCAGCCGATTGCACGAAGGCCTCGTCGCGGCAGTACACCGCGCCCGCTCACTCCCGTCCCGGCGAAAACATCGGCCAGCACCGAGCCCAAAGCGGCCGAGCCATCCACTCCACCAGATTCTGAGAAAGTATGAACGAAGCTACTCCTAAATTTGTGATTGCGATCGACGGACCGGCTGGAGCTGGCAAGAGCACCATTGCGTCCCGGTTGGCCAAGGCACTCGGCTATGTCAATCTGGAATCCGGTGCAATGTACCGGGCTCTCGGGCTGAAATCGATCGAGACGGGGGTTCCGGTGAGTGACGGCCGCGCGCTGCTCGCGCTGGCGCAGCGGTCCACGATTGCACTGGAGCCCACCTCGGAAGGGAACCGCGTGCTGCTCGATGGGCGCGACGTTTCTGCCCGGATTCGCGAACGCGACGTGACCGACGCCGCTTCAAAGGTCTCTACCCACCCGGAAGTGCGCGAGTGGATGGTCGGCAAGCAACGCGAAATGGGAGCCCAGGGTGGAGTCATCATGGAAGGGCGCGACATTGGCACGGTCGTCTTCCCGCACGCTGAGATAAAGATATTCCTCGACGCAGACCCGAGTGTGCGTGAGGGCCGCAGGGTAGTACAGGCCAACGCGCAAGACGATCCGGAGCGGGCCGAAAAACTGAAACAGGATCTGCGGGAACGCGACTACCGGGATTCCACTCGTGCGGCTGCCCCGCTGCAAGCTGCCAAAGATGCTATCCACATCGATTCCAGCGGGTTGACCATTGAAGGGGTGATCGCTCGCGCCGAGCAGATTGTGGCGGAAAAGCTGAAGCAGCACTCTATGAAATAACTGGTCTGTGGGATTGGTCCGCGCTGAGCGGGGCAATCCTGCTTCCATCTGCCTGTTCTGGAAGATAGTTTCCAACCCTCTGCCCTGCCTCCTGTGGAAAAGGTTTTTGTATACGATGCAAAGCGCAACAGTGTAACGAAATCTCTCGTAGTCGGTTACAACTCTCCTAAGCTATTGATTCCATGTATTGAGATTACAGGATCGAGCCTTTGTGGCTCTGTTGTATGTTGTGTTTCACAACGTATGCGATTGTGGTGTATTTCTCCGAGACGCCCGTAGTCAGAGCTAACCATCCTGTTTTGTGTTAGATAACTATTCCGTCGTGCGATGGCCAGCAGACTGCATTAAGGGAGTGCGTACGCGGTAGCAGAGTGGGAGCCG
>Ga0181520_10000259_pt1 | contig 116323 bp, 85 predicted proteins | sample PEATcosm2014_Bin_29_FD_132451 | JGI IMG/M metagenome (GOLD analysis project Ga0181520, IMG submission 132451) | Peatland microbial communities from MTU Mesocosm Facility, Houghton, MI, USA - PEATcosm2014_Bin02_30_metaG | ecosystem: Environmental > Terrestrial > Soil > Wetlands > Peat | place... | reverse complement strand
GAAGATGGGTCACGGTAGACCTCCTGTGACCCACACCTTAAACCGGCGACAAAACTACTCGAAGACCCACGCCGCAGCGTCCGTCGCGCCAGAGACTTAGTCCAAACGAGCTTTTCGTCTTCGACGTCTCGCCGCCGCGCCAGTACGTGGGGTTTGACGCCTACAAGAAGGATTGGCAGGCCTTCCTTGACACGATGAAAGGACCGCTCCAGGCCGAGATCAGCGAGCTGAGCATCAGCACCGACGGAAAGCTGGCTTACAGCCACTGCATACAGCACGTGATGGGAACAACCGCCGATGGTTCCCCGTTCGAAATCAAGGTGCGCGTCACTGACGATTACCGCAAGATTGGAGGGAAATGGCTGGTGACTGTGGAGCACGTGTCAGTACCCGTGGATCTGACGACAGGTAAGCCGGACATGCTGTCGAGGCCGTAGATTCTTCAAACAACGATGGCGGCGGCCTGGACGGCGAGCTAAGGGCTAGGAGCCGGAGGCAGTCTTTGGAGGCGGCTTCAGGCCCAGCTCGCGCATGGCAATTTGCAGATCGGCCCAGGCCTCTTTCTTCTGGCGAGGATCGCGCAGCAGATAGGCCGGATGGTAGGTGACGATCAACTGCATGCCGCGAAAGGCGTGGACGCGGCCGCGCAGCCCCGCCAGCGGCTGACGCTGGCCCAGCAGGTAGGTTGCCGCCGTGGCGCCCAGCGCCACCAGCACCTGCGGTCGCACCGCGTCGATCTGGCGAAAGAGGAACGGCGAGCAGGTGTTGGCCTCGTCCGGCTCGGGCGTGCGGTTGCCCGGCGGACGGCACTTGACCACGTTGGCAATGTAGACCTGCTCGCGCTTCAATCCCATGGCCGCGATCATGTTGTTGAGCAGTTGCCCGGCGCGGCCCACAAAAGGCAGTCCCTGGGCGTCTTCGTCGGCTCCCGGCCCTTCGCCCACAAACATCAGCCGCGCGTTGGGGTCGCCGTCGGCAAACACCAGCTTGTTGCGGCCCTTGTGGAGAGCGCAGCGCGTGCAGTCGCCCATTTCATCGCGAATCATCTGGAGTGCGGCGGCGCGGTCGCCCGCGGGCACAACGGCGGCAACCTGGGGAGGAGCGGTTATGGGTTTGCGGGGCGGAATGGCCTGGTCCTCACTTGAAATCCGTGGATTTGAGATCGGGGGACTTGAAATCGGGGGTTGCGCATTGGGCGCGGACGGCGGCTGCTCTTCCAGTGCGGCCTCGGCAGCCAGCAAGGCCGCATCCACCGGCCTGCGGTAAAACTCCGTCAGCCCCAGGTCGCGATAGAAGCGGACGCGCTCGACCAGTGCGTCGCGGGTGGGCCGATCGAGCTGTCTCGCCAATTGGTTTACTCCACAAAACTCGTTTACTCGGCTCGTTTACTCGATGATCAATTGCCGCCGCGCCGGCGGCGGAACAGCATCGCTCAACACGCGGTCCTGCCTTGACTGCGGGTCCTCGTGCTCATCGAATTCCAGCACCAGCGATCGCGGCCGGCGCAGGGCCAGAATCTCATCGAGGATGCGATCGGCGAGCTGGCGCTTGGGCATCTCGGGCAATTCGGTCGAGGTGGTCGGCGTCAGGAAGGTGGCTGCATTGGTGTCCGCCTCGATGCCTACGCCGGCGGCTGTCACGTCGTTGACCACAATCGCGTCGGCGCCCTTGCGCAACAGTTTGGCGCGACCGTTTTCCATGCTGTTTTCAGTCTCCGCCGCAAAGCCGATGATCAATTGTCCCGGCCGCCGCCGCCGCACCACTTCGGCCAGTATGTCTTCAGTCGGCGCCAGCTCCACTGTGATGGGCCCGCTGCGCTTCAGTTTTTGCTCGCTGACCGCGACCGGCCGGTAATCGGCCACGGCTGCGGACTTGACCACCAGCGTGGCCTCGGCCATGCGCTCGAGCACCGCCTCGCGCATCTCGGCCGCCGTAATCACCTTCACCAGTTCGCAGTGCGCGGGTGGATGCAGCGCCGACGGACCGCTGATGAGAATCACCCTGGCGCCGCGACTGTGCGCGGCCTCGGCGAGCGCGTAGCCCATTTTCCCGCTGGATCGATTGCCGAGGTAGCGCACCGGGTCCAGCGCCTCGCGCGTGCCTCCGGCGGTTACCAGCACCACTTCGCCGGCCAGATCATGACGGCGGCCCAGCAACCCCAGCACCGCGTCCGCAATCGCGTCCGGCTCGGCCATGCGCCCCATGCCCACCATACCGCAGGCCAGCTCGCCCGTCCCCGGTTCGACCACCCGCACGCCCCTCTGGCGCAGCGTCTCAAGGTTGGCCTGCGTGGCAGCGTGGTTCCACATGTTCACATTCATCGCCGGAGCCACCAGCACCGGCGCCGTTGTGGCCAGGTACATCGTGGTCAGAAAGTCGTCGGCGATGCCGTGCGCGAACTTGGCCAGAATGTTGGCCGTCGCCGGAGCCACCACCAGCGCGTCGGCCCATTGCGCCTCGCCGATGTGCTCAATGCCGTTCTGCTCGCCGGCAGTGTCCACGGCTCCGTCGGCCGCCTGGTCCCACAGGCTGGTGATCACCCTGTGGCCGGTGAGCGAAGCGAAGGTGAGCGGTTGCACAAATTTGCAGGCCGACGCGGTCATCACCACGTGTACTTCAAGGGCCTGCCGCTGCAACGCGCGCACCAGTTCCGCCGCCTTGTACGCGGCAATACCGCCCGAGACGCCCACCGTGATTCTCATGGCTCAATTGTAGCTGTTTTTTGTTTGTGGAGAACGGCTGCGCAACTGAGTCCGCAGCCGCGCACATTCAGCCATAAGGCCCAACCGCCGCGGCCATGGAAACAAAGGAAGCCGCCCGATAAGGGGCCACTGCACTCTTTAAAACCCGACACAACCGACCGCTAGCTGAGCAGAATCGGAACAGCCGGACCCTCCACCAGCGGCTTGACCACCTCAACCTCGGTCTTGACGTAGGAAATTTTGCCGGCGTCAATCTCTTCCTGCGCGATGCGGCAGGCCTTGGTGGACTGGGTATGGATCAGAGCGTGGGAGCCGCTCTGCAATTGGCGAGCGCGACGCGCCGCGACAAGAACCTTGCGATAGTTCGAATCGAAGCCGGTCTCAATCGTCATCGGAATCCTCCTCGAAGTTCAGTTGCTGCTGGCGGGAGTCGCCGAGAATGCCGAACGCCTCCAGCACGGGCTTGAGCCGCTCCTGCGTGTTGGATTGCAAGCAGGCTGCGGCGACCTCCAACACTCTGCGTGAGCGGTACGCAATGGCTTCGCCGGTGCGATAAAACCGCTCAGCCAGCACGATGGCCTCAAGCTGCGCCACCGCCCGGTCAAGAATGTCGTTGACCAGAATATAACCGTACTGGCGAAAATTCTCAATCTCCTTGCTGGCTTCGCTGAGGCGGCGATAGAGCTCTGCCTCGTTCACGACGCCCTCAGCGCGGCTGCGATTGCGGAGCCGCGTGCGCAGCACCTTGGGGTTGGGCGGAAGAACAAAGATGCTGACCGCCTCGGGCATTTTTGCGCGCACCTGCGCCGCGCCCTGCACATCGATGTCCAGCAGCAGATCGTGTCCCGCGTCGCGCGCCTCCGTGAGTGACTGGCGCGCCGTACCGTAGAGGTGGCCGAACACCTCGGCATGTTCCAGAAACATGTCCGCCGCTACCATCCGCTCGAACTCCTCGCGGGTGGTGAAGTGGTACTCGCGCCCATCTTCCTCAGAGCCGCGAGGAGCCCGCGTGGTCCACGATATCGCGAAGTCCACGCCGCTGAGCTGCTTGCGCAATTCACTCACCAGCGTGCTTTTGCCCGAGCCCGAAGGCGCCGAAATAATAAAAAGAATTCCTGCCACGTTTCGTTTTTCCTTCAGACCCGGTTTTTCTGGCCGATGTGCAATTTTTTTCATTCCACGTTTTGAATTTGTTCCCGCGCCTTTTCGATCTCCGACTTCATGGCCAGGCCTAACTCGGTGATGCGCGTGCCTTTTCCGCCCAGGCCGCCGGTCTTGGAGAGCAATGTATTAGCCTCACGGTTCATCTCCTGAAGAAGAAAATCGAGTTTTTTGCCCACTTCGCCACCCGCGGCCAGCAACTCGCGAAAGTGCCCGATGTGCGTGGTCATGCGGGTAATCTCTTCGGCAATATCGCTGCGCTCCACCAGCACGGCAACCTCCTCGAGGAGCCGCTGACGGTTGAACTCCGGTCCGGTGGCCGCCAGCAGGCGCTGGGTGAGCCTCTGCTGGTAGCGCTGCTCAATCTCGGGGCGCAACTCGGCCACGCTGTCTGTTGCTTCGCCAAGCCGGTCGAGCGTGCCCGAGAGAATGGCCGCCAGCGCTTCACCCTCGCGCGCGCGCATGGTCTTCAGCTCGTTGAGCAGCGGCCCAATCTGCTGCAGTACGCTTTGTTCGAGCGCGGCCGGGTCGACATCTCCGCGGCTTTCAGCCTGCAACGCGCCGGGCAAGCGCAAAGCCGTATTCAGATCCGGCTCGCCTTTGAGTTTGTGCTCTTTGCGCGCCGCTGCGAAGGCGGCAAGATAGGCTTCAACCAGTTCGCGGTTGTAGCCGGCCTTCTGCTGGCCGGTACGATCCACCGATAACGACAACTCCACGTGCCCGCGCACCAGGTTCTCCTTGAGCACCTTGCGCAGCTCCATCTCCAGCGCATCAAGGCCGGGCGGCAGGCGCAGTTGCACATCGAGAAAGCGGTGGTTGACGCTCTTCACGGTGAGCGTGTAGCTCAACTGGTCTTCTTCGCCGAGCGGCACACGGGGTTGGACACGCGCAAACCCGGTCATCGAGAAAATCGGCATTCTTACTCCTTGCTCCCGGCGGCCAATGCCGGTTCGCACCCGGGCAAGAACGGAGTGTGATGCTCCGCGGGCGGCGCTTCGGGCTCCGGCTGATCCATGAATTGCAACTGGTAAAGGCGCTGATAGGTTGGCGAGGCCGTTAAAAGCTCCTCGTGAGAGCCGACGGCGGTAATGCGGCCATCTTCGAGCACCGCAATGCGGTTGGCGCGGCGAATGGTGGAAAGCCGGTGCGCGATCACCATCACGGTGCGTCCCTGCATCAAGTTGGCGAGCGCGGCCTGCACCAGCGATTCGCTCTCCGCGTCAAGCGCCGAGGTAGCCTCGTCCAGAATGAGGATGGGCGCATTTTTGAGAATGGCGCGCGCGATGGCCAACCGCTGGCGCTCACCGCCCGAAAGGCGAAATCCCTTTTCGCCGATCACCGTGTCATAGCCCTGCGGCATGCGCAGAATAAAGTCATGGGCGAGTGCGGCGCGCGCCGCCCGCTCCACCAGCGAATCCTTCACATCCGGCTGGCCGTAAGCAATGTTGCGGCGCACCGTGTCGTTGAAGAGGATGGTTTCCTGGGTCACCTGCGCGACCTGCTTGCGCAGCGAAGCCAGCGTGAGGTAACGCAGATCCTGTCCGTCAATGAGAATGGAGCCGGTGCTGACGTCGAAGAAGCGCGGAATCAGGTTGACGAGGGTGGACTTGCCGGCTCCGCTTGGGCCCACCAGCGCCAGCACTTCGCCGACCCTGACATCGAGATCGATGTTGTGCAAAATCTGGTGTTCGCCCTCTTCCGTCGAGTAGGAAAAACCCACGTTGCGAAACCCGATGGCTTGATGAAAGCGCCTCAGCGTGGCGGCATGCGGCCGCTCCTTCACATCATCTTCAGTGTCGAAGAACTTGAAGATGGAAGAGGACGCGCCCATGGCCTGTTGGAAGCTGTTGTAGAAGAAGGCAAATTTGCGCACCGGATCGTAGAGCTTAAAGAGCAGGATGATGAAGGCGCCAAACATCCCCATGGTCATCTGGCCATGCAGAATCTGGTCGCGCCCGATCCACAAAAACATGGCAATGGCGATGGCGCCGATGGTGTCCATGAGCGGCGAACTGATCGACTGAATCCGGACGTTGCGCAGGTTGGCGCGGAACAGCCTGCGCGCCGCGGTTTTGAAGCGCAGTATCTCCCACACCTCGGTGTTGAAGGCCTTCACAATTCTGTTGCCGGTCACGGTTTCATGCAGGATGTTCTGAATGTCGGCCAGCTTGTCCTGCCCGGTACGCGTACGCGAGCGCACTTCTCCGCCGATCTTTCGCGCCGACGTAACCACAACCGGAATAAACAACAGCAAGGCCCAGCTCAGCTCTCCGCCCAGCCTGATCACGAGCACCAGTCCGGCAACGAAGGTGAAGTACTGCTGCAGAAACTCGCCGATCACGGAGCTGACCGCAACCTGCACCCGATCCACATCGTTGATCAGGGTGGAAAGAATGGTTCCGGTGGGGTGCTTGTGAAAGAAGCTGGACGAACGCCGCAGAGTGGCCTCGTAGAGATGATTGCGCAGATCGGTAATCAGGCCGAAGCCGGCATAGTTCACAAGGTATGTGCCCAGGTAATCGCAAAGCCCCTTGGCCAGCGTGGAGACCACCAGGGCGAAAGCCACCACGTTCCACGCATTGTGCCAATGGATGACGTGGGAAGTGAGCTGCCTGAGGTCGAAGTGCCACTTGCTGTTCGTGAGCCCCAAAAGGATGGGTCCCTCGGGCGCATCGGGCCGCAGAACCTGGTCGAAGATGGGCTGGAGGAGCAGCACCCGGAACGTATCGAGCACCCCAGTAAGCGCCAGCAGAACTACGCCGGGGAGCCATTCAAGCGTAAAGGGAAGTCCGTAGCGGATGAGGCGAAAAAAGTATTTCATGAGGGCCTACCCGCCTGCCCTGCGCAAGTTTCCCGGCCCTGTTTGGGGTAGGTGCGAAACTCCATCCAACCATTGTAGCCGGGCTCACTTGATCCGGGAGGGCCTGCATCTGATTTGGCATATGCAGCGGGACGCGCACCAGAGCTCCCTTGCCACGATTGCCGCGTGAACAGCTCCAGACCAAAAGAGAGGCCTCGCGTTTGGGAGGCCTCGCGTTTGGGAAAGCAGGAATGCCGGCGGCCCAGGCCGCTCGCCTTTGGGGACCTGGGGAAACTCGAACCCACGCAGTTAGAGAGCTAGAAGTCATCTCATAAATGTCAGCCGACCATCGAAGACGTCCCTCAGGGGCTAAAGCCCATCGGTTTTGGCGGCTTTTTGCGGCACGGCTGAAGCCGTGCCCTTTCAAAACAGGTTTATGAGATGACTTCTAGTAATTTTTGAGTTGGACAATCGCCTTCAGGATGCCTTCGGGCTGGGGAAGAATCGCGTCCTCGAGCAGCGGTTGGTAGGCGACATAGGTATCCATCGCGCCCACGCGCCTTACCGGGGCATCGAGATCGTCAAAGAGCTCATCGCCAATGCGCGCCGCTATCTCAGCGCCATAGCCCCAACTGATCATATCTTCGTGGGCCACAATCACTCGATTGGTTTTGCGCACCGAGGCAGCGATGGCCTCCCAGTCGTAGGGACTGAGGGTGCGCAGATCGATGATCTCGGTTTCGATGCCATGCTCGCGCTGCGCTCGATCCGCGGCCTGAAGGGTCCGCGGCACGAGCGCACCGTAGGTGACTACCGTGAGATGCGTGCCCGGCCGGACGATCTTGGCTTTGCCGAACGGGATGGCAAACTCCGGCCCCGGATAAGGCGCGCGGCCGAAGGGCTCGCGGTAAAGCCGCTTGTGCTCAAGAAACAGCACTGGATCGTCGCAGCGAATGGCGGTGCGCAGCAGGCCATTGGCGTCAAGGGCGTTTGAGGGAAACACGACGCGCAGCCCGGGAATGTGGGTGAAGATGCTCTCTCCGCTTTGGGAGTGGTAAACGGCGCCGCCGCTGAGATAGCCGCCGATGGGCGCGCGAATCACAACCGGAGCAGGCCATGCACCATGGGAGCGCCAGCGCATCACCGCCAGCTCATTGCGAATCTGGTGCATGGCAGGCCAGATATAGTCGAAAAACTGAATTTCGACCACCGGCTTCATGCCCCGCACCGCATAGCCGACAGCCCTGCCCACGATGTTGGCTTCGGCCAGCGGCGAATTGAAGACGCGCTCGGAGCCGAACTCGGTCTGCAGTCCGGCGGTCAGCTTGAAGACGCCGCCTTTGCCCTTGACCTCAGCCAGCGCAGCTTCGCGGCTGGCGTCGGCAACGTCTTCGCCGTAAACCACAATGCGCGGATCGCGCCGCATCTCGTCGTGCAGGCAGGCATTGATGAGGTCGGCCATGGTGCGCGGATCGCCGCCCTTTTCATGTCCGGCTTTGCCTCCGCCTTCGCCGCCCGGCGCCTGCGGATGCTCCCGGTCGAAGGCCGCGCCGGTCGCGTTAAGGTCTTCAGAGTAAACATGCGCCGTGATGCTTTCCACCCTGGGCAAGGGAGCTTCGAGAGCGCGCTCCGCGGCCGCGGCGGCCAAACGGTCCTGCTCCTGGTCGAGTTCGTTGATCTCGACCTCAGTCAGAATCCCCTCGCGCAGCAGGCGCACTTGCAGCTTGGCAATCGGATCGCGGAGCGCGTCGGCTTCGCGCTCGGCGGCGGAGCGGTAAGTCCTGTCGTCGTCGGAGAGCGAGTGGGAATAAGCCCGCATGCAATGGCCATGGACAAACGCGGGTCCCAGCCCGGCCCGGCAATGCTCGGCCGCGGCCTGAAATGCGCGCAGACACACCTCGGGATCGGTGCCGTCTATCTCGGCAAAGTGGAAGTTGGGAAAATTGGCAACCAGATTGGAAATGTTACCGCCGGGCGTGTTCACTTCCACTGGAACGCTGATCGCGTAGCCGTTGTCTTCAACGCAAAAAATGACCGGCAGCTTCTGGTTTGAGGCGGTGTTGAGCGCCTCCCAGAACTCGCCCTGCGAGGTTGAGCCTTCGCCCACGCAGGTGAGGACGACCTCATCGTCATGGAAGGGAACGTCGCGGAAGGCGCGGTAGTCGTCCCCGGCCCTGGCTGCCGCCTCGGGATGGCGGCTGAAGTAGCGGCCTGCCTCCGCGCAACCCACCGCATGAAGCAACTGCGTGGCCGTCGCGGAGGAAGTGCTGACGATGTGCAGCGAAGGGCTGCTGTAGTGGGTGGGCATCTGGCGGCCGCCGCTCGAGGTATCGGTGGCGGCGCCCACGGCCTGCAGAAGCATCTCATCGGGTGTCAAACCCACGGCCAGGCACAGGGCACGATCGCGATAGTAAGGAAAGAACCAGTCGTAGCCCGGACGCAGGGCCAGGGCCGCGCCCACCTGCAGCGCTTCGTGGCCGGCCGCTGAAATCTGGAAGTAAATCTTCTGCTGCCGCTTGAGCAAAATTTCGCGGTCGTCCACGCAGCGGGAAAGAACCATCAGCCGGTAGATTTCGATCAACTGGCGCGGGCTCAGACCGCCCATGTTCGCAGCCGATGCGGGCCTGCGAGCGCTGGAAACTGCCACTTTCATCCCTGTCTCTCCCCCAACAAACGCTACCTGCGAGACCTGAACTGATTGTAACAATCCTTCGTCACCGGGATGGACGCGTCCTCTAACGCTTTTGAGGCAGGGGATTTTACGAAGATCAACCGCAAAATCGGAAATCGCGCGGCCGGAGACTTAGAAGCGGAAAAGCGTGTTATTCGGGAAGGTGTTGACCAGATCCGGCGTTCCGCCGATCGGCATGCGCATCTTGTCCTTCACGCTGCGCGCCAGTTTCTCGATCCTGGCAACTTTGCGAAGCTGATCGGGGGTCAGCGAATCGGGATTGGCGCCAGCGATCTCCGCGTTCAATTCGGTGACCAGCCTGAGCAGTTCATCGGTGTCCGCAACCATCGACTTATGCTGGGCCTCAGTGATTTGCCGCAAGCGCCGCTCGCGGTAAATCGGATCGCCCATGGGCCCGGAGAGCGGCTCATTCGAATCCGGAGGCTGCGTAGGCGTGATGCGCGCGCTCACCGTCGAGCTGGACGTGCTCTGCGCGGTGCACGACAGCGCCGCCCAAAGTGCAAGACCCGCCAGAAGGGCAAACCACACTCGAGGCCATCCGCCGGTTCCCCCCGGGAGCCCGCGTGCGCCGAGTTTTGCGGCCTGGTTCATTGGCCCCTCATCCTGTGGGCCAGTTGTTCAATCGCGCCCGCATCGCGAACCACGGGCACCGAGAGCATATTCCTGTCCGACTTGTCCACCTCGGCCTTGAGGCTGGTGGCCAGCTTTAAAAGGTTCGCGCTGTCGATGGCGATCTGCTGTTTCGGAGAGTGAATCAACGGATCTGGGGCAGCCGATACTGACGCATCGGGCACTGATGCGGACGGCTTGGCCTGCGGTTGCGGCGCCGGCGGCCTGGCGCCGTCGACCTGGGCGGAGTTCGCTACGACGGCAGCCTGGGCAGACTGCGCGAAATCTCGATGTGCTCCCGACAGTCCGATTCCTGCGATCGCCGTTATGCACGCAAGACCACAGAGACCGATGGCCCCTTTTCGCGATAGCCTGGCTTTCGTCGGTGGCAGCCAGGTAATCTTCCTCGTGACCTTCGGATGTAGCATCATGGACATTCCCCACATCGCGCCAGGAGTGTGAGCGGAACGGCTGCAGGCAACCCGCCGTTCTACCGTTCAGTCTAGATTAGATGCAGGAGTTTTTGCATGTTTCCAGTTTTATTGGGTGAAAGGTGGGGTGTGTTCAGGGAGGGCCGCTTCCTGGGCAAGGTCGTGGACGAGTGGGCAGACGATACCCAGGAGTTCATCCACACCCGGTTGCCCCACCTTGTGGTCGTTTTTGCTATCGCCTTTCTGCTCAGCCGGTTACTCGGCATGATCACGCGCCGCATGATTCGCGTGGCCGAACAGCATGGGGCGGGCGCCCTGCGCATGGGGCAGGTAAAAACCCTCTCCGGCGTCATCCGCGCCACCGGGTACACAGTGATCGGCGTCATCACCGGATTGCAGTTTCTCGATGCCGTGGGGCTCAATCTGGGGCCACTTCTGGCCTCGGCCGGCATCGCCGGAGTGGCGATCGGCCTGGCCGCGCAAAACATCGTCAAGGACATGCTCAACGGCATTCTCATTCTGATCGAGGACCAGTTCAACGTGGGAGACAAAGTGCGCATCGCCGGACTGGCCGGAACGGTGGAGGCCATGACCTTGCGCAAGACCACGGTCCGCGACGACGACGGCACGCTGTACGTGATTCCCAACTCACAGATCACCACCGTCGCCAACCTGAGCATCGGCTACTCGGTGGCCACCATCAACGTGAGCGTGGACTTCTCAGCGGACCCCGACGAGGTTGTCAAGCTGTTGACCACAATCGCCGCCGAGGTACGCAACAGCGAGGAATTCCGCGACCTGTTCGTCGCCGACCCCCAGGTTCTGGGCGTGGACGCCATCAAAGGTTCCGAGCTCATCTTCCCGGTGGTCTTCAAGACCCTGGCCAACCGGCAATACGGTCCGGTCCGCGAGTTTCGCCGCCGAATGCGCCTGGCGCTGGAGGAACACCACATGCTGGCCGGCAATCCCTACAGGGTTTCCGCCGCGTCTGCGGAGCAGGATGCCGCCGGGACCGCGAAGCCCGCCGAGGAAGCGGCGCCGGCCCCCGATCCAACGCTGCTCAAACCCCAGGAAACCAACCCTTTCAGCGGCAGCTAGAGCGGTTTCTCCAGCGCCTCCAGCAGGTCCTCGGCGTCGGTGATGGGCGGCAGGCAGGTGCGCCCGTGGCAGACCAGCGCCCAGGCTTTGGCTCCGGGAGGCGCAGGCGCCTGCAACAGCGTCTCGGCGAGCGAATCCGGAATTCCCTGCTTCACCAGCCGGAAGGGCGCAAGGCGCACCACCGTCTTGTTGACGGCAAAGCGGGCCATCGCGGCGCCTTCGAGGCGGGCGGCTTCCGGACCCGAGCCCACGACCACCACCTGCACTGGATCCAGCAGGAACCGCTCGAGCGCCAGCCCGTAACTGCCCGCATACAATCCGAAATGCTCCACGATGCCGGCAAAGGATTGGAGAGTTTTCTCGGCAAGATCGCGATAGTCTTTGCGTCCGCTGAGGGCCTCAAGCCGCAACAGGGCCGAGGCGGCGGTGGGATTGCCGGCCGGAGTGGGTGAATCCTGCAGCGGTTTTCGGCGCGTGCCGAGGACTCCCAGCGGCGCGACTCCCTCGGGGCTGGGGGCGGCGTCGTTGAAGGCGCCCGCCGCGGCGTCATAGAAGCGGGAGATCATGGCGTCCGCCATGATGGTTGCCGCGCGGAAGAAATTCATGTTCCCGCTCGAGATCCAGGCATCGATGCAGGCATGCACGGTAAAAGCGTAGTCGTCCAGCGTGCCGGGAGCCTTTTCCGTTGCGGGCGCCGCGCCGGCGTCATCCGGGTACGCGATGACGTGGTTCAGCGTGGCGGCACCGTCCCAGGCTTCGTTCAAGAGCCTGTTCAGCGTGCGCAGCCCAAACTCCCGCGCCGAATCCATGCGCAGCACGCGCGCCGTCTCAAGGTAGGCCGACACCGCCATGGCATTCCAGCCCGTGTAGAGCGTGCGGTCGATAAACGGCGTGGGACGCAGGTTGCGCGCCGCCAGCAGCTTTCGGCGGGCAGAGTCGCGCAGCCAGCGCAAATGCTCCAGATCGCCGCGTCCCCATTCCGCTCTCTGCTGCAGGGTGACCTTGACATGGAGCACATTCTTGGCCGGATTGTGGTGCATCTCTCCCAGTTCGCCGATGTCCCAGTAGCCTTCCGCGAAGGCCAGTTCCTCGGGGTCAAGGACGGCCCGCGCCTCTTCGAGCGTCCAGGTGAAGTAATCCCCGTCGTCATCGAGGCCCACATCGGCGTCCTGCGAGGCATAAAAACCACCCCGATCGCGGTCGGACATCGTCGTGTCGAGCCAACCCACGATCTCCCGCGCCGTCTCAAGAAAATCCTCACGCACAAAGCTCTGAAAACCGTGCACGTAATTGCGCAGCAGCTCGGTGTTGTCATAGAGCATCTTTTCGAAATGCGGAACCACCCAGCGCTCGTCGACGCTGTAGCGGTGAAAGCCCCCGGCAAGCTGGTCGTACACGCCGCCCCGGGCCATTTTTTCAAGGGAGACGACGAAGGCTTTCGCAGCCTGCTCGTTGTCGCGGTGCATGGCCATCTCCAGCAGGAGGTCGAGCGTGGCGGGGTGTGGAAATTTAGGCTGCTCGCCGAATCCACCGTTTTTCGGGTCGAATTTGCTCAGCGCCGAGCCGGCGATCCGGTCCACAAGAGCCAGCGTCAGCTCGCCACCACCGCCGGTAAAGCTCTCGTTCTGCTCGATGGCCGCGATCACGCTGCCGGCTGTCTCGAGCGCTTCCTCCCGCCGCTCCCGCCACACCTCTGCCATGGCCTCGAGCACGCGGACGATGCCCGGCCGTCCATACCGCTCCTCGCGAGGAATGTAGGTGCCGCCAAAATATGGCCTGCCGTCGGGAGTGAGGAAAGCGGTCAACGGCCATCCGCCCTGCCCGCTGATGGCAGAGACTGCGGCCTGATAGCGCGCGTCCACATCGGGCCGCTCGTCGCGATCCACCTTGACCGCGACAAAATGCTCGTTGATCACCGCGGCGACCTCGGCGTCCTCATAGGACTCGCGGTCCATCACGTGACACCAGTGGCACCAGACCGCGCCAATGTCCAGCAGGATCGGCTTGTCCTCCGCCTGGGCGCGGGCAAGCGCCTGCTCGCCCCAGGGGTGCCACTTTACCGGCTGATGCCGGGCGGAACGCAGGTAGGATGAGGCCGACGAATCAAGCAGGTTGACGCAGGAATTCAATGAAGAGGAATCCTCGTGCATGCGCTGAGGATAAATCCAACAGGCGCCCCGGGTCTTGCAGACTTGACACACACCTGGCGAATCTGGCGAAACCGAAGGATTGCGGGGGCGCGGAGACCCGTCCGCCCTGATCGCCCGGCTAGGCCAGCAACTGCTTCGCCACCTTGATATAGAGATCGACGGCCTCGAGCAGCTCCCTCTTGGCCAGCTTCTCAGACGGCGTATGCGCCACATGAATCGAGCCGGGCCCCAGCAGCAGGGGCTCGCCCCAGTTGCTCAATTGAGGGATGTCGGTGGTGAACTTGGCGATCATGGTGGGCAATCCCTCGACGGCGCGCAACCGCACAAAGGGAATCTCGAGGGTGAAGTCGACCTCCGCCAGCCCGGCGCAGGCTTCAATGAGCGCCGCGCGCACCGGAGCCGAGTCGCCCACAAGCCGCACCAGCACCTGGGCCTCGGCCTTGTCCGCGACCACGTTGGGCGCGTGGCCACCCTGGATCTGTCCCACGTTGAGCGTGCTCGGCCCCACATCTTCAAGCGTTGGCAGAGGCAGCGCCAGCACATTGCCCAGCACCTCGATCAATTTGTGAACCGCTGAGTCGCCAAGCTCGGGATAGGCCGAGTGGCACATTTTGCCCGAAGCCTTGAAGACCGCGCGCAGCGCACCCTTGGACGCCAGCGCCAGGCGATTGTCAGTGGGTTCGCCGTTGATGAGGAACCGGCTGCCCTTGGGCGCCAAGTTGGCAGCCTTGGCGCCTGCCGAATCCCGTTCCTCGCCCGAAACAAACAACATGCCGACCCTGAACCCCGCCGCACGAAGCGCCTCGGCGGCTGCCACCTGCGCGGCGATGATGCCCTTGGCGTCGGATACGCCGCGGCCGTACATGAACTCCGCATCTTCGCTGAACGGGATGTAGGGCGGAACCGTGTCCATGTGGGTTGAAAAAACCAGCTCGGGCGCATAACCCGCAATGCCGGCGTAAACATTCCAGCGCGGGCCCGCGGTGAGGCTCTCGGGCGGCTGGGCCACGGGCGTCTGCTCCACCTCCCACCCGCGTTCAGCAAGAAAGCCCGCCAGAAAATCGCCCACCGCGCCCTCGTGGTAAGTGGTGGATTCAATTTCGCATAGCTGACGGGTCAGCCCGACGGGGTCAATTGGTTGCAGCTCTGAACTCTTGCTCATGATGCTGCCAGCATACCGCAGAACACGCAGGTCACTGCGCAGCTTCAATGAGACGCAAATCATGACCAGAGAGAAGTTCGTCCGGTGTTCGCTGTATATCGAGAACAACCCAGTCCGACGGGGACTCGCTTTAACGCCGGAAATGTATCCCTTCAGTTCGGCCGTGGGCGGGCCGCTGGACGCCATGCCTATGCATTTAGCGGGGAAATGAGGCCCGGGCCTGAAGGCCCCTCATCCTGCTGCTGCGTTCAGGGGCCAGAAGGCCCCTGCTCCCTCCGAGATTACCGCCGGCTGTTGCTGCAAAGTCAGTACACGGATTGCAGAAGTGGTTCGATTCGATTCCCGCCTGCTCGCAGCAGAGCACGGCCTCCTCGGCTTCGCGGTAGCTCAGGGCCAGCGGCTTCTGCGCCAGAATCCCCTTGACCCGTACCGCGCGCGCAGGCGGCGCGAATCAAGGCAAGCTGATGCTGCGGATGAACACTTCAGTCATGGGGGTGGCGCGGCGCGTTCCCGCATGGATTCAGGATTTCAGCCCTCCTTTAGAGCGGTTCCACAGTACTTGTAGACCCTTCTGGCGCTATCCGAGGTAGCTTTTTCTTGATAAAAAAGCCACTTGGCCTCATGGCTTCGGGATACAGCAACTGTGGAACCGCTGTAGGCGTAGAATGAGGAGTGGAATGAACGCCACATTCACCCCCATCCAGCCTGCCGCGCATCCCAGAGTTGCTGCCCTGCGCAGCGTGGATCTGACCGGTCCCGCAGGCCGGCTTGAAGCCCTGGTGAATGAAGGCGCACCCGGTGCGCCGTTTGCCGCGCTGGTCTGTCACCCTCATCCCCAGTGCGGAGGCAGTTTCCATAACAAGGTTGTGTACCACGCCATGAAGGTGTTCAACGATACGAGTTGGGGCTTCGCCTGGCCGGTGCTGCGCTTCAATTTTCGCGGCGTCGGCCTCAGCCAGGGCACGCATGACGGCCGGGCGGAGACAGGCGATGTGCTGGCCGCTCTTCGATGGCTTGAAAACGAATACCAGCGCCCGATCGTCGCGGCCGGCTTCAGCTTCGGCGCAGCCATGACCATCGCGGCCTGCTGCGGGACCGGTTACGGAAATGCCCAGGCCGATTTGGCCGTTCGCGCACTGGTCGCGCTTGGCCTGCCCACTCAGGCCGAGGACCGGGCGTACCGCTATTCGTCGCTCGGCAACTGCACGGTTCCCAAGCTCTTCCTCAGTGGAGACCACGACCCGTTCGCGCCCGCCGATGAGCTCGCGCAGGTGGCCGCCTCCGCTGCCGATCCCAAGCAACTGGTGCTCCTTCCCCGCGCCGATCACTTTTTTACAGGCCACTTGCGAGCCATGCAGACTTCGCTTGCAAGCTGGCTGAAGGAGCAACTGCTATGACCCCGGTCGGCGATACAGCCATCGATGCGCTTCACTCCACAGCCACTGACATTTTTACCGGAGCCCTCAAGGCCTGCAACATCGCCTCGGCTTTCGACCGGCGCCTACGCTTCGAGGGCAGCAGGCTCGAACGGCTTCTGCCCGACGGCAGCGGTCCTTCAACCATTGAACTTTCCAGTTTCAAGCGCATCTTTGTCGTCGCCCTTGGCAAGGCGGCGGTGCCCATGCTGGACACGCTGCTCGACCGCATGAAGCGCCGCAAGGGCCTGCGAGGCATCTGCTGCAGCTACGAAGTGCCCAGACGCCGCAACTGGCGCTTCCGCTATTTTGAAGGCGGACACCCGCTGCCCAACGAGGATACGTTCGCCGCTGCCCGCGCCACGCTGGCGATGCTGAAGAAGGCCCGCAAAGACACACTGATCATCTTCCTGATCTCCGGTGGCGGCTCGGCCATGTTCGACCTGCCGCTGGACTCGCAGATCACGCTCGGAGACACGCAGGCCTTTCACCAGGCGCTGCTCGCCTCCGGCGCGCCCATCAGCGAAATCAATACCCTGCGCAAGCATTTTTCCGCGGTCAAGGGCGGACGCCTGGCAATGGCGGCGCCCGACGCCGCCAATGTGAGCCTGCTGCTGCCCGACGTTCCGTTGCGTTCGCTGGACGCGCTCAGCTCCGGCCCCACGTCTCCCGATCACTCCACCGTCGACGATGTGCGCGAGCTTCTTGCCCGCTACGAGCTGCTGCCCAAGTTTCCGGCTTCGGTCCGCGCCTTTTTCGAGCGCGAGGACCTGCCCGAATCCCCCGGAAACAAAAGCTGGCGTCCTCCATTCTTTCCCAAGCTGTCGCGGGGTGGGGCTGCTCCCGTGCGGCGCGTCACCGCGAGCGCCTCAATGAGCGGCGAGGATGATGCCTTTCGCGATTCGGTCTTTGAAATTCTGCTTTCGAGCCACGACCTGGGTGAGAACGCGCGCGCACTGGCCGAGAAAGCCGGCTATTTCACCGTCATTGACAACAGTTGCGACGATTGGGACTATGCTGAAGCGGCCCGCTACCTGCTTGAGCGATTCCACTCCCTGCGCGCCCAGCACGCCCGGCTTTGTCTGATCTCGGTGGGCGAAGTGACCGTCGCCATGGACCGCACGCCCGGCGCGGGAGGCCGCAACCAGCAATTTGTGATGGCCTGCGCCCTGGAACTTGAAAAGTATCAGAGCGAGCGGCTCACGGTGCTCAGCGCCGGATCAGACGGCATCGACGGCAACACCCAGGTGGCCGGCGCCCTTGCCGACCCCTCAACGGTGACCCGCGCTCACGCCTTCGGCTTCCACCTCAAGCAATCGCTGGCTACCTTCGACGCCTGTCCCATGTTTTCAGCTCTCGGCGACGCGGTGGTCACCGGCCCCACCGGCCAAAACCTGCGCGATCTGCGCCTGCTGATTGCGGAAAGAGACTGAACGCGGTTCTTTGCCGGCAATTCTTCGGGCTTGGGTGATGCCGAATGATGCAACCCGGTGCCCGCGGAGTTTCTGAAGAGACACTGGCTCTGATTGCAATGCGAAAGCGAAAAAATGTCGCCAGAGCTCCGTAATCCTCACGCAAATGCAATAACATTGTTTTCACACTTGCATTCGTAGAGATAGGATTGTTTGGTGCCCCGAAAAGCTTCACGCAAGGCTGCTGCCAGAGCGCCCGACATTCGCACCGTCGCGGCCCTGGCCAAGGTTTCCATCGCGACTGTCTCCAGGACCATCAACGGTTCTCCGCTGGTCAGCGATCGCCTTTCAAAGCGCGTCTGGTTGGCCGTCAAGCATCTTAACTACTTCCCCAACACCAATGCGCGGACCCTCGTCTCCGGGCGCAGCCGTCTTTTTGGCATCATCGTTGAAAACATTACCAACCCGTTTTTCCCGGAGTTGATCTGGCGCTTTGAAGAGATCGCCGTGGCCCATGGATACGAGATTCTGGTCAGTTCCTCCAACAGCGACCCGGAGATATTGACAAGCTGCATCCGCCGCATGCTGGAGCGAAAGGTGGATGGAGTGGCGGTGATGACCTTCGGCGAAGAAGGGCCGGTCATCGATCAACTTGTGAATCGCAACGTTCCCATCGTGCTTGCGGAGTTCAAACTCGACGATCCAAAGTCCAGCACCATCCTGATGGACTACTCCACGGGGATTCATGAAGCTGTCAATCACCTGGTGGGCCTGGGGCACAAGAAGATCGGCTTCCTGGCCGGCCCGTATAAACTGCACTCCGCCATTACGCGCGAAAGCGACTTCCGCGCGGCCATCAAGGCGGCCGGACTGACCGTCCAGAAGGATTGGATCATCGAGTGCGATCACACGCTGAAGGGCGGCCTGGCCGGCTTCGGGCGTTTGCAAGCCCTACCCAAGCGCCCCACTGCCGTCCTCTGCTCCAACGACATGACCGCGATCGGCGTGCTGCGAGCCGCTTATATGGAAGGCGTGCGCGTTCCCCAGGATCTGTCCGTCATCGGGCTCGACGACATTGACTTCGCCGAGTTCACGTCGCCCCCGCTCACCACCATCCGCCTCTCGCGCGTTGAGCTTGCGCACGCGGCCTTTGAAGCTCTTCGCCAACAGGCCGAGAATCCAAACGCGCCCAACAAGAAACGCGAGTTTCTGGTTTCCACCGGCCTAGTCGTCCGCGGATCCACCTGCGCACCGTCAAGCTGAGATTCATGCCTCCAGTTTGAGAGAGCGGCTGCGTGCAAGGGACGCACTTGAGGGTTTATTGCAGAACCAGCGCGTTCTGTTCGCGCATGGCCACAATCTCTGCGCGGGCCTGGTCGGCGGCGACGCGGCGATCGGCGTAGATGCGCGGGTGGCCGAACCGCAGTTCGGCTTTGAATCCAGCCGCGCCCAACAGTTTCCACATGTGATGGACGAATGTCTCGTCGCCATACCAGCACAACTCCCGTTCCTCGACGCCGTCATCCATCACGTAGCGGATGCAGGCGGCGGTGATCGGCGCGCCGATCGTGGTGGCCGGATCGATCAGCCGCGAGTGAAAGCGCAGTACGTCGCAGCCATCCGTGCTTGTGCCCTCCGGAAACAGCAGGACAGGAATGGGAATGGGAAGTTTGAGGCGCTCGGTCATCAGGCCCGCCACCGTCTGCGCGCTGGCCGCGCTCGACCGGTCAAGAAAAATGGTTCCCCCGCTGCTCGCCGCCCGTCCAAAGAACGGCCATCCGCCGACCTCGATCTTGGAGACAAAAAAGCACGGCATCGCCGCCGAAAGGAAAAGGATGTCGAGGTAACTAAGGTGGTTTGCGACGACCAGGCCGCGCGTGGGCGGTTCCCCCTCCACGGTGTAGGTGAGGCCCATGCTGCGAAGAATGCCCCGCGCCGACACCTGCATCCAGCGCGCGCGCCGCTCGAGCGTTCGCGGGCCGCCCAGCCGGAGCAGCCAGAACCGGATCATGCACAGCAGGAGCGCACATCCCAGCGCCACAGCGCGCCAGGCCCGGCGCAGCATCATTGCGTCAGCGGAGCCAGAAAGCGATGACGCGCTGCCGGCGACACCGATCGCAGATCGAGCAAAGTCAGAAAATCGATGGTGCCGAACTCGCGGTCCCAGGCAGGCGGCGCGGCAATGCGCGCACCAATCGCCAGATAAGTCTTCAAGAGCCTGGGAATCTTCACCGCGTTGAGAGGTTCAGTTGGCAACGGCCGGCTTTCTTGCTGGTCCTGCGGCTGTGCGCTCGGACCTTGCTGCTCGTCGGGGCAGGCGTACTTCGCTGTCGGCATCGTCTCGAACTCCGGCGAAACCCTGCAGTTCTCGAGCCGGCGATACATCCGCCAACCCTCGGCCGGGTCAAAGGAATTCAGAGAAGAGCAGCCAATCAGGTAGCGCAGCCCCATGTCGGTAGCATACTGCGCGATACCCCGCCACAACAAGGTGAGCACCTCGGGCGTACGATGCTCGCGGTCAATCGACGCCCGGCCGAGTTCCAGAATCCCCGCCCGCAACGGCTCGTAGGGCCCAAGCTCGAACTCCTGCCCGGAGTAATAACCAAGATGGCGCGCCGCCGAGCAGCCGGACTGCATCCGGTAGGTGCCCACAATGCGCCGGCTGGTCTTGTCCTCCACCAGCAGGTGCTCGCAGAAGACATCGAAGCAGTCGCTGTCAAGGCCAGTCTGGTACGAGCTCTCCAGCCCCTTGCCCAACTCGATATTGAAGACCTTGAAACGCAGCCGGCAGGCGGCATCGCGGTCTTCCACGCTCGCGGCCAGCCGCATCCTGTAGTGGCCGGCTTCGGCAAAGATGCGCGGCCTTTCAGCCTCAACAAGCGCTGTCGGCAACTGAGTGAGCGGTGCAACATCCGCCAGGGTCCGCGAAGCAACGACGAGGTGCGTTGAAGACTTCTCGATGATTTCCGGGGTCACAGAGCGAGTATCGGCCGAGGCCCGTGAAAGGACGGTCAAACTGCTGCAAATACGGTGCGAATATCAGGTGAATGCTTTAATGCCGCTGTAATCTGTTGGAACCGGCGTCGCCCGTGGCCCGCGCCCCAAGCTCGCATCATCAATGCACTGCCATCTTGAGCGAAGCCTCTCGCAGCCTTACCGCGAGAGGTGTAGCGGAAAGAGCTGCGGTTGCTGCGGCTGCTCTTGGCTGGTTCGCGCCTGCATGATTTTTGGGTGGGGAAATGTACCGTGGGAACGCGCATTAGGCAATGCACATAAAGCACAATCATGCGCAAAAAAAAACGAACGGCCGGGAGCGCTGCTTCTCAATCAAGGTTTTCCGCGCCCCGGCCGTTCGAGGAGGCCACACATGTTCGCTTGGTCGTCTTGATTTCACTGTGGCACAAAAGCAGATAATTCTACGCAAATCGGTGGCGATGAAATTGGTGGGCGTTCAAAAACGGAACCGCGGTGCGCGAATGAAACCCGACCGGGCGCCCCCGGGTCCCGATCTTGTGACCTGGAACTGACCACTGACCACTCGGGCAGACAGCAGTCTCCTACTCGCCAGGCTCGTAGTTCAGATTCTGGCCCAGCCATCGCTCCACCTCGGCCACGCTCATCCCCTTGCGCGCGCTGTAGTCGGCCACCTGGTCGCGGCCGATCTTGCCGAGGCTGAAGTAGCGCGACTTGGGGTGCGCAAAGTAGAGCCCGCTCACGCTCGATCCCGGCCACATTGCAAACGACTCGGTAATCCGCATGCCGGTGTTGGCCTCGACATCGAGCAACTGCCACAGCGGGCCTTTCTCGGTGTGATCGGGGCAGGCCGGATAACCGGGCGCGGGCCTGATGCCGCGATACTTCTCCTGGATCAGCTCGGCAGGTGTCAAGTTTTCGGCGCGGCCGTAACCCCACTCGTCGCGCACCCGTTTGTGCAGGCATTCGGCAAAGGCTTCGGCCAGCCGGTCGGCAATCGCCTCCGCCATGATCGCGTTGTAGTCATCGTGCTTCTGCCTGAAGCTGTCGCACAGCTCCCTCAACCCGATGCCGCTGGTCACGGCAAAGGCCCCAAGGGTGTCGCGGAGGTCCGTTTCCCTGGGCGCGATAAAGTCGGCCAGCGAACGGCACGGTTCGCTTCCCTCCCGGTTCGCCTGCTGGCGCAGAAAGTGAAAGCGCTCGAGCACCATGGCGCGGCTCGCGTCCGTGTATAGTTCCACATCGTCGCCCACCGCGCCGGCGGGGAAGAACCCGTAGACGCCACGCGCGGTGATCAGTTTCTTCTCGATGATGCGGTCAAGCAGCGCCTGGGCTTCGGCAAAAATCTGCCTGGCCTGCGCGCCCTGCTCGGGATGATCGAGAATGCGTGGATAAACGCCTTTCAATCCCCAGGTGTGGAAGAACGGCGTCCAGTCAATGAACTGCCGCAGCGTGGCGAGTGGAAAATGATCGAGCACGCGTACGCCGGTAAACGCGGGCGCTGGTAAATCTTCAGCGCGCCACTCGATCGGAGTCCGCCTTTGGCGCGCCGTTTCAATCGGAACCAGCGGCAGACGCGGCGCCGCGTGCGCCTTGCGCAGCGCTTCGTAGTCGGCACGATGCTGGGCCACAAATGCCGGTTTGCCCTCGTCGCTCAAAAGGCTGGTGGTCACGGGCACCGCGCGGCTGGCGTCGAGCACGTGCACCACGGGCTCACTGTAGCTGGGCGCAATTTTCACCGCCGTGTGCGCGCGCGTCGTCGTGGCTCCGCCGATCAGCAGCGGCAGCTTGAATCCCTGGCGCTCCATCTCCCGCGCCACGTGCACCATCTCATCGAGCGACGGCGTAATCAGGCCGCTCAGTCCAATCACGTCAGCCTTCTCCGCCCTGGCGCGCTCCAGAATCTTCTCGCAGGGCACCATCACTCCCAGGTCGATGACCTCGAAGTTGTTGCATGCCAGCACCACGCCCACAATGTTTTTGCCGATATCGTGCACGTCGCCTTTGACCGTGGCCAGCACGATTTTGCCCTGCGCCTTCACCGCGTGGCCGGCGGCAACCATCTCCGCCTTCTCTGCCTCCATGTAGGGCGTCAGGTGGGCCACCGCTTTCTTCATCACGCGCGCGGACTTGACCACCTGGGGCAGAAACATTTTGCCCGCGCCGAACAGGTCGCCCACCACGCCCATGCCGTCCATCAGCGGGCCTTCAATCACCAGCAGGGGACGTCCCAGCTTGACACGCGCTTCCTCGGTGTCGATCTCGATGTAGGCGTCGATGCCCTTCACCAGCGCGTGCGCCAGCCGTTCCTCGACCGTGCCATTGCGCCATTCCTCGGCCTTCTTTTCATTCACCGCCGCGCCGGCATTTTTGAGCGATTCGCCGTAGTCCACCAGCCGCTCCGTCGCATCGGGGCGCCGATTCAGCAGCACGTCCTCCACCAGCACCTTCAGTTCCGGCTCAATCTCCTCGTACACCTCCAGCATGCCGGCATTCACGATGCCCATGTCCATGCCCGCCGCAATGGCGTGATAAAGAAACGCCGCGTGCATGGCCTCGCGCACTTTGTTGTTGCCGCGAAAGCTGAAGGAGATGTTTGAAACGCCGCCGCTCACCTTGGCGTGCGGCAGGTTGGCCTTGATCCAGCGCGTGGCGTTGATAAAGTCGAGCGCGTAGTTGTTGTGCTGCTCCATGCCGGTGGCGACGGTGAGGATATTCGGATCGAAGATAATGTCTTCGGGCGGAAAGCCGACTTCGTCCACCAGGATGCGGTAAGCGCGTTCGCAGATGCCGATTTTTTCCTCGTAGGTGGCTGCCTGTCCGCGCTCGTCGAAGGCCATCACCACCGCTGCCGCCCCATACGTCAGCACCGTCGCCGCGTGGTGGCGAAACTTGTCCTCGCCTTCCTTCAGCGAGATAGAGTTCACAATGCCCTTGCCCTGCAGGCACTTCAACCCCGCCTCAATCACTTCCCACTTCGACGAGTCCAGCATGAAGGGCGCTTTGGCCACTTCGGGTTCGCTGGCCAGCAGGTGAAGATAGCGGGTCATCGCCGCCACGCCGTCGATCATGCCCTCGTCCATGCAGACGTCGAGGATGTTGGCCCCGTTCTCCACCTGCTGCCGGGCCACGCTTACGGCTTCTTCGTACTTGGCTTCCTTGATGAGCCTGGCAAACTTCGGCGAACCGGCCACGTTGGTACGCTCGCCCACCAGGATGAAGACGCCGGGCTGCTGCACAAACGGCTGGGACCCGGAGAGACGGAGCGGCCTTGTCTCCAATTCCCTATCTTCAGTCTCGTCCGCGCGCATACGTTCCGGCTCGCTCACGCCCTGACCTCGCTCTCGAGGGCCGTGTCTTCCGCCGAATGCAACCGGCCATCCCACTTTCTTGGCGGAACGCCTTCGAGCGCCCTGGCAATGGCCGCAATGTGGTCGGGCGTATTGCCGCAACAGCCGCCCGCGATGTTGATCAACCCTGCTCGCGCAAATTCGCCGAGTCGCAGCGCCATGTCCGCCGGACCCAAATCGAACCCAGTCTCGGACAGCGGATTCGGCAACCCCGCATTCGGGTAACAGGAGACAGCCACGTTCGCCTTGCCGGCCAGTTCTTCGAGGAATGGATACATCAAGTCAGGACCGAGCGAGCAGTTCAACCCCACAGACAGGGGCTTCGCATGTTCGACCGCGATCCAGAACGCCTCAATCGTCTGCGCGGAGATCATCGTCTCTCCGCCGCGTCCCACGGCTGCTGAAATCATCACCGGCAACTCCCTGCCGTCCTCCTCGAACACTTCGCGGATGGCCACCAGCGCGGCTTTGGCGTTGAGCGCGTCAAAAATTGTCTCGACCAGCAGCAGGTCAACGCCGCCGACCATCAAGGCGCGCGCCTGCTCTTTGCAAGCGGTCTTCACCTGGTCAAACGTCACCACCCTGAACCCCGCATCGTCGGCGTCGGGCGAGTTAGAGAGAGACACCGTCATCGGACCGATCGCCCCGGCCACAAACCGCGGCCGTCCTGTCTGATGCGCGACCTGGTCGGCCACCTCGCGGCACTGCCGCGCCGACTCCTCATTGATCTCCCATGCCAGCTTGCTCAAGAACTCATCTTCAATAATCTTCTGGTAGAACTCGGGGTCTTTGCGTCCCCCGTGTTCGCGCGGGTCATCCACAAAAAACTCGCTCTGCGTAATGCTGGTGGCGCCAAAGGTGTTGGTCTCGATGATGTCCGCACCGGCCTGAAGAAACCGGCGGTGAATGTCCTTGATCATTCTGGGCTGCGTTAGCGTGAACAGGTCGCCGTTGTTCAGCAGATCCTTTTTCGCATCCTTGAAGCGCTCCCCGCGAATATCGGCTTCGGTCATCCCGTAGGTGCGGATGGTGGTCCCCATGGCCCCGTCAATAATCGCAATACGGGTTTTGAGGATTTCCCTCAGCGGATGCGGCGGCGAATTTTGCTGCGAATGCCGGTGAGCGATCGTCATGTTTCTCCAGATGGTTTTAAGAGTAGCAATGTTGTCAAGCGTGGCAAGGGAAAGGGGCCTGCTATCAAGAATATCCGACTCCGCATCCGCGCTCGACCGATTCCCGCCGAACGGCCACCCAGCCGCGTTCAATTGTCTCCAGATCGAGCTAAGCGGCGGCGCCTGCTACGCCACCTCTCATGCTCTAGACTGATAGGTGGACACCCGATGATGAAGTTTTTTGGCGGCAAAAACGACGCACCCGCGCCCGCAGAGGTCTCCGGACAGGGCCTGTTCGCCCGCATGAAGCAGGCCGTCTCGCGCACCCGCGAGTCGCTCTCAACAAAAATCGAAGGCATCGCCGCGCTCACCCGCACCGTGGACGAGCAGGCTCTCGAAGAGCTTGAAACCGTGCTGCTTTCGAGTGATCTTGGCGTTGAAACCACCACCACGATTCTCGACGCCCTGCGCGAGCGCGCCAAACGCCAGGCCATCGAAGGCGGACGTGAACTGCGCGATCTGCTGAAGGCGCAGTTGCAAGCCATTCTTGAAGCTCCGCAGCGCGCGGTGCCCAGCCCCGACGCCCCGCCCAAAATTACGTTTCTGGTGGGCGTCAACGGGACCGGCAAAACCACCACCAGCGGCAAGCTAGCCGCGTGGAGCCGCGCCCAGGGGCACTCCGTGCTCTTGTGTGCTGCGGATACGTTCCGCGCAGCAGCCATTGAGCAGCTTGAGGTGTGGGCCACGCGCTCCGGCGTGGAAATGATCAAAACCAAACAGGGTGGGGACCCGGCCGCCGTCCTCTACGACGCCATCAACGCCGCCAAGGCACGTGCCATCCACGATCTCTACGTTGACACCGCCGGCCGCCTGCACACCAAGACCGGGCTCATGGACGAACTCGACAAGATGCGCCGCACCGCCGCACGGCTTGTTGACGGCGCGCCGCACGAGGTGCTGCTGGTGATGGACGCCACGACGGGCCAGAACGGATTGCAGCAGGCTCGCTTGTTCACCCAGTCGGCCGGCGTGACCGGCATCGTGCTCACCAAGCTGGATGGCACCGCCAAGGGGGGCATCGCCGTCGCCATCGCCCGCGAGCTCCGCCTTCCGGTGCGCTTTGTCGGCGTGGGCGAAAAGATGGAAGACCTGCTGGAGTTTTCGCCTGAAGCCTTTGTGGATTCGCTGCTGGGATAAGCCTTCTCAAAACACATGGCATGCTGAGCGCAGCGAGTGGAAGGACCTGCTTTTGCTTTCTTCCCCACACGCATCTCGCCCGCCCAATTTACACTTGAGTGTTCCTCTGCGTGGCCTATGAGCGACGAGACCGATCAGGACATCCGTTGGATGGAACGGGCGTTGGAGCTGGCCCGGCGCGGCATCGCGCTCGCCTCGCCCAATCCCGCGGTGGGCTGCGTGATCGTCGACCGTGACGGACAGCTCGCAGGCGAGGGCTGGCACGAGTACGATCTGCGCGACCACGCCGAAGTGGTCGCCCTCGGCCAGGCCGGCCCACGCGCCAAAGGCGGCACGGCCTTCGTGACCCTGGAACCATGCAACCACACCGGCCGCACGCCGCCCTGCACCGAGGTGCTGATCGGGGCCGGAATCGGCCGCGTTGTGGCAGCGACCATCGACCCCAACCCGGCGGTCGCGGGCCACGGCCTTCAGGCCCTGCAAGGCGCGGGAATCCGAACCACTATCGGCGTGTGTGAGCGCGAAGCCCGACGCCTCAACGAAGGGTTCGCCCGCTGGAGCCAGCACCACCGGCCCTTTGTGCTGATGAAGGTGGCCATGACGCTCGACGGCCGCATCGCCCCGCCCGCGGGATTGCACCAGGTGCGCGAGCCTTATTGGATTACCTGCGAAGCCGCACGCGCCGCCGTGCAGCCTCTACGCCGGCAGGCGGACGCGGTCATGGTGGGCGTGGACACCGTGATCGCCGACGATCCCATGCTCACGGACCGCAGCGGTCTCGGCCGACGCCGGCCTTTGCAGCGGCTTATCCTCGACTCAGCGCTGCGCATGCCGCTCAACTCAAAGCTGGTGGCGACCGCACACCAGGACGTTACCGTTTTGACCGTTTCGAACGACGAAGCCAAGGCAGCAGCGCTTCGCGCCTGCGGGGTCCGCGTGGAGATTCTGCCTGCCGAAACCCCAGGGGACAGGTCATTGTCGACGGGGTGGGAAGCGGGCCGCGTCCCGCTGGGCAAGGTTCTGGACCTGCTGGGCGAGGAAGGCATACTCACCCTGCTGACCGAAACCGGCACGCGCCTCAACACCGCGCTGCTGGCCGCGGGCCTGATTGACCGCATTCACTTCTTCATCTCGCCGCAGATCATGGGCTCCGACGCCGTACCCGCGTTTCGCGGCATGGCCAGCCCCATCTACATGGCCGAGGTTGAAGTGGAGCGCTACGGCAACGATCTCGGGCTCTGCTCACTGCTCCGCGACCCCTGGCCCGCGCGAACAATTGCCGGCTGAACGACCGGACGCCAAGAAGAACGCCCGAAGGAGAATCAATGACCGTTCCCGGCAGCCGCCTTCTTGACCGCAGAAACTTTCTGGCGCAAATGGCCGCAGCCGGCGCGGCCGCTGTGGATCCGGCGAGCCTTTCCGGAGCACTCCCTGCTCAGCCCGCCGCGGATTCGAAAGACATCGCCGAGGTCTTCCGCGTTTACGCATGACGACTCCAGCCATCGACGCCTCATCAACAGCAACAGCCTGTGAATGCACCACGCCTTTCCCACGATCCCTATAGAATAGATTCATGTTCACCGGCATCATTGAGCAGACCGGCACGCTGGTCAGCCTGACGGATCGCGGCGGGGTTCGTCGCATCACGGTTGAAGCTCCGGGCATTGCCGCGCGCCTGCGCGAAGGCGACTCGCTGGGCGTCTCCGGCGTGTGCCTGACAGCCCTCGAGGTGGACCCCCGGTTGTTCCACGCCGATCTGGCGCAGGAGACAATCGACAAAACTTCGCTGGGCGCCCTGGCTCCGGGCGCACGCGTGAATCTGGAGTTGCCGACGGCCGCCGGAAGCCCGCTGGGCGGCCACATTGTGCAGGGCCACGTGGACGTCTGCGGGGTGATGACCGCGCTCGATCCGGTGATTCCCGTTGCCAGCCCTCAATTCGACAAGCAGACCACCGACTGGACCCTGAAGGTGCGCGTTCCTGAAAACGTGCGGCCGTGGATGGTGCACAAGGGCTCGGTGGCGGTGGAGGGAATCAGCCTGACGATTGCCGATTTCGACGGCGAAACCATATCAATTGCCATACTTCCTCTTACCTACTGGCGCACAAATCTTCACACGCTCGCGCCTGGCGCGCCGGTAAACGTCGAGGCCGATGTGCTCGTCAAACTTGCACATGCCCAGATGCAGACGCAGAAGAAACCCGAGCTGGAACTGACCGAAGGCTGGCTCGTCGCCAACGGGTACTGAAAGGGGAGCGGATGGACTGCTCACAATGCGGACAGCCGATGCGGCGCACGGATAGAGACACCACCACGGGACGCGATATCCGCGCTTACAAGTGCGACGGCTGCGGGTTTGAAGATCGTGAAGACACCGGCAAGGCTTTCTGGCAGGCTCTCAGCGAGTACAACGAGGAATACCAGGCCGAACAGACAAAAAGGACGCGAGCGGAGAGGCGCGCTGCACGGCCATTGCCGCCTGAACCGCCGCCGAAGCTGCCCTTTGAGCCGATGCGCGAAGCTACCTTCGAGCATGCGCGAGAACTGCCGCAAGAGCCGATGCGAAAACCGCCGTTTGCGCCAATGCGAGAGAATCCGCAAGCGCCTGCGAGCGAGCGCCGGGGCCTGTTCGGAGGCCTTTTTCGCAGACGAAAATAAGAGCTTCAATGAGCTGCGATGCGCCCTAGGGCCTGGCCGGCAGCCTGGGCGGGTCCGTCACGTACTCGTCGCCCGTCCGGACCAGGATCTGTTGCCGCCGGTCGTCAAGCAACTTGAGCTGGCTCGTGACTTCGATAAACTCCTCTTGCTCGTCGGGGGTGAGCGCCGGAGCCGAGGCGTTCGTCCCGGTTCCCGCGGCAGTCTTGCTCGCTTCCGCTTTCTTGTTCAGCTCGTCGAGCCGCGCCTGAAGCAGCGGCATCTCGCGGTCAATGAGGATGGGATGAATGACCGGGGTTTTGGTGCGTCCGCCGGCCAGATCGTTGCGGTTGTTTTCGCCCCACACCGGCAGAATGCCCACGTGTCCCAGTTCCACGCGCACGCCGCCCGGCCCGTAATCCCTGCGCACGGCGGAGAACAATCCCATCATCGAGTCGCGCGGATCGCCGTCCTTGTCAGGCATCAGCCCGTCGACATAGGCGCGAGACTGGTTGGAAAGAAAATTGCCCAGGGAATAAAAGATGACGGCATCGCGGTCGTCCGCCGTGGTGTAGGTCTCCACCGGCTGCAGCACATGGGGATGGTGGCCCACGATCACACTGGCGCCGGCGTCGAGAATTTTGTGCGCCACTTCAACATCTTCAGGTCGCGGCGCAGGGGCGTATTCAATGCCCCAGTGAATGGAGACCACCAGCAGGTCGCACTGGGCACGCGCCGCTTTGACGGCGGCAATCACTCCAGCCTCATCCATGCCCGGCGCTCCGCCTGACTCACCGGGATAAGGAAAGAAGTTCACGTGCGGCTGATCGTCGTTGTCGGGATTGCGATTGCCGTTGAGCCAGCGCGTCATGCCGAGCCAGCCAACCTTGATGCCGTTGGCCTCGGTGATCACCGGCTGCCAGCTCTGCTGGGCCGAGTCGCCGGTGCCGGCAAACAGCAGGCCTTCTTGGCGCAGGTGCTCGCGGGACTCGGCAAATCCCGCCCAGCCCTGGTCCATCACGTGGTTGTTGGCGAAGGAGACGATCTTGACGCCGCAGGTCTTGAGCGCGTCGAGCAGGGCCACGGGCGCGTCGAACATGAAGGGCTTGGAGCCGCGCGAGTGGGCCGGCGCCACCGGCGTCTCCAGATTCACAAAGCCAAAATCGGCGCCGTGGAACACATCGCTCACGTGAGAAAAGAGCGCGGCCCAGCCGTCGGCGCCGGCGCCGGCCGCGTCGGCGGCTTCGCGCACCGCCTGGTGGGGAATCACGTCCCCGGCCACGGCAAAGCTCACCTGGCCCAGGTCATGGGGATAGGGCACAACCACCGCGGCCACGGGAATCGACCGCAAGCCCGCCCAGAGAATGGCGCCGATGGCCATTAGGGCAAGCAGATCGCAGGCTGGACGCAGATATCCGCGCACCATGGCCAAAAAGCCGGCCCGCCCTTCGCGCATTGTCAAAGTCATGAGGCGCAACCCCTCGAACCCCAACCGAAAAATGGAACCCCCTCAGGATACAGGTTCAGCGATGGGAAGAATGGGCTCGGCAATTGAAAGCAGCGGTTCCCGGGCCGAAAGCGGCTTGCAGGGCCGCAATCCGCGACCTCGGGGAAAAAGTCGGTCGGGGTGCCAGGTTTTCTGATGGGGAACGTGCGGGTGTGCAGATTTTGCGCATTCAGGAATGCCCGGCGCTGCTTCAGGAATGCCCGGCGCTACCGTGGGGCCGAAAGGCACTTTGAAGGGATTTCACGCCGGGCTTCAGAGGCTACAGCCAGCCTATTTCCATTCCCACATCTTTGCGCTGGTTTCGCCTGTCGCCGAGGACTCGTATTCGAAAGCGCTGCAGGAGTTGTTAAAGGGGGCCAGTTTGCCGGTGGCGTTCCGGTTGAAGATCATGCCGCGGTAGCTGACTGCGCCGCCACCTACGAATTTTCCGATGCCGGTTGCCGTCCAGGTTGCGGTATCGCCATCGGCCGTCATCGTGATTCCGTGCGCCTCGCCGGTGATCGAGCCATCCGGATGGATGACTGACGTGTAAGTGCCCATGCCCGTACAGGGGATGCCATGGGTTGTGCCGCTATCCTCAAAGGTCACTTCAACCGTGGGTGGTTCGGTTGCAATCACCCGCCTTACAATCCGCTTGCCTTTTGTTTCGCCTATCAGTTCTCCTAACATCGAACGTACCTCCTCTTTCGCCGGGAGTTTGAATTTGGGGACCCCGGTTCCCGCATCCTACGCCTCTGCCTGCCTGTGGATGCGATCTTTGTTTGCGAGAATCCGCTCCACCCAGTGTCCTTCCGCGCCTCAGGCTTTTGGAGCGGCCCGTGAGCGCATCTTGTTGCTTGCGCGTCTAGCCTTTAGAGGCGCCGAGCAGAAGCTGGTACCCTGAATTCTAAGGAAACCTCCCTGGAAAGGCCGGCCTAGACGGGCCGGCGAGCATAAGGCATGGCAGAGTTCGTCATCAAGTTGGCAGATGAGCGTGGGCGGGTGCAGGAGCAGGTGCAGACGGCTGCCACCGCCGACGAGGTGCGCAACCGCTTCATCCATGCCGGCTACCATGTCTTCTCGGTGCGCGCGCGGGGCGGTTTTGGCAATTTGTCGCGGCGCAAGGTCAAGCTGGAACCGTTTCTCATCTTCAACCAGCAGTTCCTGACACTGATCCGCGCCGGGTTGCCGATCCTGGGCTCGCTGAAGATGCTGGGCAAGATCCAGAAGAACGCGCACTTCTCCGCGCAGCTTGACGACGTTTCAAATCGCGTGAAAACCGGCGAGGCGCTTTCGGCGGCCTTCGAGGCGCAGGGCGGTTTTCCCATCATGTACACCACCACCCTGCTGGCCGGGGAGCGCTCGGGCAACCTGCAGGAGGTGCTGGAGCGCTACGTCAGTTTCCAGAAGGTCTCGCTCGCCTTCCGCAAGAAGCTCACCGCGTCGCTCATCTATCCGGCACTGCTGATGACGCTGGTAATCGGGCTCATGATTTTTCTTCTTGCCGTGGTCGTGCCACAGTTTGCGGTGCTTTATGACCAGATGGGCTCAAAGCTGCCGGCCATGACCATGGGGCTGCTGGCCTTCGGCAAATGGCTGCACCACAACTTCTTCTGGCTGCTGCTGATTGCGGTTGCGATTGCCGCCGCTGCCTACCGATTTTCGATCACCGAGCGTGGCCGGGACTTTGTGGACGGCGTGCGCGTGGGGCTGCCGGTGTTTGGAAAAATCTGGCTCAAGTACCAGGTAGCGCTTTTTTCGCGCACGCTCTCGACGCTGCTGACCGGCGGCCTGCCACTTGTGCCTTCGCTTGAAACCGCGGCCCGCGCCATCTCGTCGCGGAGGGTTTCGAAGGCCGTCTACTCCTCGATCGGCACGGTGCGCGAAGGCAAGAACCTGGCCGATTCGCTGCAAAATACAGGCGTGTTTCCCGACCTTGCCTCGGAGATGATCACGGTGGGCGAACAGACGGGCGCACTGCCGCAGATGCTCAACTCCGTTGCTGAATTTTTTGAAGAGGACGTGGCCACGGCGCTGGCCGCGGGCCTTGCACTGATCGAACCGGCCATCCTGATCGTCATGGGCGTGGTCGTGGTCTTCATTCTCATCTCGCTCTACCTGCCCATCTTTTCGCTGGGCCAGGCCAGCGGGGGATAGGGACAAATCGCCATGGCCGATCAAGATCTGATGACACTCCCCACGCCAACGAGCGTGGACGAACGCGCCGAGGCTGAAGCGCTCGCCCACCGTTATCACGCCGAATTTGTGGACCTGAAAAACTTCAAGATCCAGCACGAACTGCTGCGCACCGTGCCCGTCGAGCTGATGTTCCGCTATAACTTTGTGCCCATCGAGCAGCAGCAGGAGATGCTGATTATCGCGGTGAGCGATCCTTCGCGGCTGATGGTGCTGGACGAGATCTCGGGGCTGCTCGGGCACCGCATCCTGGCCCGCGTGGCGACGCTCTCGCAGATCACCGACCTGCTGAAGAAGACCGAGCAATCGCAGCGGGTTCTGGATGAAGCCAGCGAAGGGCTCACCTTCGACGTGCTCACGGGCGACGACAACGCGGACGAGAACATTTCGATTGAGAAGCTGACAAGCGAAGAGGATATAAGCCCGATTATCCGCCTCGTCGACACCACGATCTTTACCGCTCTGGAGCGCCGCGCCTCCGACATTCACATTGAGACCAACGACGACTCAGTAGTGGTGAAGTATCGCATCGACGGTGTGCTGCAGGCGGCCATGGCGCCCATCGCGCGCGAACATCACGCCACGATCCTCTCGCGTATCAAGATCATGAGCGAGCTGGACATTGCCGAGCGCCGCGTGCCCCAGGACGGCCGCTTCAGGGTGCGCTACAAATCCCGCCTGATCGACTTCCGTGTCTCCATCATGCCCACCATTCACGGCGAAAACGCGGTGCTCCGCGTGCTCGACAAAGAGTCGATGAGCGAAAAGTTCCGCCATCTCACGCTCGATGTGGTGGGCTTTGCCGAGGAGGACCTCCGTCGCTTTCGGCGCTACATTCGCGAGCCCTACGGCATGGTGCTGGTGACCGGCCCTACCGGTTCCGGCAAAACCACCACCCTCTACGCGGCCCTGAACGAGATCAAGAGCGACGAAGACAAGATCATCACCATCGAAGATCCCGTCGAGTACCAGATTCGCGGCATCACCCAAATTCCGGTGAATGAGAAGAAAGGCCTCACCTTTGCGCGCGGCCTGCGCTCGATTCTGCGCCACGATCCCGACAAGATTCTGGTAGGCGAAATCCGCGATCAGGAAACCGCGCAGATCGCCATCAACTCCGCGCTCACCGGGCACCTGGTATTCACCACCGTGCACGCCAACAACGTGGTGGACGTGCTGGGCCGCTTCCTGAACATGGGCGTTGAGGCTTATAACTTTGTCTCCGCGCTCAACTGCATTCTGGCGCAGCGCCTGGTCCGCACCGTCTGCGAGTACTGCGCGCGCACGGTCTACTATGAGGACGATGCTCTGGTGATCAGCGGTCTCAATCCGGATGAATGGCGCGGCTTCGGCTTCCGCGAGGGCGCCGGTTGCATGGAGTGCGGAGGCACGGGCTTCCGCGGCCGCACCGCCATCCACGAGCTGCTGGATTTGACCGACCCGATCCGTGAGTTAATCCTGGAAAAGAAGCCCACCTCCGAGGTTCGCAAGCTGGCCCAGAAAGAGGGCATGAGCTTTCTGCGCGAGTCGGCGCTTGAGCGGGTGCGGCGCGGCCTCACCACGCTCAAGGAGATCAATAAGGTAACGTTTATTGAGGCGTCCCGCTAGTGAGATTGATCCCGAGCAAGACAAAAATCGGTTCCCCGGCCAGCGCGCGTCCGCCCGCGGCGGTGGAGATTTCTCCTGAGGGAGTTCTGGCTGCCGCATTGCCCGGCTCCGGCGATGCCCCGGTCTTCGCGCTGATCCCCTTGCCGCCCGGCGCCCTGATTCCCGGCATCGGAGAGCCCAATATCCGCGATGAGGAGGCGATTGCCGCGGCCATTCGCACCGCCCTCAACCAGGTTTCTCCGAGTACTCGCGCCGTCACACTGATTCTGCCCGACACCGCGGTTCGCGTCTTTATGCTGGATTTCGATTCCCTGCCCGGACACGCTGCCGAGGCCATCCAGGTGCTGCGCTTCCGCCTGCGCAAGATGGTGCCCTTCGATGTGGAGCACGCCGGGGTCAGCTACCAGGTGCTTTCGCAGAGCGAAACCGAGTGCAAGGTGCTCACGGCGGTTTTGCCTGGCCCCATCCTGGCCGAATATGAGGCGGTGGTGCGCGCGGCCGGATACGAGCCGGGCGCGGTGTTGCCCTCCAGCCTGGCGGCTCTTGAGGCCGTCGATTCGATGGAGGCCGTGCTCGCGGCCAACCTCAGCCCCCTGGCGCTCACCACATCCATCACCAACGGCAACGACCTGCTGCTGCATCGCACCCTCGACCTGCCGGAAAATCCTGCGCTGCGGCTCACCGAGATTCAGCGAGGCATCGCCGTTGCCGCAGCCTATTTTGAAGACAAACTACAGGCGCCCGCTCAAGAACTGCATTACGCCGGCTGCTACCCCACCAGCGCATTCGCCGAGTGGATCAACATCCCCGAGCTGATGGTCGTCGACCTGGTTCCCCGTCCTGAATTCGGCGCCGTTACCGCGCTGGGATCAGCAAACATTGCCGGCGCCACCGGCGCACTGGCGGGGGCAGGCTGACCGATGCGGATTACCCTCAATCTGGCCAGTCGTCCCTTCGCCAACCTGGGGCCGGCCCTCAAGCGGCTGCGCATGGCCATGGGCATTCTCGCTCTCGTGGCCGTCGTTCTGTTTCTGGGCCTGCGCGCCCTGCATCAGAAGGCCGAACAGGCGCGCGCCCGCGAGCACTCCCTCGACGGCGAAATTGCGCGCATTGCCCTGGAGCGCCAAAACTACCAGGCCCTGATGCAGCGGCCCGACAACGCGCAGTTGCTGACCCAGGCCGGCGAGCTCAACAAACTCTTTGACGAAAAAGCGTTCTCCTGGACCCTGGCCATGGAAAATCTTGAAACGGTTCTGCCCGGCGGCGTGCAGGTGGTCACCATCGAGCCGGTGCGCGCCAAGGACGGACACATTACCCTGCGCCTGCGTGTCGTTGGTCCCCGAGACAAGGCCGTGGAACTGGTGCGGAATCTCGAGCACTCGCGGCGCTTTCTTGAGCCACGCATCGTGGGAGAAAATTCCGAAGCCAGCAACAGCCCCAACCAGCGGCTGGTACCGGTGAGCGCCACCAACCCCTTCAACTTCGAACTACTGGCCGAATACAATCCGCCCTCGCCGGATGAGGCCGTGCGTGCCTCAAAGAAACCCGCCGCGGGGGACAACCCGGGCTTGCGAGCGCTGCCTCCCCATCGGGATTCCGATTTTGCTCCGCTGCGCGTCCGGCCGCCGTATACCGGGACTGCGCCTAAACCGAATCCCACGCCGGGAGGTCCGCAATGAGCGAAGAACGCACCTCCTCCACATGGCGCGAGCATCTCGCTTCTCCTCTCACCTGGCACTACGCGGGCTTTGGGGTTCTGCTTCTGCTCACGATTGCACTGGCTGTCCGCCTGGGTCTCGACTGGACAGCCACCAACAGCCACTCCAATGACGTTCTGGCCGGCAAGCAGGTCGAGCTCAAGGCGCTCGATCTGCAAACCGCTCCGCTGCGCGGCCTTGACAAGCGCGTGGAGGACACCCGCGCGCAGATGCGGGCGTTCTATGACAAGCGCATCCCGCCCGACTATTCATCGATCTCGGCGCGCATCGGCGACTTGGAAGTGGCTTCGGGCGTCCGCCTCACGCGCGTGCAATACACGCAAGGCAAGCCCGGCCCCGAGCTGACTGAGATCACCATGGAAGCCGGCATCAGCGGCGAGTACCCGCAAATCATGCGCTTCGTCAACAGCCTGGAGCGCGACCAGACCTTCTTTTTGATCCGCGCCATGGCGCTCACCGGCCAGCAGGGCGGCCAGGTGAATCTGCGCCTCAGCGTCTCCACCTGGCTGCGCCGCGCCGACGCCGAGGCCAGCGGACTGGCTCCCACTCCGCAGCCGGGCGAGGCAGTTGCCCCAGGGCCTGCCGCCGGCGGCAAGGAGGACGAGTAGCCATGGCCATGCAGATCGGAATGGAAAACAAGCGCCAGGTCTACCTGGTGATTGTGCTGTTCGCCTTCATCCTCTGCTTCGGCGGTTGGCAGGTTTACAAGGCAATCGCCGGACCCTCGGCTACCCCACGTCCCGTTCCATCCCCAGGCGGCGTTCCCTCGCCCGGCCTTGCCTCAGCGCAGGGCGCGCAAAATGGTCATGATGCCGAAAAGCTCTCCAACGCCGGCATCGACCCTACGCTCCACTTTGAAAAGCTGGCCCAGAGCGAGAGCGTCGAGTACGCGGGAACCGGAAGGAACATCTTCTCCGCCGATTCCGCGCCCGTGAATATTGAAACCCCGATCAAGAGCGCCCGCCCCGGCGCACCGGTGGTCACAGTCTCAGGACCACCTGCGCCGCCAAAGCCGCCGGCCATCGACCTGAAGTACTTTGGCTACTCCCAGGCCCCTGACAAGACCCTGCAGGCCTTCTTCACGCACGGAGAAGATATTTTCATGGCCAAGGTTGGCGACATCGTGGACCATCGCTACAAAGTGGGCGCCATCAAGCCGGGCAGCGTGCAGGTGACGGACATGGCCTACGACAACACGCAGACACTGCCGCTGACGACGAACTGAGTTGGCAGACAACCATGATGAACTCCGCCCCAATCCGCCAGCATCACCCCACCCCACACTCAGCCGAAGAGGGCTACATTCTCATCTGGGTCATTTTTCTGATTGCGGTCTTCACCCTCGCCCTTTCCATCGCCGTGCCCGATGTCGCCAAGCAGATCAAGCGGGATCGGGAGCTGGAAACCATGCGGCGCGGCAAACAGTACATTCGCGCCATCCAGCTCTACTATCGTAAATTTCACGCCTATCCGCCCAATGTGAATGCCCTGGTGAACACCAACCAGATCCGTTTTCTGCGCAAGAAATACATTGACCCCACCACCGGCAAGGACGATTGGAAGCCAATTCTGTTTGGCCAGGCAAAAACGCAGACGCTGGGCTTCTTCGGGCAGCCCATCGCCGGAGCAGGCTCCGCGGGCGGTTCCGTGATGGCCGGCGTTGGACCAAGCGGAGGTAGCGGAATTGGCGGCTCAACTTTCGGGTCTGGCGGGTCGACGTTCGGTTCAGGTAGTTCCTCGTTCGGTTCAGGTAGTTCCTCGTTCGGTTCAGGTAGTTCGTCGTTCGGTTCAGGTAGTTCGTCGTTCGGTTCAGGTAGTTCGTCGTTCGGTTCAGGGATCGGTTCGGGCGGCTCTTCAACGGGTGCGGGAGGGGGTGCGGGAGGCTCCGGGTCAAATGGCAATTCGAGCAGCAGCTCGAGCACCGATTCCGGACAAAGCGGGCAAACCTTCGGCGGCGCCGGCATCATCGGCTATTCGCCCGCCGGCACAGGCTCGTCAATCCTCGTTTATAAGAAGAAGAGCCATTACAACGAGTGGGAGTTTGTCTACGACCCGCTCTCCGACATGGTCACCCAGCCGGGCAACACTGGGAACATTGGTCAGCCTGCCAGCAGCACCACCACCCCGGTCGGCAGTTCCGCTTTCGGCAACAGTTCGACTTTTGGCTCAGGCACCGGCTCCAATTCAACAGCACCTTCGCCCACCGCGCCCGCATCCACTCCCGAAACCACCCCGCAGCAGTAGCCCACGTCTTGACGGCAAGCAACCTAGAGCGGTTTCAGGATAGGTATGCCCAATTGTGCTTCGTGCCAGGTCGCCCCTCCTTGGGGTCGGGTCGACTTGAGTGCAATGCCTCTGGGTACGGCAATCCTGAAACCGCTATAAAAAGCACAAAAGACCCGCTCCCTGGGGGGAGCGGGTCTTTTTGCGAGAAAACCAAGCCGGAAAGCCGTCGTTAGACGCTAAATGAGGAGCCGCAGCCGCAGGTTGACTTCACCTGGGGATTGTCAAACTTGAAGCCGGCAGCTTCCAGCGTCTCGACGTAGTCCACCTTGCAGCCGTTCAGGTACATCAACGAGGTTGCATCCACAAACACCTTCAAATCCTCGAAGGGGAACACTTTGTCCATCATGCCAGCCTGATTCTCGAAAGCCATCGAGTACTGGAAGCCGGAGCAGCCGCCGCCGACCACGCCAATGCGCAGTCCGGCGGGAAGCGGATCCTGGGTAGCCATGATTTCACGCACCTTGGCGATGGCCTGCTCGGTCAGATAGAGAGGAGCTTTCTTTTCGGTTTCCTGTGCGGGTGCGGTTGTTGCTGTGGCCATGGTTTCTCCCAGAATTCGATTTTCTTGCCGTTCTACTTAACTGTACCGTTCTCCGGGCCGGGATACAAGCCCGAATCTTGGGGTACGTCCCATTGGATGCAAGCCGGTGCGTGCAGGTCGCAGGATTCACTGGGTTTGGCGGCCTGGAGTCATTTCGGCCCGGCCAGCAAAACTGATTCTGGAAGATTTTTGACACAGCGGTATCCGTTCGGGGCTATGATGGTCAACCGTGAGGTCCTGGTACTCACGAGCCCGCGATTCCATCACGGACCCGCCCGTATGTGGGACCGGAAAGCCGTTGGGAGGTGGGGTATGACCGTTGTTCCGATTATGTGGACGATATGGGGCGTTCTCGTCGCCCTGATGCTCTCGCTCCATATCTACCGTGGAAACCTGGAAAAGAACGAAGACGACCAGATATTTCTCGACGACTCCTTCGAGCACGAAAAATCTGAGCAGACGGCCATCGTCGCGAGAGTTCAAAAAATTGAGCCAGCGTTGCGCGTGGCCAAGTGGCTGGCGCTGGGCATGACGGTCGTAGTCATCGTCTACTATATCCGCGATATTCTGCTGCAGTTGAATATCATCCACTAGAGCGGTTTCAGGAAAGGTATGCCCAATTGTGCTTCGTACCAGGTCGCCCCTCCTTGGGGTCGGGTCGACTTGAGTGCCATGCCTTTGGGTACAGCAATCCTGAAACCGCTATAAACCGCGCCCGCGGTCTTCAGCGCGCATTGTCCGCAGCCGCCGGCAGCAGTTAGCCTGTCGCCGGCGGCTGCGGAATGTGCGTTAATGCAGATTGGCGCCTATTTGAATTGGTTGACGATATCGATTATGTAGTAGACGAGGATGACCACGGTCATTGCGGCCACCAGCCCCAGGGCCACTTTCTTGAAGGGCTGAACCTTGTTGACCTTTTCGATGATCTCTGCCTGTGCGGACTTTTCATGATCGAACGATTCGCCCAGAAATATCTGGTCTTCCTCGTCGCGAGCCAACCTGGATGCATAAAGACTGATAGCGGCAAAAAGCACAACGAATGCACCCCAAACGGACCACATAACCGGGACAATACCCGTCATTTTAACCACCTCGAAAGTGTTTTCCGGTCCCAGATGTCCGCGTGCCGGTGAAGAAAGCGCGGTCCGGCGAGCAGAGGGGCCTTACGGGTACCCATCTTAGCGTCGAGTTGCGCATCGTTTTGGTGACACGAGTCACAGGCATGCCTTCAGCCGGTTCTATTTCCGGATTCCGGCTGCAGCGGTCAGCTTCGTTTTTTATATTGACCGCGCCTGGAGGGAAGAATCTGCAGATCATCGAACTCTTCGCGGCGGTCGCCGCGCGTCGACGACGGGGTCTCCGGTATCGGCTCCCTGTCTTTCATCGGAATGAATTCCCTGGGGGGCAGGAATTCCGGCTGGGCCGTTACCCGCATTGCGGGCTCGCTGACAGTCTTCGGGTCCTCGATTAGAACCGGGCCTGGAACCGGGACTGGAACCGGGACTGCAGGCGAGACTGCAGGCAAGGCAGGAATCGGGGTGGGAGCGGGTTCGGCGAAGGGCGTAAAGGTGCGGAACAGGCTGGTGCGATCTGTGTCGGTCTCAATCGTCTGAAGGGATTGCTCGTCCTCGGGATCGGATCCTCTCGCTTTGCCGAGATCCTTCAGTCCCAGCGAGAAGAGCAGACCCCTGAGACTACTGAGGCGAGAGCCGATCGGATACGGAGTCAGGTCCGGGTTCTGCTCCGGCTTTTCGGGCGGCTTCCCGGGCGGCAAAGGATCAAGTGCGATTTCAGGTTCGTTGCGCCGCACCTCTGTCTGCGCAGCTTCCGGTACGGCTTGGGGAGCGGGATGAAGAAGGAACTCGCCGTGCTCGGCGGGAACGTCCTCCCATGAGCCGATCCGATGCCTTGGCGCGGTCAGCCATGATGTGTTTGAGCCTGATGTGTTTGAGCCTGATGTGTCTGAGCCTGATCTGCCTGCGTCAGGCTCAGACGCTTTGTACGGCGCCATTGGTTTCCGGGGTTCGATGGGTTGGCGGGATTCAGCGGGGCGCTGCGACTGCACCTCCGCAAGCCACCATGGAACGTCTGCGCCGGAAGCCTGCAGGGGATGATTCAAGGACGACAGAATCGGCCCAGGCTCATCGCGCTCAGAAACTTCGGGAGACGGGCGCGGAGCAGCAACTTCGGCGACAGGCTGAGGCAGAGGCAGAGGCGCACGAAGAGGCTCGGCGACCGCCCATTCAGGGACGGCAGGAGACGGAGGTTGGACGGGAGCTTCCGAGACAGCTTCAGGCAGAGCAACCGGAACCGGCTCGGCCACACCCACGGGAGATGAGGAAGGATGCGAGTCAGAAAACGAATCTTGAACAGGAGCTTCAGCGACAGGTTCCGGCACTTGTTGCCGAACAGGCTCAACCTCAGGCCGCTCCTGAAGTACTGGGGCGGTGGGTTGCATCGCATTCTGGGGCGCCGGCTCCGCCGATGGCCGTGCGCGCTCAGTCTTCGGCCATTCAGCAGCCGCGGAAGACGGGAGGTGGATCGGCGCTTCCTGAGCCGGCTCTGCAATCGCGGCTGCCAACCGCGCACGCACGGCAGCCTCGTCGGAAAAGTGCTCTGGGAGAAAGTGCTCGGGCGCCGACTGGGATGGTTCGACAACTTCGGCGCTCCTTACCGTGCGTCTGGATACGGATTGGCTCTGGGCGCGCAGATGTTTTTCAGTCTCGCGAACGGAGTCCCTGAAAGCGGGATCGGCCTTCGCAAGTCCCACGCGATTGAGCACAAAGCCCACCGTCGCAACTTCGAGCCGTTGCAGGGAATTGACCGCGGCAACGAGCTGCGCGCGGGTGGTGACGCCAGACTCAATGACCACAATGACGCAATCGACAAAGCGCGCCAGGTACTCAGTCTCCGCGGAGATCGCCAGAGGCGCGGTATCGGTCAGGACCAGGCCCTCGTGCTGCGTCCTGGCCTCCTCGGCCGCCTGTTGCAGCAAGGCCGTGGAGCGGCTGCCGCGCTGGGCAGCGGGATCGTCGAGCATAGGGTTAAAACTGTTGGGCGAGGCGCTGGCGCGGGGAGCCGGCGGCGGTGTGCCCGATGCATCCAGGAGTACGGTCGGCCTGCCCATGGCCTCGAGAATCTCTCTGACGCGCCTAGCCACGGTGGTGACACCGGTTCCGGAGGAGGTGCCGGTGAAGATGCAGCTCTTCAAACTGCCTTGCTTGCGGGCATGCTCAATGGTCGCAGACAAGCGGAGCAGTTGCTCGGAGGCCACCTCATCGGGGACTTCATCGAAATCCGGCAGAACGGCCATCGGGGCAAAGCCCAGGGTCTGCTCAATATCCGCCGCTATGTACACCCTGGGATCGAGGTGATTGGCGATGGAGGCGGCCAGCAACCCGAACAGCAAACCACCCAAGGCCAGCGGCAGTGCCTTTTTCAAGATTCCAGAAAGGGTTGGATGCAGCGGCGGCACCGCGGCAACGGACAGGTGCACGGCGCCGGGAACACTGTCCTGAAGCATCAGGTTATGCACTTGCTCATCCACTGTGCTGAAGCGGGCGCGCAGGCGGACGATGTCCGTGGCCAGATCATTGACGCGCTGCAACTTGGGCGTGGCGCCGGCCGCGGTCTGAGCCAGTTGACGCAACTGACCATTGAGTTGGCCCTCAACCTTCGAGGTTCGCTCAAGATCTGTGCGCAGCTTCTCCTGGATGCGCCTGGCCGCGCTGGTGCGCAGGTCCTTCATCATGGAATCGAGGCTGCCGTTGATCTTGGCCAACTCCGCTGCATCCTGCTTGTACTCGGGGTTGGTGGGCGTAAGGTTGGCCATTTGCGAGATGAGGACGGCCCGGCGCTGGTTCAGCGAGGTCTTCATGCTGGTCAGCCCGGCGTCGGCGGCAACCAGGTCGTCCGCCTCGGCATTGAGCGCCGTGGAGGCATCTCCCTGCCCCGCATTCATCGCCGAATACCGCGCTTCAGCTTCATCGTGATCGGTCTGGGCCTTGATCAGTTCCTCGCGCGTCTTGCCTATTTCGTCGTCGATCAGGTCGGGAGCCGACGTGCCCACAGCCGCCATGCCCAGTTGCTGGTTCAGGTCATTCTGTTCCGCGTAGTCGGCGTTCAGTTCATTCTGAATGCGATCGCGCTCTTCGCGCAGGACGGTAATGCGCTCCGCGTCTCCAGCGTTGCCCTCACCCGCTGCATTCTCGACAATGCTGTTGGCCACCGCGTTGGCAATCTGCGCGGCCAGGTTCGGGTTTGAAGCTTTTGAGGAAATCGCCACTTCGTAACTGGTGCCTACGCGCGCCACCTCGACGGCGTGGCCAAGCCTGTCGGCCGCGACCTGCTCAGGCTCGCCCTGCTTTTGCCAGTTGCCGGGCCCCAGTTTGTGGAGCGCGCTCACCAGCACCACCGGGTTCGAAGCGCTTTGCACCTGCTGCTGAACGAAGGAGTCGTAAGCCGCCGAATTGATGGGCTCGCTTTGGTCGTTGCCCTGTCCCATCACTTTTGATTGGGTGGGCTGAATATAGATCTGGCTCTGCGCCGTATAGACAGGCCACGTTTTGATGGCATAAGCCAGTGCCAGCAAAAGGCCTGCGAGAGCGAATCCCAGCGCCAGTCTGCGATGCAGTTGCAACGCGCGCAGCAGGTTGAGGCGGACCAAGGGCCGATCGCTGCCGCCCCCCGTCCCAGAGCCGTTCGCCGGCGGAGGCGCCCCGGTAACTCCGTCATCATCGCGGATTTGCGGCAATGCCACGGGTTGACTGCGCTGCAGGCTCATAATGCCCCCCCGTAGAAAGCCAAAGTAGCCACGGTAACCAGGGGGCTGAGCCGCTCCAGAATATAGGTGCCGCGATAAAAGCCGCTTTTGGGCACATAGACGATCTCGCCCGGCCGCAGGGTAACTTCAAGAGATTTGGCTGGGTTGAGCACGTCCTTCAGCGTGAGGATCCGCGACGTGCCGCTGGCCGGATCCACGACCTGGATGTGAGGATTTTCGCCGGCGTGGTCGGTAATGCCTCCGGCCTGCGCAATCACGCTTGCGAGCGTCGAGTTGTAGGCAAGGGGAATCGCGCCCGGATGCTGCACTTCGCCGAGCACCGAGATAAAACGCTCGGAGGGACTGGGCACATAGACCACATCGTCACGGCGCAGGCGCATGTCGGCCAGGGCGTTGCCGGTCTCCATCATCTGCCGCAGTTCCACCCACACGATCTGGTCGCTGCCGCGATAGATGGCGCACCGCTCCGGGACCTGTTCGATTTGGGAAGACTGGCCGGACTTGTTCGGTCCTGCCTCTACGCCGCCGCGGGCCAGCACTTCAAGCAAGGTGGGCGTGCCGTCAAACGCAATCTCGCCCGGATGGTCGACCGCACCCAGCAACAGAACCCGGTTGGCCGTGTATTTTGTGATCGTCACCTGAACAGACAGGTTGGTGTAGTAGTTTCCCAGCGCGGATTCAATGGCCTTGGCCGCCTCGGGACGCGTCAGATCCGCCAGCATGATGTCGCCTGCCAGGGGCAGCGAAATGCGCCCGTCAGGACCGACAATCAATTTGGCCTGCATCTCAGGGCGTCCGGCAAAGTCCACGGTGATCTCATCGCCTTTGCCCAGCCGATACTCTTCATCCGCACCTGGCTCAAAATTGCGCAGCGTCTCAAGCGGATTCGGCTTCAAAACCGGTCCTGCCGCAGGCTGCGCGCCTTCCTGTGCCTTGATTTCTGCCTCGATCCCGGCTTTATCCTGAGCCTGATCGGGCCCTTGCGCTTGCGCGGGGCCCTGGCACACAAGCCTCACGGCCCCAGACAGCAGGAGGAGCACGCACATCCAACTGAATCGGCCCCTCATTCCCATGCCTCTCCGCCGCGTAAAATCCAGCACCCCTGCGGGATCATCCCGCATCGCCTGGTCTTGTGATGCGGTCTTGCGACGCCCGCCATCCGATTACCCAACCAAAATCCCTTGAACAGTGCCTGGAACACTGCGCTTTAGCCGCAATCATACGGCCAACCGTCTGCAATTTTCAGCCGCTGCCGCGCTTGCGCGACCGCATGCGGCCAACCAGGTTGAGGCAACCCCAGCCAACCAGACAAAATCCCTGCTTTTGTCAGGATAGGCAAGCGCCTGGCCACACTGAATCCCACAAACAGGGGGGGTAGGAGTGTCCCTCATTGGTAACCCTCAACCAAACCAACGGGTTGGAGGGGGATTACCCGGAAGATGCGGCTCTTACGAATAGACGCAGCCGACCCCGCTTTGGCAATCTCGGCGAGAAACGCCGCGACAACCGCCATCAACTGGATCTCGAATCAGGACGCCGGTTTCGAAGCCGGCAGAAGCGCCGTTTCCAGCTTTTCAACGACGGTGAGAAACTCCCGCATGATTTCGGGGCTGGAGGTGACATTGTCGGGGTGCAACAGCATCACCACATCCCGTTTCGGGGCTTCGTCCAGCAGCCATTCAATTGGGAATCTCTTTTTGTCCCGCCAATACGGCTCCAGCCAGAAGGCCGAGGGGTACCACAACAATTCACCATATTTTGCCGGCTTGAGCTCCGGATCTTCGAAGTTGCCCAGGAAATACGTCATCCCGGATTCCCCGCCCCAGGGCAGGTATCGTTCCGGCTCATAGGGCGCATAGTGATGCCGCCCCAGGTGAAGACGGCCCGAGCCGTGCTTTGAGAACCCGGTCACCCGTCGTCCAAGTTGCTTCTCAAGTGCGCCGTGCTCCTCGCGGAAGGTCTCGGCCGTGCGCGAATTCTCCAGGTGAAGACCAAACTGATGTCCCCCCGCATCCATCAGCGCGCATACCTCCGACGAAGGGTAGGTGCACTTGCGGAAGAATACGTGCGCCACTCTGCCGTTTGTATTCAGGATGCCCAGGATGGTCTTCAACTCATCCAGGTAACCCAGCCACGGGGTGCGCGGAAAAAAGTAATCCGAGCTCAGACGGCTTGCGACATGGCGCAGGAATCCCTGCTTTCCGTACGGTCGATCCACGTCAATGCGCACGATGAGCGCCATGCATCGCTCCTTTCCTGCCGCGGTAGACTCTTTTGTCCCGCATCCTATGCCGCTGTCGAGCCCGCCGTCCCGTCCGCCGCGCTCGACTCGCCGTCAATCACTTTGTACAAATCCTCTTTGAAGTTATCCCAGTGAAACTTGTTTGCAAACTCTGCGCTCTTCAGGGCCATGTGCGCGCGCTTTGCCGGGTCGGCGTAGAGACGAGTGATGCAACCGGCCAGCTCTTCGACATCTCCCGGCTCGTAGTAAGCTACCTGATCCTCGCCGAAGTAATATTGGATGGCCAGCAGCCGCGGAGCAATCGCCGGAATGCCAAGGTGCACGTATTCCAGCAGCTTAACGGGGAGCATGTATTCAGTGGCCGCGTCGCGCCGGTTGGGTATCAGCCCCATGGACGCACCCTGAATCAACTCGGCAATCGATTCGACGCGGAAGGTCTTCTTGCTGAAGTAAATCCTGTCTTCCATGCCGGAAGCCTTGATCTGCGTCTCAAGCGCGTCGGCGGCGTCGCCGTCGCCATAGATCTCTAGCCGCGCGCCAGGGCAGGAGCCGGCTGCCATGGCGAAGGCGCGCACCGCAAGATCGAGTCCAAGGCGCGTGGCGATGGTTCCGTGATAGACGATTCTGAAAGCGTCCTCCGAGGCGCGCGCCGGTGCGTCGCTCTTGAAGATGCGCGGGTCGGGAACATTGGGCAGTACCGTGATCTTCGCCTTGGGCGCACCGCGCCGGCAAAGAACATCCCGGTGCGGATGATGAACGCAAATCACCTTATCTGCAAGACGGATGCTGAACTGCTCCTCAAAGGCCAGCAAACGGATCAGCGGATGTTTCTCAGAGATCTGAAACTTCGACAGGTACATTTCCGGCATCATGTCGTGAATGTTCAGCACAATCCTGGCGCCGAGAAGTTTTGGGATGACGCCCACCAGCACTAGCAGGTCAGGCATGGAATGCACGTAGACAACATCGTAGCGCCCTTTGCTGAAAAGGCGCAGCAGCTTGATCGTGGCCGCACAAAGGAATCTGAAGTAACTGAAGCCATAACTCAGAAAGCCGCCTCCGCGATAGCGCAACTGCCTCACGCGATAGACCGTGACGCCCTCTACGGTTTCAATGGGCGGCCGGTCCCGTTCGCCGAGAGCGATAAAGTCAACCTGATCGCCACGGCGCACTAATGTCTCCGCCTCCCGCCGGGGGCGGGCATCGGAGAGATAGTTTGTGTAGGCAACCATGCAAATCTTTTTCATCGGAGCTGTAAACCGTTTCTCACGCTTGGGTGTCTATTCGAATTCTGTTTCTGGTTACAGCTCTCACAACCAGGCTATGCCAAAGCCAGCGGCTTCAACCGCTCCGCGGGACCCATCTCTTCCTCGGCGGCCAGCTCCGCTTTCCGCGCTTCGTTCGACCTCTTCATCACTTCGAGAAACTCGGATTGGAATCGCTGCTGAAGCAGAGCGATATTGGGCATCACACAGTGCCCCCCAATGAAGCCCGGCTGAAACAAGACATTGGGAAGATAAGCTATCTCCCGAAAAAACTTTCCGACTTCAAGATAGTCCGCATTCACCTTCTCTGAAAAACGGTTCATCTCCTGGGCCCACGCAATCAGCAAGCCGAAGTAGGTGGTCTCGAGCAGCTTGGCCAATTCCAGTGCCTCGGGCTGAGACATGATCTCCGACTTCATACCGGCAGCTTCAAAATGTTGCTTCACGGACTCCGTCGCTCTCGCGTCGGTGCCGGCGACAAACTTTACATAAGTCAGCAGCTCATCGACCATTTTGGTGTGCTTGCCCCGAACCGGGCTGTAGACGCAGGGAATTCCGCATGCGCTCTCGAGGGCGCGCGTCGTGCCCGGCACCGCGGTGCTGTTGATCACGATGACTTGCGGAGAATACTTGTGCGCATAGCCAACGACGGCCTTCTCAAACTGAGCGGAGTTGATAAATGGAAAGCAAATGTGCATCGCGCCCACAGCCTTATCCACAATCGCAGGCTCAATGTCGATGCCAACCGCCTCCGGTTCCCGCTTTTTCAGAATGGTATAGAGCGGCTTGCCTACTTCGCCCAGGCCGACCACTAACGTCACGTCTTTGGGGTTAACGCTCATTGCTTCTCTCCGTTCTTTCCTTGAGGTTCGTTCCATGTGTCGTGACAATCTCCGGTGTGCTCGACCTTGCAGCGGCATTTTCTCTCTGTGAGCCCGACGCAGCCGGTGCGTCCGCGCCATAACATTGGACTGCATCGAAGGCAAGCGGCCCTCCGGCTCCTCCATCCGAGCCTTGCATGCCCTGAAGATAGCATGCCTCTGCCGGGTTTCCGTAGCTGTGTCCACCGGGTCCCGTACCTCCGCTCACATCGGGCCCCGTCGCGGGAAAAGGCAGATTGCGCCACCATGTCGGCTTGCCCGCCAGGTAGAAGGACGCCGGCAATTGCTCGGTCACGCCGGGCGTCCAGAAGATGGCCTTCCCTATGATGTTATAGTTCCCATGAAAGAAATCCGAAGATGAATTTCCGGGAAAGTGGCAGGAAGGAATTCCTCCGCCGCATCCGGTCCCTGAGCCATCGTCGCTGGTTTTTCCATAGCCAAACGACCAGCCATAAGCGACCGCATCATAACTTCGCGAGGCAGGATACTCGATCGACGCCCGCTGCGCCAGAGGATAGTTATAACCCATGAGCGTCTGCATTTGCGTGGAGCCGACAACATTGCCCACAAAGTTGTTCGCACTTCCTGGATACGCGGTCTCGATGGCGCGGGCTGCCTGGAATCCATAGTGACCGTTCACTCCCGAGCAGTTCACCATGCCCCTGCCGGTCGCCGGGCGGCAAATCCGGTTCGTGCCCACCACCCAGTTTCGAAAAGCCGTGGTGTGACTTGACGTGCCCCAGACTGAGTCCTCTGCGATCTGCGTCACCACATTTCCCTCGAGCAGGTTAAATTGCGGATGGGCTCCGTGAAAGTCAATTCCACCTATGTCCAGGTTGAGTGCGCCGCTGTCAAACTCGCCCATCGTGTAGTTATAGGCCACCACGTTTCCGGCAGCGCCCCACTCAAGCATGATTGATATGTGTGTGCGCTCGATGATGTTATTTTCGATCAGACTGGCGCTGGTCTTGAAGGCAATCTGGATATCCGAATCATGAATTCCGGGGCTGTGAAGAAACGCATTCGAAAAGTAGCTGTCGCGGATCTCGTCGCGAAATCCCCAATAAACTTCAACGTGATCGCCGTCGGTGTAGTTCGACTCTACGCCTTTAACCCAGCAATAGGCGCACTCCGAAAGGGCGAAGTTAGCTGCGTAGCCGGTGTTATTCGCAAATACCTGAAGATCTTCGACGCCTGCATAACTAACCGACATATTGAATGGCACAGCAAAGGGCGTATTGGTGTAGGCGCCGTACAGTCCTGGCGAGATCGTAACTATCTTCCCGCTTATTGCAGTTACTGCGACTATCTGTCCGCGGGCAAGACTTCCACGCTCCGTCCAGCCGCCGTCGCACCAGTTACAGTTCCCTCCGCTCCCTGCGGCCGACACATAAGCCGGATTGTTGATCTCGGCAACGGCGAGATACATCCCCGGCCGAATGCCGGATGCGTTGCTGACCTCGATGCGGGTCGATCCTGAGCTTGAACCGTTCACAATTCTGACCGGCGCATAGGGCACCGACCCGCCACCCATGCGAATCACATCGCCGCCGCCCGTGCCGGTTGCGTTCAGGATCGTCGCGCTTGCACCCGCGCCTCGCAACGTGACATTCGAAGGAATGCTTATGGTTCCGGCGATGGTATACGTGCCGGCAGCCAGGAAGACTGTTTCGCCGGCCGCGCAGGATTGGAGCGCGGCATTGATTTCAGCGAGCGTAGCCGATGGCGTGAGAGCGGCGCATTTGGCCGGGCGCGCAGGAATGCCTCCAACCCCCGCATTCGACCAGTCGATCGCCTGACTGGGCTTCAAAATCGGCGTCCACACCTGTGCGTGACCGTGGACGGCGAAGAAGAACGCCAGCAGCATCAAAGCAATCACCTTCCCAACTCCGCTCTCTGCGCTGCCGGCAGAGGAACGCTTGTTGACTCGTGCAATAGAAACCATATCGCGCAGCAGCCCGATCAATCCCTGTAACGGCTTGAATCCGCGATAAAGCAGGACAATGAGCGCGAGATAGAAGCCCGCGAAGACCAAAGACGTCACAGCAACCCTGAGCGCGGCCGCACCGGCGCTGGGCGCGGCAGGCAACGAGACCAACCTGGTAAACATTATCCTGGTTGCGATCCCGGCCACAAGCGAGGCAACAATATATCTCCAGACCCCGGAGAAGATAGGACCGACGCCGAGTCCGATGGGCTTACCCGCATACCACATCGCAGGCGCCGTCAGCACCCAGAAGGAAACGCACCAGGCTACGGCGATTCCCTGCGGTCCCCAGGGAAGCGCGACAAGGAACAGCAGAATGGTGACAGTCCACTCGACAATCCCCCAGCGAAACCAGCGATCCGCCCTGCCGATGGAAAGGTGTATCCACCCATGCGTTCCGTAGAGAATCATGATTCCAATTCCCGGGGCAAAAAAGGTGAAGATGCGTCCCGCCGACCCCCATCCAGGCCCTAGAAGCACACGAATCAGGTCTGTTCCCACCAGCGTCAGATCGCCGGAGATCCCCATTCCCAAAAACGCCATCACTGCAATGGCTCCCAGCAGGTAGCGACGAAATTGTGTGTCATCTTCTCGCACCCGGCTCAATGCCGAGACCGCGACCACCGAGGTGGAAGCGACAAGTTGCGTGGCAGAAAGCGAAAACAAATCGTAGGCCTTCTTGTAGAATCCAAGCGCGGGCGCGCCAAAGCGCCAGCCGACCAGAAGGTTGTCGGTGTTGCGCGCAAAATAATTCACGCTGAATCGTCCGTAGGTGTACATCGCGAACTTCAACATCGCACCCGTGCCGGCGGCATACCCTGGACGTCCGGGCATCCATCGGCACAGGAACCAAGCGCCGATGGCCGAACTGAGCGGCAAGGCGCACGCGCCGAAGACCAGCGCCCAATAGCCCCAACCCGCCCAGCCAAACAGAATCGATACGACCACTGAAACTGCGCGAGCAACAATGTCGATCTTGGCCGCCGCCGTAAAGAGCATCGCACGCTTGAGCAGCGCCAGATGTACCACCGACAGGCTGGTGAGAACGATCGATAAGGAAATTCCGACGGCGATGGGCGCCACCAGTGGCTCGCCATAAAACCTGGCCAGCAACGATCCCGCTGCCGCAAAACCACCCGTGAGCAACAGGCCTCCGCCGAGGCTGATCCAGAAAAGATTGCTGGCCACCCTGCGGTCGACATGCTCCCTCTGCACCAGCGCCTCGGTAAACCCGTTGATGCCGAAATTCGACAGGAGCAGGCTGAAGGTCGTCACCATCGCGACCAGGCCAAAGTCGCGCGGGGTCAGCAGCCGCGCCATAACAACGGTCGCGACGACCTGGATCGCCAGTCCAAGACCTCCGGAAAAGATCGTCACCCCGGCGCTTTTCACCGCGAGACGTCTTAGTCCATCTCCACCCATCGGAACCGAGGGAGCAAAAGCGCCCGTTGTGTCAAACGGCTTCAAACAGGCTCCGATCCAGGATAGCGATCGACTTGAACCGTCATAATTCCGTGATGATTGCTTGCATTCCCCATAACATTCCTTAACAGTCCCAACCTGCACCCAATTTATTGAAGAACTCGAACTGCCCGTTGCTTAGCGGCTCGTGTCCATTGCGGCGATGGTGCTCCACTGCTTTCTTTCAGTGATAAGTTCGCTGTAACTCCGCTAACTGCGAGCAGAAACGCTAACCAGATGGGACTCAGCATTCTGAACCCTGCTTCGGTCAGACTGTAAATCAGCGCTGCGGCAAAAAACGCCAGTCGCAATCGGCCCTCGACCGGATCGCGCCGGAAAGCAAGAACAGCGTGACGGTATCCGGTCACCATCAGCCAGGCAAGCAGAACCAAACCCACCCATCCAAGGTTCAGATAGAGTTCGATGTATCCGTTATGCGCCTCCTGGATGCCCTTCACGCTCATGTTCCATACGGCCTGAAGACGGTTGCCGAGCCAGAAGCTCTCAAACCCCGTTCCCACCCAGGGATTGGTATGCATCGACAGGACCGCCCTCCAGATTGAAGTGCGACCCGTCAAGGTCGCGTTTCTTCCCAGCGAGTGAACCAGCGTTCCCACCGTATCAATGAACAGCGCGAACAAGGGCAGCGCGATTGCCGTCCAGAGGATAACGTGGATGCCTGCGCGCCAGCGCGCAACCCAGGGCTGCGAGATCAACACCATGACCGCACCCGCCAACGCCAGGCAGGAGAGCGACGTCATGGAGTTAGCTCTCACAATCAGCCAGATCGCCGTCGCGACCATCGCTCCATGGGCCATCAAATGTTGCCGTCGATCTCTCATGGCGCGGTCAAGATACGCATTGACGAAGGACCATAACGATGAAAGCCCAAACACCATCGAGATCATGCCCAGCAGGTTTTTGAATGTGGTTACGCCGAAGTACATCATGGCCCCGTCTTCGGGGCTATAGGCGCTTCCAAGCCCCGGATAACAGACAATGAACAGTACGGACACTGGCAACAACACGAAGGCCACGCGCGCAAAAACGCGCTTGATGGCAGCCAGGGGATAGGGATCTGTCACGATCACCATCACCATCACCAGATCGCCAACCGACTTGCTCCAGCGCTTGAATGCGATGAAGGGATCGTCCGACCAGACAACGCTCAAAGCACAATAGGCGAAAAACAACAACAGAGGCCCGTTCTGCCGGAGGAAGTTTCTGACCTGAGAGGATCTGAAGTTAAGCACCAACAGGCCCGCGGCAATCAGGATCCCGTAGATGGTTGCATCGAGCGGACTGCCTTCGGTATATTGCTGCGCCAGGGTAACTCCCGAGTCAGGATGCAACCAGGTGGAAACGCCGCGCGACCCGTTGATGAGCAGCCATATCGTCGGAATCCAAAGTGCCTTTGAAGGACGCACCCCGGCATCGCGGTCCAGAACAAAGAGCCAGGCGATAGCAGCGATACAAACGAGAGTGCCAAGCAGTTGCGTCATAGGGCATCAATAAAAAGCCGGTGCAGGTGTTCGAGCGTCAGCATCTTGTGAATGGTTGTGGTGTGGTTCTGTTTCCCCTCGAGATGCGCCCTAACGATGGCTTCGAGTGCGTTGGGTTCGAGGTAGGGGCGCGCGAGGCTGCGCGGGTCAAGCAGCATCTCGCGAATGTAACTGCCCAAGACGTCGCGGTACCAGATGCGGAAGTGATAAAACTTGTGCCGGCCGAGAAAGAGCCGCTCCAGGTGCAGGCGGGCCAGCGCACGATCGGCTCGCACTACGGCCTGCGGCATTCCATAGTCGTAGGCATACTCCGCCTTGAATGTGAAGGAAATATAGGCGCGCTGCGCAGCCGCGGACCAGGCGGGAAGGCTTCCCGCGAGCCCGCGATCAGTCCTGATCCGGAGCAGCTCCGGATTGCCATCCGCGATCAGACGCAGCGAAATCTCGTCGCTGGCAAGCGACAACCGGGGCGCGCGGAAGACGGTTCGCACAAAATCATTGTCGAGGAACGGCGAACGAAGCGAGAGCTGGCTCTGCTCAAGACTCAGAAGTCCATAGTGGTGCCATGGCGCCTGGCGAAACACGGCGAAGGAAAGCGGGTGCAACTCAAGCAACGCGTCATACGTTTCCCTGGCGCGATCAAGGTGGGGATGAAAGCTGGAGTGAAACAATCCGGGTTCAGGATCGACCGGCTTGAACGCCCGTACGCGGCGCAGCACTTCTCCGCCGTAGTTGCCCGTCATGCGTACCGGCGCAATTTTCGCGGCGCGCTCGTTGACGTACAAATCCGGCGCATGTTTCACGTCGACGCACCCATCCGTCAGGAAGACCGTGCGCTCGGCATAGCGCGCGAATTGCCGAAGAAAATCGTCGCCGACGGTGATGACCTCGTGCTGCTGCCCGCAGGCGCGCGCAACCCGCCGCGCAATGCGAACGTCCTCCGAGTCGCGGAACATTCCACCAAACGAGTAACACGGAAGCGTCCCTGGCTCTGGCTTCGCCCAGGACATGATCATTCTCGAGTCCAGACCGCCCGTCAGAGAAATGCCCACCCGCTCCGGTCCATCGAAATAGCGAGGCTGGCTCCTCGAGAAGACCTCGCGTAACTCCCTGTAGTAAGGCTCGGGTTCAAGCTCAGACTGCTGCTCCCACTCTTTTCGGTCGAAGTAACTTCCCTTCCGGGTTATTGAAGCATTCTGAATGGTCCAGGCAGAAGCCGGAGGCAACAACGAGATGTTCTTGAACAGCGTCTTGTTTGCCAGCGTGCATCCGCAGGAAACAAACTCCGCCAAACCATCGGAATCAATGCTTCGCAGCTCTGGGCGAACTGCCAGGATGGCCTTCGATTCGGCAGCAAAATAGAAGGCCTCCCGCGCTTCATGAAAGTAGATCCGGTGCATTCCATAGCGATCGTTGAACAGGGTAGCTGATCTGGTCTTCAGGTCGGCAAGCACTCCGTGAAATCTTCCATTCAGGCTTTTCGGAAAATTTGGATCCTCTTCCGAGCGGCGGACCAGGTGTAAAGTTTCTCGATGGCCAGGAGCGATGCGAGGCGCGGAAAATTCCTCGCCGGAAAAAATCAGAACGCGATCGCGTTGTTCGTTGTGGAGAGGCATGGAGCCGGCCAGAGGACCGGCGCGCGCAACCCAGCCCACATAGAGCCCGAGCGACGGCTCACTCCACGTTCCACTCGCATACGAGGGTTCATGGCGCATCGACTCGACCATCCGCAGCAACTCTCGTTCGGCGCGTTCCCGCGGCATTCCGGTAATGAGGCCGACCAGCCCTGGCATACTCTCCCGCCGCCTTCTATGAAGCTTCCCGGGCAGATTGCATCCCGCGGCTGAGCCAATGTTTGCGGAGTTCGCGAAGCTTATGGATCACGGGCTCCGGAAGATGGTCCACCAACCGGTGATGGAAGCCCATGCGCAGCGCCACCCTGCCCAGGCTCGTCAAGGGCACGTAGTAACGCGGCAAGTTAACTCGCTGAAACCCATTTTTCTCTTTAAAATCAACGAGCGTGTCCTGGTGCTTGTTCCCGTAGGCGTAGTTGCCGTAAACAAGATACGAGATTCCACGCTCGGCGCAGGACTTGACGGCCTGCGCCAGCAGAGCATTGGTCGCCGCCTTGTCTCTGTGCCCGACCTTGGCCAGGATGTTCATCAGTCCGGCCTGCACGCCCGTCGGGTCAGCCACCATCTTGATGAAGCCGATTAGTTCTTCGCCCTGGAAGGCGCCAATGAACGTGCTCGAATCAAGATAGGTGGCCTCCATCGCATAGACGGCGTCAAGATCCTTTCCGAAGTGCTTGAACCTGCGTCCCTGGCGCACCGGGCACTCATTGTAGATCCCCCATATTCCGCGCACGAGGGTTTCATCGAAAGCCGCCTCGCGAATCACGATCCGCTTCTTATCCGCCTGCCTGGCCCGGTTCCTCGTCTTGCCGTCGATCTGCTTGTTCCACCAGTGGTCAAACGTGGTGATAGGAAGCGCGGCCAGATTATCCCACTCCATTGGATAACTGTATTTTGGCTCGGCCGCCGACAATCCCTGCATGAACGTGAAGAGATCGATGCGCTCATGAGAGCTACGCAAGCGTGCAAGCATCTGCTCCGGATCGTCTAGAAAGTGATACAACTCCGCGTCCAGACGCGCTACGCGCAGCAGCCGCCCTCCAATCCGAATTTGATGATTCCCGTCTTCCATAACTCCGCTTCAATTTCCTTCTAACTTCGCACCTTCAGCCGCTTTGACCAACACCCGCGCGACTGACCGGTTACCTTCAATCCGCCGATCCTATTATTCGCTCACGTACTCCTCCCGGATTGGATTGATGCCCATGCGCATCAGCAGCTTGCCGGAATGATCGCAGATCTTCACCATGAGCGTCATAAAAGGGCGCAGCCCACCAAGCAATGTGAAGGGCAGCACCAGCAAGTAGAGCGGAACGGCGATCAGCGATTTGATGATATTGACGGCGCCGCAGTTCGGCTGCAAGGCCGCGGTCGCTCCCTGGATCATCGCCTTGCGCAGAATGTAGCTCTTCTTCCAGCGGGCCGCGGGAATGGTTTCAAAGACCACAGCTTCAGCGGACCAGACAAACCGGAATCCCTCTTCAATTTTTCGCCGAAAGAAGTCCTGATCCTCTCCCGCTCGGAACTGAGGACGGAAGGGAGCCGGATCGTCCGCCATGACGCGCCTTTTCAGCAACACGTTGCCGGTTCGCGATTTTTCCCACCCCACCCTTTCGCCGGTTGGATTTACCTTGCGGTCATAAATCCTGCTCTTCAAGAACCATGCCGGCGGGGTCTCATCGAAATGACGCCTCACCGGGCCGAGAACGCCGTCCACTTGATACTCCATGCAGTTGTTGTAAAGCGTGAGCAGCCAGGCCGGCGCCGGAAACTCATCGTCATCGATGAGCGCGAGAAAATCCCCGGTCGCGTTCTCCAGAACCTTGTTCCGCGCCAGGGCGATATTGCGCCTAGGCTCGACACAGTAGTCGATCGGGACCGCGCTTTCGAGGCGCATCCGGGCGACTGTCGATTCGGCGGACCGGGCGTCATCGTTGTCGGCGACCACGATCGAAAAGCTGAACAGTCCCCCGGTTTGCTGGCGATTCAGATCTGTCAGAAGCCGCCCGAGCAGCAGCGGACGCTTGTAGGTGCAGATGCAAACGGCAATGTGATCCGTCCGGCGCGCGGGGGCCGGGCTGGCGCACTCATGGCCGTCAGCGGGCAAAGCCTGGTGAAACTCCGTGGCCTGATGGAGCGCTGTGTCTGCCGGATTCATGCGACCCTCCGGCTGCCGGCGACCGAAGCCAGCGACCGCAGCCGATAGCCGCCCGCAATCTCGACCTCGCCACAACGGGCGAGCTCATTGTTGACGAGAAACCTGTATTCGTCGTTGCGGATGGGATGGGTTTCGATCTCGACATTGAATCGAACGGCAAGCTCGAAGATTTTCTGGAACCGCAGTGTTGGTTGGAGCGGTTGCAGATCAAAAAAATAGTCCGTCATGCGGTGGCGCCTGGCCAACTGCCGATCCTGCCTGCGCCGGTAGAGTCGGTTGAGATAGCCTTTCTCTCCCGGCCCGAAGGTGAGATTTCTGCGCACGACCGTACCAGAAGGGACAAGCCGCCCGGCAACCACGTTCGCGCAAAGATGCATGTGGTGATGACCATCCACGCGACTGGCGGCAACGCCATAGAGACGTTCATACTCCTCCAGTTGCGCCTTGACAACATAGTCAAACGAAGCTGCCAGGCCGGGATGATTGACCATCGGCGCCAGCCGGTGCGAGCGCAGAAAGCGCGCCAGCCGCCCCTGATGCTCCATCAGGCGGGAGGCGCACGCTGGTGCGGAAAAGGGCATGGTGAAATTCAGATGCAGGCCGGTGTCGATCGCGTGGCGCAGCGCCAGATCGGCCGCGCGTTCTGAATCCTCCATGAAGACCATCGCGCTCGTCGAAGAAACCGCTTCGCGCAGCAGACAATCGAGAGAACGGTCCGTTGTCGGAACATCCCGTCCCCAGTCGTCCGCATTCACAATCACGAGAGCGCCGGAAGTGCTCATGGCCTCCGAGGCGCGCGACCCCTCGCGAGCAGCCTCCGGGTCAACGAAGCTGTCCTTGACTGCCGGGCTGGGGTGAAGATAGGACTCCATAGCTTGACTGCGATTACCAACTCAGGCGCTTCCATCGATCCGGCAAGACAATGTCCGCCGGGATGCGGTCTACCGCGATCCGCGCGCCTCCTCCCGCGCCAGCAGCGGTTGATCGTCCGACGGCGAATTGCGAAACAATTTCTTCTTCAGCCTTTGCATCTGTTCCCGGCGGTGAAACTTTATGAGTTCGCTCGATACCGGTCTCTCTCCACGCTGGAGCACAGACCAAAGATAACCCCACCCCAGCGCCAGTCCCCGCACAAGAAACGGTCTCTTCGTCATTTGATAGGCCGTGCGAAACAGTTCCCAAAGAGGGTGGTTGCCCATGGCGTAGTCCATCACACCGGTCATGAAATTGGCTTTCATCGGCCCTCTTTCGGCGGTGCCGGTCTTGCGATGATGGTGGCACACCATTTCGGTAAAGGTCCTGGTTCTCCAGCCTTTCATCCTGGCCGTCATCACGGCGATGCAGTCGATGGTACCCACCCTGACGGGAACATAGCCGCCAATGCCCTCGTAACAGGCGCGCCGGAAGACCTGGCAGGCGCCGGAGACATGGTCCAGGCTGGTGAACCGGTAGTCGAAGATCTCTCCCGTCTTCTCGACGTACGGTGTTCCTACCACGCCCAGTAACAGGTCGTCGACGAGTTTTTCCAGCAGAAAGGCGAAGTAGCCGCTCTCAAACGTGATGTCCGCGTCCAGGTTGGCGATCACGTCGTAGGGCAGTCCTTCCATTCTGTCCTTGCCTGCTTTGAAGGCGTAGGCCTTTCCGGCAAAGTTGCGCACTTTGCGCTCCGGCATGCGCAGCAACTCGATCCAGTCGTGCGCGACCGCGTAGCGGCTGACAATTTCGTCGGTGCCATCGGTCGAGCCGTCGCTGACGATCACCCACTTCAAGGGACGCACCGTTTGCGCCACCACCGACTGAATGGTCGATTCGATGAACTGCGCCTCATTGCGCGCCGGCGTCACCAGCACATAAGAAGGAAGATTCCGCACGTCAGCTCCTCGCTCCTAAACAGTTTTGGCGCCGAGACCGGTGCGATGCAGGCACGGCGGCGCGATCGAATCGGGCAACCGGGGACACAGCCGCGGTGCAGAAGCGGCCGCGCACTCGAGCGCTCACCGTCACCGTCGGGCGCTTTCGAGCGACCTGCCGGCAAAGGCCAGCACCTGCTCGGCCACCCTGGCCTGCTGGGTCGCCGTCAGTTGGGGGAACATCGGCAGCGAGAGAATCTCTTCCGCAACCCGTTCCGCAGCCGGAAAACTCCCCGCGCTATAATTCAGCCCTGCATAGGCCTTTTGCAGGTGCAGAGGAATCGGATAATGGATCCCGGTGCCGATGCCTGCCGCCTGCAAATGGTTTTTCATGCCCTCGCGGTCACGGACGCGAATCACATAAAGGTGATAAACCGAGCGCGACCAGGACGGCTCATAGGGAACGATGACGGCCTCGCTCGCGGCAAAAAGTCGGTTGTACTCGGCTGCCCTTTCGCCCCGCTGCGCGTTCCATCCGGCCAGATGCGGCAGCTTGCAATTGAGCAGGCCGGCCTGAATTGCATCCAGCCGTCCGTTGTAGCCCTCGATGTCGTGGTAGTACTTCTTCACCTGGCCATGGTCGCGCAACATCCGGATGGCCGCAGCCAGCGTTGCATCGTTGGTGGTGACGGCCCCGCCCTCGCCGCAGGCGCCCAGATTTTTCCCAGGATAAAAGCTGAAGGCCGCGGCTCGGCCCATGGAGCCGGCTTTCCTCCAGCGATTCTGTTGCTTCGAGAAATACTCGGCGCCATGCGCCTGGCAGGCGTCTTCAATCACCATCAGTCCGTAGCGGCCGGCGAGCGCCAGGATTGAATCCATGTCGGCCATCTGTCCATAGAGGTCGACCGGCACCACGGCGGTGACCGGGCGTCCGCTGCGCAGGCTGATCAGTTTTCCCGATGCGTCCCTGTTGCACTGCGCCGCAAGATACTGCTCCAGCGAGGCCACCGACATGTTGGACGTGCGCTCGTCGATGTCGATGAACTCCGGAAGCGCGCCCGCCTGGGAGATCGCCTCGGTGGTGGCGATGAACGTATTGGGCACGGTGAGGACCACGTCGCCCGGCCGCACGCCAGCAGCCATGAGTGCAAAGCGCAGAGCATCGGTTCCGCTGCTCACGGCGACGCAATGGGCGGCATCGGAGAAGGTTGCGAAGGCCCGCTCGAACTGCTCCACCATCGAACCGCCGACAAAGCCCGCGGTGTGCAATGCCTGGCGAAAGACGGCGACCAACTCCTGCTCGAGTTCCAGGTGGGGCGCCACCAGATCGAGAAACGGAACGGACTCCGGCTCGCTCGCCGCAGGCTCGATGAAGCGCAGAATTCTGGCTGGATTTCCGGCCACGATCGCGTTCGCGGGAACATCCCTGGTGACCACGCTGCCGGCGCCCACCAACGCGTTCTCGCCGATCGTCAAATTGGAGAGAATCGTGGCGCCCGAGCCGATCGACGCGCCCTTCCGTATCACCGTCCGCTCGACCTTCCAGTCGGCCTCGGTCTGGAGCGCGCCCCCGGCTGCGGTGGCCCGGGGATAGCTATCGTTGATGAACATGACCCCGTGCCCGATAAAGACGTTGTCTTCAATCGTCACGCCTTCGCAGAGGAAGGAGTGGCTGGAGATCTTGCAGCGCTTGCCCACGCTCGAGTTTTTCTGGATTTCGACGAATGCGCCGATCTTGGTCTCGCTTCCAATCTCACAACCGTACAGGTTAATGAACTTCGAGAGCTTCACGTTCTCGCCCAGCTTGACGTCATCCGCGATGGAGTTGTAGGTATTCATACGTAGGTCAGCGAACCTCTCTCTTTCATGGATTCGCTGGCGGCTTCAAGGATCTTGACCACCCGCAGCCCGGAGCATCCGTCGTTAAACGGCTCCTTGCCGCTTGAGATGCACTCCACAAAGTAGGCCAGCTCACGGCGAAGCGCCTCGCCTTGCTCCACCTGCGGGGCCCACATGTCGCCGGAGCGATAGTGCACCAGCAGATCGTAGACGCCTTCCTGGCTGGTGATGTTCACTCCCCGGTCGTACACCTTGAGCTTTTCGTCGGCTTCAAGATCGTTCCACACCAGCATCTTCTTCTCGCCGCCGATCAGAGTGGTTCTCACCTTGACCGGCGAAAGCCAATTGACGTTGATGTGGGCGATCACCTGCTCGGGAAAGTAGAGCGTCATGAAGGCCACATCCTCATGACCGTTCAAGTGGTTCTGCCCGGTCGCCACAACCGCTTCGGGAGTGGCCTTGATGAGGTAATCCATGATGGCAAGATCATGGGGCGCCAGGTCCCAAAGGACGTTGACATCGTGCTGGAAGAGGCCCAGGTTGACGCGCGTTGAATCGTAGTAAAAGAGCTTGCCCAGAGCTTTCTCTTCAAGCAGTTGATGGATCTTGCGCACCGCGCCGGTAAAAAGAAAGGTGTGGTCCACCATAATTCTGAGGTTTTTTTGCTGGGCGAGGTTGATCAGCTCTTCGCCCTGGGCGGCATTGCTGGTGAACGGCTTCTCCACAAAAACGTGCTTGCCATTTTCAAGCGCTGCCATGGCCAGCTCGAAGTGCGTCCACACCGGGCTGACGATGGCCACGGCGTCAATGTCGCCGGCCAGGATGATGTCCATCGGGTCTGACGTCACGCTGATGCCGGGATAGGCCTTTTGGGCGCGTCCCCGCGCAGCCCGGCTCAGATCCGCGATCGTCAGTACCCTGGCCCCTTCCAGTGTTGAGAGGTTTCTAACAATGTTGGGTCCCCAGTACCCATAGCCGATGACACCGAAATTCATGATCTTCCCGCCGTTCCACGCAGATGTCGGCAAAGCCGAGGGCCAACAGATTGAAGGCCGCACCCTGCATCGCGGCGCGCGCATGCAGAGGCGGTCGAGGTTGAATGCCGGAAAAGCCCACCGGCCCTAGAACGCACCGGAACCCCTGATCACCGCCAGTGGCGTCAGCATAAGGATCTTGAGGTCAAGCCAGGGAGACCATGCCATCGCGTAGCGCAGGTCCATTCGGACCATTTCGTCGAACTTGACGCGGCTGCGGCCCATCACCTGCCACACCCCGGTAATGCCGGGCTTGGCTTCGAGCACGCGGCGCCGGTGCCATGTCTGGTAGGCCGCCAGCTCGTAGGGAATGGCGGGACGAGGCCCCACCAGCGACATCTCCCCGAAGAGCACATTGACCAGCTGCGGCAGTTCGTCCAGGCTGGTTCTGCGCAGGAACTTGCCCACCCGGGTGATTCTCTTGTCGTCCTTGAGCTTGTAAATGCCCGGGCCGCTTCCCCCGGGCGTCCCGCTGCCGGTCTCGCTGGCAATCAGTTCCGTGACAAACTTCTGGTGCACCAGATGGTCGTTGTTGACGTGCATGGAGCGGAATTTCAGAAAAGTGAAGCACTGGCCGAACTGCCCCACCCGCTGCTGACTGAAAAACACGGGGCCCTTGGAGGTAGCCTTGATGGCCACCGCGATGGCCAGAAACAGAGGCGAGCAAAGCGCCAGCGCCAGCAGGCTTCCGGTCACGTCGACGGTCCGCTTGATGAACAGCAGCGACCGTTTGCGCTTTCCAGCCGGAGCCAAGTCTGGATAGAGAGCAGGATTGCTGGGGCGCCCGGAGCTGTCATGATTCCAGTCGTCCGGAAAAAAGTGAAAGGAGATGCTGACCTGATTGACGTCGTCTGAGACCGACACGTCGCGGAGCATGGTTTTCACCCTGCCCAGGATGGTGCTCAGAATTGAATTTTTGTCACTGGTCCCGAGCCCCGTAAACATCACGCCGACCATGCTCCGTTCGGTGTACCAGCCGATGATGTCCGTGTCTCTGCTTGAAGCAAGCAGGGACAAGGCCATCGTGTCCAGGGTGGTTCCATTCCGGTTGGCGGCTTGCGAACTGTTGATCTCAAGAAGCATCAGCAGGAACGGTTCCTTCGAGCGCTCTGTCCTCTTGCGCTCGATGGTGATCATGCGCCTGAAGATTTTTTCGCTGAGCACTTCCCGGTCGCCGGTTGAAATCGCCTCAAACGGCGAGCCATTCAGATCTTGAGTATTCTTTACGCGAAGCGGGGCCAAGGTTTGTTCCTCTTTCGACAAGCAAGCAACGGGGACGCCAGAACGAGGCGACAATTGGGACAAACTCATCCTCGTCAGTTCGACAGAGTCTAACAATCCAACGTTCGGGCCACATGAATGGCCAGACGGTAACGAAAGTGGTATTACCGTAAACCAGCGGTTATGGTTGAGTTGAATCAGGAACTCGGTCTCCAGCTCAGGCCCGGCGCAGGAGGGATTGCACCGATGGCGCACAAATGGCTTAGATCCGAACCGCAACAACGTGAATTCTAAACCGCCGGCGACTCGTTTGCCAGTGTAAAAATGTTAATAAGTCATGTGATGAGCGCAGTCTGCGGAGTAGTGGCTTGCTGGCGGCTGACGCGGAGGTCTTGAACCTGAGTGACCACCCAAACTGAAGTAACTGGACGGTAACCTTCTCGTTCATCCCATGGTGTGTCTTCGACCAAGGCTTTGAGGTTGACCGCTCTCTGGGAGTTGCGTCTGACATTGGCACGCAGGTTGCCTGTTGAGGATCAAATGAAAGCTGGAATCATTCCTCTCAAACCCAATGAACAGCCCGACGACCCCTTGCACCGGGGCGCGCACGAGTTCGTTGAAGACCAGGTGGAGCGCACACCGGATGCCGTGGCTCTCGCCATGGGCCGGGATTGGATTACCTATCGGGAGTTAAACTCCCGCTCGAATCGGCTGGCGCATTTGCTTCGCGGCTTGGGTGCCGGCCCCGGAATCATCGTCGGTGTCCACCTCGACCGCTCCCTCGATTCGGTCATCAGCCTGCTCGCCATTCTCAAGTGCGGCGCAATTTACCTGCCGCTCGACCCGAAGTATCCGAAAGACCGCCTGGAGTTCATGATCGTGGACTCCAATATTTCGCTGCTGCTGGCCCACTCTGCTCGCCAGGATAACCTCCCTGCGACCAGCGCCCGCGTGATACTGCTCGACCGGGAACAAGAGTCGATAGACCGATCTCCGGCAACTAATCCGGATCTAGATCGAGATCCCGGGCAAATCCAATATGTGATCTACACCTCCGGCTCCACAGGAAAGCCCAAGGGCGTCATGATCCCACGGCGCGCCCTGGTCAACTTCGTGCTGGCCATGGCAGAGGCGCCCGGCATGAACGCCGCAGATATTCTGCTGTCGGTCACGCCCACCTCCTTTGACCCTTCGCTGCTTGATTATCTTCTTCCCCTCTGGGTTGGCGCCCGGATCGTGATCGCCACCGCGGAACAGGCCGGGGACGGGAGTGAGCTGCAACGGCTGCTTGAGCAGAATTCGATCACGGTGATGCAGGCCACACCGGCGACCTGGCGCATGCTCCTCGATCAAAACTGGGAAGGAAAGAGCGATCTGCGCATCCTGACCGGCGGCGAAGCCCTCACGCCTGACCTCGCCCGGCAACTGTTGCCGCGCTGCGGCCAGCTCTGGAATATGTATGGACCTACCGAGACCACGGTCTGGTCCTCGGTCTATCAGGTTCGGTCCGCGGACCACATTTCCCTTGGCGCGCCGATTGCCAATGCACAGTACTACGTCTTCGACGAGAATCAAAAACCGGTTCCGCAGGGTACACCCGGCGAGCTCTGGATCGGCGGCACGTGCGTAGCGGCCGGATATCTCAATCGGCCGGAGTTGACCGCGGAGAGATTCGTGAGCAACTCTTTCGCAATCGATCCTGCCGCGAACAACTCCGCAAACCCGAGCAACCCGGCTCCTCGTCTCTACCGCACGGGCGATGAGGTCCGTTACCGTCCCGATGGAACGCTGGAGTTTCTCGGACGTCTCGATCACCAGGTCAAGCTGCACGGGTTCCGCATCGAACTCGGCGAGATCGAGTGCGCGCTCGCGGCCATCGACGGAATCTCGCAGGCCGTAGTCATCGTCCGCGAGGATCGCCCCGGCGACAAGCGCCTGGTTGCCTATTACACCGGCCGTGAAGGTATCAGCTCGACTTTGTTGATTGAATCGCTCAAAACCACGCTCCCGGACTACATGGTTCCCTCCGCATTCTTGCGCCTTGACAAATACCCGCTGACCCCGAGCGCGAAGGTGGATCGCAAGGCTCTGCCCAAGCCCAGCAGCCAGCGCCCGTTGCTGGCCCAGGATTTTATGGCTCCGCAGACAGCGGTTGAGAAGCAGTTGGCCGGCTTGTGGCGCGAGTTGCTGCAACTGGATGAGATCGGCGTCGACGACAGTTTCTTTGACCTGGGCGGCAACTCGCTGGCAGCGGTCCGCATGGCGAGGCAATTTCACGCTCGCTTTGGGCACGAGATTCCTGCGGTTTCAGTCTTTCAATATCCCACCATCGCGCAACTCGCCTCGATGGTGGATGGGGGACCGTCCGAATCCGATTTTCTCCTCGGTGCCGAAAGCCGGCCGCAGCATCGAGACTCTTTCGCGCACCACGCGGGCGATCAGCGCCCAGCCGCGCGGGATGCCATCGCGGTCATCGGCATCAGCGGCCGCTTTCCGGGCGCCTCCGATCCCGATCAGCTCTGGCAGAACCTGTGCAACTCGGTCGAATCCATTTCGTTGTTCGCGCCCGACGAGCTTAGCCCGGGGATTGAGGAAGATCTTCGCAACGATCCCAACTACATCCGGGCCCGCGGTCTGATCGACGGCGCGGATCTGTTTGACGCTTCCTTCTTTGGCATCGGTCCGCTCGAAGCCAGGGTGATGGATCCGCAGCAGCGCGTTTTTCTGGAGCTCTGCCATCACGCGCTGGAGAACGCGGGCTACGATCCGGAACGTTACCCGGGGCGCATCGGCGTGTTCGCCGGATCGGGCGACAATCACTATTACACGTCCAACGTGCTCTCCCACCCCGAGTTGCTGGCGCTGGCCGGCAAGCTCGCAGTCGAGAACGGCAACGAGAAAGACTACATCGCGCTGCGCGCCGCCTACCTGCTCGATCTTCGCGGACCGGCCATCAGCCTGCACACAGGCTGTTCAACCACCTTGCTTGCGGTCGACGAGGCTTGCCGCTCGCTGCTCACCCATGAGAGCGATATGGCGCTGGCCGGCGGCGTTGACATCATGGTTCCGCAAAAAAGCGGATTCCTGTTTCAGGAGGGAGGCGTCTTCTCCAGCGACGGCCACTGTCGTCCGTTCGACGCGGACGCCACCGGAACCATGTTCTGCGATGGAGCCGGCGTGGTGGTTCTCAAGCGGCTTGCCGATGCGCTCAGGGACGGCGACAGCATTTCATGCCTCATCCGCGGCAGCGGCAAAAACAACAACGGCGCGCGTCCCGCATCCTTTGTTGCGCCCAGCCTCGACGGCCAGGCCGAGGTCATTGCCATCGCCCAGGCAGACGCCAACGTTCCCGTCGAATCCATTCGCTACATCGAAGCGCACGGCACCGGCACTCCGGTTGGCGACCCCATCGAATTCGACGCGCTCAAGAAAGTTTTTGAACGCAAAACGGACAGAAAGCAGTTCTGCTACATCGGCTCGATCAAGGGAAACATCGGCCATCCGACCAATGCCGCGGGCATTGTGGGATTGATCAAGACGGCGCTTGTTCTTCATCATGAGCTGATCCCGCCCACGCTTCATTTCAAGACGCCCAATCCAAGAATCGACTTTGCCGACAGTCCCTTCATCATGGCCGACAAGCTCATTCCCTTCCCCCGGGGAAAGGAGATTCGCCGCGCGGCTGTCAGTTCCTTCGGTTTTGGCGGCACCAACGTTCACGTCATCATGGAGGAAGCGCCCGTGCCCGCGCCTCGCGGCGCTTCGCGCCCACGGCAGCTTTTCCTGCTCTCCGCCCGGAGTGAAGCCGCACTGAACGCCTACAGCCGGTCGCTCCAGCAGCACTTTGCCACAGCGCCGCCGGAAGACTTCGCGGATGCGGCCTACACATTTCAAACCGGCCGCAAACAACTGGCCTACCGGCGATTCGTAGTTGCCGCAGATCCTAACCAGGCCGCAAATTTGCTAGCCAAGCCGAATCCGCTTCTCTGCGGCGCCAGGCGCTGCGATCGCAGGAAACCTCCCATCGTGTTTCTGTTTGGCGGTCAGGGCACGCAGTACGTCAACATGGGCCAGAACCTCTATCGCGATGAGCCGCTTTTTCGGGCCATCCTCGACGATTGCTGCGAGAGCCTCAAGCCGCATCTGGGTCACGACCTGCGCCAGCTTCTCTTTCCTCACATCGGAGATGAAAAGGCGGCTCAGGCCGCACTGCAAAACACCCTTTTCACGCAGCCGTCGATCTTTGTCATCGAGTATGCTCTGGCGCGCTTCTGGCAGAGCCTGGGCGTTGAGCCCATTGTCATGGCCGGGCACAGCATCGGGGAGTTCGTGGCAGCCACGCTGGCCGGCGTGTGGGAACTTGAAGACGCTCTCGGCATCGTGGCCCTGCGCGGACGCCTGATGCAGGAGCTCCCGCGCGGTTCCATGATGGCCGTCAGCAGCAGCGCGGAGTCGATTGCGAAACTTCTTCCCGCGCAACTGCAGATCGCTTCAAACAATGCACCGACGCTGTGTGTTGTGTCGGGACCGGAGGCGATTGTCGGCGAATTTCAGGCCCAGCTCGAATCCCAGAGCATCGTTTGCCGCCACCTCCATACCTCGCACGCGTTCCACTCGTCCATGATGGATCCGATCGTTGAGCCGCTGCGCCAGGCCATCGCAAAAATCAAACTGCGCGCTCCTCAAAAGGCATTTGTCTCCACCGTCACCGGACGCCCCATCACGGCTGAGGAGGCGACCAATCCGCTTTACTGGGCGCGGCACGCGCGCGCCACCGTGGAGTTTGCCAAGACCATTCACTATCTCAAGGAGCAGGGTTACGATCTGTTTCTCGAGTGTGGCCCGCGCTCCACCATGTGCTCGCTCGCGCGCCAGCAGTTCACGCCCGACCATCCCTGCACCGCCATTCCCACCTTTGGCGACACGGCTGAAAACAACACCGAATGGGAGACGCTGTTGTTCGCTCTGGGCTCTCTCTGGCAGAATGGCGTGCCCATCTCCTGGGATGCCTTCCACGCCCACGAAGATCGCCGCCGCATTCCCGTCCCCGGCTATCCTTTTGAGCGGCAGCGCTTCTGGATCGATCCAGCACCCGTCGCGGCCGCGCAGTCGCAAACCGCGGAATCCTCGCTTCTGATCGAGCGAATGGAATTCCAGACCGAGCCCTCACTTGCTCAGGCCACGCTCGCCGGCGATGCTTCAAATCCTGCGCCGGCAACGCGAAGGGATCGCATCGCTTCGCTTCTGGTTGACCTTTTGGCAGCTCTGTCAGGCCGTGAGCGCTCACAGATTCATGCCTCCTCCACTTTTATGGAGCAGGGATTCGACTCCTTGTCTCTAACCCAGGTTGCTTTCACCATTCGCAAGGAGTTCCCCACCAAGGTGACCTTCGGTCAGTTGATGAATCAGTTCCCGAATGTGGATATGCTCGCGGAACATCTTGATGCTACGTTGCCGGCCGACATCCTGACCGCGGCCCCTACCGCGCCGGCTGCTGCGCGCAGGCCTAAACTCCCGACTGAGTCACTGGGGATGAAACCAGCCAAAACGGGGAGCGCCCTCGATGAAGCCGTCGCCGTGCAGGCGCAGGTGATCGCTCGCCTGGTTGCACTGCTTGAAGAGGCCGGCGTCCATCTGCCCGTGGCCCTTGCCGCCGCCGCCGAGGCCGGCGCACCTGCGGATGCGGCAAAATCAAAAACAAATCTCCAGCGCAAGGCTGCGGCGTCTTCCGGCGCGCTCGAGGCGCCATCCACCATCCCGCAGCTCGGCATCTTCGCCTCTTCCACACTCTCCAAGAATCTGTCGGCATCGTATAACGAATCCATGACGGTGCGCTTTACCGGCAGCATCTCTGAAGAAAAGTTGACCCGCGCCCTGGAACGGCTGGTCGAGCGGCACGATGCGCTTCGCGCCAGCTTCGACGAAACCGGCCGGACCATGAAGATCACGACCCACCTGAAAAAAGCCATCCCGGTTTCCGATTTGTCGTCCATCGAACCAACGGCCGGTGCTTCGGAAGAGCAGGAAACTCGCCTCAGGAAAGTCATCGCCGCGGATACAGCTCTCCCGTTCAATCTGCCTGCGGGTCCGCTCTTCCGCTGCCAGATTATTTTGCTCGCACCCGATCGCGCGGCGGTCATTCTCACCGCTCATCATGTCATTTGCGATGGTTGGTCGCTGGACGTGCTGATTCACGATTTGTGCGCTTTCTATTCTGAAGAGATCTCGGGTGTGCCTGCTTCTCTTGAGCCGGCAGACCGTTATTTGGATTACGCGCGGGAGGTAGCCAGACGCCAGCTTTCCGATGAGTTCAAACAAGCGGGAAGCTATTGGCACAACAAATTCGCCGAGGGTTTTCCCGTCCTTGTGTTGCCAACCGACCACGCGCGTGTTGCGCGGCGCGAATTCAGAGCTCGCCGCATCGACCACTCGGTCCCGCCCTCCGTGATTTCAGGTCTGCGGTCCATGGCGGCAAAACATGGCTTCAGTTTCTTCACGGCGCTTCTTGGCTCTGTTTCAATTCTCTTCGCACGCGTTTCCGGGCAGCGCCGCTTTGTTCTGTCGCTGCCCACCGCTGAGCAGCCCGTTTCAGGCCAGCCCGGCCTGGTTGGCCATTGCGTCAATCTTCTTCCCTTCACGGTGGAGTTGCGCGAAGGCGAAGCTGTGAGCGCTTTCTTCAATCGAGTGCAAGACGACCTCGTTGCAGCTCATGAGTATTCTGTCTACACTCTGGTCAGTCTGCTTGAAGGCTTGCGCCCCGCGGCGCCCATCCCCGGCCTTTCCCCAATCTCCGCAGGATTTACCAATGTCGGCAGGTTCAGGCCCGGGCAACTTCCGCAATCCGGATTTACTGTCGATTACGATGCAAACCCCAAAGGTTTCGAATCGTTCGAGTTCTATTTGAATGCGGTCGAGTGGGAAGAAAAGGTGGACCTTCACTGCCACTTCGACGTGAAGCTGTTTGAAGATCTGACCATCCGCGAATGGCTCTCAACCCTGGCCTCCATCTTCAAGGATGTTGCCGCGGATCCATCCCGCGATGTTTTCGATCTCGCGCGGCTCGGCATCGCGGACGCATCTTCCGCTGTAGAAACGGTGTACGCGCAATTCGCAAATCGAACGGGCGATCTAAACCTTTCCCCAACTCTGCAGTCTCAGCAATCCGAGCCGATCAGCCTGCTGACGGATTCCGCCGCGGACTCCACCATGACTGAGCACCGATTGATGCAAAGTCTGCTGCCGCTTTGGCGCCGCGTGCTGGGCACGGACAAGATTGCACCCGACGACGACTTCTTTGCACTGGGCGGCAACTCGATGGCCGCGGCCCAGTTGTTCAACCTTATTCGGCAGCAGATGGGATATGCCCCCTCCCTCGCAGTTCTTTATGATGCCTCCAGCCCGCGCCAGCTCGCGGGAATTCTCAGCCGCGGCAGCAGCGCGGAGCATTGGAAATCGCTCGTCGTCATCAACAGCCATGGAGATCGCACCCCGCTGTTTCTGGTGCATGCCGCGGAAGGCAATGTGCTCTTGTATCGTTCGCTCGCAACCCATCTTGGCGCCGATCAACCGGTTTACGGCCTGCAGTCCGCGGGCCTGGATGGACGCTCTCCCGTCGATGCCCGCTTCGAACATGTGGCCAGCCGTTATATCGAAGAGATGCGCAAGATTCAACCCCATGGCCCCTACATGCTTGGAGGCTATTGCCTGGGCGGCACCATTGCGCTCGAAATGGCGCAGCAACTTATCGAGGCCGGCGAAACCGTGGGCCTGGTAGCGCTCATTGAGGATTACAACCTCCGCGCCATGCGCTGGCCGCTTTCCCCGCGCCACGAGCTCATCAATCGGCTCTTCCTCAATCCTTACTACCACCTTAAGAATCTCGTCACTGCCGAGGGCAAAGGCAAGATCGACTTCTTCATGGAAAAGCTGCGGGTCGAAATTCGCCGCGCCCATGTGTCGCTTCAAGGAGGCCTGGCAGTGCTTCGGCATCGTCTTCTGGCCAACAGCACCTCAACCCCGCCCCGCGCCAAGCTCTCCGACATCTACGACGCGGCCCAGCTCCAATATGACATCCGTCCCTATCCGGGCGAGTTGACCCTGTTTTTTGCCGAACATCACCTTGCGGGCTTCGATGTTCCTTTAGGCGGCTGGGAAGGGATTGCCGCTGGCGGCGTTCGCCTTCATTCCCTTCCATTCAGCCCCCGCGGCAGCCTCATCGAACCGTATGTCAAGCAGCTCGCCCGAATTCTACGTCACTGCCTCGACCGGGCTGTGGACGAGTCAATGACTCATTCCGATGAACGTGACTTTATGTCTCCTACCGCGGATGAGTCACTGAACCGCAGCGAGGTGGAAGCCCACCGATAAATAAGCGGCTCGACTAAGTGAGAATAGGTTGACCATTGTCTCTCGAACTCGATTACGCCTGAGATCGCATCCCGCACAGGGTCAAGCGTGCGCAATTAGATGATAGGGCCTCATGGCTCGTCCTATCATGGACTTTTCATAGTAGTGAAATGCCATTAGCGAGTTAATAAGTCGGAAGGAGCCCGCTGTTCATGAAGGAAGTGCAGACAAAGAGTCAATCTGAAGCCAGCAGGATGATGATCGACCATTTCGGATGTCCGGACGAGTTTGTCGATCTCGCGGTGCGCGGGAGCTTGTCGGCCGCCTCCGGATACTTCCGTTGTGGAAGCGACACCATCTGCTTTGGGCAGCTCTCTTCCGAAACTCCTGCAAGGACGGTAACTGAACCTCTGCACGACGCGCTGCACAATGTGACCATAAGTGGATCGGAGGTCCTGCTCCCCTTCGATCCTGCACAGGTGGTCGACAATCTCCGTCATGAGCGCTATCTCGCGGATCACGGATTAGGCAAATCAACGGGCTGGGCAGGCACGCTGATTCGAGAGTTATATTATCTGGCGCGGCCCTTCATGACGGTTGCACTGCGGAAGCATTTGCAACGGTTCTATCTGCATGACTGGAAGAAGATTCCCTTTCCCCATTGGCCGGTTGATTGCTCGGTCGAAAATACCCTCGAACATTTGCTGGTCCTCTCGATGAAGGCTCAGAGCGTCACCAGGATCCCAATCATCTGGTTCTGGCCAGAGGGCGCGCCGAGTTGTACCTGCGTGACACATGATGTGGAAGCCGAGGCAGGCTGGGATTTCTGTTCCCAGCTGATGGATCTCGACGACTCGTTCGGAATCAAGTCGGCATTCCAAATCGTCCCCGAGGAACGATACCAGATTTCGTATGACCGCCTTGATTCGATGCGCGAGCGGGGATTCGAAATCAACGTTCATGATTTGAACCATGACGGCAACCTGTTGGTGGACCGCAATGACTTCCTTCTCCGGGCCAGCGGCATAAACGACTACGCCAGGAAATTTCGTGCAGAGGGCTTCCGCACCGCTGTTTTGTATCGCAAAATTGATTGGTTTGAAGCCTTGCACTTCGCCTATGACTTATCGGTTCCAACCGTTGCGCACCTTGAACCCCAAAGGGGAGGCTGCTGCACCGTATTTCCGTTCTTCAATGGAAACCTGTTGGAATTGCCGGTAACCATGGCACAGGATTACTCGCTCTTTAACATTCTGAACGACTATTCAATCGATCTGTGGAAGGATCAGGCCACACTTATCAGGAAAAAGCACGGACTCCTGCAAATGATTGCCCACCCCGACTACCTCATTGATGAGAAGGCTCGTCGCGTATATGGCGAACTGCTTGGTTACCTATCCGACTTACGCGCCAAGGGAGAGACGTGGATCGCTCTGCCGGCTGAAGTCAACGCGTGGTGGCGTCTGCGGAGCGGCTTGAGACTGGTCGACGCAGCTGGTGGCTGGCAAATCCAGGGCGAGGGACATGAAAGAGCGAGAATCGCTTACGCCAGGATTGTCGATGACGAGATCACTTATGAATTTGAGCCATCCGCATAAAGGGCGAAAATTCCTTGCATCTCTCTTTTAAGTCCACGATAACAACCAAGGCCCCATGAATTCGCCCCCTGCGTTCTGCGGCGGAGAAACCAATCTGCGAGTTGCTCTCTGTGCATGCGTATATCCGGGCCTGCCTCGATGATCAATGACATGACGCGGAACGAAGAGTGAGCGGGCTTGACCAGGTTCTCTCCCCGGGGCGCGGCATCGATTCGCGGCCTGGCTCGCCCTCCTGCTAATGGGTCATGCCCCTTCGGGGCGGCTGAGAGGTTTCCGCGCCTGCGATTGATGAGGCGCGGCGCGAAGATACTGGGCCGGCCAGCTTGCCGGTTCTCCAAGCGCAGCTGCTGCGTGAACAGGCCAATAAGGATCGCGCAGCATCTCGCGAGCCAGGAGCACCAGGTCGGCCTCACCGTTCGCGATGATTCCATTGGCCTGCATGGGATCAGTGATGAGACCCACCGCAGCAGTTGGAATGCCGGCTTCACTGCGGATTCTCGCGGCAAACGGAACCTGGAAGCCGGGGCCCACGGGAATGCGCGCGTTGGGAACCAGGCCGCCTGAAGAGACATCCACGAGATCAACGCCATGCCCGCCAAAGATCCGCGCCAGTTCTACGGACTCATCGGCGGACCAGCCGCCGTCAGCCCAATCTGTAGCCGAGATGCGGACGAAAAGCGGCAGGTGCGCGGGCCACTCTGCGCGAACAGCATCAACCACCTCAATCGCCAGGCGGGCGCGGTTCTCGAAGCTGCCGCCGTAAGCATCCGTGCGGCGATTGGCGAGCGGCGACATAAATTGGTGGAGCAGGTACCCGTGCGCGGCGTGAATCTCGACGAAATCGAAGCCTGACGCCAGGGCCCGTTTTGCGGCGAGGGCAAATGCTCTAACCACCTGGGCGATCTCCGCCTCATCGAGGGCTTGCGGCACCGCGTAGTCGGGAGCGAAAGCCAAAGCGCTGGGGGCAACAGGCCGCCACCCGCCTTCCTCAGGCAACAGCAGGCGCTCGCCGGCAAAGGGCACTGCCATGCTCCCCTTGCGGCCTGCGTGAGCCAGTTGGATTCCGGCGTGTACGCCCTGCGAATGAAGGAAGCGAACGATCTGTTCCAGCTTGGGAATGTGTTCATCTTTCCAGATACCCAGGTCGCCACAGGAGATGCGGCCCTCGGGAACGACGGCGGAGGCCTCGAAAATCACCAGGCCGGCGCCGCCCTGAGCACGGCTGCCTAGATGAACCAGGTGCCAATCGTTTGCGAAGCCATCCTGAGAAGAGTATTGGCACATCGGCGAGACGCCAATGCGGTTAGGAAAGGTGATGGAACGAAGCTGAAAGCTCGAAACAAGTGAATGACTCATGATGAAACAATCCTAACCCGGGGAAGCGCCAGTTATAGGTGAATAGATGCCGCAAAGCGTGAACGGATGCAAGGGAAACAACTGCACCTGTGAATGACCGCAGTGAACGCGGCCATCGCGCTTATCGTTCTCCTTGAAGCGGCCCAAATTTCGCAAGGACATTGCGCCATTGGCTTTACTTCCGGTCAAGGCGAAACGCCGCGGCCTGGTAATCTCCGCGGAAATTGTCGTCCATCTCCAGACCGTGATTCATCCACCACGCTCCGCTGGCAGTCGCAGGCGTTCCAGCCTGGGCCTTGCCTTCGATCGGAGACAGAGAATACTCGGCTGCGGCATCGAGCCCCATGAGCTTCAGCCGCGGAAACCCGCGCCCCTCCTGCGTTGAATGAATGAAAGCGAAGACCACCGACTGGCTCTTGTCAGAGCGCACGGTCTGGGTTGCGGAAAACTCGCTTCCGTTGCGGGGCGAGATCAAGCGGTAGAGATCGCCTTGCACAATCGTCGGCTGCACCTGTTTGTAGGCGGCAATCAGGCGCTTGGCCGTCGCCGTCTCCTGCGGCGTCCAGAGGGTGATGTTGGCGCCGATCCCCAGCGAGCCCTGCATCGAGCTGAGCATGCGGTACTCCAGTGAGGTTGTGCGCCGGTTGAGCCAGTGCGGCGAGTCCGTCACCCAGGCCATCATGATCTGCGGCGTGTAGGCGTAGCTGAATCCATCCTGCAGGGTGAGGCGGTCAAAGGGATCGGTATTATCCGAGACCCAAACCTCATCGGTGTACTTCAGAACGCCCAAATCCACGCGCCCGCCGCCGCCAGAACAATCCTCGATCTCCACATGAGGATGCCTGCGCTTGAGCTCGGCGAGAATTCCGTAAAGATTGCGTGTGAAGTCAACGTAGACGCGCTTTTGATCCGCCGGCGGAAGCTGATCCCAGCCCGGCTCGCTCCAGTTGCGGTTATAGTCCCACTTGAGAAAAGCAATGTCGTTCTCGTTGAGAAGCTTGTCGAGGAATCCGAGAATGTAGGCGCTGACATCGGGCCGTGCCAGGTTGAGCACCAGTTGGTTGCGCTCTTCCATGCGCGGCCGGCCGGGGAAATTCAGCACCCAATCGGGGTGAGCGCGATAAAGATCGGAATCGGGATTGACCATCTCCGGCTCGACCCAAAGCCCGAAGTCCATGCCGAGCGAATGAACCTTATCAATCAGCGGTTTGAGCCCATGCGGAAACTTCTGCTGGTTCGGATACCAGTCGCCGAGACCGGCGTGGTCGTTCTTGCGCTGCCCAAACCAACCGTCGTCCATCACGAAACGGTCCACGCCGAGAGCGGCAGCTTTCTCCGCCAGTGCCATCTGCCCAGCCTCGTTCACATCAAAGCCTGTAGCCTCCCAGGAGTTGTAGACCACAGGCCGCACCCTGGGCACAGCCGGTGCTTGCGGGCCTGAGACTTCAAGCGGCAAAATATGACGCAGCTCAAAGTGGTGCAGCAGACGCGACGCTCCGCCCAGCCCATGGGCCGAGTAGCCTCCGTAAAACACTGGCGTCTCAAGCCGCTCGCCGGGATGAAGCACATAGCCGAAGTCAAAGGGATTGAAGCCGCCTGTCACTCTTACGGCGTCCAATTGATCCTGCTCGACCGTGATCCTCCACGAACCGCTCCAGGCGAGCGCGCCAAACCATACGTCCACGTGGTTTTCATCGCCGCCTTCACCTTGCAGCGCAAACCATGGGTTAGCCTGGTGCCCGGTGGAACCTCTGCGGCTCTCGATCACCCGCTCTCCGGGATGCACAGCCTCCTGGGTCAATGTCCACTCGCCTGCCCAGCGCCCGGTAAGGTAGTTGAGCGTATAGTGGGCGGCGGGCAGCGCCCAGGCCGCGGCCGCGGCTTGTTCCACAGTCACCGGCGCCGCTTCACGATTTTCAATGGTCGCGGACCGCGCCAGAATCCCGCTGTCCGGATCCATGCCGTAGTGAAGCGTTACGAAGATTTTGAGCGCGATGTCTTTCAACACGATGTCGAAGCCGTTCGGCGTGGCCGTGTGGCTCTCGTAGTGCAGCACCAGTTCGCGATTGCCGTCGGCAAACGAGACCTTCAGAGCCGGCTCGACAAACAGGCCGTTACCCCAGCCCGGATACTCCTGGGGAGTATTTGAGTAGGACGAATCGAAGGAGGCCGACTCAGGCATAGGTTCAGCCGCAGGGTAGACATCCGCAGCGCCGAGCCTTCCGCCCCAATATAACTGCTGCAACTCCCCACGCTGGTTTACGCCGAAGATATACGATGTCCCGCCGCCATCGAGCCGGAAGACCCTGGACGCGGCGTCAAAGTTGACCAGTGCAGGCTGGGCCGGCGCAACGGCGCACGCGGCCAAAAAGATAAGAACTGCCTTGAATGCCCTATGCATAGCCGGACTTGCTCCTTGGTTGATTTCGAACCGTGATGTCTTGACCGGGAATGATCGCCACGAAGGCTGCTGTTCGAATCGCTTCCGGCGCGCGGCGGCTCGAATTTGGACCAAGGCAAGTATAGAGGGTTTTTCTGCCCGTTGACCGGAAGGCGATTGAAGGGCCCGCTCTCATGCGGGGAGCGGCTCGATTGCCGGACGTGTTGCAGCGATTAACGCCCGGCCTTCCGCAATGTCTTGACGGCGGTTGCCGGCGCAGGTCCTGCCGGATCCGCGCAGGGCTTGCCGCCGCAGAGCGCGCCGGTGATGCCTTTACCCTCAGTGATCGTATAGATGCGGTCAACCGCGGGCAGCTTGATTGTCTGCTTTGGGCCGAAGGGCCAATGAATCTCAACGCTTCCCGCATCGGTGGCATCGCCCAGCCCGAAGTGCAGTCTGCGATCGTTCGATGAAATGTAGCTGCCGCTTGCCAGCACATCCTGGCGCCGGCGCATGCCGTTGGCGGACAGATAGGCAGTGGCGCAGGTGGCGTCACGGGGACCCTTGGGCCCGCCCACCAGCTTCAGCTCGACCCAGTGATGATGGTCAGGATTCACATTGCGCAGCAGCACGGGCGGGCCATCCATGCGATTGATGACCACGTCGATTTTGCCATCGTTGAACAGGTCGCCAAAGGCCGCTCCCCGCGCGGGAACAACCACAGCGAGTCCAGATCCCTCCACCGCCGGCACCAACTCGAACTTGCGCCTTTTGGTCGCTCCATCGGGAACGTTGCGGAAGAGCAATGGCCGCTCGGCGAAGGTGGTGCCCCAGTCGTGCTTGTCCACCTGCGGATAGACGTGGCCATCCGCCATGAACAGATCGAGCCAGCCGTCGTTATCGAAGTCCAGAAAGCCGTCGCCCCAGCCGACGAAGGGAATCGTGGGCTGCGCAATGCCGGCCCTGTAGCTGACGTCGGTAAAACTCACGTTGCCGTCGTTATGAAACAGGACCTTGTAGTCGTCGCCGAAGTCAGATACGAAAAAGTCGACCAGGCCGTTGTTCTCATAGTCGCCTTCGGCAATGCCCATGGACGCAATTTCGCGGCCGTCGTTATTCAGCGCGAAACCCGACAGGTAGCTGTCGTCTTCAAAGGTGCCGTCTCCCTTGTTGATATAGAGAAAATTGGGAGTCGAGTCATTGCCTACCACAAGATCAGGTTTGCCGTCGCCGTTCAGGTCAAGGAAGATCGGCGTAAAGCCATAGTAGCGCTCCTTGTCTTCCACGCCTGCCTTCGCAGTGACATCGGTAAAGGTGCCATCGCCGTTGTTATGGAATAGATGGTCGGGTTCGCCCTTCAGGCCGCGCGGGCCGCAGTTGACCTGCTCGCCGCGATACTGGCAGGCTGCGAATCCCGTGGCCTTGCTGCCGCTGACAGGCAGGCTGTCGCGGTCGAAGTGTACGTATCCCGCAACGTACAGGTCAAGCAATCCATCGCCGTCGTAGTCGCCCCATGCCGAGCCCGTTGACCAGTTGCCCAGTGTGACTCCGGCTTTTTCGGCAACGTCGGTGAAGGTTCCGTCGTGATTGTTGTGGTAGAGGCGGTTCTTTCCATAGTTGCCCACAAAGATGTCAGGCCAGCCATCATTGTCGTAGTCGGCCACGCTTACGCCGTATCCCCAGCGGTCATTGGTCACGCCGGCCTTCAGAGCTACGTTGGTAAAGGTTCCATCGTGGTTGTTGTGGAACAGGGCGGCATGAGGCGGTTCTTCCTTGCCGTCGAGCGCATTGAAGGTTGAACCGTTCACCAGGTAGATGTCGAGCCAGCCATCGTTGTCGTAGTCGAGCAGGGCAACACCCGAACCGTTGGTCTCAACGATGAAGTTCTTTTCCGGGGAGCCCATCTTGTGGCTCCAGACGGTAAGGCCGGCCTGTTTTGCTATGTCCTTAAAAACGACTGTTCCCTTGCTGACGAATCCGCCCGCGGTGATGGGCCGTTTTTGCGCATCATATTGTGGAGGTGCCGCCACACCTGCGGAAATGCCGCTCATGGTTTGATGTTGCGCCAGACACACCATGGGGAAAAGAAGAGCGGCACACAAAATGCCGGATCCAAGCGCGCGAAACCACAACAAAATGAACCCTCCACCCGGAGAGTGTAGTTTAACTGCGCGCACTGGAGGCGCGCCACCCCTGGCGCGATCTATCGTCTCGAAGCAGCGCAACCCGGGCCTGTGGCCCGCACGCACTCCATGCTGAATGGTTTAGACGGGTTACTGCCCGCGCAGTTCTCCGGTGGGCAGAAAAGCCACACCGTCAATCCTGTTTCCCGAGGCGAGCACCTCTCTCACCTGGCCGGAATTGACTCCTCCGTGCGCCGCAGCCGTCATCACCAGCCGCAACGCAACGGCTGGAGTGCTGGCGGACGGAAGACGAAAGATCCAAGGGATATTGGCCGAGGTAAGCGTCTTGTCGCCGCTGAGAGCGACAACGGGCACAAAGGTCTTCAGTGCGAGTTGCTCCGACAGATGCGCGGCATCCCGATCGAGTGCCACAATGGCCAACGCGTGTTGGTCAAGAAGAGCGTGGACGAGTGCCGTCGAGGTCACGCCCCACGACTGGCCGCTGTCCACGGGCAACAGTTTCCAGTCTCCCTGCCGTGCTCCCGCGGCCGCAAGCTGCGCCTTCATCGCGGCTGACTGGGCAACCGCCGAGGCGTGGGGGCCGAACAGCACCACGTACACCGGCCCAGCCGGAAGTCCCTTGATCCGTGGGCCCTCATAGTTCACGCCATCCTCGCCCACGCGCGCGTAGGGTGTTTGCGTCACGGCCGGCGCGGCTTGGACAGCAGCAGCATGAGGCTCGACTGGAGGTGTCTTTTCCATCGATGCAACGCGGTAGGTAATGGAGCCGTTGTGCACCGTGCCCAAGTACATGGGCGCTACGTTCTTCTGATTCGGATCGAAGACCATGTGCCCTGTGACGCCGTCGTATTGCTCAATGTCGGCCAGTGCATCGTGAATGCGGGCGCGGTTCAGTCCCGCCTTGCAGATCGACTGCAGAAGCATATTCATTGCATCATAGGCCAGGGAGGCAAATGGCTCCGGCTTCTCCTGGAAGCGGGCTTCAAAGCGAGTATTGAAATCAATCCACTTCGCATCGTTGCGGGTGGGGTCGTAGGGGAACACCGCCTCGAATCCCTCCGCCGCGGGACCGGCCTCGGCCAGCAACTCAGGTCCCAGCGTGCGATAGGCGCCGAAGACGCGCTGCTTCATGCCGGCGGCGCGCATCTGCTTCAAAATCCGCGCCGCATCTGCCTCATCGGCCCACAGCACAATTGCGTCGGCGCGCGACCCGTTGATGATTCTCAGTTCGCGCGTGAAATCCGTGTCGCCGGGCAGAAACTTTTGCTCGATGACCACGGGATGGCCCAGCCTGCGGGAGGCATCGCGGAATTTTGGGACGCCCATTCGGCCATAGCGGTTGTTCACGCGCAGAATGGCGAGCCGCTTGAGGCCAAGCTCGGTAAAGATCCGCCGGGCAAGAGTAAAGGTCTGCACACGGTCATCCTGCAGATCGGTGAAGTACCAGGGAATGTAGGTCTCAGGGATGGTGGGGTCTGTTGAGGCTGAATTCACGATGGGAATCTCAGCCTTCAACGCCAGGCGCAGGATGATGTGAGTCGACTCGGAGTTGATGGAGCCGAAGATCGCCCAGTCCCGGTCGTCGTAGATCATCTTCACGCCTTCGTTCGAGGCCGAGCCCCAAATGGTGGGGTCGGTGGGCCGATCGTCGCCGTAGACAGCTTTAGCCTGCCAGTTGTCGTAGTCGTTGTGGAGCATGAGCTTGAAGGGCTTGCCGCCGTAGCCGCCGCGAGCGTTCCACTCTTCCACGGCCAGCTGCGCACCGTGCAACATGCGCAATCCGAAAACCTTGTCGGGCGTGTGCTCAATGGGGCCGAAGAAGCCGATGCGCACCTCGGTCAGGTCCTTGGGCTCAGGGATGTCGCGTCCCGCGCCGAAGTAAATGTTGGGATGGGTATAGTTGAGGGAATAGGGCGAGGCAAACTTGGCAAAAGGGCTCAAGTCCTGCGGCTCGCCCGCATACGGCTCCACTTCGCGGTCTTTCGGCGGACCCGGGGGATGCGCCCCGCACGCGCAAACAGGCGTGCTCTGCGCTGCCCCGTACGCTGAAGCGCCGACAGCCCACATGCAGGCCGAAACCAACAACCATCCCTTGCGCATGACAACTACTCCTTTTCGCAGCCAGCCTTTTCGGTGCGGAACATGGCGATTGCCTCGATCTCAATCAGCAGCTCAGGCCGGCAGAGATGCGCCTGGATGCCGGTTGACGCGGGCAACGGATCGAGCCCCTGCTCCTTGAAGAAGGCTGTGCGCCCGGCATTGAACACGTCGTAGTCGCGATCGATGTCTCTGAGGTAGCAGCTTGTGCGCACGATGTCGTGCCAGGTGGCGCCTTCACTTTTGAGCAGGCCGGTGATGTTGTCAAACGTGCGCCGCAGTTGGGCCTGAAAATCGCCGATGTGAACGCTCACGCCGTTCTCGTCGATCGAAGCGGTGCCGGAGATCAGCAGAATCGTCAGACCGTTCAGATCGATGCGCATGCCGCGCGAAAAGGAGCTTGGCTTGGCATAGGAATAAGCTTCGTTGAGTACGCCGTGGTTGGTCATGGCACGTTTTTCGATGGCCGTGTGCGCGATGGTCTCCAGTAATTCTGCAAGTTCATTCATGTGGATGGCTCCTTATTCTTAGGGTTTTTGGCGAATTCCGTGGCTCAATCCCTTGGCGGTTGCAACCCAAATATCGTCGCCCTGGAAATCGATGCCGAGGATATAGTTGTGGGCCGGCGCGGTAGTGACTGCGACCGGCGTTACATTGCCCTGTGCGTCGCGCACCGTCATCTCCGGCTTGCCGGTGGTGAGCGAGGGGCGATAGACGGCCCAGTTGGCTCCGTCGTAATAGGCCAGGCCCTTGTCCGTGCAGAACCAGGCGCTCTTGGCGTCTACACCCTTGACGTAGTTGGTGAAGTTGGATGGAAGTCCGCTGTCTTTAGTTAGAAAATTGTGCCAGTAGCGGCCGTCATAGCGGCTGTCGCCGAAGTACGTGGCCACCCACAGAATATTGTCGACATAGCTGACCGAACTCGTAATCTCGTGAATCAGGCCCTGGTCCTTGAAGAGCACTAACTCGGTCTCACCGTCGGGGTCCTCGTACTTGTCCCAGCGGCCGGTCTTCTGATCGAACTCCAGAATGCCGCTGCCCCAGACGGCGTAGTAGACCTTGGTGGGCGTGGCGGAAACGCCATAGACCCAGATCTCAATCATGGGCGTATTGCGCTCGTTAAACAGCGACCACTGGCCGGTACGCAGGTTGAGGCGGCAGGCTCCGGCGGCCGTGGCGACCCAAACGTTCTCGCCTTCGACGGAGACGCCGTAGACCACATCGTTGCTGAGGCCCGAGTTCAACTGCGTGTAGCTGTCGATACGCCCGCCGGAGATGCGGCTGAGCCCGCCCATGGTGCCGGCCCAGACATCGCCGGTGCGTTTGTCGAGGGCGAGAGAAAGCACGGCGCGCTGCGCGAGGCCGTCGCTGGTGGTGTAAGTCTTCCACTTGTGATTCTCGTAAACCGCCAGACCGTTCTCAGTGCCCGCCCAGATGCGGTCCCCATCGACGAGCACGGCGAAGACATGATTGTCCGGCAGTCCATTGGCGGTGGTGAAGTTTTCAAAGCGGTAGCGCGGCAGCTGGGGCGGCGCGAGCGCTTGCGGGGCGCGCGGCTTTGGCGGTTGCGCGCCGATTGCTCCGGCGGCCAAGAGCGCCGCGATCAGCCCCAGCGCGGAGATTGCGAGTCTGTTGCCTGTCCGGATTTTCATCGCGTCCTCAGGTATTCAACCAGGTCGTTGAGTTCGTCCTTGGTCAGGTCGTTCGTTCGGCCGTGCTTGTCGTTGGGGTTGAAGACGGTCCATATCTCTTCGAGCGTGCGCGCCGATCCGTCGTGAAGGTACGGCGCCGTGAGTGCAATGTTCTCGAGTTGCGGTGTGTCCAGCAACCCGGAGTCGTCCGTCTCCTTCTTGGTGCCCACGTCGAAGGACTTCTGAATCGTGCCCTTGGGCCCGCTATGGCAGTACGAGCAGCGGTTTGCCAGCGGAATCGGATTGCCAAATCTGTCGGTAGCGCGCGCAAAGATTGCCTGGCCGCGTTCCTGGGCGGGAGTAAGCGTGCCGTCAGTCAGGCGCCAGCGATTGGGGCGCGCGGGAAGGCTTCGAATGTAAGTTGCCAGGTCTGCCAGCGTAAGGTCGTCATAGGTTTCCGAGCGCCAGAAGTATTTTTCCGTTCGCGGCCCGCACTCGGTGGGAATATCGGGGTTGCCTCCATTCCACTTGAAGGGCTCGGTGCCTTTCAGCGACTCGAGCGGGCGGTTGTCTACAATGTTGCGCCCCATCCCGTCAGGTTCCAGGTCCCAGGTGAGGTCGTCGAATGTGGAATCGATATGACAGTTCGCACAACCGATCTGGCCCTGAAAGGACTGGTCCGCGGTGTAAAAGGTCTGCTCGCCATGACGCAACACAGACAACTGCCTCGAACCTTCAAGCGGAATCGTAGACAGCAGGCGATTGCTGCGCGTGTCGATCACGCTCAGCGTGTCTTCAAGCCGGTTGGCGACAATGAGTCTGCGGCTGTCGCCCGTAAGCGCCACTGCACGCGGGTCGTGGCCGACGGCGATGCGCGTGATCACATAATTGCTGCTCGCGGACAGGTCCTCAACAAAAGGCCCGTGGTGGCCGCGGATAAACGCAAGCAACCGCGGCAAGTCAATTGACGTCACCATCTCGGAGCCGCCTGAGGTGACAAAGATGCGCGACTTGTCCGGCATGATGGCCACGCCGAAGGGACGCGCTGCGTAGCGCTCCAGCTCGTCGAGTGGAACCTCCACTGGCTTGTTGCCCACGTCGGCTCCAAACAGCGTGAGCGTATCGGCGAAGGCGCCGCCATGTTCGAGGTGCGCCAAGGGAACAAGGTTCTTGGGGTACAGTCCGGCGGCCACGCCGAGGCGGCCATCGGCAGAGAACGCCACGTGGAAGACGCCCGCGATGCCGTGCAGCGGAATTCGATCGACAACCACGGCACGCGCCGTGTCGATCACCGTAATCTCCGACTCCGGAACAGTGCGCGCAGGCGCGGAGTTGGGATAAACGTGTGTGACGTAGAGACGCTTTCCATCGGGCGAGAGCGTCATGTAGCTGGCCCCGTTGCCGGCCGCCAGCCGCTTCACCTCTGCCCCTGTCTGCGCGTCGAGCACGGCCACATCGTTCGAAATTCGATTGGCCACAAACAGGTACTTGCACTCGCGATCCTCAATCACACTGGAGGGCTCAGCGCCCACGGGCCATGTGGCAACCACTGCCATTGTGCCGGTATCGATCACCGAGAGCGTGTCGTCCCATGTATTTGCGACAAACAGGCGGCTGCCGTCAGGGGAAAGAGAAAAGCCCCGCGGAATGTGGCCCACAGCGACATTTCTGATGGTTTTGAAACTCGCGGCATCAAGGACTCTGACTTGGTCGCTTCCCTGGCAGAGCACGTAGAGCCGCGCTCCATCGTGCGAAAAGAGCACCTCGACCGGAGAGGCGTAGATGAGGGAGTCGCCAACCCGGCCCGTGGAGGACGCCTGCACGATGTCGCTGCTCGAAAATGTGGCGCGCAACAGAGCCCCGGCCAGAACCGCAAGCAGGGTGAACATGCCGGCACGCAACCTAGTCTGAATGGACACGCTCACTTCGGCTCCTCCACCGTAAGAACGCGATCGACCGGCTGCTTTTCGACCGTCTGTTCGCGGCCGCTGGGCCAGTGAACCAGGATCTTGTCCACCGTGGCAGCATCGCCGAGCCCAAAGTGCAGACGGCCGTCGTTTTGTGATAGATAACCGGAACTCGCCACACGCTCTTCCATGAAGCGCTTGGCTCCCGTGAACACTTCAACGCGTGCGCCAATGCCGTCGCGGTTGCTTTTTGTGCCGACCAGCTTGATCTCTAACCAATGCCCTTCATTTTTTGAAATATTGTGTACCAGCGTGCCCGGGGCACCGAGATTCACCACGAAGGCATCGACCTTGCCGTTGTTTTCGTAATCGGCGAAACACGCGCCTCGCGCCGTTGTGCGCGTGCTCAAAACCGCTCCGGCATCCCGTGATACATCCTGGAATTGCCCCTTGCCGAGCCCGCGAAACAGGGTGTGCTCCTGCGGTATGAGATGAATGAGCCCGCCGTGAAAGATAAGAATGTCGAGCTGCCCGTCGTTGTCGAAGTCATAAACGCCGCTGCCCCAACTGACGTATTGCGCGTTGGCCTGGGAGATGCCGTTGGATGCGCCCTCGTCGTCAAAGCTCAGCTTTCCCGTGTTGCGCAGGTAGCGGTTGTAGCGCCCATCGGTGACCCACAGGTCCAGCATGTCGCGATTCTCGAAATCGGCGAAGACCGGGCCCATCGATGAAGTCGATTCGCCGTTCTGGCCGTAGGCCGTGCCGGTATCGTTGGCGATTTCCTCGAAGGTGCCGTCGTGCTTGTTATGGAAAAGAAAGTTTTCGGTGCGGTCGTTGGCCACGTAGATGCCATCCCATCCGTCGCCGTCAAAATCCGCCGCTGTCACGCCCATCGTGCGCCCAACATAGGCGCTGATCCCCGATTTATCACTGACATCGGTGAAGGTTCCGTCACAGTTGTTATGGAACAGTTTGTTGGTTTCCCCTTCGTAGTCCAGCGGTCCGGGATAATTGTCCGCTGCGTAAAAGGCACGGTACTTGGGATCGAATTTGACGTAGCGGCCCACGAACAAGTCGACGCAGCCGTCCTTGTCGTAATCGAGCCACGTGGAACTGATCGACCATCCGTCCACCTTGATGCCGGCCTTCTCTGTGACATCAGTGAAGTGGCCGTTGCCGTCGTTGTGATAGAGAATCACCTTGCCGTAGCCGGTGACCAGGAGGTCTTCGTAACCGTCGTTGTCGTAGTCGGCCGCGGTCACGGCGATCGAATACAGGTCGGGATTGAGCCCCGACTGCTCCGTCACGTCGGTAAAGTGGCCGTTGCCGTCGTTGCGATAGAGATGGTTGTGCGGCAGCGGGTCAGGCTTGACCTTGAGCGGGTAGGGATGCATCGAATCGTCGAGCGGACGGCCGTTCACCACGTAGAGGTCGGGCAGACCGTCGTTGTTGTAGTCGAACCAAATGCATCCTGCGCCTGTGCCCTCCAGCAGCGATCCAAGCTGGGCCGATCCGAAGCTATGAACAAAGTCGATGCCCGCCTTCGCGGTGGCGTCCTCAAACTGAATCGCGGGAGTCTGCGCGGCGTGAGCCGGGGCTGGTGCTGAAGCGGCCTGCGCCGCGCGCGCGGTTTGCGTCGCGGCTGCCGAAGCAAGTGCCATAAGAAAAAGAAATCGAAAGGTCTTGATCATCTCAGCGGCCCCCCGCTACGGTTTTCATTGCGCCGGATGTCTGACCGGAAGAGGTCAGGTCAACCGGCGTCGTGGTGCGCAGCAGTACGCCAGGCACGCGATTTTCCGCAGCGCGCTCCGGCCCGGTGTGGCAGCCGACGCAGATGCGCTGCTCGCCGCCGCGGGCCCAGAACCAGCCGCGCTCCTGCCGAAGCACAGCCCCTTTGGCATCCAGCAGCGAAAAGCGAATGGGCCTGTCACCCGGAACCTTCACGAAAAAGGAGCCATCGTGCTCAACCGGCGCGGTGCCCATCGCAACCGCCCTGCCCGCGGCATCCTGCATCTCAAGCCGCACCGCAGCGGGCGATCCCTTGAGGACGCCATCGCGCGAGAGGCGGGCATCGAGAGCGAGCAGGTTGGCGTAGTTCCAAGGGTGCAACCCTGAAGGATGACGGTTTGGCCTTACGCGCGGCGCCAGTAGAACCGGATCAACCAGATTTTCGCCGCTCAAAGAGAACACGGCTTGCAAGGTGCGCTGCGCAGTCTTCGGCGAACTCTCCAGCTTGAGCAACTTGATTGCGTAGGATTCGCCCGCATGTGCGCGCGCGCTCACCAGCCATGCGCCTGAAGGCATCTCCGCAATCGAGCCCGCATACTCCGCCGCGGGCGCGGCAATGGCCTGCTCGTGCGCCAATGGCGAGGTAAACCGCGCCAGTGAGGTTCCGTGCGTGAAGACCACATCGCCCGAAGCCAGTTGCCGGCCGCCCCAGCGCGCCCTTCCGTGATCGCACCGGTAAGACTCCACTCCGGAACCATCGGCGTAAACCAGGTACAACTCCGGCGTCGATCCTGAACCAAGCGGGAATCCGGATTCAAACAGGATGCGGCCATCCTTCAGGACGTCTGCCGGAAACGTACTTGATTGCGTGTATGCAAGGGGCAACAGGCCGGGACCTGTGGTTGGATTCAAGAAGCGGGCATTGATTTCGTGGCCGTCGGGCCCTGACTCCAGTTGAAAGCCGTGCTGCGTGCGCTCGGCCCAGACCATGCGGCCGCCGGGCAAATACATGGGGCGCTCGGCGTCGGTCGAGGTCGCAATTACTTTCCGAACCGATCGATCCGCAAACGTCATCTCCCATATCTGCCAAGGATCGCCAGCATTCCGTTTTCCGGAGAACAACACCGTTGCGGCGTCAAAAGAAACATTGGCGTCCGAGGTGGCAGCAAAGCCCGGCGCCAGCGTCTCGGCCTTGCTCTCATGCACCAGCTTGAGTTGCGCGCCTTTGGGAAACCGCTCCTGTCCGCGCAGTTCAGCCAGCGGCGTGTAGACAGGAGCTGACGTCACAATGAAGTTGACGCCGGGATTCTGAGCCGGATCGGAGGCAAAACTGCAGATTGGCAACAGCAACGCCGCATAAACCAGGACCCGAAGTACCGTGGCCCGATCCCTCATCGAGCAGCCTCCAGGGAGCAAGCATCGGCATCCACTTCCGACGCCAGCCCGCGCAGCGCAAGGTAGGGTTCGAGCGATGCCATCATCGCGTCAAAGCCGGCGAAATCGAGCGATTGCTCGCCGTCGCTCCAGGCCTTGTCAGGATCGGGATGGACCTCTACGATCAGCCCGTCGGCTCCGGCGGCCACGCCCACCCGCGCCAGCGCGGGCACCAGTTCGCGAACGCCTGCCGCGTGGCTGGGGTCTGCAATCACCGGCAGACGCGAAATCTCTTTGAGCAGCACGATGGCCGCCGCGTCGAAGGTATTCCGCAGGTCCGTCTCGAAGGTGCGAATACCGCGTTCGCACAGAATGACATTGGGATTACCGTTGTCGAGGATGATCTGCGCCGAGAGCAGCAGGTCAGCCACCGTAGCCACCATGCCGCGCTTGAGCAGAATGGGCCGGCCGGAGCGGGCGGCCTCCGCCAGCAGCGAGTAGTTTTCCATGCTGCGGGAGCCGATCTGCAGAATGTCGGCGTACTCGGCCACCATAGGCACGTCGCACTCCGACATAACCTCAGTAACGATGGCCAACCCGGTGCGCTCGCGCACGCGGGCCAGCATCCTGAGTCCCTCGAGGCCGAGACCTTGAAATGAGTAGGGGGAACTGCGCGGCTTGAAGGCTCCACCACGCAGAATGCGCGCGCCTGCGCGGCGCACATGACTGGCGATCTCCATCAACTGGGATTCGGTTTCCACCGAACATGGCCCAGCCATGGTGATAAACTCGCTGCCGCCAACTTCGAAATCGAGCACCGGCACAATCGTGTGCTGGTGGGCCGAGTCCTTCAGGACACCGGGAGTCTCGGCAAATCTTTCTTGCCAACTTGCACGCACCCTGTGCGCTCCGTTTCTGGGGAAGCGGAAGAGACAGATTACCGCTATTGCGGATCGTGCGCCTCCATCAAAAGGTGGAGACCTGGGAATCCCTGGAGCACGGTTCGGTCTTTTGATTGAGAGACGCTGGGCCGGCTGGGCGGGCTCAGGCGCAAGCCATCGGCGGCGGCCGGTATCCGAACGCCTTATCGACAATGGATGCAATCGCAAGCGCGGTCTCATCGTGATAAGGAGGCGCCACAATCTGCACGCCGATCGGCAAGCCCTCAGGCGAGCGGCCCACTGGAGCCACCGCCGCCGGCGCGGCCAGGGTGTTGAACCATTGCGTGTGCCGCCAGGCGTCAAGGTACTCGACGGCGCGGCCTTCGATATTCCAAACTCGCTCGCCGTGACGGAATGCCGGAATGCTGGCCACCGGGCACAGCAGCACCGGGTGCTCGCGCATCTCGTCGAGCATCCTGATTCGCAACAGATCGAGTTCCGCCCACGCATCAAGCAACTGCGCTGCAGTGAGCGGCGCCACCGACTCCGCAATCGATAGAAACTCCTTGAAGATGGGGCTCAACTGGTCAGCCTTGCCCGCTATCTCCGGGGCGTAGAACATGGCGCCGCATTGGACAAAGAGCTTCCACCACAGCTTGCGCAGCGGCTCAAGGGAACGGGGCCTAAACGGCTCCACGCGAAAACCTGCATCGCGCAAGACGGCAGCGGCGCTGTTCACCGCGGCGCGCGTCTCCCGTGTCACAGGCGCGAGGCCGTCGTCTTCAAAAAAACCGATCGCATTACCTCGCAGTTGATCGAGGCTCGGTTCGCGCATCTCGACCGGTGGACTCGACGGATCGAGCGGGTCCTGGCCTCCGAGTGTTCGAAACAGAAGAGCGACGTCCTCCATGGTGCGCGCCATGGGGCCAATCGCGCCCAGCACAGAAAACGGGCCCACGCAGGGCGGAAGATGTCCGCGGCCAGGAAAGCGTCCCGGTGTGGGCTTGAACGAACAGATGCCGGTAAAGTGCGCGGGCACCCGCACAGAGCCGCCGCTGTCGGAGCCGAGGCCCGCGGCAGACATTCCCGCCGCAATGGCTGCCGCCTCGCCCCCGCTCGATCCCCCCGGAGACCGTTCCAGGTCCCACGGATTCAAGGTTCGCCCATGCAGCAGATTCGCGGTCTCATACGCCATCAGAAATTCCGGACAGTTGGTCGTCCCCAGAATCAAGGCTCCCGCAGCCCTCAGCCGCGCCACCACCACCGCATCTTCGGCAGGAACCTCGCCGGCGTGAAGAAGGCTTCCGATTTCGCAACGATAGCCGGCAGTGGAAATCGAAGCTTTGATGGTGACCGGCAAGCCATGCAACGGGCCACGCACAGCCTTGGCGGCATCCAATTCCCGCGCCTGGGCTCGCACGCGATCCGCGTTAAAGTCGACCAGCGCGTTCAGCGCGGGGTTCAGCCGCTCGATTTGCCGGATGTGCGCCTCGGCCAATTCGACCACCGAGAGTTGACCGGTGCGCACAAGCTCACGCTGCTTGACGGCCGAAGCCAGAACAACGTCGTTCCCCGGCGCAGCCTCTTTCATTGATGCGTTCCTGGCGCGCCAGCGATCGCTCCATCATCCTTCGGCGTCGAGGCTAATTGCTGATAGCTGAATCGATAGGACCGCACCGGCTCGCCGGAGTCGAAGCGGTCGTTCCAGTTCAGCCGATAGCCGAGAGCCGCCGCATCGTCAGGATACTTTTCTCCCGCTGGATACGGATATGTGCTCATACCGTGAAACGGCAGTTGCGCCACGGTAAAGGGCGACGCATCCCACCAGTCCATGTCCTTCACAAATCCGTTGGCATAGAAAAAATAATCGCGCTTCCAGTTTGGAGGCAGAGCAGGCAGTGAGGCCGTGTTGAATTCGGCCGCAATTTCTTCTCCGCTGCCGAAGATGGCATAGCGGTTGTCGATGCCCTCAACCAGCGGCGTCACGTCGCCCATGCGGGTGTAACTGCCACGCTGATGTTGAAAAGGCCCGGTCAGGCTCACGCGGTCATAGTCATAATCCAGGTCACCGGGACTTGCGCCCTCAATCTGCGTTGGATAACCCCTGAAGCGCAGCGTTGCCTGCGCCAGCGGAATCTCCTCAGTGCGTGCCTCGGCATGCTCGCTCTGGTCAATGCGCACCTGGTCCCAGTAGATCTGCAGGTTTGTCGCCAGCCGGATGCGCCGCGTGCCTGCGGGCAGCTTCCCGGTCAGGTCCACAACGATGGTGCGCTCAAGCCCCGCGGGAAATCCGGTCTCGCCCGGAATACGCTGCCATGACCCGTTGGCCAACTGCGCCTCGACATACGGCGAAATCGGCTGCACTCCGGCCTGCCACGCCGCATAGAGCGAAGTCGCGCTGAAGTAATTCACATAGCCGGTCATCAGCAGGCGCAGAGGTGCGTTGGCCTTCACCTCGCCCAGGTCAAGCGTAAGCATGTGCAGATTGGCGAACCCGTCGTAGGGCTGGGTTGTGAACCCGCCGGCAAAGCGATGATCGCGCTGGCTGATCTCGCCCAACACATCGCGCCCGTTTCCGTCCCATGCGCCCACAGGCAAATGCGTATCGCTCGAGGCCACCACGCGTCCCGAGGCAAACGGCGGATCGTCGAGGAACCGCTCGTCGGGATTCACCTCTACATTCTCGGGATGATCGACGGCAACCAGCCGAAGCTGATCGATGTAGTTGACCTCCTCCATCGGCTCCATGAAGCGCAAACTCACCTTGCCGTTTACCGGCTCGACATTTGCGCCATCCACCTTGATCCACTCACCGGGGTTGGGAATGTTGCGCCGCGTCGGGGTAAACCAGTGGCCCACGACCGCCGCGCCGATCACGTCGGTCACCAGCTTATACTTGCTGCCATTCCACGCGAACAACACCGGGCAGGAACTGCCCCTCCGGTCAGCCTCTTTCATGGCAATTACCGGTGTGTGCGGCAAATCGATCTCGTCCTGCAGGACTCCGGTGGGCCACAGCATTCTCAACAGGTCGATGCCTTGCGCGTCGCCCAGGCCCACCAGGATCTGCGGCGCAGCCTGCGTCTGATAGCCTGAAGCGCCCGCCAGTTCCCACTTTTGCCAAAGACCGTTCGCGAACACTTCCACTTTCACGCCCAGCGCCGTCTTGTTATCGGCGTACCCGGTTAGGTCGAGGCGCACAAAATGATTGCGGTTGGCGCCCACATTCCTCAGAACCACGGGAGGGGCGTTGAGCTGGGTCACGATGAGACCGGCCGCTCCGTCGCCATTCACATCGGCGGCAATCAGTCCCCGCGGCGCGCGCAAATGCAGGCTGTCCAGGCCCAGCGCGTGGCTCACGTCCTCAAAGCTGCCGTCGCCGCAATTGCGAAAGACGCGCACCTCCGGTCCTGCCTGCGTATCAACGATGGCGGCAAGGTCAATCCAGCCGTCATTATCAATATCGATCGGCGTCAGTCCCCATCCGCGCAAAGCGCCACGCAAGGGCAGATCAACGCGTTTGAAAATCCGGCCCGCATGGTTGGGAGCCTCCACGTTGCGCCAAAGCGTGAGCCCGGGAGCGCCCGCGTGGGTAACGGCGATGTCCATCCAGCCGTCCTTGTCGAAGTCGAGGACAGTAATACCCACCGTGGGCGGCAGATTCCCGCCATCATAGAGCGGTTGCGTCGGATACTTTCCTTCGCGCGGATTCATATAGATCAGCGGCGACGGTCCGCTTCCGGTCAGCACCAGATCGACGGCGCGATCGTTATTGAAGTCTGTGAGGATAGCCGCAGCCGTCCTGCCGCTACCTCCAAATCCCGTCTGCTCGGTCCATTCCGTAAATGTCCCATTTCCATTGTTGCGCCACAAAACATTGGGCGCATCCCCCGGCTTCAGCGGCTCTCCGGTCAACAGCAGATCCAGATCGCCGTCGTGGTCGTAGTCGACAAATGTAATGCCCGAGGGCCGGTTGCGCGGTGCAAGACCCGACTGGGCCGTTACATTTTTGAATTGTCCATGCCCAAGATTGCGAAACAGAAACACAGCGTCGTCGAGCGCCACCGCCAGATCGTTCAGCCCATCTCCGTCGAAGTCGCCAACCGCGCATGCCACCGCGCGGCCGCTCGCGTTCAAGCCGGCGGCTTTTGCATCCAATGTCTCGAAGCTGCCGTCGCCACGGCTGCGCAGTACGCGGATTGCCTCTGCGCCCGACTGCATCAAAACCAGATCCATGTGACCGTCGCCTGCTACATCCATCATGCAGGCGCCGCCGGTTTCGGTTTCCGCAAGCCCGGCTGCCCCCGGCGTTGCGGGCGCCCGGCTTTCGGCAAGAGGCGGCTGCGCCACAAGCCGCACCGGAATCATGGCGCGCCCTGCCACTCCCTTTTGCTCAATCGGCGTAACCGTCGAGTAGTGTCCCTGCTCCCCGTAGCTCAATCCGATGGGCGCGCCGATCTTGGTGCTTGTCAAATGCTGAAAGCGGCTGAAGTGCTCCCGTGCCTCAGGAATGTGACCTGTCCGCTGGAATGCGCGCGCCAGCGCAAACTCGGCCGACGCATGAAGCGGGTTGAGCTCCAGCGCATGATTCAGGATGGGGATGGCCTTGTCGAACTCCTTCATCTCCCCGTAGCAGACGGCCTCATAGTAAATCGAGTCCGCGTCTCGGGGATCGATCTTCTCCGCCTTCTGAAAAGAGGCCAGCGCCGGCTCGAGCTCGTTGCCGGCGTGTTGCGCCAGCCCCAGGTTATACCAGGCCTGCGCGCTGTCCGGATCAAGCGCGATGGCCTGATTGAGCACCTTCTTCGCGTCGTCCAGCTTTTGCAGCGCCATCAGCGCGATGCCTTCGTTGATGGCCGCCTGGGCAAGCTTCGGATCTTCCTGGAAAGCCTCGGCAAAGGTCTGGGCTGCGCGATCGGTAAACTGCTGGCCCATCAGCGCCACGCCCCGGTTGTTCAGCCGCACTGCATCTTCATTGCCCCGCGCCGCCGCGCTCGAAGACAGCGCGAATCCTGCAAGAAGCATCGGCACAAGGGTCCCGCTCATTCGCATAGTTATCATCCCCAAAGCGCATGTTCCGCATTGATACGCAACCCTCCAGTGTACGCGAGCGACAGGGGGAAGGTCGGCGTTGTCTAAATCGTAGTTTTCAACGGATGTTTTTCTCGTGATTCGCTTTGGCCGCGCGCGTTTCGCTCGATCCTGCGGCTGCCCGCACGATCTCCGCTATTTTTGCTGCTTGTCGCGGCAGGAATGCAGGTAGGCGATGAGGTCGTCGATCTCCGACGGCTCAAGAATATTGCCGAAGGCCGGCATCACCTTGCTGCCGTTCACAATCTGCGCGCGAAGCGCGTCCTGGTTCTTTCTTCGGCCCACGCCCGAGAGGTTCGGGCCCCTGGTGCCCCCGACATTCCGGATGGTGTGGCAGTGTTGGCATCCGCTGGCGGCAAAAACCGCTGCACCGTGCGCCCTCTGGCTCCGCGAGGATGCATAGAGCGATGCGGAGAGCCCCAGCAGCAAGAATGGGACGAGCAACAATTTCATTGTCCGGAACCTGGGACAGCCGCAGGGACAATCTCCCCGTCCGCCCTGTGAATATGCCATGGAACGCTCTCCGCCGTGATCTCAGGGTGCGTGCGCAGAAACTCCAGGGCGTAGGTGTTGGCTGTCGGGTCGTCTTTCTGGTCAGCGAATGCGGCCGCTTCCTGGGTTGCCTTATCCATCATGCCCAGGCGTCGATAGACGATGGAGAGAATGTAGTGCGCCGCGAGGTCGTCGGGATCGATGCCTTGCAGGGCTACATACTCCTGGCGCGCCTCCTCATACTTGTGCTGTTGATAGAACGAGAAGCCGAGTTCGCGGTGCGCGTCGCGGGAACGCGGAAATTGCGCGATGACTTCGTGCAGATCGGCGACGGCCGCGTCCATGTTTCCCTGAATCCGCTCCACCAGGGCCAGGTAATAAAGTGCGCGCGCATTTTTTGAGTCCAACGACAGCGCCTTCATCAGGTGGCCGCGGGACGAGTCGTACCGTTGCCACGAGTATTCGGCAATGGCGAGGTTGGTGTAAGCGTCGGGATAGTCGGGACGCAACTCAGCGACGTGCTCAAACGCGCGGTCGCTTTCGGCGTATTGCTGCGCATCGAGCAACCCTATTCCATAGTTATTCCAGCGCATCCACAACGGATTGTCGGCGGGATCGGGAGGCGTTGCCGGATTGGCGCCAATCGCCAAAGACCGCGTCCGCGACGCCATCTCCACCACCGGCAACTGGTAGTGCTTTGGAAACCCAAACTCAATGAAGTGCTGATTGAAGCGGCGATAGTCGACCTTGGCCGTGATCGTGATCGGGCTCGATGCGCCGGCGGGCACTTTGAATCCATATCGCACAATCTGCGAGCGGCCTGAGATGATCGTATTGTTGAAGGCGACGATGCGCGTATCCCACACCTGGTGGAGATCGTTCAATGTGCCCGCATTGTTTACCAACCTGTTGGTAAAGCTGTGTGCGCCGGGATCGAGCGTGTTGTCAGGCTCAAGCGCGCCGGAGTGCATCAGCGTGCGGCCGGCTGCATCTTTCACGTCGAACTCCACCCAGCTCTCGTAGAAATCGCGCTGTTCCGGGACGTGGTTGTGCGCGATTCCCTTGTTCTGGATGACCACCGAGACGACCAGGTCGTCGCCGGGTGCAACGTCGACCGGGGTGCTGCCCAGCGGCGCTTGAATCTTGCCTCCGTTGCGTTCGATTCCGAAAATATCCACGTTGAAGACGCCATTGCGCAGAAAGGCAATGGTCTTCTCCATCTGCTCGTCATAGCCGTAGAACTTTGCGATCGCTGTATTGGCGCCGAGCCAGCGATGCGACATGAGCTTGCCTGCCTCGGCCCCGTAGTCAAGCGCCTCGATGGTCTGGGAAGGCATGTGGCAGGTCTGGCAAGTTGAAACCTTGTCCTTCACATAAAACGGCAGCGGCGACTGCTTGGCGAAGGAAGACTGCTGCCACTCGTCGGAGAGAAAAATGGCGCGTTGCCATTTGTAGCCGTTCAACATCCGGGGCAACGCGGCCTTGTGGCATGCGGCGCAAAAATCGCTGGTGCGGTAAAAATCTTTCATCACCGCTTTCGAATGGCGGTCGAGATGCGCAAGGATTTCCCGGTCAGAAACTTCGCCGTGGATGGGCTTGCCGTCCGCATCCACCAACACCGCCGGTTCGGCCAGCACATAGCTGCCCGTTCCGCGCGCATCCACCTTCTGGATGGAGTGGCAAACGCTGCAGGTGATGCCGTCCGCATCGAAATGCCTATCGATCGGCGAACCTTTGGTGAGCGCGCCGGAAACCAGTGCGGTGGGATTGTGGCATCCTTCGCAGTGGCGCGTGAATTGGATGCCCTTTTCGTCCCGAAGCAGGTTGGTGTTCTTGATATACCAGGGAGCGCGGAAAGAGTTGGCATGGGCCGTCTGACGCCACTCCGCATACGCTTCCTGATGGCAATGCCCGCAGTATTTTGCGGAAAGGAAGCTTTTCGAATCGATGAACTGGCCGGTGTCGGTTGTGGCGTTCGAGGGAAGAAACGGCCGATCGGCACCGAAGTCGTAGTTGTAGTGCTCGGCGACTTTCTGGGAATATTCCGCACGTTGTTGGGCCGTATCGTCCTCGGCATGTGCTGCTAAAGGCACGAAGGCCATCAGAGCGCAGACGACGCAGGCCAGCAGAAAGCCTGCAGACATGCGCGATTTCAGTTGGGGAAAGTTGTAGGGAAGCATCGCGTTAGCGATTCTACCGGCAACGAAAAGGAAATAGCAACGTGCATTGGATGCGAACAAATCTCCACCTAAAGTCGTAGCGCCGGTTATGAACTATGGGGTGTGGCCTCCATCGAAAGGTGGTTGTTTCATGCTGCAACTCTCTGTCATGCTTCTGTTGTTTCTCCCCATTCAAATAGTCGAGGTCACTATGCAACTCAGGGCTCTTCTGCCGATCACTCTTGTTGTGTGTTCCGCATCTCTTCCGGCGCAAAACAGCTTTGCCGGCCGGTGGGAGCAGCGCGCGACGCAAACCCAAAGCAAGCAGCCGCGATGGCCGCCGCCCCTGGTGACCACGTACGTGGGATTGATCAGGTGTACCGGGCCGATTTTATTCGCCAGACGGCATCCAACCACGTTGAAACCTGGAACCTGGACGGCGGAAAGGGCCTCAACCTGATTCCGGCTGCGAATACCGAACTGGACATCAACCTGCCGGGTTTTTACAAGCACAGCACACCTGCGGTCGTCGATGGCGCCGGCGATGTGTCGTTTGTTTTGAAGTATCGTGTTCTGGCCGGAAATGAAAAGCGCGGCAGCTACGTCTTGAGCTCATTTTTGTCGGCGACCATCCCGACGGGAAGCTACAAGAACGGCGCCGCCGATGCCACGGTGTCTCCGAACATAGGGGTGGGCAAGGGTTTCGGTTGGTTCGATGTGCAGAGCACGATCGGCGGGAGTATTCCTGTCATGGACACCGCAACCCTGGGGCGCACCATCGGCTGGAATACGGCGGCGCAGGCGCACTTCGCAAAGTACTTCTGGCCGGAGGTCGAGATCAATTCGACGTTCTATAAAGGCGGCCCGAATGACGGCAAGAACCAGACGTTCGCTACACCGGGTCTGCTTGTGGCCAGAAAATTTCGGCCGGGAGACAGCAAGAGCCGCCTGGCCGTTTGCGTGGGCGCGGGCGAGCAGATTGCCACCAGCAAGTTCCACTCTTACAACCATGAAATCGCGGTGACCACCAGGCTGCTGTTTTAACCAGCGCCTGAACGCCTGCGCGCGGGCCGCCGCGCGCAGGCGAACTCCTACTTCCCGCTCCCCTCGGTAATCGTCACGATCCGGTCCACTTCCGGCACAGTGAAATGTTCCACCTTGCCGCCCGGCCAGTGCACTTCGATGTCGTCCACTTTGGTGGCCTGTCCCAGACCGAAGTGCGGCCGCGGATCGCTGGTCGAGCCGTAGCTTCCGCCGCTCAGAACATCCCCACGCTGCTTCATCCCGTCGGCGCTCACATACACCGTTGCGCCCACGGCATCGCGAGGACCCTGGGGACCGGCCACCAGCTTCAATTCGAGCCAGTGGTTGTTGTCCGCGGAAACATTGCGCAGCAGAACCGGGTGGCCGTCCATGACGTTAATCACCGCGTCCATTTTGCCGTCGTTGAACAGGTCGCCCACGGCCAGTCCGCGGCCCGCGATTACGTCGGAAAGTCCCGATCCCGTGACGGCCGGAACCACTTCGAATTTTTTGCCGCCCAGGTTGTGAAACAGCATCGGCCTCTGCGCCCAGCTCGTACCCCACGGCTGCTTGTCCACCTGCGGATAGACATGCCCGTCCGACATCAACAGATCCTTCCAGCCGTCGTTGTCGTAATCAAGAAACGCGGTGCCCCAGCCGAGAAACGGCACCGAGATTTCCGCGATGCCCACCTGGTAGCTGATGTCGGTAAAGTTCGCATCCCCTTCATTGCGATAAAACGGCTTGTAGTCGTCAGAAAAAGTGGTGTCGAAGACATCTTCCATGCCGTTGTTTTCAAAGTCGCCCGCCGCAATGCCCATCGTCGCCGTCTCGCGCCCCGCTTCGTTCAGCGCGTAGCCCGAGGCATAACTGACGTCCTCGAAGGTGCCGTCGCCCTTGTTCAGGTAGAGATAGTTGGGTGTCGAGTCGTCGCCCACCAGCAGATCGACCTTGCCATCGTTGTTGATGTCGACGAACAGCGACGTCAGCCCGTAGTAGCCAGGCGCATCGGCCACGCCGGCTTTTGCGCTCACCTCTGTGAACGTACCGTCGCCGTTATTGTGAAACAGATGATCCGGCTCGCCCTTCAAGCCCCTGGGACCGCAGTTCACAGCCACGCCGCGAAAGGTGCAGAAGGTGTTGGGAACGCCGTTTGCGCCGCCAGACGGAAGGTTATCGCGGTCAAAGTGGACGTAACCGGGCACGAAAAGGTCAAGCCGTCCGTCGCCGTCGTAGTCGCCCCACGTTGCGCCTGCCGACCAGTTCCCCAACTGGACGCCCGCCTTCTCAGCCACATCGGTAAACGTGCCGTCGTGGTTGTTGTGATAGAGCCGGTTCTTGCCCCAGTTCGACACAAAAATATCCGGCCAGCCATCGTTGTCATAGTCGGCAATCGATACGCCAAAGCCCCAACGGTCGTTGGTGACGCCGGCCTTGGCCGCCACATCGGTAAATGTGCCGTCGTGGTTGTTGTGAAACAGCGCCGCATGGGGAGGCGTCTCCTTGCCGTCGAGCGCGTCGAAGGTCGAGCCGTTCACCACGTAAATATCGAGCCAGCCGTCGTTGTCATAATCGATCAGGCCCACGCCCGAGCCATTGGTCTCGATAATGTATTTCTTCTCTTTGGTGCCCATCTTGTGGGTCCAGTGGGTCAGCCCGGCCTTCTCTGACACATCCTCAAAGATCACCGAGCCGCTGGTCACAAAGCCGCCCGCGGTAATGGGCCGCTTTTGCTGGTCGTATTGCGCGGGTTGAGCAGGACCGGTGTCCACGCCGCCTGCCGCGGTGGGCTGCTCCTGCGGCGCGGGACCAGCGCCGGCGTCTTGTGAGGAAACATGCAAGGGACCTGCCAATGTCAGCAGTCCCAACAAGGTTAGGGGAAGTGATGCCTTGGACATGCCAGCTAGTATATGGAGATTAATCGAGACGGGTATCGACCAAAAGGATGAGATCGGGCCCCTTCGCCGCACATGCGCCGAGCTCGAGAAAAATCGCGCTGGAATCGACCCGGGCTGCGAACAACCTCGGCAGTTTTGCGAATGGCGGATTACTCCCTGCCCAGCTTGTAGGGAAGGCCAAAGCGTCCGATCTGGATGATTCCCTTCTCTCCGGGCGGCCAGATGTGCAGGCTCTCGACCCGCGTCGACTCGGCAATCCAGTGTGCTTCCGCGGTGCCCACCAGCGCTCCTGTCGCCGCCACGTTGAAGTGAACCCTCAACACATCGGTGCTGCCTGAGCGCGTCCAGCCCAGGACGTAATCGCCGGGTTTGAGCAGCAGTCCGCCGACCCGCAGCGGCGCCTGCACCAATAGAAAGTGGGAGTATTTTCCGTCCGCCGAATAACCCACAGTCAGCAGCACCACGCCCGCAATAAAGTGACCGTTCCCATCCACGATCCCCGTTGCGGTGCGCATCTCCGTTTCAATGTGTTCGTTCTCAACCACGGCGCGCGAGGGCAGCACCGACGCCAGCTCAGTATCCGTGGCCTGGCGCCAGGTTGTTCCCTGTGCAGGCAACCGCGTCATGCCGAGCGCCAGAAGTACTCCGCACAGAATTGCGCCTTTCATTCGACTCCAGTTCATGATTGCGGCTTTCGTAGGGATTCGTAGGGAACGATGCCGCGCCTGATCGCTGCCGTCGTCGCCTGTGTCCGGTCTGTTACGCCAAGTTTGCTGAGCAGGCTGTTGATGTGGGTCTTTACCGTCGCCTCTGAGATGTCCAGCTCCGTCCCAATCTCCTTGTTGCTTTTGCCTTGAACAATCTGTTCCAGCACATCGAGTTCGCGCGCCGTCAGATCTTCAGTGCCCATGCGCTCGGCAAGCCTTTCGGCAATGGCCGGCGGAATATGCGACTTGCCCGCATGAACAGAGCGGATGGTCGCCACCAATTCCTCCGACGTCATTCCCTTCAGCAGGTACGCTCGCGCCCCGGCCTTCAGAGCCTTGTAAATATCCTCGTCGCCATCGTAGGTGGTGAGCACGATAAATCTTGCGTGCGGCGTTTCCGTGCGCAAGCGGTGAATCACGTCCACTCCGCCCATTCTCGGCAGACGCAGGTCAATCAGCGTGATATCAGGCTGGTGCTTGCGGAACTGGGTGATAGCTTCCACGCCATCCGCGGCCTCTGCCACCACTTCCAAACCCTCCACCACTTTCAGAAGGGCCACCAGTCCCTGGCGCACCACATGGTGGTCCTCGACAACCAGAACGCGGATCGGTTCGTTGCTCAATTCGGATCTCCTGTCTGCTCTCGCCCCGCGCGCGGCGCCGGCGCGCTCAGGCGGACCGTGGTTCCCTCGCCGGATTGGCTGCTCACTTCAAGCGTACCCCCAATTGCCTGGGCGCGCTCTCTCATTCCGGTCAGCCCATAGTGCCCGTGAGCGGAGCCGGACTTCTTCTCGGCAGCTCCGCCCCGTCCATCGTCACGAACTTCCAGTGTAATCGTGATCGGCCGGTACTCCAATTGCACGAAGAGCTGGCCGGCCCCGGCGTGCTTCTTCACATTATGGATTGCCTCCTGTGCCACGCGCAGCAATTCCTGCTCCGTCGCGGGCGGCAGCGGGCGATAAGCGCCGAAGATGCTGAACCGGGCTTCGAGTTCCCCGCCACCCGCCCCCTCGACAATTCTGCGCAGTCTTACAGGCAGTGTATTTTCGCTGGCGTCCTGCGTGCGTAGCGCCCAGATGGACTGCCGCGCGTCCGCCAGCCCCTCGCGCACATACCCTCGGGTCAGATCCAACTGCGCCGCGGACTCCTCTTTCTTTCCCATGCGCAGCAGTTCGCCCAGAACCTCCAATTGCGCCGATATGCCCACGTAGCCCTGCGCCAGCGTGTCATGAATCTCGCGGGCAATCCGGCTGCGCTCGCCCAACACGGCTCGAAATTCGCTTTCCGCGCGACGCAGCCGCATTCGCAGCGCCAGGAAGACGCAAGCTGCCAAGGCAGCCAGCAGCAGAATATAAAACCATCCGCTCTGATAGAACCTTGGCCGCAGTTCAAACTCAAGCGCCGCGCCGGCCGTGTTCCAAAGCCCATCGTTGTTGGCCGCCTGCACGCGGAACGTGTACTTGCCCGGTGGAATGTTGGTGTAGTAGGCGGCTCTGCGCGTGCCTGCCTCGGTCCATGCATGGTCGAATCCCGCCAACATGTAGCGATAGCGCACCTTTTGCGGGGCGGTAAAGCTGAGTCCCGCATAATCGAACTCAAAGTGCACGTGTCCGGCCGCAACTCTCAACCAGGCGTCGGCCGAACCCGGCGGTTGCTCCACATCGTCAACAACAAAGCGCTCAAGCGCCACCGGCGGAGGAACCGCGTTCAAGGAAAAATGCGCCGGATCCACTTCCACGAGGCCGTCCGAAGACGCAAACCAAAGTCTCCCCTCGCGCGACCGCCATGCCGAGGGGTGGCTGTTTGAAGCCATCTCGCGGCTGCGCAATCCGTCGGCCTCACCAAACTCAATCAGGTGCCCGCAATCCCTCGTCGCGGCGCCCTTCGCGTCGCAGCGGCCAATTCCATTGTCTGTTGCGAGCCAAAGGTGCGCCCCGCCATCGTCGAGTATCGCGTGGATGGTTGTTTCATCCATGCGGCGCACCGGTACCGCCGAGAATCTTCGTCCATCCCACACATCCAGTCCGTGCCCCTCGGTTCCGATCAGCAGCGTTCCATCCGGTCGCGGCAGCAGGGCTGTGACCACGTCGCTCGAAAGTCCGTCCGCCGTGGTGAAGTTCGAAATCGAGCGAACGCGCAGACGCGACAGTCCGGCCCTGGTCGCTACCCAGAGATCGCCGGCGGCATCGCGAGCCATTGCGCCCACAAGGTCGCTGCCGAGCCCATTCGCCTGGGTGTAGGACTCCACGGGCAGCGGCGATGGATCCCCTGCCGACTCGCTCGCCGCGCCGTGCCAGTGTGCGAGCCCGCGCCTGGTTCCGATCCACAGCGAGCCATCGGCGTCCACCAGCAACGAGCGGATGAAGTCGTCAGGCAGCCCGTCTGCGGACGTGAATCGGGCAACGCCTCTGCCGCTAATCCGGTTAAGCCCGTCGGGTGTGCCCACCCAGATTTCTCCTCGCGGACCGGCCGCCAATGACATGATCACGTCGCTCAGCAGGCCGTTGTTCACTGTGTAGGTGCGCACGCTGCCATTCTTCCCGAGCACATTCAATCCGCTTCCGCTGGTCCCCACCCACAACGCTCCCGCACTGTCTTCCACCACGGCCGTTGTCGCGTTCGAGGAGAGGCCGTCGCGCACCCCAAGCGTGTGGAATCGCTGATCGCGCAGAATGTGCAGGCCGTCAGTCTCAGTGCCCACCCACAAATTTCCTTCGCGATCTTCCATGAGAGCGAGCACGGATGCGCGGGCCAGCGGATCGGTGACGGGCAGTGACTGCACCTTGCCCGACGCCCAGCGCGCCAGGCCGCCGTTGGTGCCGATCCACAAACTCCCCTCGCGATCCGCCAGCAGAAATTGAATGCGCGTCCCGGGCAATTCCCTTCCTGCGGTTAGCGTGGTTACTGGTTCTTCGCGCCGGCCTTCATTTCCATGATTGACCTCGACTGTGCCTGCGTTGGCCGTTGCCACCAGCCCGCCGTGAGCACCATCGAAGACCGCCGTCAGAGCGCCGTTGGGAGGACCATTGCCGCCCTGTTCAAATCGTGCGCCGTTGAACCGCGCCATGCCCTGATCGGTCCACGCCCACAAAACGCCGTCTCCCGTCTCCTGGAGCGCGCGAACCCCATCGGCAGGCAGCCCATTCGCGGTGGTAAAGACGGTCGACTCGCCGCTCTTCCAGCGGGCAAGTCCGTCGCCAGTGCCAATCCACAGTGCCCCGTCGGGCGCCGCAAGCAGGCAGCGGATGTCGCTGCCCGGCAACGATGGAGTCGAAGCTCGATCGAAAACCTGGAACGCCACGCCGTCAAAGCGCACCAGTCCCGCCTCTGTGCCAAGCCACACAAATCCATCCTGGGTCTGGGCAAGAGCATGAATGGTGTTTTGCGGCAGCCCGTTTTCCATTACCCACGATTGCCGGGCATAGTTGGCCAGAGGCGTTGATGGCTCAAGCGCCAGCGCGCTGCGCCTCGAAGCAGCGAGCAAGGCTGCCACGCCCATGACGCAAACAACCGCTTTGGCGCCAATGCGCCTTAATCCAGGGGAAGGCGGCTTCAGCCGCGCCTCGGCAACCGCTGCCCGCTTCATTTCGCGTTGGACAGCCTTGTCTGCTGAGTTGCTCGACTTGGCAAGGGATTGGGTCACAGGCGCAGGTTCTTTCGCGTGCACAGACCCCGAGCATCGATGCCCGGGCTCCGGGTGCCCCAGGTCTCGATGATGAGACCTGGGAAACTACAAAACTTCACAGTCGCGGTGCGAGTCCCAGCCCGGGAAAGGTGACGCCCCAATTAACGGCTGAATTGGACGTATTTACGCCCTTCGTAGAGCCGGAAGCCACCGCCTGGATCGGCCTCGACCTGCAGGGGCATCGGTCTTTTCATCTTCTGGTCCGTCGCGGTGTCTACTGTAAACACATCGTGTGCTCCCACATCGGTAATCACGAACTTGTTGTCGGCGATGAAGCCAAAACCGTACACGCCCGCAGGCAGGCTCATTCCGCCCACCGTAATCGGTGTTTCCACAATCAGGTATCCCTGGTACTTGGCTGCAATACCGGTTGAGTAACCGGATGTATCCACCAGGGTGGCCAGCACGTAGTAGCCATCGGCAAATTTCACGCCGCCTGAATTCCGCGCCTGCACCGGAGCAGACTGCCCTTTGTAATAGACTGCCGAGGGCAACAGCTTTTGCGCATCGACGGCCTTCAATACGGTGCCATTTCCTTGTGCCGACACGTGCGTAGAGGCCATCACCACCAGCGCCACCGCCGCGGTCCCCGCCAACTTCAAAATCGATTGCAGATTCATTGCAATTCCCTCTTCCTTTCTTCACTGCATCCAAAGTATATAGCACCCTTCGATAGATCAGGACGACGGGCGACGTTGGCCTTCAGATGATCGAAATGCGCCGGTCTCTGTCGCCCCGCAGTAAGTGTTCACCGGCGACGCCGCGAATCGAGGCATCCAGCAGCTCCACCATGTGGAATGCGGGCATCGTCTTCAACCCGCGCCGGCGAAGGCCATTCATCAACTGCAGAAGGCACCCGGGGTTGGCGGAGAGCACGGCCTGCGCATCGGTCAACAGCAGGTTCTCCACCTTGCGCATGCCCAGTTGATTTGCTGCTTCCGGCTGCACCAGGTTGTAGACGCCGGCCGAACCACAGCAGAGAGAAGCCTCGGGAATTTCGGCGACTTGGAGTTCAGGAATTCCGGCCAGCAGCCGGCGCGGTTGATGCCGGATGCCCTGCGCATGCTGCAGATGGCAAGCGTCGTGATAGGCAACGCGAAGTTTGATCGGATGGCGCGGCGCCTGCGGTTCCAGTTCGCAAAGAATCTCGGAGATATCTTTGCATTTGGCGGCAAAGGCAGCGGCACGCCCGGCCCAGGCTGGATCGTCGCGCAGCAGGTAGCCGTACTCCTTCATAGTGGAGCCACAACCGGCGGAGTTGATGACAATGGTGTCCACCTCCGCGGCCTCGAAGACGGCGATCATTCTCCTGGCCAGCGCGGCGGCATCGGTTTCCATTCCCGAGTGAAGCATCAGCGCGCCACAGCATGGCTGCTCGCGGGGAATGATCACTTCGCAACCCTCCGCGGCCAACACCCGCGCGGAAGCGGCATTCACATGGGAGAAGAAGACCTGTTGCACGCAGCCGCTCAGCAGGCCGACTCTGCGGCGGCGGGCGGAGGCGGGTTGGATCGTTGAAGGCAGCCTCCTGAACAGATGGGACGGCACTTCGGGCAGCAGGGCCTCCATCGCCCCCAGGCGCTTCGACAACAGCTTTTGCGCCCCGGTTGCACGGACCAGCGACCGCATGCCGCTTTTCTGATAGGCAGACAAAGAAAGCGCCAGCAGCCGCAGCCGGCCGGGGTGCGGGAAGGTGGCGAACAGCAATCTGCGAAAGAGCGATTCGCTCAGAGTGCGGGGCAGCTTGCGTTCGATCTGCGCGCGTACCGGTTCAATCAGCTTGCCGTACTGCACCCCCGAGGGGCAGGCTGTCACACAGGCCATGCAGCCCAGGCAGTTGTCCATGTGCTGCCGGAAACGGCCATCGAGCGGCGCCTCGCCGTCAGCGACCTTCTTGATCATGTAAATGCGTCCGCGAGGCGAGTCCATCTCCTCGCCCCACAGCACGTACGTGGGACACGCAGGCAGGCAGAAGCCGCAATGCACGCACTCGTCGATGTACTTCTTCTGCGGCGGATGCTGCGCATCGAAACTCGATGGATGTTTCTCGGCCTGCACAATCGAGTGGGTCATAGAGGTTAGATATTTCCTAAAAATCGGCCAGGGTTCAGAGTGCGGCCGGGATCAAAGCGACGCTTGATCGCGCGCATCAGGGGGAGCGCGCCTGAACCCGGCCCCCACACGTCGACGGTCGCGCGCACTGCGTCCGGAACTTGCAGTGCAACTGCGCTGCCGCCGAAAGCGGCAACTCTCGCGCGAAGGCGCTCCACAAATCGAACCACCGCGTCCGGCGCGGCCTGGACGGCGACCGTCATCAATCCAGTCGCCTGGGCCACGGCTTCCACGTCCAATCCTTCCCTGACTGCAAATTGCCTCAGCTCTGAGATCACGGAACAAATCTCGCTCGTGGGCAACGAGACCTTCAGGACAGTGGCCTCGCTCTTGTCAAAAAGCCGCTGCCGCGCCCGCCACACGCCTGCTTCCGATGCGCTGACCTCTGCCGGCCTGAAAATATCCTGAATGCGAGCCTCAAACTCATCCAAGCACGCGGGCACGGCGGCGATGCTGAGATCGAGCACGCATCCTGCCTTCGACGCGCGAATCTGCACCCGCGATGGGGTCATCTGCGAATCCATCAATGCCGCGAGCGGCGCGGCAAAAAACGCGCCATCCGCAAGCTTCACGCCGGGCGCCGTCACTGTCCACGTCCGCACATGTTCTTCGACCGGGTGCAGGCGGAAGTTCACCTCGGCAATGACGCCCAGGGTCCCGAAGCTGCCGGTCATGAGCTTGTGGAGATCGTAGCCGGCGACATTCTTTACCACCTTGCCGCCGGTCTTGGCGATCGTGCCGTCGGCGAGCACAATTGTCATGCCGATAATCAGGTCGCGCAATCCTCCAAACTTCAGCCGCAGGGCACCGCTGTCGTTGCAGGCAACGATGCCGCCGACCGTGGCCTTATCCGGCCAGAGCGGATCGAGCGCCACCATCTGCCCATGCCGCTTCAGTTCACTTTGAATCGACACCCAACAGCATCCGGCCTCCACGGTACAGGTCATGTCCTGCCAGGCATGCTCGTGGAGAGCATGAAGGCGCTGCAGGTTCAGCTCTATGTCCGCTGCAACCGGGTTCCCCCAACCCAGTTTGCTGCCGCTGCCGGCAGGCGTCACCCCAAGCCCGTTCGCGCCTGCGAAGCGCAGTACTTCCGCAATCTGCTTCGCGTCGGCAGGTGCGGCAACGATCGTCTCTCCGCGTAGCTTCGTTTGCTCCTGCCCAACGATCGAGGCCAGTTGGGCCATGCCTTGCTCCGCCGTCAATCGGGCGCAGGTGCTCATCAAAAAATCTCCGCAATGCCGGCCGTCTCCAACGGATGCGGCTCATAGCGTCCCGGCTTTTCCGCGCACAGACGCGGGCGCGGAAAGATCTTGTCCGGGTTGGCGATGTTTTCCGGGTCGAAGGCGCAGCGCACCAGTTGCATGGTTTCAAGATCCGGCTCGGAGTACATGTAGCCGAGCGCCTCCTGCTTCTCCTTGCCCACTCCATGTTCGCCGGTAATGGAGCCGCCTTTGTCAACGCACAGGCGCAGGATCCGATAGGAGAGATCGAGCGCCGCCTCCTCCTGTCCGTGAATGGAGGCATCGTAGAGCACCAGCGGGTGCAGGTTCCCGTCGCCGGCATGAAAGACGTTGGCTACGCGCAGACCCGCGGCTGAAGCCATGCCATCGATTTCGGTCAGAAGGCACGGCAGCGCGGTTCGCGGAATGACGCCGTCCTGCACGATGTAGTTGGGAGAGATTCGGCCCACCGCGGCAAAGGCAGCTTTGCGCCCCTTCCAGAACAGGGCACGCTCCTGCTCCGTTTGCGCCACGCGAATCTCCCGCGCGCCATTGTTGCGGCACAGTGCCTGCACCTCGCGCATCAGCGCCTCGACTTCGCTGCGCGGGCCGTCCAGCTCCACCAGCAGCAGGCCGTTGCAAACCGGGTAATGGGCGTGAACTGACGCTTCTGCGGCCTGGATCGCCAGAGCGTCCATGATCTCCAGCGCCGCGGGCAGCATCCTCGCAGCAATGATGTCGCTGACGGTCTGCCCCGCGGCCTGGATGGAATCGAATGCGGCCAGGAGCGTCTGCACCACCTCGGGACGCTTGACGATCCGCAGCGTGATCCTGGTAGCAACCCCCAGGGTTCCTTCTGAGCCCACAAAAACACCGGGCAGGTCGTATCCAGGCGCGTCCAGCGTGGGCGACCCCAATTGGACGAGTTCTCCCGAGGGCAGCACCACCTCCAGCGCCATCACGTGCGTCACGGTGAAACCATATTTCAGGCAGTGAGCGCCACCGGAGTTTTCCGCGACGTTGCCGCCAATGGTACATACCGACTGGGATGAGGGATCTGGCGCATAGAAATATCCATGCGGCGCAACCCGCTCAGTTACGTGCGCATTGATCACCCCGGGCTCGACGACAACCCGGTGGTTTGCAAGGTCCACCTCGAGAATGCGATTCATGCGGGCCAGGCTGATGACAATGCCCCCCGTCGCCGGCAGCGCGCCTCCGCTCAGCCCGGTGCCCGCACCGCGGCTGACAAACGGAATCCTGTTCCGGGCACAAAAACGCACAACCGCCTGCACCTCCCGCGTGGTGCGAGGAAGCACGACAGCCTCCGGCAACACGCGAAAATTGGTGAGCCCGTCACACTCATAGGTCTGCAACTGGCTCAGCCCGGTGATAAGACCGTCGGGCCCAACGGAAGCACGCAAGTCGGCAATGTGGCTGGCGGTCAGCACGCTGAACAACAGCTTACGTGATCAAGACCTGGGCGGGCTTTTTATTTTGATTTGCCGACATTGTCCCAGACGGGGTAGATTGGCCATCATGCGGCAAGTCCTCTGATCAGAAAGCGGATGCAATGAAAGCTCGCTAACGGAGGCAGCCGAAGGGTATATTGGTTCGTTGCACAAATGGCTAAATGCAAACTACTGTTTTTTGATCGTTGGAGATTGCCTGGCGGTGCGTGGGTGCGCTCTAAAGATCGGGTGCTGGCCGTCGCAGCGCCGCGCACAAACGTCGCCGCTGGAGAATAAGGATGCAGCAATCGAACCCGCGTAGGAAGATCTTCGACGTCTGCGTGATCGGATCCGGCGCAGGGGGTGGAACCGCCGCCAAGGTCCTCACCGAGGGTGGACTAAGCGTGGTGATGCTGGAGGCGGGGCCGCGCCTTCATCCTGAAACAGACTTCAAAGAACACGTCTGGCCCTATGAGTTGGCCCATCGCGGCGCGGGTGTCGGAGCCAGGGCGCGGTTTCAGCTGAACGATGAGTTCATGGCGCCCAATGGATTTTGGGACATCGAGGGCGAACCTTATACGACGGCGCCGGGCTCAACATTTCGCTGGTTTCGGTCACGGATTGAAGGCGGCCGGACGAATCATTGGGGACGCATCGCGCTGCGATTCGGCGAAGCGGATTTCAGGGCGCACTCCAGGGACGGAATGGGGCACGACTGGCCCATCACCTACGATCAGCTCGCTCCCTTCTATGACAAGGTCGAATCCTACATCGGCGTTTTCGGATCGAAAGATAACATTCCGAATGCTCCGGACGGCGTGTTCCTTCCACCCCCGCGTCCCCGCTGCACCGAGACCATCATCAAGAAGGCCTGCGACCACCTGAATATCACTTGCATCCCCTCGCGAATGGCCATTCTCACCAAGCCGTTGAATGGGCGCCCCGCGTGCCACTATTGTGCGCAATGCGGCCGGGGATGTATCTCCGCCTCCAACTTCAGCTCCAGCCAGGTCATGATTCCGGTGGCGCAGGCCACAGGCCGCTTTACCCTGATTGCCAACGCGATGGCGCGTGAAATTGTAGTTGGCAAGGATGGAAAGGCGGAGGCGGTCTCATACATTGACAAATCGACAAGAAGCGAAAACCGTGTGTATGCCAAAGCCTTCGTGGTGGCCGCCAGTGCCTGTGAGACTGCGCGCCTGCTGCTGAATTCCCGCTCCCCGAGTTTCCCTGATGGCGTGGCAAACTCCTCAGGCGTGGTAGGGCGCTATCTCACCGACTCAGTCGGCAGCGACCTGGCCGGGTACTTCCCGCAACTGGAGAAGATGCCGGCGCACAATCACGACGGCGTGGGAGGCATGCACATGTACATGCCCTGGTGGCGATTCGGAAAGAAGAACGATTTTCTGCGCGGCTATCACATCGAGTTCGGCGGCGGACGCGACATGCCCGGAGTGGGCGGCTTTGATGGAGTGTGCGCGGAGAATGAGGGCTATGGAGTCGGCCTCAAGCAAAAGTGCCGCAGCTCGTATGGCACGTTCATCGGGTTCAGCGGCCGCGGAGAGATGATTCCGAATGACAAGAGCTACTGCGAACTTGACCCCAATGTGATCGATCAGTGGGGCATTCCTGTACTCCGTTTCCACTGGCAATGGGGCGAGAACGAGATCAGGATGGCTGAAGATATGCAGGACACCTTCCGCTCCATCGTTGAAGCTGCGGGAGGGACTGTCAGAGGCGGCACGCGACGCCATTCCCATGCCGGCAACATCTCGACAGGCGGCGAAATTATCCACGAAGTGGGCACGGTCCGGATGGGCAACGATCCCAAGACCTCCGCGTTGAATAAGAACTGCCAGGCGCACGACGTCAAAAATCTCTTCGTCGCCGACGCTGCTCCATTTGTATCCAATCCGGACAAGAACCCGACCCTCAGCATTATGGCGCTGTCATGGAGAACCTCGGAATACCTGCTCGATCAAGCCAAAAAAGGAGAGCTTTAGAGCGCAGCCTATGTCCGGAGACTCATTATCACGACGCAATGTTCTAAAGTCCCTGGGCATGGGAGCCGCTTTGGGCTCGGTTCTGCGAGCCATTCCGCTTCAGGCCGCCGAGTATGCCCACAGCATCATCGAGGCTGAGAATGCAGATGACAAAGCTGGCGGATACGCTCCCAGATTTTTTACGCCGCACCAGTTCGGCACACTGCAACTGCTCTGCGAGACCATTTTCCCGGCGGACGCGGACTCTGGAGGCGCGAAGGAAGCGGGCGCCCCTGAATTCATCGACCTAATTACCAGTGAGAATTCGGATTTCCAGCTAAAGTTGGGCGGCGGAATCATGTGGCTCGACTCCACGTGTGCCGACCGGTATGGCAGCCCCTATCTCGAATGCACACACGAGCAACAGAAGGAGATTCTGGATTCCATTGCATATCGCAGGAATGCTGCGCGGGACAAGAGTCTCAGTCAGGGCGTGGAATTCTTCTCGCTGCTGCGTAGCCTCACCTCTGACGGGTTCTTCACCAGTAAGATCGGAATCAAGTATCTGGGTTACATCGGCAACTCGTTCTTGACCCATTTCCCCGGCTGCCCGCCGGTGCCAGGTGTGTAGTTCGCAAACCGGACCGGTTGCTTTCGAGGCCCAGGCCGGCGCTTCGGCAATCAGAAATCAGGAGCATTTGGCAGCCATGAGCGTGCGCTTTCTAAGATTGTGGCTTCATGGGAGCCTGAAGACCGCACTCTCAGTGGCTTTGGGAGTCGTAGCCGTCGTTTCACTTGCACCTGCTCAAACTGCATCGAGCACGGAAATGGCGGCCGCCACGTTCAAGGCAAATTGTGCCACCTGCCATGCGGAGGATGGCTCCGGAACCGCCCTGGGCCGGCGCCTTCACGTGAAGGACCTGCGGACCAAGGAGGTTCAGGAGCAATCGACCCCAGTCCTCGCGCAAACCATCAACGAAGGCAAGGAACAAATGCCCGGTTTCAAAGAAGAGTTGGACGGCGATACGATTCAGAGGTTGATCGACTATATTCGGCAGCAAATCCCCAAAATGCACTGAGCGAGGGTGTCTTGACGCTCCTCGCTCCATGCTTTCTGAATTCAGCCGGCAGCTTGTGCCTGCGCTCTAGGGAATGTCCCTCACCCAGATATTCCTGAAGCTGATGGGCTCGCTATGGTCTCCGTGCGCCTGCAGCTTGATCGGCGCAGTGTCGTATTTCTTGTAGAAGGGTTTGCCGATATAGAGCGTCTGCCCCGTCAGTTGAAAGTGATTCTGCACCAGCACACCGTTGAAGAACACAGTGACATAAGCCGGAGTCTTCAACGAGCTGTCGTCGTTGAACGTGGGCGCGGTCCACACCACGTCGTAACTCTGCCACTCTCCAGGTTTGCGGTTCGCGTTCACCAGCGGAGGACTTTGCTTGTAGATGCTGGCTGCCTGGCCGTTCACATACGTTTTGTTGTTATATGAATCCAGAACCTGCAGCTCATATCCGTCGTCGCCCGGCCCGGTGGAGGCGAGAAATACTCCGCTGTTGCCGCGCGCCTGACCGCTGCCGGTAATGTTCTCGGGAATCCGCCACTCGATGTGGAGCTGGTAGTTCTTGAAAGTTCGCTTGGTTTCAATATTGCCCACGCCCCGCTCCTTGCTCACGGTCACGATTCCGTCGTGGACAATCCATCTTGCCGGTGACTTGTCCTGGGCCGAGACCCACTGGTCCAGGTTTTTGCCGTCGAACAGAATGATTGCGTCTGAGGGAGCAGCGCCGTCGGTAGCGCCCGGCGTCACAATATTCGGCACTGGCTCCCACACTTCTGTTTCTTCAGGTTTCGGCGCGGCCTGTTGCGCGGAGAGTGATCCGGCCAGGGCAATCACGGAGGCAAAAGCGAGAAGTTTTGAAAATTGTGTGTGCATGATCCTCAATCTCGAGCGACCCAATTGCGTCCAATCCAGGCATGGTGGGGATGGGGCGCAAACCGGGTTCGGATTTTCAATTCGGCGTCAATTGGTTCGTCTTCGGCTCATGGTTCATCGCTGGACCGCTCGCGCCGTAACGGAAGTATACTCTCCGTTCGCCGAGCCCTGCTATGGACAAATTTCCATGTTGAATCACGTTAACTTCGCCGGCTTTCGCGCATGCGCCGTGTGTGCCGTCCAGTTGGTTTCATCCTCTTCCAGGCGCCGGCGGTGCTCATCTTGTTCCCTGGTTCATTGGCCGTAGGCATGAACTCTGTCGCAAATCAGGCGGAGTACGTCTTCAAGGTTGCCGGAGGCAGTCTTGAACGAATCAGCGTCAATGGTGAGCGGAGCGCCCAGCACCACAAGAGGGGCTCCGAACTCCGGTGTGCGAATCGCCTGCTCAATCGAAAGCCCGCCCACTGCCTGGACGGGCACGCCAACTGCCGCGACGATCTCTCGCAGTTGATCGAGTGGGCTGGGGCATGGCTTGCCCGCCGCCGCCAGGCCGCGCCGTTCATCGTAACCAATATGATGAATCACAAAATCGCAGCCTAAATCCTCCAGCCTTTTCGCCGAGGCAACCTTGTCCCTCGCGCCAAGGTTGTCTCCCATCACCTTCACGCCCAGATCTTTTCCCGCCTTCACCACCATCTTCACTGTCTCGGCGTGCGCTCGCTCCATAACCACAACATGCGTTGCTCCGGCCTCCGCCATGATTTGGGCCTCAAGCCAGCCTCCATCCATGGTCTTCAAATCGGCAACAATAGGAACTCCAGGAAACTCCCGGCGCAGTGCCCGAACACCGTTCATTCCCTCGGCAATGATGAGCGGAGTTCCCGCCTCCAGCCAGTCGACCCCCGAACGCATGGCGAGACTCGCCGTTGCGAGAGCCTCTGGAATCGATGTGAGATCCAGCGAAATTTGCACAATTGTTTTCATCATGAGTGCATCTGTGGACCGATTCCGCGCTGAAGTGCGCGGTACGGTCAGCATCCCTTTCTTGAGTCCCGAATCGTATTCGAGCGCCCTTCTCGATCACCACTAATCTCTGAAATGCCGGTCGATCTTGCTCCTGAGAAATTGAACCGATTCACGCAGTTCGTCCATCCCGCCCATTCCGTCTTCGATGGAAATCCAGGAGTTGAACCCGGCGCGATGAAGCGTCGAAAAGATCTTGTCATAGTCGTTCATCCCCTTCCCGATCACGCCGTGGGAGAGGCGGCTGGCGTAGCCCACCGAGTCTTCCTCCTTGCGCAGGTCCTCGATGGTGCCAATCTTCAGATAGCGGTCGCTCGCGTGCATCGAGACCACGCGGTGCTTCACTCGCTCCAGCAGCAACAGCGGATCCTCACCCGCCAGAATCGTATTGGAAGGATCGAAGTTGACGCCAAACCACGGCGAATCGATTTGCTCCACGATTTCGACGAACACATCCATCTTCTGGGCGAACTCCGGGTATCTCCAGTAGTTGTCCTTGTAGTGGTTTTCCATGTTCAGAATCACGCCATGCTCCTCGGCAAACGGCAACAGGCTCTTGATGACCCGCACCACCTGGGCCACGCCTTTCTCCCGCGGTTGCTCGGGTCGGCGCTGACCTGATAGCACGCGGCAAAAGCTGCCGCCGAAAAATGCGACGATCTCAATCATTCTCTTTTCCCGCTCAATCTCCTTCTGGAGAAGCATCGGATCGTGCTGCGTAAAATCGGGTGAGCAGCAGAGCATCGGCATGGCCAGGTTGTGCCGTTCGAGCGCATCTTTGACCCTGCCGAGGAATGTCAGGTCGTCTTCCAGAAATCCTGAATAAAATTCCAGCCCATCGACGCCGAGGGTCGCGCCAAGTTCAATCCACTCAAAGAGTGTCATGGACTTTTCGACGCAGAGTTGGTCCATAAAGCATTTCGGAAATGCAGCCAATCTGGGCTTCGCGAAGGCTGTCATGTGATATCCTTCGTCGGATTCCGTCCGATCAGCGGAAATTGTTCCACGTCGAGAATCGAACCGCTAATCAAGGCCGCTTCGTCCGACACAAAATAGATCGCCGCCATGGCAATCTCTTCCGGTGAATGAATCCGGCCTCGCGGGGCGGCGCTCACGGGCAATTTTGAAGGCCAGTCTTGGGGATAGCCGTCCGTCAGCTTCAACGCAAACTCATTCGGTGTCAGTGTCCAACCCACGTTGAGTTGATTGATCTGGATTCCCTCCGTTCCGAGTGCGAATGCCAGGTTGCGCGTCAGCGTCGTCAAGCCGCCCTTGAGGATCGAGTAAATCAAGAGGATCGGCTCTCCACAATAGGCATTGATCGAGCCAATGTTCAGCACCCGTCCCCCGCCCTGTTTCCGAAAGTAGGGCAGCGCGGCCTGGATCAAGAGCAGTGGCGCCCTCAAGTTGATCGCGGCGGTCCGATCGAACTTCTCCACTCCCGCATCCTCGATGGTGCTTTGGGTGATCGCGGCCGCATTGTTGACAAGCCCGTCAATCCTTCCAAACCTGGCGATTGTCTCGGCGATGAGCCTGGCGGGAACCTGAGGGTCTTCGAGCGCGCCGAGGACAAAGGACGCCGGTTCCCCCAACTCGGCGACAATCCTTAGCGCGGCCTCTTTTCTTCTTCCATGGATCATGACCCGGGCGCCCTCACGAGCAAAGAGCCGCGCCATGGCCTCCCCGATGCCGGTGGTTGAGCCGGTCACCAGGATGACTTTGTCCTTTAACCGCGTACCCGGCGAAGCAATCCGTCCACTCATGGCTTCAGCACCCCTTTCACGATTGCTCCGGAGTGCATCTCTTCGAAGGCTTCGTGCCATTCGGAGAGCGGCGAAATCCGATTGAGCAAAGGGTCGAGATCGATTTTTCCGCTCGCCAGAAGCGACAACACCTTCTCCCATACCACCCAGTTATGAGAGAAACTGCCTTGCAGCGTCGCCGCCTTCTGGACGAGTTGATCGAGCGAGAAGTTCAGGGGCTGAGGCCCCCATCCCACCTTGGTGATGTGACCCGCGGGCCGCACAATGTCCAGCGCAAGTTTCAGGGATGCGGATACGCCGGCGGCGTCGATCACCAGGTCGCATCCATAGCCGTCGCCGAAATTCCTCACCCACTCGGCAGCGTCTTCGCCCTCCCCGCCAAGCGTCGTATCGGCGCCAAGCCGCTTGGCGACTTCCAGCCGCCTGGCATCGGCAGCCGTACCAAGAACAATCAGGTGCCCGGCCCCGGACAGCTTCGCCATGGTCGCGCAGAGCAGGCCAATGGGGCCCGGCCCAATCACTGCAACCAGGTCGCCCGGCCGTACCCGTGAATTGACGCAAACGGCGTTGTAGGCCACGCAACAGGGCTCGGTCAGTGCCGCCTTGTCCAGGTCCACCGAAGCTGGTACGTGATGAAGGCAGCGTGCCGGAACCTTGACAAACGGCGCCATCGCTCCGTTGACCCCGTACCCGAAGCCGAGTCGTCGTGGCTCCAGATTGTAGAGCCCCTGGCGAATGAAAGCCGAATCCGGAGGAAGCGATGCGGCCGTTTCGCTCACCACCCGGTCGCCTTCTTTGAAACCATTTACACGGCTGCCTAGCCTGGCAATCGACCCAGCGAACTCATGACCGAGGACAACGGGATAATTCACCTTCCAACTCTGCTTGCCTCTATATTGATGCAGGTCGCTGCCGCAAATCGCCACGGCATGCACCTTGAGCAGAACATCCTCTTCGTCAATGTCTGGAACAGGAAGTTCTCGAAGCTCAACAGAATAGGGCTCCTGCGCGTAGTTCACCAGTCCGACCATGGACATCATTCGAGCGTCTCCCCAAACCGGCAAGCTTAGTTCTGCCATGGTCAAATGTCAATCCGGGGATTGAAGCGCAGGCCATTCCACAGCGGTCTGTGGACATGAACCTGGCTGAAGCAACCGGGCTTCTTCGAGCAGGTTTTCAAGGCGCGCTCGCAAGTGCGACTCTGAAACGGGAATTGTGCGATGTACTTTGAAAGCGCGAAGCGGAAATGTAAGGGTGAATGCACCGTCCCAAAAGAGTAGTGCCCGGTTTGCCGGTGACTCGGGCGTTACGAACAAAATGACTATGATTCAGCATCTCGTTCTTTGCCGGTGAAGTGGGATCGCGGAAAACACGCGCCGGATGCGCAAACGGTGGATTGCGTCGTAATCACATACCCCCTCATCGTACATAAACCCCGGTCCCCAAAAGCGAGGGACCGGGCGCACCCTCGGCATGGTTTGGGATTGTCACGGGATCGTGGCCACCCGCCTTCCGGGTTCCGTCTCGGGGCTCTCCGCCCGGCGCGGTTCCCGGATGGTGCAGGAGGGGCTTGGGCGACTGTTCGGAAAATCGCTGGCCGCTCCACAGCCACATCGGTTTGCACCGCGTTTTCCCGCTGCAGTCTGGGGCTTGAGCCCACCTTTTGGGTTTGTCTTTTCTCGCGCACCATTTAACAGCGAACCATCACCAGCGTCAATCGAGACCGGCTCTGCGGAATTGGCGAGATG